>Ga0181536_10002769_pt1 | contig 19461 bp, 17 predicted proteins | sample PEATcosm2014_Bin_41_FD_121105 | JGI IMG/M metagenome (GOLD analysis project Ga0181536, IMG submission 121105) | Peatland microbial communities from MTU Mesocosm Facility, Houghton, MI, USA - PEATcosm2014_Bin17_60_metaG | ecosystem: Environmental > Terrestrial > Soil > Wetlands > Peat | place...
CCACCGACCGCCCCTCCGACCGTCGACGCTCAACCCCGGCTGTGGTGAAGACCTTTCGATAGTCTCCACTGATTCCAGGGCATTTAGGTTGTCCGGCCGACCCCAAGTGCGAAAGTCAGGCTAAAGCGTGCGCCACTCTCAGTTCTCCAGCCTACCGAACCTCCACAAAGCCGAACTTCAGCGGCTCCGCACTGCCGTTCGAAATCGTCACCTCTATCTCAGGCTTGCCGATGAGCCCGGCAGGCAGGCGGACGGCCAACTCGGTCAACTCGCCGCTCCGCCGAGTCACCTCCACATGCAGATCCACGCCATCCACGCGCACGCCAAGTTGAAAGTCAGTGGTGCGAAACACGCCGATATACAAACGATCGTCCGGCCCGTGCGGTCCGCCTATACGCACCGTGGCTGCGCGGCGCAGCACGCGGTATCCGTCCGCGCATTCGCCCCAACCCGAGCCGGCAAACTCCGCAAACGCGGTATCGCCCAAATTGATGAAGCGCGGCGTCTCCGGTTTCCACAAAGCCTCGGCCAGCGCACGGCATTGAGCCGTGACGTTGCGCAGCACGGGTCCGTCCGCCCGATAGACCACCGCGCGCCCGTCCTCGAAGGCCCGCAACGCCAGCGCCTGCGGCAAAACGTATTTCACCACCAGGTCCGCTGGCGCCTGAATTCGCGCCTCCGATCCTGGCGCCAGGTACACATGCGGGATCTCCATCGCCCGGAATGGCAGGTCCGCGATGCCGGACCAGAACAGGTCCGAGTCGATGCCATCGAGCAGGATGATTTTGCCGGGCTGAGCTTCGTGTATGTCGGCCACGCCCAGGACCAGATCTTCGACGCGCACGGAGCGGTCATGATGCCAGTGAGTGATCGTCCACACGGCTGGCAGCGAAGTGCCGAGATATAGGGCCACGCACGCCGCCGCGGCGCCTTTCCACATCCATTTCGCACGCCACTCTGAGCGCCACGCCCACGCGATCGCCGCAGCGCCCACGAGCGCGATGCCGGCAACCGGGACAGTCAGGTAGTAATCCATCTTATGCTCGCTGAGCGGCAGGTACGGTCCAAGGACGATGACGAACCATGCCACACCGAACAGTGGGACCCAAAGACGGGCCCGCGCACTCCACACGAGCAGTCCCAGCACCGCCAAGCTCAGCAGCGCGACCGCCAGGCGCGAGGGTCCGAGCGCCCACGTCCAGTAAGTCCACAGCGTGGCGAATACCTGGCCGCCGAAATGCAATGCGTACACGCCATCATGGGGTGGCGGCGCAAGTCGGAAGTGGACGAAAATGAATAGCGCCGAGACCGGAAACATCGGCAGTATCTTCTTCAAATACGCCCGCGCAAACAGCAGCGCGTAAACCGCCGCGATGGCCGGATACACCACGTTGATCTCCAGCGCGCCCAGGCCCAGCACAAACGCCGCCCAGTGTCCGATGGCGTCTCGCGTGGAGCCGCTTGCGATGTGCCGCAGCAGGAACCAGAAGGCCACCAACAGGAAGAAGCCGCTCAAGATCTGGTTGTAGATCGAAGTCCAGCACATGGCGGCAGCCAGGCCGGAGTTGGCGATCCATAGAACCTGCGCCCAGAATCCGGCCGCGCGCGACGTGGTCAGCCGCCGGGCGATGCTGCCCAGCAGGACCAGGCTGGCCATTTGCGTAGCGAACGCCACGATGCGGAAGGGCAGGGCGTCCACGCCAAAAAGCGACGAGAGCACCAGGAAATAGGCGTTCTCGCCCAGCGGCCGTATGTTGCCGTGCGCTTTGGGAGCGAATAGCGCCGGCCCTAAGTCGCGAAACGAGTGGACGTCGTGCCGCAGGTTGAGCCAGCCGAAATCGTCCTGGTAAAACCAGTTAGTCAGCCCCGGCCAGTAGAGCGCGAGTAACAGCAGCAGCGGTAAGACGCGCCAGGCGTACCGGCGCACATGGAGCATAGACCGATGCTAACTTACCAGCGCCGGCTTCGGCAGTTCCCGCAAGTGGCGTACCGGCGAGAATATCAGCCAGAGCGTGGAGAGCAGGAACCCGCCGGCGCCCACGAACATCGCGCTTCGCAATCCGATCACCTCCGCTAGCGCGCCACCCAGCAGCGCTCCCGCCGGCAGCACGCCGCGGAACGTCAGGTGCGCCGCTGAGTTCACCCGGCCCAATACGTGGCTGGGCGCGATGGCCTGGCGCAGAGTCAGTTCGTTGATGTCGTAAATCGACCAGGCCATATCGCCCAGTTGCGCCACCGCGAGGATGGCGGCGCACAACGACACGGGTCCGCGCGCCAGCGGCGGCAAAAAGGCGGCTATTCCGGTGACCACCGCGGCGCCGATCAAAGTCTGCCCGCAGCCAAAGCGCCGCACCAGCCGCTCCGTTGTGAGCGTGCCGAATAGGTAGCTGAGGCCGCCCACCGATATGACCGCGCCCAGCAGCACGGCATTGAGTTTGAGCTCGCGCACGGCGAAAAGAATATACAGGCTGCCGCCGAAACCCAGGAAGATGGCGGCTGTGGCCGCCCGCAGCAACAACGTGCGCAGAATCGGCTCCTGCCATGACGCGCGCAGCCCTTCCACGATTTCGCGCCCGATGTGCGGAGCCGCGCTGGGCTTCGGCCGCGGCTCCGGGGTGCGGATCAGCCACACCGAAAGCGCGGAACAAACGAACGATACCGCGTCAAACAGGATCGCCATGGGGGCCGTGAGGGCCGCGATCAGCACGCCGGTGAGCCCCGGGCCCACCACGCCCGCGACCGACTCGGACAAGGTCAGCTTGCTGTTGCCTTCCAGAAGGTTCTCGGGGCTGACCAACGACGGCAGATACGTCCGGTAACTCACGTCGAAAAACACGGTGAGGATGGCGGTGCTGGCCGCCACCACATAAAGATGACTCATGGTTAGCCGTCCGGCCACCGCGGCGAATGGAACCGTGCCCAACACCGCGGCGCGCCCGAGATCGGCCCAGATCAGAATAGGCCGCCGGCGCAGGCGGTCGGCCCAGGCTCCGGCGAAGAGGCCGAACAACAGGATGGCGGCGGCGCCTGCCCCACTCAGGATTCCCATCTGCATCGGCGAGGCATTCAGCAGTTTGGCAGCCGTCAGCGGCAAGCCCACTAGTGTGATCCACGATCCGATTTGCGAAACCGCCTGGCCGGCCCACAGCTTCAGGAAATCGGGTTCGCGCCACAGGCCCCGCAGCGGCATGTCAGGGCTTTTCGAACTTGATGACCGAGTCCGCGCCGAACCGCTTGTATTGGCTGTATCGGATAGTCATGCGCACACGCTGCAAGCCGGTGCTGAAGGGCAGCGTATCGTCGGCAAAGGTGTACACCGGAAACCGGTGCCGGCCGTCGATGAGCTGGCGAATGGTGGTGAACCGCGGAAACAGGTTCTCCGATCCGCGGCTGAGCATCTGCGGCACCGCCTGCCCTTCGAGGCGCACGATCGAGAAGTCTTTCTTGTCCGCCCACACCATCCCGTCGAACAGGCGCTGCCCTTGCAGAATCTGCCGCGGGCGCACTTGCAGCACCCAGCAATCCACGCCGTCGATGTTTTCGTCGCCGCGGAACTTGGTCTCGTAATTCCAAAGCTGGTCCTCGGTCATCACGAACGGTTGTATGCCGCGTATGTCCCGAAAGTCTTCGTCGGTCAGTTTCAGGCGCTTCAGGGTATCGAGCGGCTTGCCGATCGTCTGCTCGGTGCGTTCGTGCTCGGGCGAAAAGATCACATCGCGCTCCTCGCGATACTCGCCCCTCGCCGCGCCATGCGCGTCCAGTTCCGCGAACGTCACGGTTTGCCGATAGGTGTAATCGTTCCGCGCCGCCTGTGTCTCGCTCTCCTGGTGCGCTATCTGGCGCGGCAGGTTCGGCGGGGCTTCGTTGGGCGGCGCTGGCTTCGCGCGCGCGCCGGCCGCCACACATCCCAATGCTAAAATGAGGCCGATGACCCAATCGCTCGGCGGTTTCCGGGCGGCTCTGCTGGCCGGCTGGACCGCGCTGAGCGCCGCGGGCTGGCTGTATGCTCGGTCGAAAGGCATTCCTGCGTGGGTGGCGGTTCCGGTTCTGGCCGCGTTCCTCGTTGAATATCCATTCTATCTGGTCCCCGCATTCGCCGAGGTGCGCCAGCGATTCGAGCGCAGTCTGCCGTGGTTCCTGGTAGTCTCTTTCGTCGCGCCGTATGTCGTCTACGCAGCGAGCACCGGCCAATTCCGATGGTGGGCGCTGGCGCAACTGGCCGCACTGGCCACGGCGCTGAGCCTCTGGTACGGAATCCTGCCCGCCACGCCGCTCGCGGATGGCGCGTTTCTGGTGCTGGTGACGGCCGTCGTTCTCCGCGGATACTTCGATCCGATCTACACATCGCCGTTCCCCGGACTGCATCTCGAGATACTCGGCCATGTAGCGCTCACGCGCCTCTGCGCCATGGTCATGCTGGTCGAGCGGCGCGTCACCGGCGTGGGCTATGGATTTATGCCGAGTCTTGCGGAATGGAAGATCGGCCTGCGGAATTTTGGCTATTTTCTGATCGCCGGCATTCCTGTGGCCTGGGCCACGCGGTTGGTGCGCCTCGGGCCGGCCATGCCCGCGTGGAAGATCGCGGCCACCTTTGCAGGCGTGCTGTGGGTGGTGGCTCTGTCGGAGGAGTTCTTCTTTCGCGGTCTGCTGCAACAGTGGATGGTCCGGTGGACGGGCCGCCCTGCGTGGGCGTTGGCCGGCACGTCGATTCTGTTCGGCGCCGTGCACCTCGGCTTTCGCGCGTTTCCCAACTGGAGATTCGCGCTCGCCGCGGCGGTGGCCGGCTGGTTCTACGGCCGGGCATACCAGCAGGCGCAGAGTATCCGCGCAAGCATGGTGACGCACGCGCTGGTAGTCACGCTGTGGCGGGCGTGGTTTGTGTAACTAACTGGCCAGGCAAGGGAGTCGCCCTGCAGCGCACGCTTTGGAGAAACTTCCCCCAAGGGGCGATCTGCACCGATTCCCCGGCGGTGCCTCATCCCCGCCCGTCACGCACACGCTTGCGCCTCCGGCCGGAACGCCGGGCGCAACAACCCCACCGCGTGCAAAAACTGGATCCACTGGCATGCATGCCAGTCCGTGCGCGCGGATCCTGGCACCATGAGTATCGCTACACACTCCAGAAAACCAATCTGGAAGTTGTCGAAGAGGCGGGACTGAAGTCCCGCTGGCCGCCTAAAAGGCGGCTGCGGCCAAGATTGGCCGCCCTCCGGTGGCGCCGTCGGATGCGTGTCCGTGGCTCACGATTACCCAGTCGGGCGGCAATGTGAACTCAATGCCGGTCCGGCTGTGATGATAAACACCATTCTCCAGCGTACCCATCGGCTGGGCGGCCGCGATCACCGGCAAAAGCGCAAACATTAGGAACCGTTTGGCCATAAATACACGCTTCCTTTCTGGGATGACGACGCCAGATCTCGTGCGCAGGTTACCACGTTAGTTTGCCGAGAATGACCGGTCGGCGGGCGCCCGTGGCTGCGGGGAGGTTGGATGGTTTGCGGCGCCAAGTCTGGTGCGCCAGGACAGCGAAGGCTATGGCTTCTTTGGCATCCACGTCGATGCCGTAGTCGGCCGAGGTGGCCAGCGCCACTCCAGGCAGAAAGGCTGCCAGGTGCGACAGGATTTGCGGATTGTGCGCGCCCCCTCCCGAGACGATCAGCTCGTCGGGCGCGAAGGGCGCGGCGGACGTTGTCACAGCCAGGGCGATGGTGGCGGCGGTGAGCACCGTGGCGGTGGCGATCAGGTCGGGGAGCGGCAGGCCGGTCTCGATCAGGCGCGCCACGAATTCCGCGCCGTATTGTTCGCGGCCGGCGCTCTTGGGCGGCTTGCGGCGGTAATAGGGATCGGCCAGCAATTGGTCGAGCAGCGGCCGATTCAGGTTGCCTTGCGCGGCGATGCGGCCGTTGCGATCGAAGTTCTGCCGGCCGTTGGTGTACTGGCGCACGAGCGCGTCGATGACCATATTGCCGGGGCCCGTATCGAACGCGATGCCCGCCGGAACCACCGTGATATTGGCGATCCCGCCGATGTTGAGGGCGATGCGGGTGCGGCGCGGATGCCGGAACAGCAAGCAGTCGACGAAGGGGACGAGTGGCGCGCCCTGACCTCCGGCGGCGATATCGCGCGTGCGGAAATCGGAGACCACCGGCACTCCGGTGCGCTCCGCAATCACCGCCGCCTCGCCGATCTGCAATGTGCTGGCGCCGCCTTCGTGATAGATGGTCTGGCCGTGACACCCGATCAACTCGACCGGTCCGTAGCGGCGGCAGGCCCGCTGGACGGCGCGCGCATAGAGTTCGCCCAACTGGAAATCGAGCCGCGAAATTTCGCGCGTGGTCGTCGTGGTGTTCGAGACAGCCAAAATGGCGCGGCGCACTTTTTCGGAATAGGGCGTGGATTGGAATCCGATAGTGGAAACGCGAGGGCCGCGAATTTCCACGATGGCCACGTCGATGCCATCGAGCGAGGTGCCGCTCATGACCCCGGCTACACGCACGCACGCCTCAATTCGTCCTGCAACTCCGCCAGCAGGCGCAGCGCTTCCACGGGTCGCAGCTCATCGATGTTCAGATTGCGGATGCGCTCGGCAATACCGTAATTGAGCGGCTCGAAAAGCTGGATCTGCACAGGGTGCGAGGGTCGTGCGGGCGCCGGCGAAAGCTCTTCGGTGACCACGTGCTCGGTGCGCTCATGCAGCCGCAGCACTTCATTGGCGCGCTCGATGACGCGCAGAGGCAATCCTGCCAGGCGCGCGACTTCGATGCCGTAACTGCGGTCGGCCTTGCCGGGCTCGACCTTGCGCAGGAAGATGATGCGGTCGCCGGCTTCCTTCACCGAGACGCTCAGGTTGCGGATGCCATCAAGCTGCTCGGCCAGCTCGGTGAGCTCGTGATAGTGCGTGGCGAAGAGCGTCTTGGCGCGCGTGCGGGCGTGGATGTGCTCGACGACCGCCCAGGCCAGCGCCAGGCCATCGTAGGTGGCGGTGCCGCGGCCGATCTCGTCGAGCACGATGAAGCTGCGCGGCGTGGCGGTGTTCAGGATGACGGCGGTCTCGGTCATCTCGACCATGAAGGTGGAGCGCCCGCGCGCCAGATTGTCGGATGCGCCGATGCGCGTGAAGATGCGATCGATCAGCGGCAGGCTGGCGGAATCGGCGGGCACGAATGATCCCATTTGCGCCAGGATGGCGATCAGCGCGGCCTGCCGCAAGTAAGTGGACTTGCCGCCCATGTTGGGTCCGGTGATGATGGCGATCAGGTCGGTATCGGAATTGAGATAGAGGTCGTTGGGGATGAAGCGGCCGGCGTCCTGTTGTTCCAGGCGCTCGATCACGGGATGGCGCCCGGCGAGAATGCGCATCTCGCCGTTCTCGGAAAATGTGGGCCGCACGTAGCGGTTCTCGGCGGCCACTTGCGCGAGCGCGGCGGTCACGTCGATTTCAGCCACGGCCGCAGCGGTCGAGCGAATGCGCTGCGCGTGCGCGGCGGCGAATTTGCGCACCTCGGCGAACAGCTCTTTTTCAAGCGTGAGGATCTTGTCCTCGGCGTCCAGGACTTTGCGCTCGTAATCTTTCAACTCGGGCGTGGTGAAGCGCTCGGCGTTGACCAGGGTTTGCTTGCGTTCGTAGTCGGCGGGCGCCAGGTGCTGGTTGGCCTTGGAGATCTCGATGTAGTAGCCGAAGACGTTGTTGAAGCGGACCTTCAGCGATTGGATGCCGGTGCGGGCGCGCTCGCGGGCCTCGATCTGGGCGATGACCTGGCGGCCATTGCGGCTGAGGTCGCGCAGCTCGTCGAGGTCGGGGTGGAAGCCCGCGCGAATGGTTCCGCCATCCGCCAGGTTGATGGGCGGCTCGTCGGCGATGGCTTGGAGAATGCGGTCGCGCGCTTCGGCGACGTCATCAAGCCGGTCGAGACGGTCGTGGAGGCGCAGGCGGGCGGCGCGCTGGGTTTCGAAGGTGGCCTTCAGCGTGGGGATCTTTTCGAGCGAGCGGCCCAGCGCCAGCACGTCGCGGGGATTGGCGACCCCCATGGTGATCTTGGCCAGCAACCGCTCGATGTCCAAAATGCCGCCCAGTTGTTTGCGCAATTCGGCGCGCAGGATGGTTTGCTGGAGCAGTTCGGCAGCGGCATCCAGGCGGCCTTCGATTTCCGCGCGGTCGAGCGAGGGAGCGAGCAGGCGCTGGCGCAGCAGGCGGCCGCCCATACCGGTCTGCGTCTGATCCAGGACGTTCAGCAATGTGGCGTCGGTGCGCTCGCCGGCGAACAGCGGCTCGACCAGTTCGAGATTGCGCACGGTCACCGCGTCGAGAAGCATGCTTTCGGCGCGGTCGTAGTATGTGGGACGGTCGAGGTGCTCGAGGGCGGCGCGCTGCGTTTCGCGCAGGTAGTGCAGGATGGCGCCCGCGGCGCACACGGCCGCCTGCCGGTTGGCCAGGCCGCATCCATCGAGCGAGAGCAGGCGGAAGTGATCGCGCAGGGTGCGGTCGGCGTAATCGAAGGTGAAGATCCAATCTTCCAGGTCGGTGCGGAGATAGCGCGGGCCTTGGTCATCGCCCGCGAGCAGCGGCAGATCGGCGGGGTAGAGCACCTCGCGCGCGCCAAGCTGTTCGATGGCGGCGTTGACTTCGGACGCGTCCATTTCGGTGACGCGGAATTCGCCGGTGGAGACATCCACGTGGGCGACGCCGGCACGATGGCCCAGACGCGAGACGGCCGCGAGATAGTTGTTCTCGTGCGAGCGCAGGGCGAGCGAATCGGTGGCGGTGCCGGGAGTGACGACGCGCGTGATCTCGCGCTTGACCAGTTTCTTGGCGAGCGCGGGATCTTCCATCTGGTCGCAGATGGCTACGCGGTGGCCTTTCTGAATGAGCCGCGCGATGTAGCCTTCGGCGGCGTGATAGGGGACGCCGCACATGGGGATGGGCGCGCCTTTTTCCTTGTTGCGGGAGGTGAGGGTGATTTCAAGCTCGCGTGCGGCGAGGATGGCGTCTTCGAAGAAAAGCTCGTAGAAATCGCCCAAGCGGAAGAGCAGGAGGGCGTGGGGCACCTGCTGTTTGATGGCGTTGTACTGCCGCATCAGCGGGGTGGATGGTTCGGTGGTCAAGGGGCGCCTCGGACCGCTCCCTTACGGTCGCGGCTCGGTAGCGGGCGGCTCGGTAACGGGCGGCTCGGTAGTTTGGGGTTACGCGTAGATGCCTCGCAGCTTGATAGCTTCGGCTACGCGGTCGAGCGCCAGCATGTAGGCCGCGGTGCGGTTGTTCACGCGGTGTTTTTCGGCGTAGTCGACGACCGCGAGAAAGCTATCCACCATGATTTCTTCGAGGCGCGTATTCACCAGTTTCTCGTTCCAGAAGAAGCCCTGGCGGTCCTGCACCCATTCGAAGTAAGAGACGGTGACACCGCCGGCATTGGCCAGGATGTCGGGAATGACGAAGATCTTCTTGTCGGCCAGGATCTCGTCGGCCACCGAAGTGGTGGGACCGTTGGCGCCTTCGCAGAGAATCTTGCAGCGGAGCCTGTCGGCGTTTTGCGAAGTGATCACGTTCTCGGTGGCGGCGGGCAGCAGGATATCGCAAGGCAGGAACATGGCTTCGGCGGGGTCGATGTTTTCGCCGCCGGGGAAGTCGCGGATGGAGCCGGTGTCCTGGCGATGGTCGAACAAGGCGCGGGTGTCCAGGCCATTGGGGTTGTAGACCGCGCCATCGTATTCGATGATGCAGATGATTTTGAAGCCTTCGCGGGACATCAGCTTGGCTGCCATGCCGCCGACGTTGCCGAATCCTTGAATCACGACCGTGGTGGCGGTGCGCGGCTTCTGGAAGCGTTTCAGGGCTTCCAGCGAGACGATGAGGCAGCCGCGGCCGGTGGCTTCCGGGCGTCCACGCGAGCCGCCCAGCGCCATGGGCTTGCCGGTGACCACGGCGGTGACGGTGTGGCGGGCGTGCATCGAATAGGTATCCATGATCCACGCCATGACTTTGTCGTTGGTGTTGACGTCCGGCGCGGGCACATCGCGCTCGGGGCCGAGGAATTCCATGATTTCGGAAGTGTAGCGGCGCGTCAGTTTTTCCAGCTCGCTGAGGGAGAGCAGATTGGGATCGCAGATGACGCCGCCTTTGGCGCCGCCGAAGGGGATGTTGACAACAGCGCATTTCCACGTCATCCAGGAGGCCAGCGCACGCACCTCGTCGAGGGTGACATCGGGGCCGAAGCGGATGCCGCCTTTGCCGGGGCCGCGTGCGATGGAATGCTGGACGCGGTAGCCGGTGAAAACTTCCAGGCGGCCATCGTCGAGTTGGACGGGGATGTGGACGGTGATTTCCTTGGCCGAGGTGCGCAGGACTTTGCGCAGACCGTCGTCCAGGTTGAGGCGGGTCGCGGCCTCGTCAAAGCGGGCTTCGGCGGCCAGCCAGGGGTTCTTCTCCTGTTCGAGCGACAACGTGGTGCTTGCCAAAAGTGAGGCCTCCGGTCTTCATTATGCCATTTGCGCGGTGCGCGGTTTGAACGAGCAATGCCAGTTCGGACGGTTTCCGGCCGGCTAACGGCGACGGGCGACGGTTCGAAAATCGTGTCGAAAGTGTCGAATTGTGTAGAAGTATGTCGAATTTTCGCTTGAAGATCGAGTTAGGCCCGGCCGCGGTGCTTTGTGCGAGGGAGCTGGGCTTTCTCGATTAGAGAGTAGCATGGAGGGGACCGTAGTCCTGTGGGCTGGGTGTACGGCTGGCCGTATAGGCGATTGGAAAGACAGGGGAATGCGCGGGCGAACTTTCTTTTTGAGATGCGTGACTGGGCAAGGCGGGGCCGCCCGATATGCCTACGGGAGTGCTTATCTGAAGGCCATTGCACCTGGCACAAATGTTAATATCAGATGTGTTACCAAGTAGTGTAACGTGCCAAGGAGGCGAATATGCGTCCTGCAAGCAGACACAAGAGCCGTGAGGAAACAAAGAGACGTGTGCCAGCCGTAGGCTCCCGCAAAGTTGTAGTTGACTTCCCCGAGCCGCTTTTTGAACAGACCGAGCGCGCCGCCACTGAACTTGCAATCAACCGCAGCGTCTTGATCCGATCCGCCGTAGAGCGGTACCTTGAGGCACTGCACCGCAAGAGGCTAGAGGAAGAGCTTGCCGCGGGATACGTGGCGAATGCAGAGTTGGATCGCAGGATCGCGGCGGAGTTTTCGGCCGTGGACTACGAAACATTCTGATGCCCGGAAAGTGCGTACGAGGCGTCATCCTCGACATTTGCCTCGATCCGACAGTAGGTCACGAGATCCTGAAAACCAGACCGTGCCTGGTTGTGCAGAATGACATTGGAAATCAATATTCGCCTATGACCATTGTGGTTCCTATTGAGGGCGCGGAGCATATCCGCCAACTCTACCCGGTGAACGTTTCTATTCCAAAGGGAGAAGGTGGGTTGCTTAAGGACAGCGTAGCGCTGTGCAACCAGATTCGTTGCGTTGAGGAGGCGCGGTTTGGGAAAACATATGGCCAAATTTCCGCTGCTACGATGTCGAAGGTGGATCAAGCCCTCAAAATCACCCTGAGTCTGAAGTGATGGGTTGTAGGCGATGGGTTGTAGGTGATGGGCTATAGGTTATGGGCTCTGGCGCTCGCGGCGGCGGTGCTGGCTGGGTGCCATGGCTCGGAGGCGCATGGGCGGCAGGTGATCGTGCTGGGCGTCGATGGCATGGATCCGGGCTTCCTGGAGCGGCATTGGAGCGACTTGCCCAACGTCGCGCGGTTGCGGGACCGGGGCGGCTTCCGGCGGCTGGGCACGACCACGCCGCCGCAGAGTCCGGTAGCCTGGTCCACTTTCATCACCGGTCTGGACCCGGCTGAGCACGGCATCTTCGACTTCGTCGATCGCGATCCGCGGACGATGCAGCCCTTTTCGTCCATGAGCCGGACGGTGGAGCCGCGCTTCAAGATCCCGCTGGGGCCGTATGTGCTACCGCTTTCTTCGGCGCGCGTGGAGATCTTGCGCAAGGGCGAGCCGTTCTGGCGGATGCTGTGGGAGCGGCACGTCCCGGTGACCATCCTGCACATGCCCACCAACTTCCCGCCGGAGGGAGCGGGCGAGGCCATCGCGGGCATGGGCGTGCCCGACTTGCGCGGAACCGAGGGGACCTTCACCTTTTATACCGACGATCCGGAGGAAGAGGCGCGCGATGTGCCGGGCGGCCGGATCGTGAAGGCGCGCGCGGAGAATGGCCGTTACGTGCTGCCGGTGGAAGGGCCGCCGAACCCGTTGCGCAAGGATCGGCGATTTGCCACGGAAGATCTGATCGTGGAGGCCGACCCGGAGGGGGACGTTGCGCGGCTGACAATTGGCGGCGCGGCGGCTATCGTGCAGCGAGGGGAATGGTCGGAATGGCTGCGCGCGGATTTCCCGCTGCTGGGCTGGCTGGCGGGTGCGCGGGGAATGTTTCGCGTGTACGCCAAGGAGTTTCACCCGCGGCTGGCGCTGTATGTGTCGCCGGTCAACATCGACCCGCGCGCGCCGGAGCTGCCGATCTCCGCGCCCGCGTCGTACAGCCGCGCGGTGGCGGGGGCGATCGGCGAGTTCTACACGCAAGGCATCGCGGAAGACACGTCGGCGTACCGCGCGGGCGTGCTGGACCTGGACGAGTTTCTGCGGCAGATCAGGCTGGTGCGTGACGATGAAATGAAGCTGCTGGGCTACTCGCTCGACCACTTTCGGGAGGGGCTGCTGTTCTTCTACTTCTCGTCGATCGACCAGGGATCGCACATGCTGTGGGGGAAGCACGATGCGGAGCTACTGGAGATTTATCGCGCGGTGGACGGGGCCATTGGCGAGGTGGCGCGGCGGTTCCCTCAGGCGGACATTATCGTGATGTCGGACCATGGGTTCAATTCGTTCGACCGCAGCGTGAATCTGAATACGTGGCTGTGGGAGAAAGGATTTCTGGCGCTGCAGGGACCTCCGCGGGGCGGCGATGAGGGCTTCGCGGACGTGGACTGGACGAAGACGCAGGCGTACGCGCTGGGGCTGAACGGTCTGTATCTCAACATTGCCGGGCGGGAGAAGAACGGCATTCTGCGGCCGGGCGCGGAGGCGGAGGCGGCGATGCGGAGACTGGCGCGGGAACTCGTGGAGTTTCGCGATCCGGTGAATGGCCGGCAGGTGGTGGAGACGGCTCCGGCGTCGGGTGCGCCGCTGGGACCGGACATGATCGTGGGCTATGGGCGCGGGTATCGGGGATCGTGGGAGACGGCGCTGGGGGCGGTGCCGCGGGCGATTTTGGAAGACAATACGGACGTTTGGATTGGGGACCATTGCATCAACGCGGAGGATGTGCCGGGCGTGCTGTTGAGCAATAGGGTGTTGCGGGCGGAGCGGCCTTCGTTGAAGGATGTCACGGTCGCGATTTTAGGGGTGTTTGGGGTTGGGGCGGGCGAGGGGATGAGGGGGAAGAGTGTTTTCTAGGGTGTCCTGGCGCGTTTCTAGCCGGTTACGAGCTGGACGAGGTTCGCTGCACTCGACAGCCGATAGCGGCAGGGTCAAGCCCATCAGCGGCGATGAGGTTATTGCGCGCCTACGCGCCAGACTGCCGCAGGCAGTGAGTATGAGGGCGATAGCAAGAACAGGAGAGCCGCCTGAAAGTCGGCTGCGGGCAAGATTGCCCGCCCTCCAGGATGAACACGATCTGACCTCATGCCCGCTCGCGGCCCGGCTTGTTGCGCTATTGAAAACCCAGCAACTCATCAATCGTCCGCATACCAGTTGTAGCGCACGGGCTTGCCATCCAGGTTCCAGGATTGCGGCGTCATGGTGCCCGTCCAGTCGAGGGGAGCGGCGGGCGGATGCGTGTGTGCGGCCTCCGCCAGCGCGGCCTTGATCGCCGGCCTGTGCTCCGCCGGGATCGATGCCGGATCGACGGAGACGAATAGCGCCGTGCCGCTGCGGGCCACCAGATCGAGCCACTGCCGGGTGAGGCTCCACGGGATGTCGCTGGTCACGGGAACGCAATCCGCATCGGCGGCGAAGAAGGTGTTGTGTTGCGCCATGCGGAACGCGAGCGTGTTGACGCCCATCTTGCGCGTGCGGCTCCACTCCCGGCCGCTGGTGTCGTCGCCGATGCGCTGCGCCTCCACCAGGCCTGCCGCCAGGTGGCCGATCGTGTTGCAGCCCAGCAGAACCGCGTCGCCGGCGCTGCGGCGAATGGTCCGGTACAAATCCAATACGATTTCGGCGGTGGTCCTGCCGCGATCGTAGAAGTGCCAGCCAGTATCGGTAAGGTCCGGGCCCATCTGAAAACCCCAACGGCCGGTGAGGTCGAAGGTGGAGTAATCGTGCTTGATCAGATCGTAGCCCCAGCCGCGGATGGTGGCGATGCTCGCGCCGATATAGGCCAGCGCTTCCGGGATGCTGGGATCCATTGCGATCAGTTCGCCCTTCGACCGGTTGCCGGCGGGCGGCAGCCGCCAGCCCTCGGCCAGCCGGTCCGAGGCCAGGGTCGGCCTGACCCAGATGCCCGGCCGCACGCCCAGGTCTTTCATCTGGCTGGCCAATCCCGCCATGTCGGGATAGCTGCCACTGGTCCGGCTCACCGGGCCGGCGCCTTCGGGTGCGGCTCCCCATCCCATGTCGATCACCGCAAACGGGCGGTTGCCGGGGTTCGGGGGCATGAGTTCGGCGAGCAGTGCGGCATCCTTCAGGCTGGCGGCAGCCGAGGTGTTCTGCCCGTATGCGTAATACCAGTTGTTGCTGCCATAGATGGGCTGCGCAGGCAGAATCGGCCTTTCACACATCATGCGGCAAAACGCGCGCGCCGCGTCCAGGGGAGCCTCGCCGGGATGTCCTTTGCGGAAGACAATCGTGGCGGCTTCCAGACGGCGATCGCCCAGTTCGACTCCGGCACCACCGTTGCCGATATCCAGCCACAGCGTGATTCCGCCTGCGTCCGCCTGCCAGGAGCAGATGGAGGCGGGGCCGGTCTTGACCCCATATCCGTGAGTCAGGGAGCGATTCGAGGCGAGAAAGTACCACGGCATCAAACGGTCGCCCGCCAGACCGCGCCACTCCAGGTCGCCATAGGAGCGCTCCCAGTGGTCGCCAAGAAACCGGCAGTCGCCGGGAAACTCTCCGTGCCAGCGGAAGCGAAGGCGGGTCAGCCTGGTCCGGGGCGCGGTCAGGAGAATCGCTACCTCCGCTCCGCCGTTGCGCAATTCCGTGTCGACTTCGATATCGTCTCGTTGCCATCGGCGGCCCGAGCGGGTCAACTGCAGGCCGGCCGATGTGCCCTCGGCGAACGCCATGACCTTGTCGGGCGGTCGTAAAGGATGGGGCGCTGTGAAGATCGTCTCGTCCGCGCGTGCGGTGGCGCCCGCCGCGGCGGCGCCCATGCCCATCAGGAACGACCTCCGTCCGGGCGAGTGATCGGGATGCATCAGAACGAATAGTAGCGCGCTTACAAGGGTTGTTCGAACACCTCGACCCCGTGAACCGGGATCTGCGGCGCGGGCGCGCGGGCGCTCTTGATCCTTCCCAGCGGCGAATTGGTCAACGACGCGGGCTTCGATCTGGTGGCTGCGGATTCAGCTCGACTATCATGGGCGCTTCCGCTTTCGGCCGACGGGCCTGGCGGCTTGGCCCGGTCAACGCCGAGCGCCGGAAGGCGCTGCGTGATGCGCATCCGCAAGCGCCGGTATTGTTAGGCGAGCTTCGCTCGCGGGGAGCGGGGCTGAGAGCCCCGGCCCAGAGGGCACCCCGGCCGAGGGCCTGCCCCACACCCTTTCAGACACCGCGTGCGAGGCGGCCGGCGAGAATGCGGTAGACCGCGGGATTAAATACCAGCCCGACGTGCGTGCCCGAGACTTCGCAATCGATCTTGGGATCGCCGGTGATGCAATACCGCCAGTCCACGATGCCGTCGCTCTTGGTGTAGATGGCGGTTTGCGCCACATGGTCCGGAAATTCGGCCTTCAACGAGGTAAGGAACTCGCAGGTGCAGTCCTCGGTATAGCAGTCGGGCAGAATGTGGCCGGCATGCTCGCGCAGGATGCCATTGCGAATGGCTTCGCTGGCGCGCAACACATTGCGGTGCGCCGCCGTTCCGCGGAACGGAGAGCCCAAAGTGGTGACTGACGCAATCTGGTCAGGTCTCTGCCCGGCCACTGCCCGGGCAATGATCCCTCCCAGGCTGTGGCCGACCAGGTGCACCTTGCGGCCGGTAGCTTTAAAGGCCCCGCTCACGGTCTCGTTCAGGCGGCGGCGAATCAGCAGGTTGGGGCATTCCGCATTCCAACCGATGCCGGAGAAATAGGACCGATAGCCGACGGTGCGCAACCAGGAGAACAGTTGGCCGAGATAGGCATCCGTCCCCAGGAAACCGGGAATCAGGATCACGGCTTCGCCATGGCCGTGCGGCACGCCTAGTCCATAAAAGATGGACGTCAGCCGCAGTTGAACCAGTTCGAAGCCGACCAGAAGTTCCTGCCACATGGGAACATCGGCTTCGTGACGCTCGTGGACGGAGTACGTTTGACCCGTCATGCGTCTCTAAGTGTAACTGATTCAGGCGCAGATATAACTTATTTCACAGCGGAGAGGCATTGGCGCCGGCTAGCCGTGAAAGCCGGCCACGTCGTATGACATCAAAACCAGGTCTTGGGTGTGCCCTTGCCGATCGATGACCCAATCGGCCAGCAGGGCTTCCATATGAAAGCCGAGGCGTTCGAACAGGCGGCGGGCGCTCGACTGCGCCGACGCCACGCGCACCACGATTCGCTGCAAATCCAGGTCGTGGGCGATGGAAAAGATTTCGTGGCCGAGCAGGCGGCCTACCCCACGGCCGCGCTGGCCCGGCGCCATCAGCAGGCGGATCTCGCCCAGATGGCGCGTCCAGCGCGTTTGGCCGTGGTGCAGGCTGCTATAGCCCAACAGCTTGCCGCCCTCTTCGGCGAACACCGTGATCGTGCGCCCGTTCTGCAGGTCGCGCATCCAGTGATCGAGACCTTCCGGCGTGGTCACGTCCACCAGAAGGAAGAAGAGGTCGTCTTCCGGTTGCGCGCGCATAAAGGCCAGGAACGCTTCGCGATCCCCTGCCGTCATCAGGCGGAGGGTAATGCTGGCGTCCCCGACGCGCGCGGTGTAAGGAAAGTGCCGCTGTGCAATAGCAGATTCAGGCATGGCGCATCGTTATTGCCTTTTACTTCTTGCGTCCGGCGTGGGCGTGCGCCGGCGTGTGCGTGTGCGCGTGCGCCGGAGGCGGCAGGAAAGGCTTCACCGCCACATCCAGCAGCGACTTTTGCGCGTTGACGAAATTCTCAACGCCCTTGCGCGCAAACTCACCGAGGCTGGTGGAAGGCTCGGGTGAAGGCCGGACGATCTCCTGTGCGGTCTTAATGGCGCCTTCAATCTCGTGGGTGGCCAAATCCAGCAACTTCTTCTGCGAATCCACGAATTTGTCCATGCCTTCCTTGGCCAGTTCGGTGACCTTCACGCGCGCGGCCTTCGTAATCTTAGGGGCCTTGCCGTTGGCTTCCGCACGCGTGACATCCGTAACCAGATCCAGGAACTTCTTTTGGGTATGTACGAAATTATCCACACTCTCGCGGGTGATCTCGGCGAGGTCCTTGCCCTCGAAAGGCTTGCCTTCCTTGATCGCCTCCACGACGGCCTGGCTCTGATGATTCACCATGTCCAAGTACTTCTTCTGCATGGCGACAAGCGCGTTCACTCCCTCGCTAATAGCGTCGGTCATGGCGGCCGGCCGCCCCGAGAGGTTCAGCGCTTCTTTCACGCCGGTTTGCATGAGGGCGTTTTCCTCGGCGGCGAGATCCAGCAGGATTTTTTGCGCCGCGACAAAATTGGCCAGGGTTTGGCCGGCGATTTCCACCATCCCGGTCAATGGCCGGAGGGGCGAGAAGTTGACCCGCTCGCGCACGAATCCCAGCGTGAGGGAATTCTGCTGTGCGGCCAAATCCAACAGAATCTTCTGCGTAGCGACGAAGCTTTCCATACCTTGACGGGCCCAGCTGGCCAGCGTGGAAGCCGCTTCAGACGCATAGGCCGCGGGGGTAGACTTTGTATCGTTTTCCATGATATACTCCTTATTTATGCTGCATTGCAGCATCCAGATTGAGTATAACCCCGACGCTTCGGTCTGTCAAGGATTTTCGGATTATATTATCGTGTTATGCCTGAACGTCTCGTAGTCATCAAGAAATACGAAAACCGGCGCCTCTACGACACGGCCGCCAGCCGCTACGTCAACCTGGACGATGTAGCCCGTATGGTACGGGAAGGCGTGGAAGTGCAAGTAGTGGACGCGCGTTCCGGCGAGGATCTGACGCGCGTGATCCTGACCCAAGTGATCATGGAGGACGCCAAAGGGCACGAGTCCGGTCTACCCCTGGACTTGCTGCGAAAGCTGATCGTGGCCTCCGACCGCGCCACGCATGAATTCCTGACGTGGTACCTCACCACCGTCACCGATATGTATCAGAAGGCCCAGAGCGCTTTGCAGACGCGTCCCCTGGAGATGATGCGCAGCCTGTTCAGCTCCCAGACGCCGGCGCCAGCGCCACCGGCCCCGGCGGCAGAGATCGAAGCGTTGCGCCTGCGCGTGCGGGAATTGGAAGATCGGCTGAAAGCGGAACAGCAGAAGGCCATCGCCGCCAAAAGGAAGCCCGCAAAAAAGCGCGCATCAAAACAAATATAAGAGTTGACAGACGGCCCGCAGTCTGAAAGATTATTCAGACAAGGAGGAACGCCATGGAAACCGTCCGTTCGATGCTGCGGCACAAAGGGTCCGACATCTTTTGGGTGACGCCGGAGGCTACCGTATACGAAGCTGTCGCCATGATGGCCGACAAGAGCGTGGGCGCCTTGTTGGTGCTTTCGGGCGGCAAATTGACCGGGATCGTCTCCGAGCGGGACTACGCCCGCAAGGTGATCCTGAAGGGAAAACACTCCCACGAGATGCAGGTCAAGGAGATCATGACCAGCCCGGTGTTCACCGTGTCGCCCGGCCACTCGCTGGAGGATTGCATGCGCGTGATCACGGCGCACCGCATCCGGCACTTGCCGGTGATGGACGGGGACGCCCTGGTGGGCATGATCTCGATCGGCGACGTGGTGAGGTCGATCATCTCGGCGCAGGCGCATGCCATCGACCAGTTGAGCGGGTATATTGAGGGGCGCTATCCGGCCTAGGCTGGTGGGGCTTCCACGTGCTCCGTAGATTCAACCATGGGGCAACCAATCTTGGCTGCGCGCGCGGGGCGAGCTTCGCTCGCCGCTCGAGTTTCTACATTCGGTGAGAAGAGCAACCGCTTTAGCGTGCAGAGGGCGAACTTCAGTTCGCCGAAACGCGGGGCTAAAGCCAATACTGTTCATTTAAGTATCTTGACGTATTGGGCATAGTTGACCGGACCGGTGGCGGAGGCGTTGCGCGGACGAAGCGGGAAGTTGCTCATCTTGCGCTTGACGCCCC
>Ga0181536_10002773_pt1 | contig 19448 bp, 9 predicted proteins | sample PEATcosm2014_Bin_41_FD_121105 | JGI IMG/M metagenome (GOLD analysis project Ga0181536, IMG submission 121105) | Peatland microbial communities from MTU Mesocosm Facility, Houghton, MI, USA - PEATcosm2014_Bin17_60_metaG | ecosystem: Environmental > Terrestrial > Soil > Wetlands > Peat | place...
CTTCTATCTCCGCCATGCCCCCGATCCAATGACCCAACCCGTCGTTTTACTCCATTGTCCCGTCTTCTGATATTTTCCGCTTTTGATCGCACGCACTTTTCCGCTTTTGAAAACTACACGACAGCTGTATCAGTCCTCCTTGCTCCCACTGGTCGCCAGGGATAGGCTGGCATCGAACCGTATGAAGCTTATCCGCCGGGCTTTGCTTTTCCTGATCGCCATCACTCGGGTGGCCGCCGCCCTTGCCCAGCCAGCCGTCAGCCCCGACCTGCCGATGATGAATCTCGATGATCTGGGAGTTTACGCCGTCGGATACATTTACCGCGGCCAGACCGAGCGGCAGTTGCCATTGGGCTGGTCGGGATTGTTCGAGGACCGCACGGGCGTGGCGTGCGAGCCGTTCGGGAGCCAAAATGGAGAGCGGGCGTTCCTTCTGCACTGCCCCTGGCGCAACGGCACCGGCTCCGCCTTCCAGCAATTTGTGCTCCGTCTCCCGGCCCAGGCGACGCGCATCCTCCTGCGCGGCGCAACCGCGATGCGTTCGGAGAACGTGACCAACTCGGACGGGGCCACTTTTCGCCTCTACGCCAACGGCGTCAAATTCTTCGACTATCACCAGACCAACGATGTCTGGCGCGAGTTTGAATTCGACTTCACCGCGCAGCGCGGCTCCAACCTCACCGTTCGCTTCGAGGTGGATCCCGGCCCCAAGAACAATTCCTCCTTTGATTACTCCCTCTGGGGCAACCGCCAACTCGTGCTGGAGGGTTATACCCCGCCCCCTTCAACCCACCCTTCGCCCCCGCCTCTCGTTCTCTCCAATCTCTGGGCCGGACAAACGAAGGAGGTTGCGCCCCAAAGCGGATTTCCGGGGACTTCCACCGTGATCCTTTCCAACGGCTTGGCCCGCTTTCGTCACACCGGCCCTGATGGCGTCCTTGAATATGTATGGCGCGCCCCACAGTCGGCCAATGACGGTCTCTTTGGCGCGCTCACGCTCAACGCGCGGATGGCGGGCGACTCGCCGGTCACAGTGCCATTGGCAGCCTCGGCGGCGCTTTCGTGGAGCCAGCCGGCTTTGCCGGTCGCCAGCGGATGGCTCCAAACCAATCAGGCCTGCACCCTCTGGCGCACTTTCAACGTCGGATCCAAGACGGCCACCGTTCGCATCACCGGGCAAACAGTCGGCAAGAGCCTTGTGCTCGCGCTGACCTGCGATCAACCGGAGGTGACTGCCTTCGATCCCGGCTTTTGGGGGCCGGTGGCGCGGAGACGGCAGATCACGGTCCCCTACTATCCCGGCGCCGTACATTATCTCCCGCAAGAAGGTCTCTTTGTGGGCGCGCTGCTCGACTGGACCGGCTCCGCCGCCACATCCTGCCAGGGGAACAAAGCCACCTACGATGCGCTGACCGACGGCACGCGTGTCCCACTGCGGGAACGCGCCGTTTTCACCGCCGCCTGGCACCTGGCGGAAGTGCTGCCAAATCCGCCGAACCCGCCTTCCCCCTGGCGCGGTCTTCTGGCCAACAAGATCGTCCTCGACATCTGGGGCGGCGCCTTCAAAGACATTGCCGCCAACCTGAATGTGCTGGCCTCTTTCGGCATCACCAACTGCGTGGCGCTCATTCACGATTGGCAGCGCGACGGCTACGACAACGCCCTGCCCGCGCACTATCCGGCCAACGCGCGTTATGGGGGGGATGCCGGCATGAGCAACCTCGTGGCAACCGGCGCGCGCTTGGGCATCCGGTGCGCGCTCCATGAAAACTACGTGGACTACTACCCAAACTATGATTTCTATGACCCCAACGACATCGCCCTCGACTCGGCTGGCAATCTGCAACACGCCTGGTACAACCCCGCAACCCGCATTCAATCTTTCGCCGTCAAGCCGGATGCCATTCTTTGCCTTGCCGCCATCCAGTCGCCTGAGATTCACCGCCGTTACAACACGCAAGCCGGCTATTTGGACGTGCATAGCGCCGTTCCGCCGTGGTTTCATGTGGATGACCGCGCCGGCCAAACCGGAGCCGGGCAGTTGAGCCGGGTGTGGGGCGTTCACCGGCAACTCTGGGCTTACGAACGCGACACGCACAACGGCCCCGTCTTCGGGGAAGGCGGCAACCATTGGTATTGGAGCGGGTGCCTTGATGGCGTGGAAGCCCAGTTTGGGAGCGGTTGGCCTGGCAACGGCGGCTTCACCGCGCCTCTGGCTGTGGATTTCGATTTGCTAAAAATCCATCCCCTCCAATTCAATCACGGGATGGGTTACTACAGCCACTGGTGGCCCGCCGGGGATTACCAGACCAATTGGGCCGGACCCCCTCCAATGGTGGTGCTGGACCGCTACCGGATGCAGGAAGTGGCTTTTGGACACGCCGGGTTCCTCGATTCCTCTGTTTATGCCAACATTCCTTTGCCCTGGTTGGAAGTCCATTTGCTCTCGCCTGTCACGGCCCGCTATGCGCTGGCCAGGCCCCAAGAGATCCTTTACCAGAACCATGGCGCCTGGATTGACGCCACTGCGGCGGCCAAGCTCGACGTTGCCAGCGTGTGGAACCGCGTTCGGATTAGGTATGAAAATGGACTGGTTGTCACCGTCAACGGTGATTCCAATGTCCTGGCCGCTGGCGCGTGGCTTTTGCCGGACTTGGGTTGGGTGGCCGAGGGTGCCGGAGTCGCCGCCGGCACGACGATGCGCGGAGACGTGATCGCCGACTTTGCCGACACCGGCGACACACTATTCCTGAACGCCCGCGCGGCCGCCGACTGGAACTTGTCCAGCTATCGCCGTGTGCATCCGAGCGTCGCCTCATTTCGGCAAAGCGGCCCGCGCGCCTTCCAGGTCGGTTACAAGTGGGATGTGCGTGACCGGCTGGCCAAAGACTATAAATGTTTCGTGCATTTTTGCGCCGACGGGGCCATTTGCAGCCAGCAGGATCACGCGATTTCGCCGCCCATTTCGCAGTGGCAGTCCGGCCAGGCCATCAACGACGGCCCGTGGAATGTCACCCTGCCTGGCAACCTTCCCGACGGCGATTATGATTGGCTCATCGGCTTGTCCGATGCCGCGGGAGACGGCCACCGCGTGCCATTGCAGGGTTTGGACGATGGGACTTCGCGCATCCGCCTGGGGGTGCTGCATCTGGCGGGCGCCGGGGCGGTGGTCACATTCACTGCGGAGACCAATATGCCCGTTTTCGATCCCGGAACCTGGTATGGCCGGCACCTGAACAATTCAAACAGGGTGGTGGATTTTGGCGTGGCGCGAACCGACGGCAGTGTTTGGCTGCGTCGTCAAGGCAACGAGTGGGTTCTCCAGACTTGGCCGCGCGAGCGCAATTTCACCCTCGAATTTGATCGGATTCGATTCGCTCAGCCCGCCAAAGTGCGGTGCGCCGGGGGGACGGTGTCCGAAGCCGTCCCCGTGCAGGCCGGCCCGCGCTGGCAATTGCCGCTCAACGGCGCGACTGAATACCGCTGGACAAACGCGGCCAGCTCAAGTGGCACTGTCCATTGAGCCCCGGTCAGCGCCGGTCTGGCCTCCTGAGACGAGTTTCTCAATCACGCCGATGGTTTACACCGGGCTTGGGTCAGAGTCCAATGAACGGAACAAACAACCGCTTTGAGCGGCTCACGCTATTCCAAGGCTCCGGCTTTGCCGGAGGTCGCTGACAATTGCGCGAAAAGGAGCTCTCCTCGGACGGTGGCGCCGTGCCGCAGCCAATCTCGAAAGGCGTCCAGGAGGCCCAATGGAGTGATGCGGACCGGAAATATCCCACAATCCGCCAGGCTCACGGATTTGGCGCCGTGAACAGCCGGTCGTAATCGCGCCAGTGCGCGTTCATCACATCAATCTTGTGCTTGAGCTGGGCGGCCACGTTGGGGCCAAGGCGCATGATCGTTTCCTCCGCGGGGGTCGGGGCCAGGTCAAGAATCGGATCGGTCGTGCTTTCAAGCAGGCGCTTGAGGCCCACCATGGTGTCAATCTCCTTGCGAGCGGTTTCCATCAAGTCGGTGCGGTCCCAGCCAGACTGGACCCCCAGCACTGGATTTGGCTCGGTCTTCGCGCCCAGGTTTTTGACGCGATCCAGTTGAGCCTGATAGGCCACCATATCGTCGGCCGACTGCAGCAGATAGATGACCGCCTGGAGCCTCTTGCCCGTCAAATCCCACTGTTTGCGCGCGGCGTCGTCTTTGGCCGCATCCCGGATCCCCTCGACGCGGCTCAAGGCGGCGCGCATCTGGGGCTGGGTCGTCTCGATCACGCGCTGGAAAAGCATCTTGGCGCCCCAGCCCTCATACATGCGCATCCCCTGGATATCAATCAGATTGTCGGCCTGTTCCTCCCCCTTCGCCTGGAAAAGAAACTGCCGGTAGTCCTCCTTCTCCGCCGCGGTCAGCTCGTCCGGAAACGGCACCATCGGCCGCGTCATCCAGCGGTTGAGCACATGCCCGAACCGCAGCATGCCGCCAAAGTTCAGGATGTTCAAATTGCGCTCCACGTCATTCAGCGCGCTCCAGACCTCCATCAGGCTGTCCGCCTGTTCCTCGCCCGCCTCGCTCACGGCAAAGGCCCGCATCGCCGTGACCCGTTCCAGCAGCGTGCGCATCGGCACCCCGCTCGTGGCCTTGAGCAGGCGGTAGTTGAAGTCCACCGTTGCCTCCTCCCCCAGATCGATCACCACCCGGGCGGGAGCCTCGCCCCTCGCCGCGCGGCTGCGTTCGCCGCCGCCGTTGAGCGACGGCGCGACCAGGCCGACCACCGGGTAAAACACCCCGCCGCCGCCCCCCGCAGCGGCACCGCCGAAGGGCCGGCCATCGGGACCCTCACGGCCTTGCACCGCCAGGCCGCGCGGCAGCCGCCGCACAATGCCTTCCAGCACTTCCGGCGAAAACGTGGGAATCATCCACTGGCGGGGCGCAATCGGGTTGAGGTTAATGTCAATCTCATGGCCCGTGTCCTTCGCAGCCTGCTGGGCGTTGATCAAAAAGCCGGAGACTCGCTCCTCCATCGGACGGTTCTTGTATTTGCTGTTGCCATTGACGCCGGGGTAAAGCGAAGGCGCCCAGTCGAAGCCCGAACCGGCGTCGGTCGTCACCCAGTTGAAAAGCGCCACCTCCGGGCAATGTTTGAGCAGAAGTTGCATGGACTCGCAATACATTCGCAACGTCTCAGGCTCGTCCACACTGGGCGCGAAGTGCGCCTTGGTCGAGCGGTTGGGCTGGTCAATGCGCGGACCGCGCAGTTCGGGATGCGCCGTGAAAAACGCCTCCGGCATCACCGCCGGCTCATTGGCGTTCCACACCCCTTTCAGGCCGTATTTCCGAAGGATGTCGCAGCGCTTCTCCAGAATCGCCGTCACTTTGGCGGCATACTCCATGTTCACATAGGGCTGGACTTCCTTCGGCGGGAAGATTTTCAGCAGGCTCGCGTGGTGCATGTACCACGCCGGATACGGGTCCGTTTCGTCAAACTCCCAAGTGGCCGGGGGAAGTCCTTCGGTGATGACAATATGGGTCGCCCCCAGATCCTTCTCAAGCGCGGCTTTCCGCTCGAACTGGGCCAGATCGTCCGGCGCGGCCGGCTGCGCCCGCAAACCTGCGGTCAGGAACGCGTTCCCCAGCGTGGCGGCCACCAGCAAAAAGATTCTTCTTCTCATGGGAATGCCTCCGTCAATTGCCGCCGGCCGCGGGCGCGCCGCGCGCCCCGCGCGCGGGCCGGACCGCCGCCTCGGTGGGCAGCCGGTCTTTGCAAAGCTCCAGGACTTCGATGGTGGAAAGCCCAGTCTGCGCCGCCTCGTTGCTGGAAATCCGGGCGTCTTCCTCAACGGGGTTGAGCGAGTCCGGCCCGGAAACCGTGTGCGGGGCGGCGACGCCCGCGCCTTGGGATAGCAGGCCGGCGATGGCCTTTTGCGCGAACGCCGGAATCTTCGTCTTCGCGTACGCATAGGCCGCCAGGCGTGGACCGCTTTGGCCGGTGTAGGCCAGGCTGGCGTCCGCGCCCTCGGCGCCGGTGGTCTTGTCCCGGGTGAGGATTTCCGCGCTCGCGGAGCCGATGCGGCACAACTGCAACCAGGCTCTCTCAAAGTCCTGGCGCCGCAGCAGTGGCACCAGCTCGAACATGACTTCCCCGCCGCCCTGGATGGTCGCCAGATTATAACTCACCGGGACCGTCGCTTTCGTCACCGGGTCGGTGATCGCCGTCAGTTTCCCCGTCGCGACGTCGTATCCGACCACATTCGCGCCAACGCCGCCCCTGGGGTTCGGCTTGCCGGTTTCCAGCCAGTAGGGCATCGCCATGATTGAATCCACACCGGCCAGGATGCGGTCGCGCCAGCGGATATCGCCCGTGCGTTCCCATTCGCTCATCCAGTTGCCGGCCAGGGCGTACCAGTCGGGCCCGATGCGCAAGCGCACGACCGGCTCTTCCGGCGTCCGGGGCGCCGCCTCGCGCATCGGATCATAGTGCGCCACCGCGATGTCGGCCGCCTCGGCCGCCTCGTGCATGATGTCGCCGGTGCGCTCGTCCGTTGTCAGGTAATAGAAGAAATGCCAGTGGGCGGCCTGGCTGATGCGCGCCTCCTTGGCGCCGTCTCCCCATTTGACCACGTTGTGGCGCGAGCCTAGGCCCTTCATGTCGCCGAGGTGGTAAACGTCCGTCTCACTGGTGTTGCGCGCGTGCGCCTCCGCGAGGCGGAACAAATCGGCGCGCCCCGTGCGCAGGTAGCTGTACCAAAGCCAGAGCGGCACGCCCAACTCGGTGTTGTCCCAAGCATGCCCGCCCCAGTCGTAATGCCAGACGTGTCGTGGCGCGGAGTAAGAATGCATGAAGTCGCCGAACTGCCAGAACCCATACCAGGAGCGGTCGTCCACCTGCCGCTCATAATAGGCCAGCACGGAATCCAGGCCCTCCTCGATGGATTTTTTGAACGGTGTGGATCGGTCGGGCAGGCTCCATACGCCAAAGACACCCGTGGAGTGGACATACTCCGGCGAGCACCCCAGCAGCGGCAGTTGGCTGCCCGCGTTGGCCATGGCCACGGTGGCCGCTCGGCTCGGCAACGCCCCGCCCGGATAAAGGGTCATCTCGCTGGTGCGGGCCACGCCGTAGGCCGTGCTTAACCCGGTCTGGACATCCTCGTAGGCGGCGCCCAGCCCGTGCGCCTGGGTGTCGTAGTGGCGCATGTCCATCTCCGCCGCGTCGGGCGACCACAGCCAGGCGACAAGTTCCGCCGCCGGACTGCTGGCGTGCCGCACCTCGAGCGAGGCCGGGTAGGATTGCCAGAAATTCTTGACGCTCACCGCAAGTCCCCCGCCAAGGTCCCCGACCCAGGCCAGGCCCGGCGCGCGCCTGCCCGCGGCGGAAAAAAGCCAGGCGCTCTTCGGGTTCGTGCGCTTGACAATGGTGAATCCGTCCGGGGTCGGCTGCACGAGCTTGAAGTCGTCCCAGATCGCGTTCTGTCCGAACATCGGGCCCCCGCGGAACGCCTGGCCCGACTCCTGCGCGGCGCTGCCGCCGCCGGGCTGGAGCGGCTCGGACCACAGTCCCCCGTCGGCGCCCGCGAAACGCACCGCGCGGTTCCTCGCCTCCTCGCGCATCGGCACTGCGATCCGCAGGCCGAGGCCGCGCACAAAATCCTTCTCCTGGTCGCCGTCAAACACAATCGTATGCACCATCCGCACCGCCGTCTGGCGGCTGTAGAAATAAAGCCGGACGGTGAACGGCAGCCATTCGCGCCCCGACACCGCGCCCCGGTGCGTCCCCTCAATTTTCACCACCGCGCGCACCGGGCCTGACTGTTCCACGGTGACATGCTTCACGTCGCTGAAGTATTTCTCGCGCGCCGGAGAATCCTCGGGACTGGTTTCCGGCCCGTTTTGCAGGATGCACACAAGCTGGCTGTCGCCGGCCACCGCTTTCCCGGCCAGGCTCATGGATTCAATGATGTTTGATCCGCCCAGGGGGATGGAGCATTGGAGCGAGCCGGTGTCAACGACAACCGACTTGCCATCGTTGGTGACGCGCACCGCGCCGGAAACCACGGACGAACCCGCGGCCAATGTGACAGGGTCCGCCAGCCCGGCGGGCACGACAGTGGCAAAGCCGCTCCATTTGAGGGAGCCATCCGGCCAGTAAGCCAGCGGCCAGGACTGCAAAGGCATGGGCTTGCCCTGGGCGCTCAAGCTGAAAGTCGAGCCGCGGTCCACGGCGCCCTGCGGCCAGGGCACTCCAAAGCTGACTCCCGAATCCAGGCCCAGGGCTTTTCCGTCAAGCAACCGGAGGGACACATCCGTGGCGCGGGCCGGCGGCAAAGCAAGAAAGACGGCGGCCAGGACCATGAGAAGTCCAAATGGCCAAAGCCTGCTTCTTTTTGAACACAGTTTATTCGTCGTGCTGAAGTTTGGATTCATCGGTTAAAGGTCAACTTTGGAACAAAAAAGTCCATCCTAATTCTTCGTTCCGCCGCGGCGGCATCTCCTTTTGGCGGGTGTTGCCACAGGCTCGACCTGAGGCTGAAGTCCGGAGCCACGAGGCGTGCCTCTCCCAATGGAGCGCCGGGGGTGTCAGAATATGAGCCCCACTCCGATGCTCACACCCGGTGATCCTCGCGGATGATGGTGCGGCAGCCGCCGGCCTGGCTGGAACGCCAGTTCTTGGGCGGTTTCGTCTTCTTGAGTTGGTCCAATTGACCGATTTCCTTGAGACGCAGGTAGATGAGTTGCCAGGCACAAGGGCGAGCGGGGTCCACTTCGCAGTGGTCTTCTCGGGAGCCGCTGCACGGGCCGTTGAGCATGTGTTTGGCACAGCGGGTGACCGGGCAAATGCCGCCGTAGAGGTGGAGCACACATGCGCCACACGCGCCACATTTTTCCGCCCAGACTCCGCGTTCCTCGAGGATGCCGATGAACGCGGTGTCCAGGCCGGCATAGACCGGTTTGCCGCGGTAACGCTCGGCCAGGGCCTGAACGCCGGCGCCGCAACCCAGGGACAAGACGGCGTCGTGGTTCTTGATGACCTCGGCCGCTTGCTCGAGGAAAACATTGTCGCACTGGCGTTCGATGGTGGCTTCACCGACTTCCAGGGGGAGGCCTTTGAGTTTTGCCGCCATGCGCAGCGCGGAGGCGATGATGCTGACTTCGCGTTGTCCGCCAGCCAGGCAGACGGTGACGCAGGTGCCACAACCGAGCAAGAGCAGCTTGCGGTGTTTTTCGACTATGGCCAGCAGGTCAGGGATGGTCTTTCTTTGTGCAACGATCATGAGCAGCTCTCCGGTTTAGGCGGACTATTGGGTTTGATGGGGTTGGGGCCCAGTTTGCGAATGGTCTGGACCATATCGGTAATCGTATCCGCCAGGGGCCGGGCCATGGCGGCGGAAATGTTGACCATGCGGATGCGGTCTTTTTCCAGGCCGATTTCCAGCAGCAGGTCCCGGGTATAATTGACCCGGCGTTTGGCGCAAAGATTGCCTTCCACAAAATGGCAGCCGCCTTCCAGGCAGCCGGCGACCAGCACGCCGTCCGCGCCGTGTTCCAATGCCTTCATGAAATACTCGGTTTCCAGCCGGCCCGTGCAGGGAGTGCGGATGATGCGCACATTGGGCGGGTACTGCATGCGCATCGAGCCGGCCAGGTCAGCCGAGGAATAGGCACAGTAGTGACAGCAAAAGGCCACAATCTTGGGTTCAAAGGTCTCGGCTTGCATGGCTCAGACGGTTTCCACCAATTCCCCTTCCGGGTGGACGGCAGTCAAAAGTTCCCCGTTCCGCTCCGGGAACAATTGCCGGATCATGACCAGGAATTGGTCGGTCTCAAAGTGATGCAGTTGGATGGCGCGGGCGGGACACTCGGCGGCGCAGATACCACAGCCCATGCACTTGGCGGCCTCGATCTGGCCCTTGCCGTCCTTGTTGCAGAACGGCGCGGAATACGGGCAGACGGTGACGCAGGTCATGCAAGAGATGCATTTCTGCTGGCTGACATAAGAGACCTGGGCGCTGACGTCAAGTTGCGTCTTGGAAAGGACAGTGGCGGCGCGGGCGGCGGCGGCGCGCGCCTGGGAAATGTTCTCGTCAATGAACTTCGGCGAATGGGCCAGCCCGCAAAGGAAGACCCCTTCGGTGGCGAAATCCACCGGCCGCAACTTCATGTGGGCTTCCACATAAAATCCGTCCGCGTTAAGCGGCACCTTAAGCATGTCGGAAACGCGCTTGTTGTTCTTCAGGTCGGTTTCAATGCCGGTGCTGAGCACAACATTGTCAGCCTCGATCTGGAGCGGTTCGGGGAAGTCGGGGCTTTTTAGGCTGACGACCAGGCCCTGATTATCGCGCACCTCGGGCGGCGCTTCTGGCGGATAGCGGAGAAAGACGACACCGGCCTCGCGCGCTTGCTGGTAGTAAAGTTCACGGAAGCCGTATGTCCTGACGTCGCGGTAGAGGACGAAGACGTTGGCTGCGGGATCTTGTTTCTTGATGGCCAATGCGTTCTTGATGGCCATCGAGCAGCAAATTCGGCTGCAGAAAGGATGCTGCTCGTTGCGCGAGCCGACACACTGGATCATGACGACATTTTGTCCCTTCGCGGGCCAGGCTTTGTCGTGCAACAGTTTTTCCAGCTCAACCTGCGTCAAGACGCCCGCGGAGCGGCCATACAAGAACTCGGAAGTCTTGGCCTGGCGCGCGCCGGTGGCGACGATGATGGCGCCGCCGGACACTTCGAGTGGCTTGCCGCCCTTGACCAGCGACAGATGGAATTTGCCGACGTGGCCTTTGATGCCGGAGATTTCTGTTTCCAGATACAGCTTAATGTTGGGATGCTTCTCGACTTCCTGGATAAGGCCGTTGGTAAACTGGGCGAGGTCCGCGTGCTCGAAGGTGCTGTGAATCTCGTGCAGGGTCCCTCCCAGACGATTCGTTTGTTCCACCAGATGCACTGGAAATCCCTGATTCGCGAGCGCCAGGGCCGCGGTCATGCCACTCAAGCCGCCGCCGATGACCAAGCCCGTCTGGTCAACCTGCAGCGTCCCGCCTTCCAGCGGCGAAAGCGTCCGCGCCCGGGCGATGGCCATGTTGACCAGTTCAACCGCTTTTTCCGTGGCGGATTGCGGCGCCGCCGAATGCACCCAGGAGCACTGGTCGCGGATGTTGGCCATCTCGAACAGATGGGGATTCAACCCCGCTTCGCGCAAAGTTTCACGGAACAAAGGCTCGTGTGTTCGCGGGGTGCAGGAGGCGACCACGATACGATTCAGCCGATGCTCCCGGATCACATCCTTGATGTTCGACAAGCTCGTATCGGAACAGGTGAACATGGTATGAGTCGCCAACACGACGTCCGGCTGGTTCGCGACGCTTTTCGCCACTCGCTCCACGTCCACGACCGAGCCGATGTTCATGCCGCAGTGGCACACAAAGACCCCCAGTCGCGGCGCTTCATCGGCGACATCGTGCTCGGTGGGGTAACTCTTTCTGGTGATCAGCGTATTGCGCGCCGGCGCCAGCATCTCCATCGCCATGGACGCCGCGGCGCTGGCTTGGGTCACCGTTTCGGGAATGTCCTTGGGCTCCTGGAAGGCGCCGCCGACGAAGACGCCCGGCCGGGAGGTCGCCAAGGGGGCCAGGCGGTCGGTGTGGCAGAAGCCAAAGTCGTTCAGCTTTATATCCAGGCTGGCAGCGCGCCTGGCCATGGACTTCGGCGGCTCCATGCCGACGGACAGAACGATCAGGTCAAAATCCTGCTCCTGAAGCTGGCTGTAGCCATCCAGAAATTGAACGCGCAGGTCTTTGCTGCCGGGGACCTGAACAATCCGCGACGGAATGCTTTTGACGTAGTGGATGTTTTTCTGCGCCCGGGCGCGCTCATAGTACTGGTCAAAATCTTTGCCGTGGGCGCGGATATCCATGTAGAAGATGGTCGCGGCCAGGCCTTCGACGTGATCGCCCGCCACCATGGCCTGTTTGGTCGCCATCATGCAGCAGGTGGACGAGCAATAGTCATTGCCGTACGCCGAATCCCGCGAACCGACGCATTGGATCCAGGCGATGCGCTGGGCTTTCCGGCCGTCGGACAGCCGGATGACATGCCCTTCAAATGGCCCCGCCGCCGAGAGCATGCGCTCGAATTGAACACTGGTCACGACGTTGGCATATCGGCCATAACCGAATTCACCTTTTCGTTTGGCATCGAATTCGCTAAAGCCCGGGGTTAGAATGACAGCGCCCACGTCGAGCGTAATCGTCCGCTCCTTCATCGCGTGGTTGATGGCGTGCTGCTGGCAAGTCTCGACGCACCGATTGCACTCCGAGCACAGGGCGCAATTCAGACAACGTTCCGCCTCCGCCAACGCTTGCTCCTCGGTCAGCCCTTTTTCCACTTCGTCGAAATTCCTCAGCCGATTGGCCGGCGGCAGTTCGGCGGCGCGGGGCCGGTCCTTCTTCGCGACCTTCTCGGTATCGGGCAGCAGCTCCTCCGGCATGGGATGGACCGTGCTCTCAAAACGGGCAGCCAGCAGGTCCTTGCCGGTCAAATAGCGTTCGATGGATTCGGCGGCCCGTTTGCCGGCCGTGACCGCATCAATCACCGACGCGGGACCCGAGGCATTGTCGCCGCCGGCGAAAACGCCGGGGATGGAGGTTTGCCCGGTGACAGGGTCGGCTTTGAAGCAGCCTCTTTGGCTATCCACCGGGATATGCCCGACCAACTGCTCATCCACCATCTGGCCGATGGCCACAATGATTTGGTCGGCCTCCAGAGTGGCCACGTCGTTTTCGTCAAAGGCGGGACTAAACCGTTTCTGATCGTCGAAGACCCGGATGCACCGTTTGAGTTCCAGGCCGCTCACCGAACCATTCCCCGTGATGCGCTTGGGGCCCCATCCATCGCGAATCGTGATGTTCTCGGCCAGCGTGGCCTCGATTTCTTCCTTGTAGGCGGGCATTTCATCGCGCCGTTCCAGGCAAACCATCTCAACCTTCCTGGCGCCGAGGCGCACGGCGGTCCGGGCGACATCCACCGCCACATTGCCGCCGCCAATCACCAGGACCCGATCCTTTACCACCGGCTTCCGGGCCGAAGCCGCGTCCCGGAGGAATTCGACACCATGAAACACGCCATTGATTTGTTCGCCTTCGATGCGCAGCTTGCGGCTTTTCTGGGCGCCGGCGCAAAGGAATATGGCCTGATACTCCTGCCGGAGCGATGGGAAGGTGATGTTCTCGCCGATCCGGCAGTTATAGACGAACTGGACGCCCTTGCGGCGGATCAGCTCCACTTCATGGTCCAAAATATCCTTCGGCAGCCGGTACTCGGGAATCCCCCAGCGGAGCATGCCCCCGGCGGCGCTGAGCGCTTCAAACACGGTGACGGCAAAACCGGCATCGGCAAGGTCCCCCGCCGCGGTCAATCCGGCCGGCCCGCCGCCAATCACGGCGACCTTTTTGGCCTCCGGCGCGGGAGATTTCTCTTCCGGCAAAGCCAATTTCCCCGCCGCCAGCATTTCGATTTCCTGGTCGGACGCGAACCGCTTCAACAACCGGATGGCGATGGGATCATCGGCCTTGCCGCGGGTGCAAACGGATTCGCAGGGGTGGGTGCAAATCCGGCCGCAGATCGCGGAGAGCGGATTTCGCTGGCGAACCAGGTTGACTGCCTTGACGTATTCCTTCTTCTTGATGAGCTGAACGTAGCCTTGGACGTTGACCTTGGCCGGGCACTTCACCTTGCAGGGCGCGTGGCCGTGTTTGAGGATGCCAAAAATGTTGGGCGTGGCCTGAGCGTAGAGCTTGGCGATTCCCTTGCGTGTGCCGAGGCAGCGGTTGAACTCGTCCGGTATATCAACGGGGCACGCCTGAGTGCATTCGCTGCAGCCGGTGCATTTATCCTCATCCACAAATCGCGGAAACCGCCGGACCGTTGCTTCAAAATGCCCCGGTTCACCCTTGAGGTCTGTCAATTCCGAGAGGGTCAGGATCTCGATGTTCAGATTCCGCGCGCATTCCACCAGTTTGGGCGAGACAATGCAGGTCGCGCAATCGCCCGTCGGGAAAGTCTTATCCAGGTGGGCCATCATGCCGCCGATGGCGGCGTCGCGCTCGACCAGATAGACCTTGAACCCGCTGTTGGCCAGATCCAGCGAGGCCTGCACACCCGCGATGCCCCCGCCCTGCACCAGCACCGCGCCAATCTTCTTGTCGTCGGATTTGCTCATATCAGTTTGCCGCTGCCTTCTCCAAAACCGTGGAAGCGGGAACCATCAGCTTCTCGAACCCGAGCTCCTCGGGCCGGAGCCCTAGACAAAGCCCAACCAGTTGGGTGATGTACACGATGGGCACGTGATAGTTCTTGCCGGTCTGTTTGTTGATATCCTGTTGGCGCAAATCCAGGTTGACTTGGCACATCGGGCAACTGACCGCGATGCAGTCGGCCCCCGCCTGGCAGGCCATGTCGAGAATCGAATCCGTGAGCTGGACCACCACATCCGTTCGTGAAAGCGACAACCCGCCGCCGCAACATTCCACCTTGCACGGCCAGTCCAGGCTTTGGCCGCCCATCGCCTTTACCAGGCGGTCCAGCGAAGTCGGATTTTCCGGGTCGTCGAATTTCAAAATCTTGGGCGGCCGAACCAGCAGGCACCCGTAGTAACAAGCCACCTTGAGGTTCTTGAGCGGCTTCTTCACGGCGCGGGAGATCGCCTTCAAGCCCACATCGTCCAGGAGCACTTCCAGGAAATGCCGCACCTTAACCGAGCCGTCGTAATCGCGCTCCAGCGCCTGGCGGACCTGCTCGCGCATGCCGCGATCGGCGGCGATTTCCTGGTTCGCCACTTTCATGCGGCTGAAACAGGCGGCGCAACTCACCACCATGTCCAGTTTGAGGTCCTGGACTTTGGCCAGATTGGCGGCGGGGAGCGAGACAGCCAGGAACCGATCGGTCTGGTGGGCGGCGGTCGCGCCACAACACGTCCAGCCTTCGGGTTCAACCAGCTCAATGCCCAGCGCGCGCGCCACTGCCAAGGTGGATTGGTGCATGTCCCGGGCGGTGGATTCAGCCGAGCACCCTGGATAATACGCGTACCTCATGCTTGGGGTCCTTTATTCTGTTGGGAGCGCTTGAAGATGCGACCCACGGTTTTCCGGTCGCCACCCCGGGGAGGCAACAATGAAATCTTCCGTTTCTTGAGCATGGCTGGAAACTTCTCTGCATCGTTCTTCCATTTCCCCGTGCCAAGTTTGTAGGCGGCGATCATCCCCATCTCATAGCTGCGGCCAAACATTTCGACCGTCTTCAGAAAAGCCCGGTTAAACAGCGGCACATTGCCGGCCGGCTTGGACGCGCCGCGTTGTAGGGCCAGTTGGCGCAAGGCGTCCATGACCGCGGCGACATCAATCCCCATCGGACAGCGCGCGGAACAGATCTCGCACGAAACGCAGGTCCAGATCAGATCGCTCTCCAAGAGCTCATTGCCCGCGCCCAGATGCAGTTGGCGCATCAGCTCCGACGGCCGCGATTTGGTCAGCTTGGCTACCGAACAACCGCTGGAGCATTTCTTGCACTGGAAGCAGACGCTCAGATCAACGCCGCAGATTTGCTCCACCGCGTCCTTTAAGCCGGATCCGGTTTTCTTTTTGGTGATGGTCATCACGGGAGGTTCTCTGGTTACTTCGCGGCCACCTCTTCGAGGCCTGCTTCAGCATCGTCGGTATTTTGCTCAGCCAAGGCGGTCACGCTGGCGGGAACAACCTTCCGATACACGGCCGCGGGTTTGCGCAGCCGGCCGTTTTCGGTCAAGAGGTGCTCGATAGTGATTCCGAACAGCCGCTGATTCTCCTCGAGCAGCGGCACGATCAATTCCCAGTCGGCATGGGTCAATCGGGCAAACTTGCCGCCGTTTAACTGCTGCTCAACCATGGTTCGGTTCGGATCGCGCACGAAAATGGCTCCGCCGGAAGCCAGGGAGAACAGATTGCTGCCGGGATAAGGCTCAGGCAGCGGAACCAGTTGGCCGTCGTCATCGAACTTGACGCCATTCAAGATCACGAACCCGCCGCCGTTATGAGGGTCGCCCGCCATGAATGACTCGGCCAGGAAATCCAGGCACGTGCCATTGATGACGACTTTTGGCCGGCCGACGGAGTTGATGAGCGGCCGGCCGGCGGCGTTGCCGAGCACATAGACATTGCCGCCTTTGGCGCCATACATAAAGGTCTGGCCCACGTCGCCGTGTATGACCAGCTTGCCTTCCTTGATAATCTGGCCCAACTGGTCCTGCGCATTTCCATGCACCGTAATCGTCAGCCCATCAATGCCGGAGGCCAGGTAGTCTCCACTGCTGCCATACACATCAATGGTCACCTCCTCCGTATCGGGCCCCAGCCCGCACCCGAGAAATCGCTGGCCAATACAATTGAAACTGATGAAGTGCCGCCACCCCATCATGTAGGCCTCCACCAGAAGGGCCGCATCACAATGGTCGCCTTCCGGTGGAAAGTGCGCCGTGTCAATCACCAGCGTGGTTTCGTTCTCCCGCGGTTTGCGCAGGTGCTGGCGGGACTCGAAATCAATCAGACCAAACGCGCTCTTGCCGGCATCTTTGGAGCCGACGTTGGGAAGCTGGCTGAACAACCGGTTCCACTCGGTGTGGATAATGTGGAGCAGATGGCTGCGCTTTTTGGCGCCGGTTGAGTAAATCCGGTCGTTCAGCAGGGTGAAAACCTCAATCGCGGTGGCGGTTTTGGACGGATCTTTCGCCTGCTGCGTGATCTGCCCGCACGCCAGGCGAAACTCATCAAAGGTCCATTGCGGCGCCAGCCCGCGCATCGTTTCGAAAATCTCCACCCCGGCGGCGCCGGCGTCCCAGAGGCCAGCGCATGCTGACGCTGCTCCCGGTGGCGGCCATTCCCGCGAAAAATCGCACGATTCCGTTCCTCTGGGCATGGGGACCGGCTTGCCGAATTTGTCGGTGCATGTGATCCGCATCTTGCCGGCGGCGTCCTTTTGCAGATTGAAAATGAAGGCCCCGCCATCGTTGTGACTGCCGCCGCGCGCGTTCCAGTACCGGTCCGCCACCGGGCAAATCCGTTCGTCGTCCTTCGACAAGCTCAGCAGCGTGGCGTCAATGGCTTGTTTTTCCGAACAAATCAGGCCCACCTGCACTTTGCCGTCGCAGAAAGCAAACACCTGCGGCCGAAGCATGGCGGTGTCCGTGATGCCCATCAACTGAAACTGCTTCTCTCGGGCGAGTGTGCGGGCGATGATGAAGAACCAGGGACCATCGGGCGACCCGTGCATATGCGTGGCCTGGATCGCCCGGTAGATCTTCCTTTTCTCCGCATCCAGACGGTCAAAGTCCAGTTCCGTCGTGGGCGCCAGCGCCTCGATGATATATTCCAGCGGATAATGGTAGGTCCGGCTCAGCAAATCGAAGAGCAGCGCCGAAACCTCCGTGTCGGTCAGGAACTGGGGATAGATCTGACGCTGCTTGAGGTACTCGCTGACGGAATGGTAATTGGCAAAGTCGCCGTTATGCACCAGGGCCATGTCAATCGCCGCAAACGGATGGGCGCCGCCAGGGTGCCAGACACGGCCCTTGGTCGGGAAACGTTGGTGGGCAATCCATTCGTGCGCGCACAGGTCCTCAATCTGGTAGTACTTGACGATCGCTTCGGCGAACCCGACCACCTTAAGGATCATGATGTCCCGCCCATGCGAGAGCACGAAGGCCCGTTTCTCCCCGAGCGACGCGTAGTATTTCTGATTCAGGCTAAAGCTGTTCTGGTTGACAAACTCGGCTTCCGCTTCCTCGCGGCCCAGCGCCTGCAGATTGTTCCGGGCGATGAACCCGTCCAACACCTTCGGTTTCACGCGCACAAAATAGCGGCTGACCGCCGGGGGCATCACCTCAAGCCCCGGCACGGACTTCCAGTCCTCGATCTGCTCGAGCTGGCCGGTCGCGGCGATGTCGAACTGCGGGATGATGAACTGCGCCTCGATTTCGGGCCGCACCTTGGGGTCAATGAACGCCAGGTGCAGCAGGTAATGGCTGTCGAGGACTTCGCGGCTGACCCCAAGCTGCTCGGGGACCAACCCCACTGCGGCGATACCGCCTCCCTTGCCATTGCCCCGGTTGTGCATCTGGCGGGACGGTTCATAGATATGCTTGCCCGGCACAGGCTCGCTGCAACAGAAGCCCACGACCCCGCAGCCCCCTTCCTCGGCTTCCTTCTTCAGGCTCGAGGAGTAGTTGAGAGTCTGGGCCAGCCGTCTTCTGGAATCGGCCAGGCGCTTTATCAATTCACCGTTCATGAGGTTCCCCCCAAGTCGTTGGTGTAATCCAGGTGCATCATCAAGTCGGTGCGTCCGCGCAGCTCGCTCACGCTGCGCAGGCCGAGGCGTTGCAGAATCGAGACAAGCACGTCGCGCCACGCGCTGTAAAGGTTGACCAGTCGCTGCGTGCCCCAATCAATCTGCATCTTCTCGCAAAGCTCGGAGTCGGTCGTGGCGATGCCGCGCGGACAACCCCGTCCGCTCTCACAGCGGCTGCACCGCACACAACCCAGCGCCACCAATTCCGCCGTGCCGACGACCGCTCCATCCGCCCCCAAGGCGATAGCCTTGGCCACATCGTAGGCCGAGCGAATGCCCCCGCTGGCAATCAGCACCACCTTGTCCCGGACCCCTTCATCGGCCAGAAAACGATGGACCTTGCCAATGGCGTATTCGATGGGCATGGCGATGTTCTTCTTGGCGATGTCCGGCGCGGCGCCGGTCCCGCCGTAGCCGCCGTCAATGTGGACGATATGAGTGCCTGCGGAGTAACTGCCCACCGCGACCATATCCACGTCCGTCGGAGTCGAAACCTTCGTCGAGATCAAGGCGCGCCGGTTCACATGCTTGACCCAGTCAATGTGCTTCATGTGGTCTTCGATGGAATAGACGCTGTGGAAGGGGAACGGGGAGAAGAGCGAGAAACCCACCACCGCCTCGCGCATCCGGGCCACACTGAGGGTGACCTTGTCGCCCAACAGGTGCCCGCCCAATCCCGGCTTGGCGCCTTGGGCGTACTTGAACTCGACAATCGGCACACGCTGGATGGTTTCCTCGCGCACGCCGAACAGGCCCGTCGCCACCTGGGTAATGACATGATCGTCATAGGGCCGCATCCGCTCCATGTAGCCGCCTTCGCCCGTGCAGGTGAAGGTGTTGAACGCCACCGCCGCCCGGGCTTTGGACAACTGGGTGACATTGCTCACGGACCCGAAGGACATGCCGCCGCCATACCAAGGCACATCAATCGTGAGCTTGGGCCGGCCATCGTCGCGCTTGTTGAGCAGGAGGCTGGTGTCAATTTCCTCCGGGCGCAGGGCCGCAGGCGGTCGGGCGGGGAATTTGAAGCGGAGCCGGTCGAAACCTCCGCCGGAACGGCCGCACTCATAATCGTAGTCGTAGTC
>Ga0181536_10002776_pt1 | contig 19445 bp, 12 predicted proteins | sample PEATcosm2014_Bin_41_FD_121105 | JGI IMG/M metagenome (GOLD analysis project Ga0181536, IMG submission 121105) | Peatland microbial communities from MTU Mesocosm Facility, Houghton, MI, USA - PEATcosm2014_Bin17_60_metaG | ecosystem: Environmental > Terrestrial > Soil > Wetlands > Peat | place...
AGCCTGCCTCCGCTTCGCCGGCCGCGGACGATTCTCCAAAACCAAACCTCGCCGTACAATGATTTTTCAGCGAACGGCAACAACCCTCTTAACTCCGTGTCTCAGCCCAAGGGTGCAGTTCAATTTGACCCCTTCTTTCCCTTCTCCCCTGCATTCATTGGCGAAGTACTCTGACCTGAGGGGATTTTGCTCCACCCCTGGCCTGGAGGGCTGCGGGGATTGTGTGTTTGGAGCGCGAATGTGCGGGGAGCGGGCGGCTGAGAGAGATTCAGCCATGCCTCTCCAGCCTTTTCCAACCGTGCGCCTAGAACTGGGCGTGGCGAGACGATGCTAGGTTTTCGTCAATCGACATGCTCTCCCTCTTCAAAGTCCCCATCCGCAGAGGGGAGCACATCCCGCTCGCCAGCAACCCAGACGTACAGAGTTGGCAGCAAGAAGATGCTCATCACGAGGGCTGCGATGAGGCCTCCAACGATAACGATCGCGAAGGGGCGCTGAGAGTCGGAACCGATAGCATGCGAGAGGGCGGCAGGTAGCAGTCCTAGAGTTGCCACCAGCATGGTCATCATGATCGGTCGCAGGCGCAATACGGCCCCTTCGACCGCGGCATCCTCAACAGAATAGCGCCGCACCCGCAACTGGTTTATGTATTCGAGCATGATGACGCCGGTTTGTACCGACACTCCGAACAGAGCCAAGAATCCGACGCCCGAGGAAACGCTGAAGTTCGTGCCCGTGAGAAGAAGGGCAAGCAGGCCACCGATAGGCGCGATGGCAATGTTTGCCATGATCAGCATCGCCCACTTAAACGATTGGAACATGGTGTAGAGAATGATGAAGATGATGAGAATGGTGATGGGCAGCACGATCAGCAAGCGGGCGTTCGCTCTCTTCTGGCTGGCGTATTCGCCCTCCCATTTGAGGTGATAGCCGGGGGGTAATTTCACCTGTTCGGTGACCTTCCGGATGGCTTCTTCGACAGTGCTGCCGAGGTCACGGCCACGGACGCTGTACTTGATGGCGATGTAACGCTGGTTACCTTCGCGGTAAATTTCCGAACCGCCGTCGGCGACCTGTATTTTGCAAAGCTGAGCCAGCGAGACGCGTTCTCCGGTGGGCGAGAGCAGCCGAATCTTCCCGATGGCTTCCTTTGTGTCACGGTATTGCGGGAGGTAGCGGAGAACGAGGTCGTAGCGCGCCTCGTCTTGCAGAACCTGGGTAAGGGCGTTGCCGCCAACCGCGGTTTGAACGGCATCCTGTACGTCGGCGACGTTGATCTGGTAGCGGGCGGCTGCATCGCGGTCGACGGCCACATTCAGGTTGGGCTGCCCGAGCACGCGAAGCACTCCCAGATCCTCGATTCCGGGAATTCGGCGCATGATAGCGACGATCTCATCGGCCTTTTCTTCCAGAACCTTCAATTGATCGCCATAGACCTTGGTGGCGAGTTCACCCTTGACACCACTGACCGCCTCCTCCATGTTGTCTTCAATGGGCTGGGAAAAGCCCCAGACGGCACCGGGTATCTTGTCGAGTTCACGCCGCATGGCTGCAATCAATTCATCTTTGTCCCCGTGGAAGACGGTCCGCCACTCTTCTTTGGGCTTGAGATCGATAAAGTATTCGGTATTGAAGAAGCCGGTAGTGTCGGTTCCATCGTCGGGACGGCCCACCTGGCTGGTGCATTGCGGAACTTCAGGAAAAGAGCAGAGCACGATTCGGGCTTGGTTCGCGACACGGATACCCTCGTCCGGGCCGGTGCTGGGGGCGAGCGTCCCGCGGACCCAGAGAGCGCCTTCATCGAGGTGAGGCAGGAATTCGGAGCCAATCGCGCCGCCGAAGGCAAGGTAATTCCCCACTGCCACGCCGAGCAGGCACACACCGACTGTAATGGGGCGATGACGAATCGCCCAACGAACAGCGTTGCGGTAGCGTTCCGTCAAGAAATACATGACTGGGTTATGCCACTCCTTCGCGCCCTTGGCGAACGCGAAACTGGCAAGCACCGGCGCAATCAACATGGAGAATATGAGAGCGCCAGCCAGAGCGAAAACGACCGTCCAGGCCATGGGCTGAAACAGGCGGCCTTCGACGCGCTGCAGCGTAAAGATGGGCAAGTAGGCGGTGATGATGATGGCGATGGCATAGAAGACCGGGCGCTGGACTTCGTGGGACGCCTCGCCGATCCGCTCGGTGGCGGTTTGCGTACCGTTGGAAAAACCCATGTGGCGGACGATGTTTTCGATCATGACCACCGCGCCATCGACCACCATGCCGAAATCCAGGGCTCCGAGAGACAGAAGATTCGCGGGAATGCTTTTCAAGTCCAGACAGATCGATGCGAAGAGTAAGGAGAACGGAATCGTGGCTGCAACGATGAGCCCGCCCCGGACGTTGCCGAGAAAAATGAAAAGAATGATCGAAACCAGGATCATTCCTTCCGTCAGGTTGTGCAGCACGGTGTGACTGGTGAAGTGGACGAGATCGCTGCGATCGATGAAAGGAACGATCTTCACTCCCTTCGGCAGGATGTGATCGTTCATCTCCTGGATCTTCTCGTGAAGAGCTTTGAGAGCCGGATCTGCTGCGGCGCCTTTCCGCAACAGCACGATGCCCGAGACTACGTCGTCGTTGTCGACTATCTTTCCGTCCTCGTGGTGAATGGCTCGGGCGAACTGGCCGAGTCTGATTTTCGGTCCCTGCGAAACGACGGCAATGTCTTTGACGTGGAGCGGGGTACCGTTCTTGGCCAGAATCACCGTCTGTTCGATGTCGTGAATACTATCGACCAGTCCGACTTCGCGGACATTGATTTCCTGCAGGCCAGCCTGGATGAAACTGCCTCCGGCGTTAGTGTTGTTGTTGGTCAGTTGTTGCTCGACCTGAGCGAGGCTCAGGCCGTAGGAGACGAGCTTGTCGGGATCCACGCGCACCTGATATTCGCGGGTGGGGCCTCCGAAGCTGGCGACGTCGACGATGTCGGGGACGGACTTAAGGTTCTTCTCGACGACCCAGTCTTCGATGGACTTCAGTTCCATCGGGTCATACTTCGGATTCGTGCTGCGCAGGGTGAAGAAATAAATCTGTCCGACCGGACTCCAGTCGGTGCCCATCTGCGGCGCCACGCCCGGGGGCAGCGTGACCTGACTCAAGCGTTCGAGGACGCGCTCGCGGTTCCAGGCGTTGTCGGTTACATCTTCGAAAATCAGCTTCAGGTCAGAAAGTCCGAACAGCGAGAACGACCGCAGATGCACCACGCCGGGGATGCCGTTCATGACCGTTTCCAGCGGAATGGTGATTTGCTGCTCGATTTGCTCAGCCGAAATTCCCGGCCACTGGGTGATGATTTCGACGTAGTTGTCGGCGACGTCGGGATAGGCCTCGATGGGAAGGTTGTGGAAGGAAACGATGCCCCAGGCAAAGAGCACGAGCGCGAGCCCCAATACCAGCAGGCGGTTGCCGAGAGCGAAATCGACGACGCGGCGAATCATCCGTTTAGTTCACCTATTGCCACACTTACTGTTTCACCGTGTTCTGCAGATCGAGCGCGTTCGACACAACTTGGTCGCGGGCTTGATCCCTGAGACGATCTCCTGCTGCTTGCCGGGCAGCATGTTCCCCGTGACCACCTCGACGCGCCTGAAATGGCCGCTGCCCGAGGGTGTGTAGACCCGCTCGCGGTCGTGCAGATGCAAAATCGCACTGGCAGGAGATTGCGGAATGCGCTTCCGGTGGCTTGCCGTAGAAGGTGGCCGTTACGAACATTCCGATACGCATCTGGCCGGGATTCTTCACCCCCAGACGCACCTTGGCGGTGCGGATGTTGGGATCGAGAACCGGCAGGATGTTATCGACGCAGGTCTTGAAAGACCTCGTTGGGATGACGCTTCTCCTTTTGCGACACCCATCCCTCGGCCCCTCGCACCGGGTCTGAACCCTATGTATCCTGAAAACCTGGGTTACGGGAGACACTCGAATGGTTTGGTTGGCAGTATTTCGATCTCCCAGGTGCGGGCGCTTCCCAATCGTTTGATCGGGGCGCAATGAACCATCAGAACCCAGGCTGGTTGTGTTCGCTAAAGGGAGGCTAATCCCTCGATTGCGAAACGCCCAATCTTATTGGCAATCGTTTGATTGGGTTCTGAGACAGCGCAAATGATGGGATAATCACTATTTCAATTGAAATCCATGTTGAACCTAGAATGGATCTGGGAACTACGGAACCGGACGGCTGTCCTGCTCACCAGTGCCGCTATCGTCCTGGTTATCGCTGCCGTTGACTGGTGGACGAAGCCGTATGTCTCGCTGGGCTTCCTTTATTTGTTTCCCATTATGCTGGCGGCTGGGTTTCTGCCACGGTGGGCAATCACATTAATGGGTATCGCATGTGCGTTGCTTAGCGAGCGTTTCAGCAACTTGGACCCAGCGGACGCTCCCATCCGGTTGAGCTTTGAAACGCTGGCACTGGTCGGCTCCGGCCTGTTTATTTCCGAGGTCCTGCGCAACCGCCGGTTGAGGCTGGCATCCCAGGAGCGATTACGCGTTCTGGTGGAGACGAGTCCAGCGGCAATCGTCACAGTCGATGAGCATGGCTTCATCGAACTCGCCAACCACGCTGCTGCTGAACTCATGGCACCGCGGGACGGACATCTGATCGGACAGCCGATCGCGGCATTCCTGCCAGAACTACATCATGCGTTGCGCTGGGAAGAAGGACCACAGTTCAGGACATCGATGCAATGCCGGGGGCATCGAGGCAACGGAGAGTCGTTTCTGGCGGACGTGTGGTTTTCCAGCTATAAAGAAGGGTTGACCCCCAAGCTCGCCGCCATTATCGCCGATGTCACCGAAGAGCGGGCCGATGCAAAGGAGTCTAATTCGGCAGCCGTGTCCGAGCATCAGGAGAGGACTCCCCTGAACAGTCGCGAATCGGGCGTGCTCCGACTCGTTGTTCAGGGTCTGGCCAACAAGGAAATAGCATCGCGTTTGAACATCTCAGAGAGCGCAGTCAAGAACACACTACAGCAACTGTTTGCGAAAACTGAAGTGCGTACTCGGAGTCAACTGGTTCGGGTGGCGTTGGAATGTTATCGGGACCTTCTGTGATTGGCGCTCCATTCCGCAGCGCCGGGAGTGCTTTTCCATTGGGTCGGTGGTGCAATGGAACACAACGGACGGCTTCCATTTGAAGGGCGCAGCCCGGAATCTTCATGTCACGTCTTGACGGCCAATGGTCGAATGTCTACGGTTGTTCCGGTTGGGGGTCGGATGTCTTCCATGGCAAAGCAGACGCCGCAACGCGCCAACCTTCTTCAAGGCACGGGGTTCGAATCCCTGGGGCGCAGCCAAAATGATCTTCAATAAACTTCGCGGTTCCCAGTTTCCCCCTTCGCCTGCCTTTGTTTCTGCGTCCGCGCCGTGCCAGGCTCGCCGCGGACTAACCCCCGCGGGCAGATTCCGGCGTCGAACAGATGGGCCGACGATGTTACACTAAATACACGAAATTCAATTCAAAGGGCCGCAGTCTCCGTGGGGGAGACTCAATCCGCACACGGAGATTTCTATATTGCAGTGGCAGTATGAGCGTCGCCTCGTCTTCGTCGCTACCCCAACGTGGTTAGGCTGGTTTTGCGAGCGCTGTTGTTGGCACGTAAAACTGGGCACGGTACCAACCGATCGAGAGCATACCGTCAAGGCCCAGGTGGAATTCGACGCGCACGATTGCGAAACCTATGCGCAGGAGAATTGGAAGAGCGGCCAGGGAACTCCGGAGAACTGATTCGGCCGCTCACCGTGGCGTGCGTGACGCAAAAGAACCTGTGGGGGCGAACGCCCGCATGAACTCGGCAAAATCGGCGAAGGCGATTTCCGGTTCCTCCAGGTCGGGATGCCACAGTTTCTCCCATTCAAACGTGTAGCAGCCCTTGTATCCGGGAGCGTGTTCGCCAGTTCGCTCTGGCGGGCGGGCCTTCTCTTCCGGTACCATCACACGTTCAGCAATTCTCGAAATCTTCGGGAGCTGTTATGTTCCAAAGCCAAACCATTGGGCCAATGCCCGCGAATCATAGATCCAGTTTTCTTACCGCCCTCTTTGCCTCCGCACGAATTCTTTCCGCACCTGTCGCGCTGTTTGCTGTTCTCGCCGTACCCAGTCTGTGGGCAAAGACGAGCACGGAAATCGTAGTCGTTCCGGTGGCCAACATGTATTCCGGGCCCAGCGACCAGAAGGATGTCGTCTCTCAAGCCATCTATGGCAGCAATGTGAAGCTGCTGGTGGCGAGCGGGGAGTGGTCCAGAATTCAAACCGACGACCATTACAAAGGATGGATTCCCAGCCGCTATCTTCGTCTGGTGCTGGCCGGCTCCGGCTACGCCACCGCGGGAAAAACGGTTCAGGTGGAAAGCCTGTTCGCCAACCTCTACCGCGAGACCGACGTGACGCAGCACAAGCCCGTGATCACGATTCCGTTTCAGTCGCGCCTGGAAGTGCTGGCCGAAGGCAAGGGCGACGATGAGGGCTGGTTGAGGGTTCGCCTGCCCGACATGCGCACGGCGTGGGTGCAGGCGAGCGATGTGGTCTCCGACCCCAAGCCGTTAACCATTCCCGAATCCATTGAACTGGCCAAGCGCTTCCTCGGACTGCCGTATTTGTGGGGAGGCCGCTCCACCTTCGGATATGATTGCTCGGGCTTCACGCAAATGCTGGTGCGCAGCCGCGGCACGATCATGCCGCGCGACGCCGACCTGCAGGCCGCCTGGAGCGGAGTCGCGGTCGTGGACCGCAAGGACCTTCAGCCCGGCGACCTGCTTTTTTTTGGTTCGTCGGTGAAACACATCACCCACACCGGCATGTACATCGGCGACGGCCAGTTCATTCATGACACGACCAACGGCCATCCCGTGGTGCAGATCAGCCGCCTCGACGATCAGCCCTGGACGCGGATTCTGGTCGCTTGCCGGAGAGTGAAATGAAAATCCCGAGGATGCCCCGTCCTGGTGCCTCCGTTCTTTGGAGGAACAGGACGGGGGTTTTGACCTCCGGAATCGTAGTGCGGAATGTCCGATTCGGTGAGAATCTTGTTCTATGGCTCTGCTTGCCCCATCGCGAGATCGATTGATTCGCGCACAACTCTATCGCGCACAACTCTATAAGGAGGCTGTCTTGATCCCGTCATCTCTCTCCCGTGCTTGTATCCTTGCCTTCGCTGCATTCTTCCTGGCGATTCCCGCCACAGCCCAGCAATCCACTCCGGCGAGTGAAAAGCCAGCTTATCTCAATCCTGATCTTCCCGTGGACCAGCGCGTGGACGATCTGGTCTCGTGGATGACCATGGAGGAGAAAGCCTCGCAGGTGGTGCATCAGGCCGCGGCCATTCCTCGGCTGAAAGTTCCGGCCTACAACTGGTGGACCGAAGCGCTGCATGGCGTCGCCTCCGGTACGGCTACCGTGTTTCCCGAGCCGATCGGTCTGGCGGCAACTTTCGACGCGCCGCTGATTCACGAAATGGCGACGGTGATTTCCACTGAAGCTCGGGCCAAGCATGAGGAAGACATTCGCCATGGCAACTTCACCGGCGTCGGCCTTGATTTCTGGGCGCCCAATATCAATATCTTCCGCGATCCGCGCTGGGGACGCGGGCAGGAAACCTATGGCGAAGATCCCTTTCTCACCGCCCACATGGGCATGGCTTTCGTGACCGGCATGCAGGGCGACGATCTCAGGTACTATCGCGTGATCTCGACGCCCAAGCATTACGCGGTGCACAGCGGACCCGAACCCACGCGCCACAAGATTGACATCGTAGTCTCGCGGCACGACGAAGAAGACACTTATCTGCCGGCGTTCCGCGCCACCGTCACCGAAGCCAAAGCCGGGTCGGTGATGTGCGCCTACAACAGCATCAACGGCGAACCGGCCTGCGCCAACCACTTCCTGCTGGAAGACCAGTTGCGCGGCGCCTGGAATTTTCAGGGCTACGTGGTCTCAGACTGCGGCGCCGTGCAGGACATTCAGGAAGGGCATCATTTCGTGGCCACGCTGCCGGAAGCGGCCGCGGCGGCCATCAAGCACTCCATGGATTTGGAATGCAGCGGCAGCGATTACTCGCACTATGTCGCCGCCGTGAAGAATGGCCTTCTGAAAGAGTCAGAACTCGACGTTGCCGTCAAGCGCCTGATGCGCGCCCGCATGCGGCTGGGCATGTTCGATCCTCCGGAAATGGTCAAGTACGCGCAAACGCCCTTCAGCGAAAACGACAGCGAACCGCACCGCCAGCTGTCGCTCAAGATCGCCCGCGAAACCATGGTCCTGCTCAGAAACGACGGCATCCTGCCGCTGAGCGCTTCAGCAAGAAAGATTGCCGTCGTCGGTCCGCTGGCCGATTCCCCCAGCGTGCTGCTGGGCAACTACAACGGCATTCCCTCACGTTCCACGACGGTGCTCGACGGAATCCGCCAGCAATTCGCGGGCGCCGCGGTGACGTTCGCGCCGGGGACAGCTTTCCTGCGCGGCGGAAAGTCCATTCCTTCGGCAGTCCTGTCCACGCCGGAAGGGAAGCCGGGCCTGAAGGGAGAATACTTTCAAGGAACCGAACTCAGGGGCGCGCCCGTCGTGACTCGTACCGACGCCGACGTCAACTTCGACTTCAATGACGCCAGCCCGGCGCCCGGTTTGGGCCGGGAGGATTTCTCGGTGCGCTGGACCGGTTTCCTCACTCCGGATGAGTCCGGCACTTATGAAGTCGGCGTGACCGGCGACGACGGATACCGGCTCTGGCTCGATGGCAAACTTATCGTCGAAGATTGGAGCACGCATGCGGCGTCCACGAAAACTATTCCGGTTGTGCTGGAAAAAGGCCGCAAATACGCGCTCAAGCTCGATTATTTCCAGGGAGGCGGAGGCGCCGTCGCCAAGCTGATCTGGACTGCTCCGGGCGCGGCGCCGCTGCCCGCCGCCCTGGCCACCACCAAAGATGCGGACGTTGTGATTGCGGTTGTCGGCATCAACTCCGACCTGGAAGGCGAAGAGAGCAGCGTGGATATTCCCGGATTCAAAGGCGGAGACCGCACCAGCATCGACCTGCCGAAAGAGGAAGAGGACTTGCTCAAAGCCGTGAAAGCGCAAGGCAAGCCGCTGATCGTGGTGCTCATGAACGGCAGCGCGCTGGCCGTGAATTGGGCTAATCAGAATGCCAATGCGATTCTCGAAGCCTGGTATCCCGGCGAAGAGGGCGGCAAGGCGGTGGCCGAAACGCTGGCGGGTGTGAACAATCCCGCCGGACGCCTCCCAGTGACTTTCTACAAGGGCACCGACCAGTTGCCGGCGTTCGAAGACTACGCCATGAAGAATCGCACCTACCGCTACTTCGCCGGACAACCACTTTACCCCTTCGGCTTCGGCCTAAGTTATTCGCAGTTCGCCTACAGCAACTTGAGAGTTTCGGCGGCAAGTCTGCCAGCCGGGGACACGCTCGCTGTCGATGTCGACGTCCGCAACACCGGCAAGGTTGACGGAGACGAGGTGGCTGAACTCTATCTGATGTTTCCCGCACTGCCGGGCGCTCCTCTGCGCGCTCTGCGCGGATTCACCCGGGTTCATCTGGGCGCAGGAGCGTCGGGGCACGTGCACTTCACGCTCGAGCCTCGCGACCTGAGTATGGTCAACGAAGCGGGATTGCGGCTGATTGCTCCCGGCGACTACCGCATCGCCGTCGGCGGCGGCCAGCCCGGAACCGGCGCGGCGCAGACAGAAGGGAAGTTTTCCATCACAGGAGAGCGCAAGCTTCCGGATTAAGTGCGGCTCGCCGCGACAGTGGGTGTCCCCATCCTAGCCGCGCTTTTTGTGGCTAGAGTGAAATTTTAACGAACTGCGGGTGCCCCATCCTAACGTCGCGCTTTTTGCGACGTTGGGGTGGGGACTTCGACTAACTGCGCTACACTAGCCAGCCGGAATACTCCATGCCTCCGACTCTCGACGCTCTGCTCACCCGCCTCGAAGCCGCCAAAAGTCACTTCGGCCGTGGCGCCGCCGCCGGAACGAAAGAGTTGCTGGACCAGCTTTCCCGCTTCGACTTCAAAGACGCGCCATCGCTCCTTCGTTTCCACGAAGCCCTGCTGTTTCTGCGTGCTTTCCCGCAAGACCGGCAGATCGTCGCGCACACGGAAAAACTTCTGAACGGCTTTCACGACCGGGTGAAGAGAATTCGCGACCTCGGCGCGGACATGTCGGCCTTCGACGACTTCGACACCTCCGGCATCGCCGGCACCACCATGCAGGACGCACTCAATTTCGAAGTGGCGCGCTGGCTGGTGCGCCGCATTCCGCGCCATGTCGAGATTGCCTGGGACGACTACTGGGATGACTCTCAATCCGAGCGCGCCCTTGGATCCATCTGGCCTCGGCTGATTCCGCTGCTCCGGGAAGATTCCGACGTCGAAGCCAACATCCCGTGGCAGCGCTGGCTCGATTCCGCCCGCGGCCGCGAGCGCGACCTGGCATGGCTCATCCGGCGCTTTGAGCAACTGCCCGTCTTCGATCGTGCACATCCGGAACGCGAGCGTGCCGAACTCTACGACTCCCTGCGGCTCCCTCTTCGCTGGCATCTCGAAAATCTCAAGCTCTCGCGTACCCGCAAATGGACGCGCCCCCGCGCCTTCTACTTTCACAAGGAACCGCTTCTCACCCGAAGCCAGGTCTCGCTGGCCGCGGAGTTCGCCAAGCCCGCGCCGCGTCTCATCCGCCTCTCGCGCCGGGAAGGCGCGCGCGTCATCGACGCCATCCGCGAAGTGATGCTCGTCCGCTACCGCGAGCTCTATGGAACCACGCTGGGCGATCCGGGTTCGGTGGTGCGCGTAGATCTCGGCACTGGGGACCCTGGCTCTGGGAACGCTGGCCGCGGCGTCGTCATGCATCTCTGGAATCTTCCGCCGCCGCGCCGCCTCCCGCTGCGCGCCTACGTTGCCGGATTCACTCTCAAGAACGGCGTCCCCATCAACTACATCGAGGCTATCGGCCTGTGCGAATGGATCGAGGTCGGCTTCAACACCTTCTACACCTATCGCCAGGGCGAAACCGCCTGGATCTACGCCCAGGCTCTGCGCGCCCTCCACGCCTTCACCGGCGCGACGACCATCTCGGTGTATCCCTACCAGATCGGCCAGAACAACGACGAGGCTCTCGACTCCGGCGCTTTCTGGTTCTACCGCAAACTGGGTTTCCGCTGCGGCCGGCCCGATCTGGAGCAACTGGCGAGAAGGGAAGAGCAAAAGATCGCTGCCGCCCCGCGCTACCGCACGCCTCGAAGAACGTTGAAGCGCCTGGCCGAAGCGCATGTGTTTTATGAGTTGGAATGCGCAGGTGTGGGGACCGCAAGGGCTCCCGATGACTGGCGGCAGACCGGGAAGGGCGCGACTTTCAGTCGTGCCGATAGAGCCGCATTAAGGTTGCCGGCTTTAGCCGCTGAGGGAACGTCTGGTCCCTGGGACACCTTTTCCACCCGCAACCTTGCCCTGCGCGTGAACCACCGCATGGCCCGCGAATTCGACGGAGACTCCACTCGTATCCGCGAAGCTTCGGTCCAAGACGTCGCCCGCGCCCTCGGCATCAACCCCGCGCGCTGGACGCCTGCCGAACGCCGCTCCCTCGAAAACTGGTCTCTGGTCCTCGCCCTAATCCCCGGCTTGCAGCGCTGGTCGCCGGAAGAAAAGAGAAGCCTGATCCAGATCATCCGCTCCCAGTCCGCACGCAGTGAAATGCGCTACCTGCGCCTGACCCAGCGTCACCCGCGGTTGCGCCAGGAACTCCTGCGGCTGGGATCACGAATCTGAGATCTACCGAGGGTGCGCCGTCCCTTGTACCTGCGTTCTTAGCAGGGACGGGCGAGGATTTTGACTTCGGATGCTAGAGTTTTCTGTGGAGTCTGGTCTATGCCCTCTCCTATTCTTCTCTACGACGGCGTCTGCGGACTCTGCAACCGATCGGTGCAGTTTATTCTGCGGCGCGATCCGGAGGGTGTCTTTCGTTTCGCCTCGCTGCAGAGTGCGCTGGCGGGGGGGATCTTGGCCCGTCACGGCGTGAATCCCGCCGACCTCGATACAGTTTATGTCGTGGTCAATGCCGGCCAGGCTGACGAGCAGTTGGCCCCTCGTTCCGACGCCGTCATCTTCATCCTTCAGCAACTGGGCAGAATCTGGCGGGTCGCCGCATCCATCCTCAAGTTCGTGCCGCGTTCGTTGCGCGACTGGGGATACCGCCTCGTCGCGCGCAATCGCTACCGCATCTTCGGCCGTTACGACGCCTGCCCACTCCCCAGCGAAGACACGCGCAGCCGCTTCCTGGATTTGTAAGACGACGCCCGGTAAAGCCGCCCGAACATGCAAGTGAATGCAAGAGGGTCAGTTGGATCGCACCGCACCAAGCGCCGCTCAGTCGGGAATTTGAATGGTTCCGTCCGCTGCGATCGGAAAAAACGGATTCCACCCGACCTCCCACAAGAAGCCGTCGGGATCTGCGAAATACCCCGAATAACCACCCCAGAAAGCGTCCTGAGCGGGCTTCAGAAGCCTGGCTCCCGCGGCTTGAGCCTCGGCCAGAACCGTGTCGACCTCGTCGCGATTGCGCGCGTTATAGGCGAGCGATATTCCGCTGAATCCGTGGCCGTCCGCGGCCACGTTCGCATCTCGGGCAAGCTCGTGCCGGGGATACAGCGCGACAGCCATCCCACCCGCCTGAAAGAACACGATGCCGTCAGCCTTGGCCATGGACCTTCGCCAGCCGAGGCGCTCATAGAATTTTCTGCTGCGCGCAAGGTCTGCCACACCAAGCGTGACGATACTCACCCGTTGTTCCATGATGTTCCTTCCCGGTCCCACGTGTGTGCCGACAGTCATCGAGGGTACCTGACAAACCGGCGATAAGCCAAAAAGACCAAGCACAACAGTGGTGTGATCCCGATCACATCCCGCCTTTTACTGTGTAGAATAGACTTCTCGAATTTCGTGCCGCATCGAACGGTTCGAAAAAACATCTCTTCCACGTCGAGGTTTTCACCATGGCCGACAAAGCCGTCGTCGATATGCAGGCCACCAATATCGATTCCATCCTTCACGAGCAGCGCAAGTTCGAGTGTCCGCCCGAATTTGCTCAGCAGGCCCACATTAAGAGCCTCGGCGAATACGAGCGCCTCTACCAGGAATCCATCGCCGACCCTGACAAATTCTGGTCGCGCGTGGCCGGAGAGCTGCACTGGTTCAAGAAGTGGGACAAGGTTCTGGAATGGAATTGCCCGTGGGCGAAGTGGTTCGTGGGCGGCGAGATCAACCTCTCTTACAACTGCCTCGACCGTCACGTCACGACCTGGCGCAAGAACAAAGCGGCCATCATCTGGGAAAGCGAACCGGGCGAGGTCCGCGTGCTCACCTACCAGCAACTGCATCGCGAAGTGCAGAAGTTCGCCAACGTGCTCAAGTCGCTGGGGGTGAAGAAGGGCGACCGCGTCGCCATCTACATGGGCATGACGCCCGAACTGGCCATCGCCATGCTGGCCTGCGCCCGCATCGGGGCGCCGCATACGGTCGTCTTCGGCGGATTCTCCGCCAACGCGCTGGTGGATCGCATCCACGATTCGCAAGCCACGGCCGTCGTCACGCAGGATGGATCGTACCGCCGCGGCGGGGAAGTCAAGCTGTTCCCCGCCGTCGAAGAGGCGCTGAAATCCTGCCCCAGCGTGAAGCATGTTGTCGTCTACAAGCGCACCGGAACCGCCATCAACCTGCAGTCCGGCCGCGATCACTGGTGGCATGAACTGATGGCCAAGGCCTCCGACGTTTGCCCCGCCGAGCCGCTCGACGCCGAGCATCCCCTCTACATCCTTTACACCTCGGGCACGACCGGCAAACCGAAAGGCGTTGTGCACACCACCGGCGGCTACTCGGTCGGCACCTATCTCACTACCAAGTGGGTTTTTGATCTGAAAGACGAAGACACCTACTGGTGTACCGCCGACATCGGATGGGTGACCGGCCACAGCTACATCGTCTACGGGCCGCTGCAAAACGGCGCCACCAGCTTCATGTACGAAGGCGCTCCCAACTTCCCTGAGCCCGACCGTTTCTGGTCCATCATCGAGCGCCACAAGGTAAATGTCTTCTACACCGCGCCTACCGCCATCCGAACCTTCATCAAGTGGGGCGACGAATGGCCGAACAAGCACGACATGAAGAGCCTGCGCCTGCTGGGTACGGTGGGCGAGCCGATCAATCCCGAAGCCTGGATGTGGTACCGCGAAACCATCGGCGGCAGCCGCTGCCCCATCGTGGATACATGGTGGCAAACCGAAACCGGACATATCATGCTGACGCCGATTCCGGGCGCGATTGCCGCCAAGCCCGGCTCGGCCACCCGGCCGTTCCCCGGCGTCGTCGCCGACGTCGTCACCATGGACGGCAAGCCCGTGGCCGAGGGTTCCGGCGGATTCCTCGTGATCAAGCGCCCCTGGCCCGGCATGCTGCGCACCATCTACGGCGATCCCGACCGCTACGTGCGCCAATACTGGTCGCAAATTCCCGGCATGTATTTCACCGGGGACGGCGCCCGCAAAGACAAAGACGGCTACTTCTGGATCATGGGCCGGGTCGACGATGTGCTCAACGTCAGCGGCCACCGCCTGAGCACGATGGAAGTGGAGAGCGCCCTGGTCGCGCACGAAGCGGTCGCGGAAGCCGCCGTCGTCGGACGCCCCGATGAGCTCAAGGGCCAGGCCATCTCGGCCTTCGTCACCCTGGAGCAGGGACGGCAGCCCACCAACGAATTGAAGGAAGAACTGCGCAAGTGGGTGGCGAAGGAAATCGGCTCGCTGGCCAAGCCTGACGACATTCGCTTCACCGACACGTTGCCCAAGACTCGCAGCGGCAAAATCATGCGCCGCCTGCTGCGCGAGTTGGCCACCAGCGGAGACGTCAAGGGCGACACCACCACCCTGGAGGATTTCGGCGTGATCGCCCGGCTGAAGGAGCACGAAGAGGCATAGACATTCTCACCACAATGTCATCCTGAGCGAAGGAACGGGTTCGCCTGAGCGAACCCGTTACGCAGTTGAAGTATCCCTTTCGCCCTCGCGCGGCCCATCAGGATGTTCGCACCGCAATCCTTAGTGCGGCCAAAGCCAGCCGAATGTTCCCGCCGTCAGCAGGCCATAAATCAGGCCGTCAATCACTTCCTTGATGACCATGCCCCACGGCTGTCCCTTCCAGATCCCGTTGCTGATGTTTCCCAGGCCGTACCCGAGGAAGGCCGCGGTGCCGGCCACACGAAACACGACCAGATAGTTCTGGCCCGGCGCAACTGTATGGTAGGTGAGATAGGCCACGAAGAATCCGATGATCAGGCAATAGACGAACCACATCGCCATGAACTTCGGGATTGCCGGCGGCCCGCTGGGAAACACGGTCAGCATGCCCACGGGTCCCTGCCGGTATTTCTCCTGCATTGCCGGCGTCTTCATGTCTTTGTGCGTGCCGAAAGGGAAAACGTAGAGACCCCGCGGCGTCCCGCGCAGCGCGGCGAGGGCCTTATCCTCATCGGGCAGCTTCGCGTAGTCGCTGCGGTGGTAGGGCAGAACCATGTGCATGATGGAGCTGGCCACGAATACGATGACGGCAGCCAGCACGATCGGGAGCCAGAGAGCGGCGAGAAAAGCCATTGTGCGTCCTCCTTCGGAGATAGCAATGCGGACATTTTCCCCGGCGAGATTACGCTTGCAACGTGCCGCGGTCAAGCCGAGGGGTGATCCTGGTCGTGGGATCCTTTGAATTTGATCGCTCGGCGTATCCATGAAACCGATTCGGCGTGGTGCATTCACCAAACGAAGAAGTGGGACTTTCTCTCTGTGCCTCGGTGATGCAGCGGTTCTTGCCGAAAAACAAAGGGCCGCGACTCTTCAGTCCGGCCCTTTTGCCTTATCCGTGTAAATCCGTGGCGATCCGTGGCTAGTGTCTTCCTCCGCCTCCGCCGCCATGCCCGCCTCCGTGACCGCCGTGGCGCCCACCACCGCCGCCGCCTCCGCCGTGACGCCGGCCGCGCCCTCGTCCGCCGCCACCACCCCCGCGTCCCCCGCGATCGCCACCGCGATCGCCGCCGTGCGGACGGCCTGCGGCACGGGCTGCATCGTCCCGGTTGAAGTTCGGCTCGCCCTCGGGTTCATCGGGGAAATTTCCGCCGCCCTCAATGACCACCGTCCCGGTTGGAAGTGCAGCGGGCTCGCCCTCCGCCGCGCCCTCCGCCGGCGGAGCAGCGGCCGCAGCGGCCGGAGGGACTGCAGTTCCTCCGCCCATCTTCGCGCGCTGCTCTTTCAGAATCGCCTTGCGCGACAGCCGGATGCGGTTGCCTTCAACAGCCAGCACTTTCACCAGCACCTGGTCGCCTTCTTTCAGCTCATCGCGGACATCGGCAATGCGGTGCTCGGCGACTTCGCTGATGTGCAGCAAGCCGTCGGTGCCCGGCAGAATCTCGACGAACGCGCCGAAATCGGCTAGCCGCGTGACTTTGCCGAGGTAGGTCTTGCCCACCTCCGCCGTCGCCGTGATGTCGCCGATTAACTGCAGCGCTTTCGCCGCCGCCGCCTGATCGCTCGACGCCACCTTGACCAGCCCGGAATCTTCCACGTCGATCTTCACTCCGGTCTGCTCGACGATGCTGCGGATCATCTTGCCGCCCGGCCCGATCAGGTCGCGAATCTTGTCCACCGGGATCTGCACCGTGTAGAATCGCGGCGCGTACTCGGAAATCTTCTCCCGCGCGGCCGAGATGATTTCATCCATCTTGCCCAGAATGTGCATCCGTCCGCGTTGCGCCTGCGTCAGCGCCTCGCGCATGATCTGCGCCGTGATGCCGGCAACTTTAATGTCCATCTGCAGCGCCGTGATGCCGTCTTTGGTGCCGGCAACTTTGAAGTCCATATCGCCGTAATGATCTTCCGCACCCGCGATGTCGGTCAGGATGGCGTACTGCTCGCCTTCTTTGACCAGCCCCATGGCGACTCCGGCGACGGGTGCCTTCAGCGGAACGCCCGCATCCATCAGCGACAGCGAAGCTCCGCAGACCGTGGCCATGGACGACGATCCGTTGGATTCCAGGATGTCGGCGACCACGCGCATCGCGTACGGCCACTTTTCTTCGTTCGGCAGCACCGCCGAGAGGGCGCGCTCGGCCAGCGCTCCGTGGCCGATCTCCCGCCTACCCGCTCCGCGCAGAAATGCCACTTCTCCAACGGAAAACGGCGGAAAGTTATAGTGAAGCATGAAGCGTTTTTTGGCCTCGCCTTCGAAGCCTTCGAGGCGCTGCATGTCGTCGCTGGTGCCCAGGGTGGTGGTGACCAGCGCCTGGGTTTCGCCGCGGGTGAAGATGGCGCTGCCGTGGGTGCGGGGAAGGATGCCGGCCTCGATCCAGATTTCGCGAACTTCGTCGAAGGCGCGCGCGTCGGGGCGGCGCTTGTGTTCGATCACCTGCTCGCGGAAGATGCGCTCGCGCAGAATCTCGTAGTAGTGCTTGAGTTTTTCCTGCGCCGCTTCGTCGTCCTTTTCTTTTCCGGTCGCGGGGATGGCCGCCAGCAACTGCTTCTTGAGTTCCTTGACCAGGGTGTGGCTCTCGGCCTTGGGATGCTTTTTGGTGTCGAGCCGGTCGGCGAGATCGGCGCCGATGCGATTCCTGAGATCGTTGTAGTATGCATCGTCGAACACCACAGGCTCGACGGCGCGCTTGGACTTGCCGACTTTGGCGCGCAGATCGTTAATCGCGGCGCAAATCTTTTTGATCTCGGTGTGGCCGAACTCGATCGCGTCCACGACCGTTTCTTCCTTCACTTCCTTGGCGCCCGACTCGATCATCACGATGCCGTCGGCGGTTCCGACCACCATGATGTTGACCAGGCTCTCGCGCATCTCGTTGTACGTGGGATTCACGATGAACGTCCCGTTCACCAGGCCGACGCGCACCGCGCCGATGGGTCCGTGAAAGGGAATGTCGGAAAGAGTCAGCGCGCACGAGGCGGCGTTGATGCCGCAGACATCGGGATCGTTATCGGTGTCGGCCGAAAGCACGAAGGCGATGACCTGCGTCTCGCAGCGGAAGCCCTCGGGAAACAGCGGCCGCACCGGACGGTCGATCTGGCGGCTGGTGAGAATTTCGCGTTCGCTGGGACGGCCTTCGCGCTTGATGAAGCCGCCGGGAATGCGTCCGCCGGCATAGGTGTACTCGCGGTAGTCCACCGTGAGCGGAAAAAAGTCGATGCCCTCGCGCGGTTCGGCGTTAGCGACGGCGGTGGCGAGCACGACGTTGTCGTGGAGGCGCACCACGGCGGCTCCATGGGCCTGCTTGGCCAGTTTTCCGGTTTCAAATGCGATTTGTTTTCCGCCGGCGAGATCTACGGTGATGCTGATTGGTTCTGGTTTCATAAGTGTCCTTCGGATAGCTGCTAGCTGCTAGCTTCTAGCAAAGCGCGGGTGCCCCGTCCTTGTCGCGTTCTGTGCGACAGGGCGGGGGGTTTTGACTTCCTGTCCCGGAAAGAGACACGTCACCCCTCGCGCTGCTGCTGGAGATCCTGGTTGCGCTCGAAAAACGCACGGATGGAAAGTTCCTCAATGCTGCGCCGTCTGCCAACGGGCGACGGCCTTCTAGAAATATCCCGGAGGAAAAGTTTCAAGGTTTCGGAGGTTTCAATGTTTCAAGGTCTTTGAAACCTTGAAACGTTGCCACTTTGAAACCTTGGATTTCCCAGGTTACTTGCGGATGCCGAGTTTGGTAATGACGCCCTTGTAGCGCTCGGAATCGTATTTCTTGAGGTAGTCGAGCAAGCGACGCCGCTTGCTGACCAGCATGAGAAGGCCGCGGCGCGAGCCGTGGTCTTTCTGGTGCGTCTTGAAGTGCTCCGTCAACTGGCCAATGCGCTCGCTGAGCAGCGCGATCTGCACCTCGGGACTGCCGGTGTCGGTCGCGTGCGTACGATTGTGGTCAATGACGGATTTCTTTTGCTCTCTGGCTAGCACTAGCCTGATGTGCTCCTGTCTTTAATCGTTTGTCTTTGTGACAGTTAGAGAATATCACGGGGGATTGAGGAGCGTAAAGTTGAGGGGGGCTGGCCCTCCCAAACGAGGTTGCCCCACCCTGCGCGATGTTCGCAGGGTGGGCACGATGCCGCTGGCACCTTGAGTATTTGACCTTCGGCTGCAGCTCATTTTCACGACCCTGAAAAATCTCCTGCCGCCCTCTGTAGAATGCCCACCCTTCGAAAACCGCGAAGGGTGGGGCAGCCCAGCACCCGGCCACCTATGCTAACGTGGCTCTCTGTACGCCAGCCAGAATAAGACTTGAGGACAGCTCGAGTAGAGTCGAGAACAGGCGCAGTGGCTTTAGCCTCCCGGTGGCTGTTGGGATGCTTTCGCATGACCGCCGC
>Ga0181536_10002779_pt1 | contig 19428 bp, 19 predicted proteins | sample PEATcosm2014_Bin_41_FD_121105 | JGI IMG/M metagenome (GOLD analysis project Ga0181536, IMG submission 121105) | Peatland microbial communities from MTU Mesocosm Facility, Houghton, MI, USA - PEATcosm2014_Bin17_60_metaG | ecosystem: Environmental > Terrestrial > Soil > Wetlands > Peat | place...
CACCGTGCGCCGCGCCTCTCCGCGGCCCGGGATGAACACGGCGACGGTGTAATCGTCTGGCCGGAGTTTCTTGAAGGTGAAGCGGCCGGCGGCGTCGGCTACGGTTGCGGCGGTGAAGGGATGATTGGTGCCGAATAGAGAGACGGAAGCGCGGCCTGGCGGCCGGAGCTGGCCGGAGAGATCGAAGAGCGGGTCGGCAGCGAAGACCGAGGCTGCGAGCACCGCGGGCAAGAGGAAGCGAAGCATGGGCCGATTCGATTCTGCCGGAGACCGTGAGGGACGAGCGCCCCTCAATGGACCTGTGGGGCTTGCATTGCAACCTTCCGGGCTGGCCGCCTGACTCCCAAAAGGTCAAAGACGTGGTCGAACTGGCCAGACATCACCATTGACGTGAACAATACATACGGATCGTGCCTGTCTCCGTCCTTCCTGGGTGTTTCGGAGATATAGAGGATAATGATGCGGCCGTGCTTCGATGAAGCGACATAGCAAATCCGCATTCTTCCCTTGGACACTCGGTAGATGTTGGACAAGGATCCTGCTAGGGCGCGGTCGAGTGCAAACGGATCGTGAGGTATGAGGGTATCGATGCACTCATCGATGATGCGAAGTAGCTTGACCTTCGGGTGGCTGGTGTCGTTCTCCAGATGCGGCGACGCTTCCGCGTAGATGCGGCGGTACGCAGCTTCTGCTGTCGCTGTCAATTCAACTTTGAACTTCTGGTGCAAGCGTACCGCCCTCCTTCGCCGGTGGCTACTGCTCGTTTCCCTCTTTCTTTAGCTCCCGTCTAAGGTCATCGATGGTGGTTGTCTCGCCGGTCTGGGCTTCTCGTAGCCCAGCAACCAGCATTTGTACTTCAGCCGGGTCGGACAGTATTTCCATCGTGTCCATCACGGCGCGGAGTTGGTTCTGGATGATGAGATATTGCTCGTAGCTGAGCAGGACCGCCAGAGGACTGTCGTGCTCACGGATCACAAGCGCCTTTTTGTCGATTTTCCGCAGTTCCTTTCCATCAAGCTGACGGAGTCGGCTAACCCCAACGTGTTCAACATTAGGGTCGATGAACGGCATCTCGGTGAGCGTAGCGGACATGGATCGTTGATCTCCAAATATAGATACGAACGTATTCTTGTGGTTGGTCGCCTTCGCCGGGCGCCCCGTATTTACTAGTGTAGACATTTTTCTTGCATCAGTCAAGCTTTTATTTGATTGTTGTTTTGACATAAAGTTACAATGTTGTGTTGTTCACTGGACAACAGTTCGACAGACAACCTGCTTTCTTTAGATGCCTACATGTTCGCATTCGCCGCAATCCATTGCGCCCGAGGAGGACGTTATTGTACATTTTGAGGTCGCCCGGGTGTGCAAACGGGATAAAGGTGGATTCGATTCTTGACAGTGATTGCATATTGCAATATAATACTCGCAATATGCAATATCCGAAGAAACGCCGCCATCCGCCGCCGGCCCACTACAATAGGTCTGAAGGTACGGGGCTCGGTCCGGAGAATGACGGAACTCCGGGGCGGCGGAGCGCGTATCGACAAAAGGACTTCATTCCCAATGCCTATGACAATCACAAACATCCCAGAAGTGGGGCACATCCACGCGCTGCTGGCGGAGCGAGGTTATGCGGTCTCCGAAACGGCGCCCGACACTTTGAGAATCACAGAGGTGGAAAGCGGGGTTGCCGTGCAGGCGGTCCTGGCAGGCGACATCCTGTACCTCTCGCTTACCTGCACGGTGGTGCCGCGCCCGGCGGTCACGCCCAGTATCATGCAGCGCATGCTGGCGGCCGGCAACGGCATCTCCACTTCGCACTTCCAGATCTATGACGCCGGCGCCGGTAAGGTGGCCGTCACGTTGAACAATTTCTGCAAACTCCAGGACATGGGGCCGGAGGACGAGGACGATATCCTCTCCTGCGTGCATTTCCTGCTGGTGGATGTCATTACGGCGCGGCATCTGCTCGCCGACCTGAAATCGTAGAGGAGAGGCACGAAGAACATGGCATTTCTATCCGATCTATTTGGCCGCATGGGGCGCGTGGCGCGCGGCGAGGCCAACCAAGGAGTGGGCGCGCTGGAAGACGCCACTTTCGAGGCGACGGTCAACCAGACCGTGGCCGATATGAAGAACGACCTGAACAACGTGGTCCGCGCTTCGGCCGTGGCCATGAGCAACTACAACCGGCTGGACGCCGAGTACCAGAAATACGTCCGCCAGTCGCAGGAGTGGAAAGACCGCGCGGGCATGGCGCTGGACGCCGGCAACGAGGACCTGGCGCGCAAGGCGCTGGCCAAGAAAGCCGAGAGCGATGAGCAGGTGGCCTCTATGAAGGCGGCCGTCGATAGCGCGCAAGCGACCAGCGAGAAGCTGAAGCAGCAGGTGACGGAGCTGAAGCACAAGATCGACGAGGGCGAGCGCACGGCCACCACCCTGGTGGCGCGCAAGAACGCCGCGGTGGCGCAGCGCAAGGTGTCGGAAGCCATGGCGGGCGTGGGCAGCGCCGACAACGCGTTTTCCGCGCTGGGCCGGTTTGAGGAAAAAGTGGCGCGCGAAGAGGCCACGGCGAAGGCGTTCGACCAGCTCGCTTCGGCGGGCAAGGATGACGACCTGGAGAAGCAGTTCGCGCAACTCGGCGGGCACAGCGTGGACGCCGAACTGGCAGCGCTTAAGCAGGAGCGTCTTGGGGCCAAGCAACCGCCGCCGCCGGTGCTGCCCAAGGAGCTGGGGCCGGGGGCCAAGGGGTAGCGGAGCCACATGATTACGCTTACGCTGGTGGCCATTCTCGGCGTCCTGCTGGTGATCGTCCTCATGAAACTCTTTAACCATCAAGAGGAGCCCGGCCCAAAGGGCACCCCGCCGCGGGCGCCGGCAACGGACCTGGCTCATCTCAAAGCCACGGACGCCCGTGTGGGGGACATGATTTCGGTCTCCGGCGCGGGCGACGACTTGTCGGATCTGGATTTTACGGCCGACCGCTGCGCGTGGTTCGAAGCCGGCCCGCGCCGCTGGTTTGAGCTGAGCGGCGGGTACCGCGAGCGGCGCGTGGCACTGCGTGTGGCCGCGGGCGACGATGTCGAAGCCGCCGTACACACCGACGCCCGCAAGCTGACCATCGAAGACCTGGGCGTGTCGGAAGACGACCTGGCGCAAATGGACGAGCGCCAGAACACGGCCGACTTTTTCGAGTTCGACGGCAAGACCTGGCTGTACCGGCTGAGCCGCGAGGCGCAGGTTCGCCGCAGCGACGAGGCGGATCTCGCCAAATTCTACTATTGGGAGTTCCAGGAACAGGGTGGCAAGGGATTGCTGGGCATCCGGAAAGCGGAAGGCGAGCCTTTCGCCGTGACGCTGGCCACCACCATCTATCCGGGCGATGTCACCGTCTACCGGGGCGGCCGCGCCTGAAGGGGTACCCATGAGCCGATCCACACTTCGATTCTTTGCCGTCGTGCTGACGACTCTCATCGTCGTCGTGCTGTTTGCCGGCCTGGACGCGCTGCCGCGCGCGGTGCGTGCGCAGATCGATGGCGACCGCGCCGCCCTGGCTTCGGCGCAAACTCAGCTCCGCTCGGCGCAGGATGAAGTCGCCCGCGAAAGCCAGGCTGAACCCGATCTGTTCCACGCGGTTTCCGCGACCGGCCATTGGAGCGACCATTTCGGCGAGGCCGCCGGATGGCTGCACGACGCCGCCCGCGACATGGACGAGCTTTCGCGGCTGGAGAAGCAGAACCGCCGCCAGGACCGGCAGCAGGCCGAGCGGCTGCTCTCGGATGAGCGCGATCTGCGCGCCAAGGCGCTGGCGGAAGCCTCAGGCGTGCAGAAGGAAGCGGCGCAGTGGGCGGATTGGAAGCGGCAGTTGCCGCAGACGGTCGCGGGAATGGAACGCGACCACCAGGCCATCCACGCCTTCGACCTGGCTCCCGTGGCGGCCACCGTCCAGAAAGCGGAAACCGATTGGCCCGAGAAGAAGCCGGATCTCGATGCGCGCCTGACCACGGTGCGCGGCGCCGCGGCCCAGAGCGACACACTGTGGCAATCCACGGACGCGGCGCGGCGCCAGGTGGCGGCCGGCAATTTCACGGGGCTGGATTTCGCCGTGTTGTTAGCCGCCGCGAATTCGCTCAAGACGTCCGCGGCCACGCTGCCGCGGAGGTCCGGCGAATTGCAGTCGCTGAGCGGCCAGTTATACGACTCGTGGGACAAGCTGCTGGTGGATATGGAGGTTCGCGGCATCGGCAATGCCCGCGAATACGACCAGAAGATCCGCACGGTGCGGACCCACCTCACCGACGTCTCCGCCAAGACCGGAGCAACCACCTCCGAGGAGAACTGGGTGGGCGTGCCGCGGACCACTTACGAGGCCATGCGCAACGATCTGGGGATGGCCATCGAGCACAAGCCCGCCGGCCGGTACGACTCCGAATCCGAACACGTGGCGCAGCCCGCGGGATTCGCCTATATGGCCCCGCCCACGCAAGCCTCCAACCAATACGGCTACTGGGACCATCGGGACGGGCGCAGTTTCTGGGTCTTCTACGGCCAGTACGCGCTAATGCGCGACCTGCTATTCAACCACGGCTACCAACCGGTGGAACGCGGCGAATGGGAAGGCTATCGCACGTACCAGAACCGGGGCCAGACGTACTACGGGCAGGACCCCGGCGGCAGCGCGCCAAAGTACGGCTCGCAGGGCACGGCCACCGCGAACCGCTACCCGGGAAGCACCTACGCGCAGGGCGGCGGCTTCCGCGAGTCGAAATACGCCAACAAGCCGGGATCGTACCGCGACTCGAAGTACGCCTCACCGGGGGCGCGCGACCCCAATGCCGACCACAGCCCGAGGCGGTTCGGAAGCGGGAGCCATGAGGCGCCGCACGCCGCCCCAGCGCCGCGGCCGATGCCTTCCCGGCCGCCTATGCGGAGTCCGGGACGAAGCTTCGGGCGGAGGCATTAGCTACTTGCTTCCCAGTCCCACGAAGAACACGCCCAGAAGGATCAGCGCCAGGCCTAGGAACTTCTGGCGGGTGAACGCCTCTTGGAAGAAGAGGCGCGCCCAAACGAGCGTCCAGATGTACCCCAGCGACACCATGGGGTAGAGCACCGAAAGCTCGCCATGGCGGATGCCCAGGACGAAAAAATACCAGGACACCAGGTACACCGCCACTCCCGCCGCCAGCTTGAAATTCAGAATGTGCCAGAAGCCCTTGTTCAGTTCCCCCGCGCCCAGCTTCAGCAGCACCGCTCCGAACGAGCCGATGATCGAGGCCAGCAGCATCAGCAGCATGGAGCTGAGGGGCGTGCCGCTCACTTCTTGCCTCCCCGCCCCAATACCGATACGCCAATCACGATAATGGCGATCCCGGTCAGCTTGTAGGGGTTCGGCCGGTCGTGCAGGAGGACGAGCGAGAGCACCGTGACCCAGACGTAAGTCAGGGCGATGACCGGGTAGAGGAGGGAAAGCTCGCCGTCCTTGAGCGCCAGCACCAGCAGCACCGTGCTCAGGCCGTAGAGCACCAGGCCGCTCAACAACGGCAGGTTGGTGGCCATTCCCATCAACCCGGGGTGCGCCAGGCGGTTGGCGCCCAACTTCATGAAGATCTGCGCGGCCGCGCCCAGCACGGTGCAGCCGAATACCAGCAGCATCGACCGCCGCGCCGCGGCATCGGTCTCTTGGGGGTTGGCGGCGGCGGGGTTCAATCTCCAACAGGATAACAGGGTTTTCGGTAGAATAAGTATTTGTGGATCAAGATAACGTGATCGTCGCGAATGATCGGCGCGAGGACGCCCGCGCATCCCACCGGCCCGAGCCCCAACGCGGCTTCATCGCGGAGTGGACCGTCACTATCATTCTCCTGCTGTTCGGCACCACCACCCTGGTGCAGGCGTTCGTGATTCCCACCGGCTCCATGGAGGACACGCTTCTCATCGGCGACCACCTGCTGGTGGACAAGCTCTCCTACGCCCCGTCCGGCCTTGTCTCCAGGCACATCCTGCCCTACGCGGACGTTCAGCGCGGCGATATCATCGTTTTCCGCTATCCCGTGGATATCCAGCAGACCTTCGTGAAACGCGCCATCGGCATCCCCGGAGACCACATCCGCCTGGTCAACAAGCAACTCATCCTCAACGGCAAGACGGTCTTCGAGCCATACGTCTATCACAAGACCGGGTACATCGACTCGTATCGCGACAACTTCCCCAGCGACCCCAACGTGCACGTGGTCGATTCCGCCCTCGACATGCTTCAGAATCACGTGCAGAATGGCGACGTGGTGGTGCCGCCGGGATTCGTTTTCGCCATGGGCGATAACCGCGACTCATCCCTCGACAGCCGCTACTGGGGCTTCGTGCCGCGCGATAACATCATGGGCAAGCCGCTCATCATCTACTGGTCGTACGACGCGTCCACCGAAGATCTCGCCAACCCCTCCATCGGGATCGGCCACATCATCGACCTGGTTGAGCACTTCCCCACCAAGACCCGCTGGCGCCGGACCTTCCGGCTGATCCACGGCTATCCCCTCAAGTAAATGAACCCTCATTATTACGGTCTGATTCTCGCCGGCGGACGCGGAACGCGTTTCTGGCCGCGGAGCCGCAGGCGCTCCGCCAAGCAGGTGCTGGATGTGGCCGGAGAGCGTTCCTTGATCCAGGCCACGGTGGCCCGGCTGGCGCCCGTGATTCCTCCCGAGCGCATGTGGATTCTGACCAACGAGTACCTGCGCCGCACCATCATCCGGCAGCTTCCCGAAGTTCCGCAGAATCAGGTTCTGGCCGAGCCGGTGCAGCGCAACACTGCGCCCGCCATCGGGTTGGCGGCGCACATCCTCCGCTCGCTGGATCCGGATGCCGTGATGGGCGTCCTCCCTTCCGACCACGTAGTGGGTAAGCCGGCCGCGTACCGCGCCGTGCTTCGGGCCGCGATGAAAGCCGCCGCGGCCGGCAACCTGATGGTGGTGGGCATCCAGCCGCGCTGGCCCGAAACCGGCTACGGCTACATCGAATTCCCGCGCGGAACCAAGCCCGGCGCCGCCCAGGCGCTTCCGGTGCGCCGTTTCCATGAGAAGCCCGAGCTGGCCAACGCCAAACGCTATCTGGCCGCCGGCAACTTCTACTGGAACTCCGGCATGTTCTTCTGGCGCGCCGACGTCCTGCTCGACCAACTCCGCCGCCACCTGCCCAGGACCGCCTCCGTGCTGGCTTCCCTGCCCCGCTTCGGATCGCGCCGCTTCGCAGCCGCCCTGAAGCGGGCCTTTCCGCTGTGCGAGAATATCTCGATCGATTACGCCGTGATCGAGAAGGCGGTTCACGTCAGCGGCATCGCCGCCGGCGATTTTGGCTGGAACGACGTGGGAAGCTGGAACGCGGTCTACGAGCTGCTGCCGCGCGACGCCTGCGGCAACGTCACCGCCCCCAGCTCCATCTGCCTGGATGCGCACAACAATTTCGTGGATGCCCGCGGAAAATTGGTGGCGCTCGTGGGGGTGCGGGATCTGATCGTGGTGGACACGCCGGACGCCCTGCTGGTGGCCGCGCGCGACCGGGCGCAGGAAGTGGGCGAAGTGGTCAAGGTGCTGGAGAAACGCGAGCGGCACGATTTACTGTAGGCGGGCAAGCTAAAGCATGCTCCACCTGGCGGCCTGTGTCGTTCGTACATAACACTGTCGTGTTACAATAACGGGCGATCCATATGAAAACCCCGTTTGTTTGCTGCCTGGGCTTTCTGCTGTCATGCGCTTTCGCGGCCGACCGGCCGGCTGGCAGGTTCTACATCGTCGGCATGGGGACCGCGCCGGACTTGATCACGGTCCGGGCGCAGAAAGTAATCGAGCGGGCCGATATCATTCTCGCCGAAGAGAACACGGACGGCGATTGGGCCGGCCTCATTAGCGGCAAAGAGGTCTGGCATTGGCCACGCACGTTCCGGAGATATTACGGCGTGGATTTCAAGGCGCTGAAGGATCCCGTTCAGCGGGCCCAAGCCGAAGCCATGGACAAGCTCAGGCGGACGCTCGCGGACAAGATTCGTTCCGCCGTCGAACAGGGGAAGATCGTGGCCTGCCTCGAAGGCGGCGATCCCATGATGTACGGCCTCACGCTGTTTCTCGAGATGCTCCCTGCGGACCTGCCGAGCGAGATCGTTCCGGGCATCGGCGCCTTCCAAGCCGCCAGCGCCGCCGTCAAAATGAGCCCTCCTTACGGATACGACACCAACGCCGTCATTCTGACCATGGCCGACTGGCCAGGCAGAGCCGACACCAATGAGAAGCTCATGGCCACGGGAAGCACCATGGTGTTTTATACCATGGGCCTGAACTATCCGGGCCTGTTCGAGCAACTCCAGCGCCACTACCCGGCCGATACGCCGGTGGCCGTGGTGAACGACGCCGGCGACCTCAATCAGCAGACCGTCATTCGCAGCACCGTGGGGCGATTCCTGCAGGAAGTCGACTACCCGAATCTGCCAGCAGACAGGCACATGCTGCTGGTCGGCAAATTCCTGCGGGTGGGACAGGCGCGCAAGGACAATCTCATTCCCCGGCCCGCCACCCAGACCCCATAGCGTCAGAACAAGGCGCAATCCTGGTTGCAGGCGGCTCTGGGCTGCTGGACGCGGCAGGCACTCGCGCGCAGTCGTGGAGCCGCTACTGCTTGCCGTCCTTGGGGACGCTGCGGAAGGTGAGGGTTTCGATGGACCAGAGCGCCGGAACCGGGCGGGGGGTGGCGCCGCGGGTCATGGAACTGGCGCTCGAAAGCAGATCGGAGAGCGGGTCGGATGCGCCGCGGGTTCCGGCTTCGGTGCGCACGCCCTCGAAGTTGAAGACCTCGGGATTGTCGATGGCGTTGTCGCTGGTCAGCAGGAAATAAGTGTCCACGCCGAAGGGCGAACCGATGGCGAAATCGGCTTCGGGCGAAACACCCGAGAGCGGTATGAGCGGTTGGAAATCGGGTTTGTCGCCCACCTGGGCATAGGGGAGGCGGTTGCCTTCGTTGCCGCGGCCGGGCGGAGGGAAGACGCGCGTGCCGGTGCCGAAGTGGTCTATGACAAAGACGTAGACCCAGCGCGGCGCGAGCGAGTCGCGAGCGGCCAGGGCGGAGGGGTCGGCGCGGAGGTAGAGCTTATACTGGTCGCCCTCTTGGAAGTCGCCGGAATCCTTGACTTCACCAAGCTTGCCGTCCGCCACCTGGCGGAATGCCAGATGGTACGGAAAGGTTTCCTGGGAGGGCGGCGATTGCAAGGTGAGCCAGGCGCGGATGCGCGCCAGAAGCAGCGCCATCCTGGTAAGCTCCGCGCCGGCCGTGCGGACGCCTTCCGGCTCTGGCCGGAGCTTCACCCAATCGCTGCGAATGGGGAGCGGCAAATACCCCGAGGCGCGCTTGATCTGGCCGGCGGCATCGCGCACACTGGCCTCGGTGGAATCGGGAAGCAACCAGGCATACGCTGGGCCGCCATCGGCGATCTTTCCCCAGAACCAATACTGCGCGCCGGCGGGAGCGGTCGAAATCTCAACCGCCGAATGATCGGCGTCGCCCAACGGAACGGCCGGCAGCAGGCTGGCGGTGGGAGGCAAGCGCACCAGCAGGCGCGCTCGGGGCGGGAGCAGGCGTTTGATATCGGCGGCGGTGGGCTCGGCTGCCAGAATAGTCGGCTTGGTGGCGGGATTGGTTTCGAGAATCCAAGCCGTCCCGTTCCAACTGACGATGTGAGTGGGCGCGCCGGCGGTGGGGTCGTCGAGCCAGTCGATGGCGGCGTCGCCGCGCAGTTTTCCGAACTCTGCGGCGGCATGCTCCACGGCTTCCGCGGGGGCCGGTTTGGGAATCGAAACGCGCAGGCCGGCTCTGGCGGGGACCACCCAACGATCCAGCGCCAGCACGTCCCCCGCCTTGACGCTGCCCGGGCCGACCACGCGGGCGATGGAACCGTTGAGGCCCTCGGACGTTGCGATCTCGACGGTCACGGCAGGCTGGCTGACGGTCTTGAGGCGGCACCTGGGGAAGAGACCGATGGCGGTACCGCCGCGCAGATGGATGTCGGCGCCTTTGACCGAATCGACCACCACGGTGAGACCTCCGCCGGCGCCCGGAGGCTGGCCCAGGATCGTTTGCGAGAATCGCGACGGGCCGCCCATGACCGGCTGTTGGACGGCGCCGTTCGCGCCCAGAGCAGCCATGGTGCGGGCGAAAATGCGGTCCATCGGTTCGGAGGTAAACCGCAGCGACTGGGCCAATGCCCAGGTGAAGGCGCCGTGCGCGCCGTCTTCGGTCTGGACCTCGCGGGCTTCCTGGTTGGGCTGGGCGGCGGCCAGTGTGAGCACGCCCAGCATTTCGGGATCGATGGGCTGGCGGGTAGCGGGATCGCGGTCGGCGGGATCGTTGGTGACGGGCTCATGGAGCGTCACGCCGGGAGTGCCGGCGCGTGTGCCGCTGTTGGTGCGCGCTTTGCCGCCCGAGTTCCAAGCGCCGCGGGCCAGCGAGCCGCTGTGGCAGCTATCGGCGATCAAGGTGACCATGACGCCCTTGCGCGCGGCCTTGAAGAGGATGCGCGAGATTTCCTTGTCGCGGATGTCGGGGACGTTGCGCCAGTTGTCGGCGGGCACCAGGGTCTGATCCTCCTGCTGCTGTTCGGTGCTGGCGCGGTTCTTGACGTGGTTGCCGTGGCCGGAATAGTAGAAGAGGCGCAGGTCGCCGGGTTGGGCGTCGTCGACCAGGTTCTTTTGCAGGGCCTGAAGGATGGCGTCGGCGGTGGCGTCCTGATCGGTGAGGACCACGAAATCCTGGAAGCCGAGGCTTTCCAGGACCGCTTTCATGAGGCGGACATCGTTGACGGCGCCATCCAGGTCGTCGAATCGCCAGTACCGGGCGTCGCCCTCGACGGCGGGGCGCTTAACCGCGGGCGGCTTCAAATCTCGCAACAGTTGGGCCTGTGTGTCGGCGTCGGGATTGTAATTATCGATGCCCACCAGGATGGCGCGGCGCGACTCGCCGTCGAGAGCCGACCCGAGGGCCGCCAGGGCAACTACCAGAAACGCGACGCGGCCCACATCCGTATGGAGTGAGAGGAGCACCAATGGTATGATAGCCCATACGTCGGGAGGACGTAACTGATGAAGACGAATCGAAGGGGATTCCTGATGGGAACTCCGCTGGCGGCATTCGCACTGGCGCAGTTCGACGAAGAGGCCTTTTCGCAAACTTCCAATGCCGGCGCGCCGCCGGATGTGGTGGATTTCTGGGTCGACCACATGGGGGTTCCGGCCAAAATGATCCTGGGCGCAGAAGTCACCAGAGGGCGGAAGGTCGAGACCGGGCCGCAAACCTCCAACCTGGCACGCGAGCCGCTATTCCTGCTCTACGATCCGGATGAGGGCGCGTTGATTCCCGCGGACCAGATACCGAGCGCGAAGATGCATCCGTTCACCGACGCCAAGATGGATTTTCAATTGGTGCGGATGCGGCTCAATCCCTCTGACCACCAGCAATTCGAGAACTACACCTCCGGCGGGATCTATCTGGACTTCCAGCAGGGGCAACCGCAATCGATTTTCGGCGAAATGGTCTCGCTGGCGACCACCAGTTTCAGCGCCATCTTTCCGGGGGCCAAGACCGGGGCGAAGAGCGGATCGAAGAGCGGCGCCAAAAGCGGTTCCAGCAGCGCAGCTTCGAAAAGCCCAGCGGCCGCTCCGGCAGCGGCCGGGGCGGCGCCAGCCGCCTCGATACCGTTGCAGGCGGCCAAGCAGTCGCAGTCGCTCACGCTGCCGGGCGGACTGGGGAAGACCTCCTTCGCCTGTTTCGCCAAGGACCCGCGCAAGACCCTGTTCGGTTCCTTTGTGGATGTCATGTCGAAAGTGGTCAATTCGCCGCTGGTTTCCTACCTGCCGCTGATGAGCTTTCCGGTAGTGGGAAGCATGGGATTGGCCGGCATCAAAGGCCTGGTGGGAAGCCTGCAGGGGCAGGGCGGGCAGCAGCAGTGGATTCTGCAGAGCCCGCCGATGGACGTGACGGCCACGGTGGATGGCTCCAAGGCTTCCCCGGAGGCGTTGCGGCTAAGGAGCGGAAGCTACATCGTGATTCCCAAAGAACACTCGGCTGCCCTCAAGGACCAGCTTGGCAAGCTGAAAATCCTGGACGGCTTTCTGGTGCCCAAGGAAGCTACGTCCCTGGACGTGTTCGATGCAGCTCCGCAAACCGCGCAGGCGGTGAGCTACATTTCTCTGCAGGTGGCGGTCACTAACACAAAAGGCGGCACCAAGACGGGTTAGCTGACACGGGAAATGAATGCGCACGAGGTGCTTGAATTCAGGGACCGCGGCCATGGTCGCGGCCGTCTTCTGCGCGGTCAGCGCCACGGCGCAGACCAACCGCATTACGCAGCCCGTCGATAATAGACAGCGCACGGTGCTGGCGGGGAATCTTCATCCAAAGGCCCTGGCCGCCAATGACCAGGGGCGGGTGGCGCCCTCGCTTGCGATCTCCTACATCACGCTGACGCTGGCGCCATCGGCGAGCCAGCAGGCCGACCTCGAAAAACTTCTGGTGGAACAGCAGACGCCAGGCTCGGCGAACTATCATGGCTGGCTGACGCCGGAAGAATACGGCCAACGCTTCGGCGTGAGCGATGCCGATATCGGCAAGGTCACCCAGTGGCTTCAGGAGCAGGGTTTGCAAGTGGTTTCAATCGCGCGCGGGCGGCGCTGGATCGCGACAAGCGGAACGGCGGCGCAGGTGGAGGCGGCCTTTCAGACCGAGATTCACAGCTACGTGGCCGACGGCGAGACGCACTTCGCGAACGCATCGGAGCCATCCGTGCCCGCCGCGTTTGGCCCGGTGGTGAAAGGCATTCGCGGCCTGAACGATTTCCGGATGAAGCCGCGGCTGCGCGCATCGCACTCCGAGCCCGATTACACAACGGGACCAGGCCAGACTCACTATATTGCGCCCGGCGATCTGGCTACGATTTACGACATCACACCTTTGTACACGGCCGGAATCGACGGAACCGGGCAGAAGATCGCGATCGCCGGGCAAATCGCGGTCAATCTTTCCGACATCGCGCAGTTCCGCAGCAAGTTCAATCTACCGGCCAACAATCCCCAGACGCTGCTGGTGCCCGGGTCGAAAAGCCCGGGGAGCAACTCGAGCTCGGGCGATCTGGCGGAGTCGGACCTGGATCTGGAATGGTCCGGGGCGGTGGCGTGGAACGCGACCATCGTTTTTGTGTATTCCGCCGACGTGATGACATCGGTGCAGTACGCCATCGACCAGGACCTCGCGCCGGTGGTCAGCGTAAGCTATGGCTCATGCGAGCTGGAGACGCCGGCGTCGGATGTCGCTGCGTTTCGACAATGGGGGCAGCAAGCCAACGCGCAGGGAATCACGTGGTTCGCCGCGGCAGGCGACAACGGCGCGGCGGATTGCGACGATACGCAAAATCCGGGGCTTGCCGTCGACCTTCCAGGCAGCCTGCCGGAAGTGACCAGCATAGGCGGCACGCAGTTCGTCGAGGGGACCGGCGCGTATTGGAGCCTCGCCAACAACGCCAACGGGGCATCGGCGCTCGCCTACATTCCAGAGACGGCGTGGAACGATAGCGCGGAAGACGGGGGGCCGTCGGCGAGCGGTGGGGGCGCGAGCATTCTGTTTTCGAAACCTTCGTGGCAAACCGGTCCGGGCGTGCCGGGCGACAACGCGCGCGACGTGCCCGACGTATCGTTGAGCGCGTCGAACGATCATGACGGCTATCTGGTCTACACCAGCGGGAGCCTTCAGGTATACGGAGGGACGTCGCTGCCCACACCTTCGTTTGCCGGGCTGACGGCGCTTCTGAATCAAGAGGCCGGCTCGGGCGGAGTGGGCAACATCAATCCGAAGCTGTATTCGCTGGCGCCATCGGGTTGGGGTCTCGGCATGTTTCACGACATCGCGACGGGCAACAACATTGTCACGGTGCCTTGCGCTCGAAGAGAGCCGGCTTGCACGCCGACTCCGGTGGGATACTACGCAGGCGTGGGCTACGATCAGGCGACGGGGCTCGGGTCGGTGGATGCCTACAAGCTGGTGATGGGATGGAACGGCGGGAGCACGACGACGCCGGGTTCGGCCGCAAGCGTCACGCTGCTTAGCAATTTGACCACCGTGGCCGCGAATGACGTGGTGTATTTGATGGCGACGGTAACCTCGACGAATGGAACCACGCCGTCCGGGCCGGTCTCGTTTTCGATAGGAGGAACTCCGCTAGAATCGGCCGCGTTGACCGGATCGGCGGGCACGGCGACGGCAACGCTGGCGGTGAACGGCTCGCAGTTGCCGTTGGGTCCTGGAACGATTACAGCGACGTACAACAACACCAGCAGCGCGTCGGTGACGGTCGGCGTGACGGCGTCCGGATCGGGCCCAATCGCCACACCGGCGATCACGGCCGTCGCCAATGGAGCCAGCTTCAAACAGAGCTTCGCGCCGGGATCGATTCTGAGCGTGTTCGGATCGCAGCTCTCGCCCGCGACCCAGAGCGCGTCAAGCGTGCCGCTGCCGCTTTCGGCCTCGGGGGTCGCGGTGCTGGTGAACGGAATCGCCGCGCCGCTCTATTACGTCGCTCCAGGGCAGTTGAACGTGCAGATCCCGTATGAGGCGACGGCCAACAGCACGGCGGTGCTGAGCGTCAACAACAACGGGCAGGTGACCACGCAATCGTTCCAGGTGGCTGCGGCGGCGCCAGGGATTTTCACAAACTCGGCCGGCGCGCTGGTTCCCACGGCGACTGCGGCGGCCGGACAGGAGATTGCGCTCTACCTCACCGGCGCGGGGGCCGTTTTACCGGCGATCCCGGATGGCGCGGCGCCCGCGGCGTCCACGGCGCTCGCCAACCTTCCGATGCCGGTGCAGCCAACGGCCGTGACGATTGGCGGAACCGCGGCGACGATCGATTTCCGCGGCATTCCTTGGGGGCTGGTGGGCGTAACGCAGATCAACGTGCAAGTTCCGAACGGGATCTCGACCGGCGCGCAGCCGGTGGTCGTGACGGTAGGCGGAGTCGCCAGTGCTCCGGCGACGATCACGATTACCAACTGACCGGCGCTCGCTTTGCGCGAATCGGCTGGCCGAGGAGCATCACCTCCAGCTCTTCGGCTTAGCGGTACGCTTGACGGACGGCTGGCCTCAGCCACCCGACTGTATCCAGCGGCGCAATCCCCAGCACCACGGGGCTGTCTTCGTCGCTCGAGCCGAACACCGGATGCTGTTTCCATCCGTTCGCCTCGGCTTCCCTGGACACCTGCGCCGCCACCCATTGATAGATCTTGTCTAGCGTCGCATCCTTCTGCTGTCTGAGGCCTTCGAGCAGATAGTAAGTGAAGAGGCCGTGAGAGTACTTCGCTAACTCATAAGAACTTTCTTCCGTGCGGCTGGCCGCCAGAATCACACGGCCCGTGCCTTCCTTGATGTGATCCAGAGTCCGCGAAGTTATCGACTGCGGAATGGTCACGGTCTGCGACAGGGCGCCCTGGCTGTGGCACGTGTCCAGGATCACAGCTACCTTTAACGCTTTGATTCGGGTGCGGACCACGGTGGTGATTTCGACCATGGGAATAGCGGTGGAATACAGGCCGTCGAGCGAATCGACGTCGGTGTCGTAAGCCACCACGTAACTGGCGCCGGCCGCGTCCTGCTCACGCGCCGTGCCGTGAGTGGCGATGTAGATCACCGCCAGGTCGTCTTCGGTCGCGTTGCGCACCAGCCAGTTGAGGCCGGCGCGGATGTTGACCGCAGTCGCTTCCGAATCGGCAATCAGGCGCACGTGGTCGGCGCGGAACCGGCCGTAGGTGGGATCGCGCAGCAACTCCGCCACCGATTGGGCGTCGTTGCGCGTGTATTTGAGATTGAGACGCGGGTTTTGGAATTGGCCGACGCCCGCCACCAGCGCCCATTTGTGCGAAACGCCGGGCTGGTGGGTGTCGCGGGTAGAGTGCGAGGCGGAACCGGGAGCCGGGTTGTCGTGCGCCACCACTGCGACGCCGCGCGCCGGTGTGGCCAGCGTGAAGGGGTCTTCGGCGCTCTTGAGGGCTGGGGCGTTGCGTTCCCGCGCCTTTCCCAGCGAGTATTGCGGATTGCCTTGGCCGAGTTTGCGCTCAAACAGCGCCCGGTAATACCAGGCATCGCCATTTTCGTCGCAGGCCTCTTCGGCCTGTTTCAGCAGCAGCAGGCCGTTCGACAGGTCGTCTCTGGCGGGCGAGGCGGAAACCAGCTCCAGCGCCCGGACCACCAAGTCCTTGGACACGGCGCAACCCTGCTGCGCGTGGCCCGCGGCCGCCAGCGCCAATAATGCCGCCCACAGCCTCACTTGCCTTTTCCCTTCTTGGGCGGTGTTTTGGCGGCGGGAGGCTCCGCTGGGACCGACAGTTGCTTGTAGTGCTCCAAGGCGATTTCGATGCGGTTTACCGGCTCAATGAAGTACTTCTCCTGCGGATTGGCTTCGCCTGCCTTGCGGTATTCGATCACGGCCTGCTCGAAGTAACGCCTGGCGCTGGCCGGGCTGTCCGCTTTGTAACCCAGCGCTTCGTCTCCTACCCCGATGTTATACAGGCGGTAGGCATCGTCCTCCAGGTGAGGGAGCGGCGGCATGGTTTCCAATTCCTCGACGAACTTGGTCCATTGGCCGGCATCGGCGTACCGGTTGTTTTGATCGAGCGCGCCGCGCGCCAGCATCACTTCGACCCGTTCGTTGGTATTCACCAGGCGGGCCGCCACCCGCTGCGCCGCGCGATCCACCAGAATCTCGACCACGTCCTCCATGGTGTGCGGTTCGTCTTCGCCCTCTTCATTCTTGCGTCTGGCGCCCGGACGGGGGATTTTGCCGATGATCTTCTTGGTTTCGGAAATCGCGCTGCTCACCTGGTCGAACTCGTGATCGTACTTGACGTCGATGGGCTCGGCATCCACGAACCTGCCCGCGCGCGTCCTGGCCTGATACGTCACCTGCAGGCGCCCGTTCACCTTCACGCCCGAGGGTTGCTGCTGTCCCTTCTTCTTCCCGGAAAGCAGCGTGTCATACTTCGGCGTGGCCACCGCGTTGCAGATCATCACCTTGAGCGAAATCAGCGTGTCGGGTCTGTCGGGATTGAGCTCCAGTTGGCTGTTGAAGCGGATGAGGTCGGTTTCGATCATGGACTGCAATTTGTCGGCAGCCAGCTTCTCGCATGGGTCCTGCGGCTTCTCCGCCGAGACTTTGACGTCGAATGCGTTGCCCGGCAGTGTGACCGCGGCGGGCAACTTCCGTTCCAGAACGATGTTTTTTTTCAGCTTTCCGAAGCCCTGTCCGGGCAGCAAAGCCGGGTACCAGACGATCAAGCCGATAAGCAGCAACTTGCGCATTTCCCGGAGCCTCGATCCTGAGAAAATCATATCATGATGGAAGTTCTGGCTACAGCGCTTGAGGATGACGATCTCTGGTGAGTTGGAGGCGCAGGTGGGAATCGAACCGGCCAATCCAACGTTTTCACTGTGCGGAAGTATAAGCCAACTCTACGGACGGGACATTAGCTTTGACTGCTTTGATCCGTGCCTTCAGGTCGGCGAGCTTCTCCCGGAGATCGAGTAAGGCTGTCCGGCCGGCCATTTGTCGAAGCTCCCTCCGGTGGAGTCTGACTGCGTTCTCGTAAATACTACTCGATAGCCGATCGAGCCGGCGATCCCAACCGTGTCCGCTTCTCATGCCAAATACCTCCGGAGCGAGTCGCGCTCCCGCCGGACCAAGCTTGGACCACCGAAAAATGGATGTTCTGAACTTCCGAATGCCGCTCCAATGATCAACGCCATATCGCTCTGTCCACTTTCAATTATCCGCAGTTGTTCAGTGAGTTCACAGTCCTACCCATCCTGGTGGCGTTCCAGTACTTTCGGGCGAATTACACGGCGCCGGGACCATGAACCGTCTGGATGAGTGAGTGGGCGGGAACGGCGGCGAGTTGTGCAATCACGACAAATAGCCGCATCTTGCTGGAATGTCAGCCAACCGCGATTCCCGACGGATGGCGAAAAGGAAGTTGGAGGCGCGGGTGGGAATCGAACCCACGAGTAAAGGTTTTGCAGACCTTTGCCTTACCACTTGGCTACCGCGCCCTTCAGGTGAGCCACTACTAGCAAAATAGCGTGCCCGGACCCATGAAGTCAAACGGGGTGTCGAACGGATGGGGGCCAAGACCGCTCCCAGAGAAGCTGTGAAGAACTCGCCCGCAAGCGGGCAATGGGCAAGCTGAAGCATGCCCCACTGTCGCCGGGCCGAGAAGCTGGCGCGCGTCGGCGCCTTCGCCGCAACCGAGCGCGATCGGCAGCGTGCCGAACACCGCCGAGGGCAGGCCGGAGAGAATCGTGATGGCGTGAATGAAACTCTCGTACAGTACGCCCAGTACGATATAGATCGCCAGGATCGCCACAATCAGCAGGATCGAGAAGTTCTGGCTGGTACTGTGGCTCCACCTCCATGCTGACCGAGTATTGATCCGCCGGAGCGTAGATCACCGATACCTCGCGCGTGCCGTAAGCGCTGTACAGCGCGTCCTGGATCTGCTCCGGCGTGACGCCCAGCGCCTGCGCGCGGTCGCGGTCGATATCCGCCATCACCTGCGGGGCGTTGATCCGCATGCCGGTGTTGAGGTCCACGAACCCCGGGATCTGGCGCATCCTGGCCGCCAGTTGCGGCGCCCAGGTGTGGATCTCGGCGAGACTGGCGCTTTGCAGCGTGAGCTGATAGACGCTCGCCGAATTCTGGCGGCTGTTGGGGCGCAACTCCTGAAAGTCCTGCGAGCAATCATACATACAATCGATGTATATTATAAGTATGGATGAGGCGATCCGGTTCGATTGGGACAAAGCCAACACCGAACACATTGCCCGTCATGGGGTGAAGCCCGAAGAGGCTGAACAGGCTCTCGAAAACGATCCTGTCGACCTGGATTACGAAGTCGTCGAAGCTGAGGACCGCTGGACGTCCATCGGCCATACAGACCGTTTGCGCGTGTTGAAACTCGTTTGGACCCTTAGCGCGCGCGTATCTGCGAGCGAAAGGAATCGCGTTATGAAGAAGCTGGCAGTTCCCAAGTTCGCCACCGAAGCCGAAGAGGCCAAGTGGTGGGATGAGCACATGGGCGCCGTTGGAGAGAACTTGATTGCCGCCATGAAGAGCGGGACAGCGCATCGGGGCGGCCCGCGGCGCGTGCTGCAGGAGCGCCGCGAGTCGCGAAACATCACCATCCGTATGCCGCTGACCGATCTCCAGGCCGCCCGGGAAATGGCGCAGGAGAAGGGCCTGCCCTACCAGACGTACATGAAAATGCTGCTGCACCAGGCGCTCGAAAAGGAACGCCGGGCAAGCTGAGAAAGACAGCGCGTGTCGCCATCCTCCGGCTCCGGCCGCGCCCTATGTCTGCG
>Ga0181536_10002782_pt1 | contig 19422 bp, 15 predicted proteins | sample PEATcosm2014_Bin_41_FD_121105 | JGI IMG/M metagenome (GOLD analysis project Ga0181536, IMG submission 121105) | Peatland microbial communities from MTU Mesocosm Facility, Houghton, MI, USA - PEATcosm2014_Bin17_60_metaG | ecosystem: Environmental > Terrestrial > Soil > Wetlands > Peat | place...
CATCCGCCACGATGCGGAAAACGGTGGGTTTGATCTTCTTGGGCAGCTCAAGGGCAGTGCGAATATCGGCTGCGACGATATCGCACGCTGCGAGTCCCTCGCGCCAACCCGGTTGAGTCGGATTCCGCTGCAGGATGTCCATTCCGGGCAGTCCCAGCGCCGAGAGCAGTCTCGAGGACCACTCGAGGATGGACGGCGAGCGGGAAACTACGGCAATCAGTAAACCTGAGGTGGGCGCGTGTTGCTCCGCGATCTCGTCTTCCACCGACTTCAGGCGGATAACGCGATAGCTCGCCGGGCGCAGTTCGTCAACGGCCTGGGCTTCGCAGGCCGTCGTGACAAGCATACAAGTGCCGGCCGGTAGCTCTTTCGGCGCATCGTCGAAACCGGCCGATGCAACCGGACATTCCACCGCCTCTTCAATTTCAGCAGCCAGAATTTGCGCCAGTTCGCGGTCTGGATGCACCACGAGAAGATCCTGCGAAACTCGTGTTCGCAGATCGCTTCCCACCTTCGTCATCGCTGCTTCAAGCGCTTCGACCGCAAACCCGCGCGCGCGTCCTTCTTCGATCCACGCCCGCACGAAGCCTTCTATGCCGCCATCCGGCGCCGCCATTTTCCGATTCCGCACAAACACTCCGCTACCGCGGCGCTGGCTGACCCAGCCGCGAGCGGCGAGATCACGATAGGCCGCGCTGACGGTATTCGGGTGGACCTTGAGACGCCGCGCCAGTTCGCGAACACTTGGCAATTTCTCACCCGGCGCAATCCGCCGGCTCAGGATGCCGAAAAGCAATTGCGCGCCCAGTTGTTCCTTGACCGGAATCGATTTGTCCCGCGAGAGCCACAGCCGGATCATCGGCGGCGAACGGCCTCCAGCACGCTGCCCCGATTGTACCTGAGGGAATCGAGATGCTGATATCATGCACCTTTGACCTCATGAGCTTCCTTGACGAGAAATTTTCCCTGAAAAATAAAGTGGCGGTGGTGCTTGGCGGTACAAGCGGTATCGGCCAAGCCATTGCGCGCGGGTTTGCCCGGGCGGGCGCCACAACCATCGCCAGCAGCCGCGATCGCGACCGCGTCGAATCGCAGGCGGCGGAACTTGAATCCCTCGGCTCCAAAACGCTGCGCATTCCGAGCGACGTGCAGGATCGCGCCAGCCTGCAAAATCTGTGCGATGAAGTGGTGCTGGCATTTGGGCAGGTCGACGTTCTGATGGTGACATCCGGCACGCTGAAGAAGATGCCAACGGTGGACGTGCCCGATGAGGACTGGAACCGCATCATCGATATCAACCTGAACGGCACGTTTCGGGCGAACCAGATTTTCGGACGCCAGATGATCAAGCAAGGGCGCGGGGCGATCATCAACACGTGTTCGATGACCAGCTTTGTGAGCTTTGGCGAGGTGACGTCTTACGCCGCGAGCAAAGCGGGCGTCCTGCTGCTGACCCGGTCACTGGCGTGCGAGTGGGCCAAGCAAGGTGTGCGCGTCAACGCCATTGCGCCTGGGGTCTTCCGGACCCCGCTGAATACCAAGGTGCTGGACCTTCCCGAGCGCTCCGCCGCGATCGGCGCTCGAACTCCCATGGGACGGGTCGGCAACGTAGAGGAACTGGTGGGCGCCGCGATTTTCCTCGCGTCGGATGCGGCGTCATTCGTCACCGGCGAGACCATCGCGGTGGATGGCGGATTTCTCGCTAAGGGTATCTAGCGGCTTTACAGGGTCTTCAGGTAGGCGATGAGGTCGTCCTTCTCGTCGTCGGACAACATTTCCTTATATGCCGGCATGCCGTTTCCGCCTTCATCCACTTTGGCGCGAACGTTGGCTTCGGTGGGCTTCTTGCCGTTGTTCATCTTGTCGCGGCTGAACAGGCCTTTCAACCCAGGGCCCATCTTCTTCTCGGTGCTGTCGGCATTGTGGCAAACGCTGCATTGCTGAAACGTTTCCTTGCCCTTTTCCGGGTCGCCTTTCTTATCGGCGGCGAGGGCCGGCAGCGCGCATAAAGCCAGCGACAAGAAACCTGTAACAAGTGTGGATCGGTTCATATCTCTCCTGAAGTGGTAATCCGATATTCTACAATCTTCGGGGGCGGTCCGTCATCGAGATTGGCGTGGCCCAGCTCCAACCGTTAGGAGGTTCCCTTGAAATCCATACGCTTTCATTTCGCTATCGCATGTCTCGCGGTTGCCGTGTTTCTGGGCGGCTGCGGGACTAGAAACCGCTCGGCCGAGGCGGAGCGCGCAAGCTCTTCCGCTGCCAGCACACTGGTCGAGCGCGTAGGCAACACCGGCTTCATGCAGCTCGAAGCCGGCAGTTTCAGCAAACTGGCGCCGCGCGAGCAGGCGTTGGCGTACTGGCTGAGCCAAGTCTCGATCGCCATCGATCCCATCATTTACGATCAGCTCTCACGCTACGGTCTTCGTGAGAAGCGCCTGCTTGAAGCACTGGTTGCACACCCGCAAGGCATCAAGCCCGATGTGCACGCCAAGATCGTTGCATTCGCCAAGCTGTTCTGGGGGAACAAGGGCAACCACAACGAAACCACGGCGCAGAAGTTTCTGCCGGAGTTCACGTTTGAGGAACTGCAAGAAGCCGGCACGCAAGCCATTCACAACGGCCTGCGCATCGGCGATCCCTACGGCACGGGCCATCCGATTGCGACTGAGGCCGATTTCGCCGCCGAAATCAATGACCTCAAACCCGCGCTGTTCGATCCCAATTTCGAGCCTTCCATCACAACCAAGAGCCCGCCCGCCGGCCTCGACATCGTGCAAGCCAGTGCGAACAATTTCTATTCCGGTGTCCGTCTGCTTGATTTGAAGGGTTTTCAAGAACACTATCCGCTCGATTCCCAACTAGTGAAAACGAAGGCAGGCAAACTGGTGGAGCAAGTCTATCGCGCCGGAACGCCCGACGGCCGCATTCCGCCCGGTATGTACGCGCGGTTCCTAGGGAAGGCGATTGAGAATTTGCAGAAGGCCCGCGCGTTTGCCGAGCCGGGCCAGGACACGGTGCTCGACGATCTGATTCGTTTCTATCAATCCGGCGAGTTCGCGGACTGGCTGCGCTTCGGCGCAAGCTGGGTGCAGAATGACGCCAACGTCGATTTCGCCAACGGATTCATCGAAGTCTACCGCGACGCGCGCGGCGCCAAGGGCACTTCGCAGAGCTTTGTCACTGTCACCGATCAGCGCGTCAACGCGTTGATGCTCAAAATCGCCAACAGCGCGCAGTATTTTGAAGACCACGCGCCTTGGGACCCGAAGTACAAGAAGCAGGGCGTCAAGCCACCCACGGCAAAGGCGGTTGAGGCGCTGGTTGAGACCGGCGATTTCCACGTCACCACCGTCGGCGACAATCTGCCGAATGAAAACGAGGTTCACCAGAAGTACGGTTCCAAGAGTTTTCTATTTACCGGCACCACACGCGCGTTCTCGCACGCTACCGGGACCGCTTCGCTCGAAGAGTTCGCCTATACGCCCGAAGAGGCCGCGCGCGGGAAGAAGTTCGGCGACGAAGCCGAAGACCTGATGACGGCGCTGCACGAAATCATCGGCCACGGCTCGGGCAAACTCAGCCCCAGGCTAACGCACGACGCATCCTTCTACTTGAAGGAATATTTCTCAACCCTGGAAGAAGCCCGCGCCGATCTGATGGCGCTCTGGAACATCTTCGACCCAAAGTTGCAAGAGCTCGGCCTGGTTTCGAGCCCCGAAGTGGGTAAAGCGATGTACGATGCATCGGCGCGCGTGGCGCTCACCCAACTGCGCAAAGCTCTCAAGGGCGACACCATCGAAGAGGATCACGATCGCGACCGCCAGCTCATCGTGAATTACATCATCGACAAGACCGGCGGGATCGAGCGCGTCGAGCGCGACGGCAAGGCTTACATCACCGTGCGCGATTACGACAAGATGCACCAGGGCGTTGGCATGCTGCTGGCCGAGCTGATGCGCATCAAGGCCGAGGGCGATTACGCCGCTATCAAAGCGCTGGTGGACCAGTACGGTGTGCACATCGATACCGCTTTGCGGGACCAGGTGGTGGCGCGCTACAAGAAACTGGATCTGCCGACGTTTTGGACCGGTATCAATCCCACGCTGACTGCGAAGACCGGGCCGACGGGCGATGTCGCTAGTGTCGAGATCTCCTATCCGCGCGACTACGCCAAGCAGCAGCTCGGCTATGCGGCAATGTACGGTGGTGCCCAATAGCGCAGGTGGCTTGCCACTCCATGCTATACCGTGAGTAGCAGCCCGTATCTCGATGCTGACAAACCATTTGCTTTAAGAAAAGTAAATTTTTCAAAACAAACCCATTCCCATTCCCGGACAGTCCACATCCAGGCCTGAATTACCTGCGGGACGCCGGCATAGCCTCTAAGATGGATGTATGCGTATCCTGCTCTTCAGCGGCAAGGGAGGTGTCGGGAAGACCAGTATCGCTGCCGCCACCGGCTTGCAGTTGTCACGCCTCGGTTACCGCACGCTCGTGATGAGCGTTGACCCGGCACACAGCCTGGCTGATGCGTTCGATCTCGAAGTCGAGCTGTTCGGAGGTAAGACTAACGACCCCTACCCCATCGACGACCGGCTTGCCATCCACGAAGTCAACATCCAGAAAGAGATCAAGCGGCACTGGCGCGAGATCTCGACCTATGTGATCTCCGTCCTGCGCACCACCGGCATCAGCGACGTGGAGGCCGAAGAGCTGGCCATCCTGCCGGGCATGGAAGAGCTGAGCGCCATGATGTACGTCAACCAGTTCCGCCGCGAGCAGCGCTACGACGTCATTGTGCTCGATTGCGCGCCCACGGCCGAATCCATGCGCTTTGTCAGCATGCCCACCACGCTCGAATGGTACATGAAGCACGTGTTTCCCTTTCAGCGCGGGCTGCTAAAGGCCGTGCGCCCCGTGGCCAACCGCATTTCACCTGTCGAATTGCCCACCGACAGCTACTTCGCCAACGTGCAGGACTTGTTCAGCCGCCTCGACGGGATCTCGGACTTACTCGAAGACCCGACGGTAACGAGTGTCCGGCTGGTCACAAACCCCGAAAAAATGGTCCTCCGCGAGACGCAGCGCGCGTTTGTCTATTTCTCGCTGCACGGCCTCACGGTGGATGGCATCATCGTGAACCGCGTTCTTCCGCATACCATCACCGATGCCTGGTTCGAGGAATGGCGAGTGTCGCAGGCCAGAATCATGCAGGAGATCGACGAGTATTTCGACCCGGTCGCAGTCAAGCGCGTTCCGCTTTTCACCCACGAAGTACTGGGGCGGGAGCGCCTGGAAGAACTTGCCCGCGTGCTATACACGGAGAAAGAAGACCCCGCCGCCGTAACGCGCACCGAAGCGCCGTACACCTTTGAGAAGCGCAACGCGCATTACGAAGTGCGCTTACGCCTGCCGTTTGCCGCCAAGGGCGAGGTGGGGCTGTTCAAGAAAGGCGACGAGCTGGTTGTGGAGATCGGTACTCTTCGCCGCCACATCGGCCTGCCCACCTCGATGGCCGCCCTGACTCCCGCGCGGGCCACGCTGGAGCATAAAATATTAACAGTGGAGATGAAAGAAGGCTGATATGGACGAGAAAACCGCCGCCCCGCCGCAAGCCGGCTGCTTCTTCTGCAACGTCGCCGCCCCACAGATCTCGGCTTTCCTGGACCACGTGTGGCCCGAACCAACGCACGAACACTTCCGCAACGCACGGGTCGAAGTGCTCAAAGGCATTCGCAGCTTGCTGGATGCGCGCATCGAACGCCTCTCGCAGCAGCCACCCAAGGGCACCAAGGTAACCGTCGAATAAGCGTTCGCTTGTCACCGCCGCGCTTCAAAGAACTGCTGGAGCAGTTGCACGCACTCTGCCGCCAGCACTCCCTCGACAATCTCCACGCGATGATTCAGGATCTCGGAATCCGCCACGCGAAACTTGCTTCGTACCCCTCCAAACCGCAAGTCGCGCGCGCCGAACACCAGCGTCTTTACCCGCGCCGCCACCAGTGCCCCGGCGCACATGACGCACGGTTCGAGCGTGGTGTACATCGTAGCCTCTTCCAGCCGGTAGTTCCCCATGGCCTGCGCCGCTTGCCGGAGTGCCAGCATCTCCGCGTGCGCCGTCGGGTCATTGGTCAAAATCGGCGAATTCGCACCGCGACCAACCACCTTCCCAGCCACCACAACCACGGCCCCCACAGGCACTTCCCCAGCTGCGGCTGCCTGCTGAGCCAACGCTAGCGCTTGCCGCATGAACAAATCGTGCATGGCACTCGTAGCATAGAATATATAGAATCACATGTTTCGGTTTCTGCCATTTGTAATCAAGAACTCCTGGCGCAACCGCCGGCGAACGGCGCTTACAATCCTCAGTATCAGTGTGTCGCTCGCACTGCTGGGCGTGATGATGGCCGTCTACTACGCGTTCTACTTGAGCGACGCGCCGCCGTCCCAGGCGCTTCGGCTGGTAGTGCGCAACCGCATCTCCCTAACTGTTCCAATGCCAAGGTATTACCGCGAAAAGATCCGCCCGATCCCGGGGGTCCGCGAAGTCGGAATTTCGCAGTGGTTCGGGGGAGTATATAAAGACGCACGCGATCCCAAGAACTTTTTCGCGCGGTTTGCCGTCGAGCCCGAAAAAATCCTGGCAATCCGCTCTGAAATGCAGGTGCCCGAGGATCAGAAGAAGGCGTTTCTGCACGAGCGGACGGCATGTATGATCGGACGGCCGCTCGCCGAGAAACAGAATTTCCATCTCGGGGATCACATCTTCATTCAGGGCGATATATTCCCCGTCAATCTCGAATTTATCGTGCGCGCCATTTACGATGCTCCCGAGGACAACGAGAATCTCTACTTCAACGTGGAGTATCTGGACCAGGCGCTGGGCGCCGGCAAGTGGGGCGAGATTGGTACCTTCTACGTCCTGGCCGACAGCCCGGAATCAGTGCCGCGCATCGCCAAGGCCATTGACGACACGTTTCATAACTCGCCGGCGCAGACCAAGACCGAGTCCGAGCGGGCGTTCGCGCTCAGCTTCGTGGCTTTCCTGGGCAACGTGAAGATGATCCTGATCAGCATTTGCGCGGCGGTGACCTTCACCATTCTGCTGGTATCGGCAAACACCATCGCCATGTCGGTGCGTGAGCGCGTGCAAGAGGTCGGGGTGCTCAAAACCCTTGGATTTACGCGCGGCACGATTCTTTCTTTGATCCTGGGCGAGGCGGTAGCCATTTCCGCAGTGGGTGGGTTGCTGGGTGTGCTGCTGGCTTCCGGCTTATGCTGGGTGGTACGCAACGGGCCTGCGTTTATGGATGATATCAAGCATCTCTCGATCCAGCCGCCGGTGGCTTTGATGTGTCTAGTTGTCGCCGCGGGCATCGGACTGGTCGCCGCGTTCATTCCCGCCTGGAACTCTTCCCGCATTCCCATTGTGGAAGCGCTTCGCAGCGACGAGTAACCCCGTATGGCTATTCCGCTCACTTACAATCTGCGTAACCTGGTGGTCCGAAAGACCACGACCCTGATGACCGCACTCGGCATCGGTTTGACAGTCGCGGTGTTGCTCGCGATTCTCGCGCTGGTGGGCGGGCTGCGCTCGTCGCTCCAGGCGTCCGGGAATCCGTTGAACGTTCTCGTTATGCGAAAAGGCACCAATGCGGAGCTGAGCAGCGGCGTTACGCGGGCCAATTTTCAGGACGTCAAGTTCAAGCCCGGCATCGCGGTGTCAAGCTCCGGGCAACCTCTGGCGTCACTCGAGATGGTTTCCGTGATTAATCTCGCCAGCGTGGACGCACCGGACGGCACCAACGTGACCCTGCGCGGCATCACTCCCACCGGTATCGGATTGCGCGACAATCTCAAGCTCGCATCCGGCCGGTGGTTCGATCCCGGCAAACGCGAAGTGGTCGTGGGTGAGTCCATCGAGAAGCGCTTCCCCGCCGCCCGCGTCGGCCAGCGCCTGCATTTCGGACGCGGGGATTGGGACGTGGTCGGCATCATGTCAGTGGGAAGAGGCACCACGAACAGCGAGATTTTCGGCGATCTGAACCAGGTGAGCTCCGACTTTCAACGCGAAGACGCCCTCAGTTCGGTCCTGGTTCGCGCCACAGACCTTGTGGCGGCCCAGGCGCTGATCAACGACATCAAGAACGACCCCAAGCTCAACTTGGATGCGCTTTCTGAAGAGGCCTATTATCAAGCACAAACCGGTTCAGGTATTGTGATCGAATCGCTGGGAATCTTCGTATCCATTATCATGGGTGTCGGTTCCAGCTTCGCCGCCATGAACACCATGTACGCCGCGGTTGCGCGCCGCGCGCAGGAAATCGGCACTCTGCGTGTTCTGGGCTTTTCGCGCGGCAGCATCCTGCTCAGCTTCGTCGTCGAGTCAGTCCTGCTGGCGGCGCTCGGCGGTCTGGTGGGCTGCCTTCTGGTGTTGCCGCTGAACGGCCTCACTACCGGCATTGGCAACTTTATTACCTTTAGTGAAATCGACTTTAACTTCCGCGTGACCCCACAGATTATGGCCATGGGTGTGGCTTTTGCCATGATTCTGGGGAGCGTGGGTGGATTGTTTCCCGCCGCATCGGCGTCGCGCAAAGAGATCCTCGCGGCGTTGCGAGGCATCTGAAGACCATGGAAGCAGAACTGAAATCCCTGCAAATCGACCGTAACAAGAAAAGCGCTCCGGAACCTTCGCGGTGGGCGGTGCGTTGGATTATTGGCGGTGTGCTGTTGTTTGTCCTGTTGGGCGCCGCGCGGCTTGGCTATGACCGGCTGAACGCCGCAACCGAAGTTGCTGTGATCCGTGTGCAGGCGGAAAGCCAGGCGGCGGCAGGTCCAGGCATCATCTTGAACGCCACCGGCTACATCGTGGCGGCGCATCGGATCGAGGTAGCGTCAAAAGTCGTCGGCAAGGTTCTCTGGATCGGCGTCGAGAAGGGCGACAAGGTCAAGGCCGGCCAGCCATTGGTGCGCTTGGAAGACGACGAGTATCGCGCGCAGGTCACGCAAGCCAAGGGCGCGCTGGAGAACCTCCAGGCCAAACTGGCAGAACTGGAGCATGGCTCGCGCCCCGAAGAAATCGCCGTAGCCCGCGCCAATCTCCTCCAGGCGAAGGCGGACCAGGAAAACGCACAGGTGACTTTGAACCGCACGAAAGGATTGGTGGCGGACAAAGTCCTATCCAAGCAAACGCTCGATGACGCGCAAGCGAAGTACGACAGCGCGGTTGCGCACGTGAACTCGCTGCAAAAGACCTTGGATCTCGCTGTCCTGGGTCCCAGGCAGGAGGAAATCGATTCCATGCGCGGCCAGGTGGAGCAGGCCAGGGGCGCGTTGGCCTATGCTGAGACGCAAGAGCAAAATACCGTCATCACATCTCCCGTGAATGGTACCGTGCTGGAGCGCGCCGTCGAGAAGGGTGAGTTTGTCACGAACATGAACGTGGGAGACAAGGGCGCCAAAGGATACGCCGCGGCGGTAGCCGATCTGAACGATCTCGAGGTCGAGCTGGACATCAGCCAGAACGATTTCGCCAAGCTCGGCCCGAAGCAGAAGGGTATCGTCACCACCGATGCCTACCCGGACCGCAAGTACGACGGGTTTATCAAAGAGATCTCTCCCGAGGCCAATCGCCAGAAAGCCACGGTGCAGGTCAAGGTCAAGGTTCTGAATCCCGATGACTACCTGCGCCCCGATATGAACGCCAGCGTGGCATTCATGTCCGACGAAAAGCAGAGCTCTTCGGGAGTGGCCGCGCGTCCCGTCGTGGTGATCCCCGCTTCCGCCGTGCGCGATAACGCAGTGTTCGTCATGTTCGAAGGAAAGGCCGTGCGCCGGCAGGTGAAGACCGGTTCCACCAACAGCAAGGGCGTGCGCATTGAAGAGGGACTCAACGGCGGCGAGGACCTCATCGTGAATCCTCCGGCGGAACTCAAGAACGGCGACCGCGTGCGTCTCAAGCAGGCCTGAACCATGACTGATAATGTCGTAATCGAAACGCAAGACCTGACGAAGGAATACGTGCGTGACGAGTTTCATGTGGTCGCGCTGAAAGACGTGGATATCCAGATTCACAGCGGCGAGTTCGTGGCCCTGATGGGGCCGTCGGGTTCGGGCAAATCCACGCTCCTGCACCTCATCGCTGCCATGGACGTCGCGACCGGCGGGCAGATCCGCGTGCTCGGACAAGACTTGCGCGCTTTGAACGACCGCCAGATTGCGCACTGGCGCAATGAGAACATCGGGTTCGTCTTTCAATCGTTCAATCTGATTCCCGTGCTCACGGCCTTCGAGAATGTCGAGCTGCCGCTCAAGCTGACGAACTTGAAGAAGCAGGAGCGCATCGACCATGCGACGACGGCGTTAAAGCTCGTAGGCCTCGGCGACCGGCTGGGTCACTATCCGCGCCAGCTGTCCGGCGGCCAGGAACAACGCGTCGCCATCGCGCGCGCCATCGTCACCGATCCAGCGCTGATCCTGGCCGACGAACCCACCGGCAACCTCGACGCCAACTCCGCCGTAGAAGTCCTGACGCTGCTCTCGCGCCTCAACAAAGAGCACGGCAAAACCATCATCATGGTGACCCACGATCCGCACGCCGCCCGTTTCGCGACCAAGATCCGACACTTGGAGAAAGGCGAGCTGTTGGCCGAAGGGGCGGTGCCGGCGGACTAGCAGAATGCCGAAAAAGCCCGAAAACCGCTTGCTGACGCGCGCGGCTCAGAAACGCAGTCACCTGGTCACAAGCATCTACCGAGCCGCGACCATCAGGGAGCGGAGGCCAGATGGCCACATACTCTTGGAGGAGAAGGAGAAGCGCCGGCGTCTCGCGCGCGAACTGGCCAAGCTGGATCGCCGCGAAGAGCAGCGCATGGCCGAAGAAGGCCTTGGGGCGTCAACTCGGCCGCCGTATTGATCTCATAGGAAGATTCCCAAACATGGCTGAACTCGAAATCCACCACGAATCCGAAGGCGCACACGACCCCCGTGGGCAGAAAGTGGGCGTGCTCGCGGCGATGCTCGCGGTCTTGCTGGCTATCGTGACCATCGCCTCGCATCGCGCGCACACCGAGGGCGTCCTGCTCAAAACGGAGACCAATGACCTCTGGGCCTTGTATCAAGCGAAGAAAATCAAGTTCCATAGCCTCGAGCTGGGCGAGCAGTTGGTGTCGGTGCTCGGCCCCAACAACCCGGGCGCCCCACAGGCCATCGAAAAGTTCCGCCGCGAGCAGGCGCGGTACACGAAGGATTCGGAGGAAGCGATGGCCCAGGCGAAAGAGAAGGGGGCTGAGTCTGCGCGCGTGGAGCGGCAAGCGCTGCGCTTCGACTTCGGCGAAGGCCTGCTGGAAATCGCGCTGGTGCTCTCGTCGCTCTACTTCATTTCGAGGAAGATGCTGTTCCCGGTGATCGGCATCATCGCCGGCGTTGCCGGTGTCGCGATCGCCCTTGCCGGACTCGCCGTGTAAATCCGCTAGTGCCGGAAGTGGCGAACGCCGGTGAAGACCATCGCCACGCCCAGGCGGTCGGCGGCAGCGATCACTTCAGCGTCTCTCACGGAGCCGCCGGGTTGGATGAACGCGGTGGCGCCATTCTTTGCGGCCTCTTCCACGCCATCCGGGAACGGGAAGAACGCATCCGAAGCCACCGCCGTTCCAGCCAGCGGCAGCACAGCCTTCATGGCTCCGATCTTCACGGAATCGACGCGGCTCATTTGCCCGGCGCCAACTCCCACGGTCTGGCCCGCGCGGGCATACACGATGGCGTTCGACTTCACGTGCTTCGCCACTTTCCAGGCGAATTCGAGCGCGGCCCATTCGGCGTCCGTAGGCGCGCGGCGCGTCTTGATCTCGGTGGCGGCACGATCCAGACCGTGTGTGTCGGCTGTCTGCGCCAGATACCCGCCGCTGATCGACTTGACAACCAGTGATTCAGCCGTCGCCGCGACTTTCATGAGCCGCACGTTCTTCTTGGCCTGGAGAATCTCGATTGCCCCGGGCGAGTAATCCGGCGCCGCGATCGCCTCGACGAACAGCTTGGCCACTTCCCGCGCCGTATCTTCATCCACCGGCCGATTGAAGCCGATGACGCCGCCGAATGCCGAAACTGGGTCGCACTCGAGCGCCTTCCGGTACGCCGCCGCCAGCGCCCCCTGTTCTGCGCAACCCGCCGGATTGGTGTGCTTGATGATGGCCGCCGCCGGACCCGCAAACTCGCTCGCGAGCTGCCAGCACGCGTCGAGATCGACGAGGTTGTTATACGAGAGTTCCTTGCCGTGCAGTTGCTCCGCGCCTGCAATCCCTGCTCCGCGCGTTCCATAGAGCGCCGCCGATTGGTGTGGGTTTTCGCCGTAGCGCAGGTCCAGCAATTTCTCCGCGCGTATATCGAGCCGCGCCGGCAGCGCGCTCGCGCCTTCAACCTGCGCCAGACGCGCGGTAATGGCGGAATCGTAGTCTGCGGTGGTGCGGAACGCCTTCTGCGCGAGCTTCCAGCGGGTCTCGCGTGAGAGCCCGCCGTTACACTCGCGCATCTCTGCATAGATCGCATCGTAGTCGTCCGGTGATACCACGATGGCGACGTCGTTGAAATTCTTGGCGGCGGACCGGATCATCGTGGGGCCGCCGATGTCGATATTCTCGATCATCTCATCGAGCGTCACGCCGGCCCTCGCCGCGACCTTCTCGAACTGATACAGATTCACAACCACCATGTCGATGGGCTGGATGCCGTGCTCCTCGAGCGCGCGGACGTGTTCTCGATTGCCGCGGACGGCCAGAATACCGCCGGTGATGCGCGGATGCATGGTCTTGACGCGGCCATCGAGCATCTCGGGAAAGCCCGTGACTTCGGCCACATCCTTCACCGCGATGCCGTTCTCGCGCAGCGTTTTCGCCGTGCCACCGGTCGAGATGAGCTCAACCCCCAACCCGCTCAACTTGCGCGCAAAGTCCACAACTCCAGTTTTGTCTGTCACGCTCACGAGAGCGCGCTGAATTTTTGCCATCAATGCTAGAGTAGCGGGTTTTTGCCGGCGTTACGCCGCGCACTCGCCGCGGCCAAGCTGGAGGGAGAAGGCGGTGTCGTCGCCCCAGTCCTGATAGAGCTCGGGCTCGATCTCGATGGGCTTGGCAAGATCGCTGGTGGCGTGGCGGAAGAACTCAACCTTGAAGCGCATCACGTAGTCGCGGAAGCTCTCGCCATCAATGCGGTTGTCGATGTAGTGGTCCAGGATGCGCTGGACGGCCACGGGCGCGAGCCGCGCCGGAATGCTCTGCACGGCCAGGCCGAAGCGCATGACGCCGTCGCGGTCATATCCGCCGCCGAGCAGCATCTGGTAGTACGGGATTTCCTTGCCGTCGACTTTCCGGGCATTTCCGTAGAAGCCGAAATCGGCGATCCAGTGCTGGCCGCAGGAATTGGGGCAGCCGCTGATCTTGATGGCAAGTTTGCGAACCAGCGGATCATCGTACTCGCGCACGGATTGCTGCAACGCCGCGCCCAGGTTCATCGATTTCGTCAGCCCGAGATTGCACGAGTAGGCGCCGGGGCACGTGGTGACGTCTTCGATCTCTCTGGCGCCTGCGCCGTCGAGGCCCAGCTCGCCCAGCGCCGTGTAGACACGCTTCACGCGGCCCAGCGGAATGAATCCGAGGAGCAGATTTTGGTCGATCATGACGCGGATAAGCCCATCGCCAGCGTCGGCCGCGATGCGAGCCACGCCGCGCATCTGCTCGCTCGTCAGGTTGCCTTGATCGACCCGGATGGTGACCATGGCGTAACCCGCCTGCCGTTGAAGGCGAACGCTGCTCTTGTGCCAGCGGTCGTAGTCCGCGTTGCCGGTGCCGTTGGTGCTCACCACAGGCAGCAGTGCGCCGTGCCCCAGCGGTTGCGGATTCGACTGATAGCCGCCGAATCCCTCCGGGACCATCTCCGGCGTGTCAATTCCGCCGTTGGCCAGGATGTCTGCATACGCTTTTTCGATCTCTTCGCGGACCCACTGCCAGCCGCGCTCGCGCAGCACGAACTTCAATCGCGCTTTGTTCTTGTTCTGCCGGTTGCCGTACTTGCTAAACACACGAATTACCGCCTCGCAGCGGCTGACCAGGTGCTCTTCAGGCAGGAACTCGTCGAGCAACTGTGCCTCAGATGGGAGCGGGCCGAGGCCGCCGCCCACCGTCATGCGAAATCCGCGCTTGCCATCGCGAACCAGTGCACGCAGGCCGATATCGTTGATCGCACTGGCGATGCAATCGTGAGCGCAGCCATCGAACGCGATTTTGAATTTGCGGGGCAGATTATCGGTGAGTTGTTTGCGAAGAAATGCATGAGCGACTTTCTGCGCATAGGGCCGAACGTCAAAGGCTTCCTCGTGCGAGAGACCGGCAAGCGGGCACGCGGTGACGTTGCGGACGGTGTTGAAGCAGGCTTCGCGGGTGGTGAGACCGACGTCGGCCAGCCGATGCATGAGGTCCGAAACGCGCGCCAGAGGCACGAAGTGATACTGGATATTCTGTCGCGTGGTGAGGTGACCCTTGCCGCCGCCGAACTCGCCGGCGATTTCTGCCAGCCGCTCCAGTTGCGAGGCGGTGACCATGCCGCTCGGAATTTTCGTGCGGACCATTTGCACGCCCGGTTGCCGCTGCCCGTAAATTCCGTAACGCAGCCGGAAGGAGCGAAACTCGTCGTCGGTGATTTCGCCCGCTAGCATTTGCTGCGCTTTCGCGCGGAACCGCTCGATCTCTGCCCGAACCGTTTGCTCGTGCTCTTGGTCGAAGGTTTCGCGGGTGCTTAGACTTGGCTCGGCAACAGATGACATGGCCTTGCGGAGATCTCCTTATTCTCTATAGAGATTACTGCAATGGGCTATGGGATTGCAAGCTGCGATGCTAAGTACTAGCAAATATTGATGATATTCACTTCTGTGCAGCCAGCCGGCGGAAGTATTCGGCGACGGCGTCGGCGTAACCGGGAGGGACAGGCTGAGAGGCGCCGCTGCGAACACTGCCGCTCTGCTGGGCGTCGGCGATGCGACGCAATTCGAGTTCGACCTGCTCGACGCCACCCAAGAGCTGGCCGACGATTTGAGCCAGGCGCGCGGGGTCGGCGGCGAGCAGGCGGGGATCCAGGCGCTGCATCTGGCGGACAAGGTCTTGCACGTCACGGGCGGTTTCCCGCGGGACATCAGGGTTGCCGCGAATCATCTGGTCAAGCTGAGTGAGATCGCGAAGGCCGTTGCGGAAGACGTGATCGGCGAAGGCGGAATCGATGCCGGGACCACCGCCACCGGGGCCGATGCCGCCTGCTGGTGAGCCGCTGGCGGACGGCGAACCCTGGCTCTCAGATGTCTGCCCTGACTGGCCGCTGGGCGTTTGCCCCTGCCGGCCTTTCTGGCTGCCGGCGCTGCGCATCTGTTCCAGTTGCTGGCGCAACTGCTCGGCGCGGGCGAGCGCGGATCCAACATCCTGGCCGCCGGGCTGCTGGCGATCGAGCGCGCCCTGCGCTTCGCGCACACGGTCGCGCATCTGGTTCAGCCCCTGCGTGACGGCCATTTCGCGGGGTAGAGCGTATTCCGCCATCCCGCGGCGCATGTATTCGAGACTCCACTTCATCTTGAGCCGCAGCTCCTGCTGCTGCAATTCGCCGAGCGCGTCACGCAGTTTGCCCGATGCGGATGGCTGGCTTCCGGCCATATCGCGGGCGGCGCGCTGCGTCTCCTCTTCGAGCCTGGTCAGTTCGTCGAGCAGCTTCTGCTGTTCGTTGCCCATTTGCGCCGATTGTTGGCGCGAGGTTCCCGGCTGGCTGCCAGAACTCAGCATTTGGCGCAAGTTATTTTCGAACTGCTGCTGTCGTCCGGCAAGCTGTTCGGTTTTGCGCGCGAGATCGTTCATTTCCCCGGCGGCCTGTTGCTTGCGCTCTCCGGCCAACATTTCGCGAGCTTCGCGCAGCCTCTCAGCCGCACGCCGCGCTTCGGCCTCACTCTCGGCGGATCCCTGGTTCTGCGAAGCGCCGGCGTTCTGCATGTCCCGCGCTGCTTCCTGCAAACGTTGCAGCGCCCGGTTCATGGCAGAAGACTGCCCGCCGCCTTGTTGGGACTGCGACGGCTGGCTTTCGCTCGACTGCCCCTGCTGGCTCTCGCGCGATTGCGCGGTAGACTGGCTCCGCGCCATCTGCTCCATCTTGCGGCGCAGCTCTTCGGCTTCGCGCCGGAGAAGTTCCTGCTGCCAACGCTGCTCGTAGGCCTGCTGATTCTGGCGGCGCTGATCGGCCAGTTCCTGCTGCCGCCGGGCCAGCTCTTCGAGCTTGGCGAGCGTTTCCTCCATTTCCTTCTGCCGCTGATCGGGCGAAGTGGAGTTCTGTCCGGTCTCGTACTGGTTCTTCTCGCGATCGAGCTCGAGATCGAACATACCTTCCAGATCGCGCCCCGCCCCGCCGCGGCCGCCACTGCTGTTGCCAAATGCAACCTGAATATCACGGAAAGTAGCTTCGGCGCGCGAGAGATGTTGCAGCGATTTCTGCTCCGGCACGAGGGCGCCTTGCCAATCTCGGGCGGTCAATTTTGTCGATGCCTGGCCCATAGCTTCCACAGCTTGCGCCATGTCATCGACGAAGCTCTTGAAGGCGGAATTGGTCTCACCCATTTCGCGGCTTTGCATGCGGCTGGCCAGCGACTTAGCCTGGTCGCGCAGCTTCGACTGGATGCCGGAGAGCAGCTTCGCGTTTTCCTCCTCGACGGCCTTGTCTTTCGGAGGATTCTTGATCTCGTTCCAAGTGGCGGCAATGATCTCTTTCTGGTGTTCGGAGCTCGGAGGCGCCTGGTCGCCGCCATCTCCACCGCCCATCTGCTGCGCCTGCGAATACTCACGCTCGAAGGGCTCGGCCTGGATAAAGAACATGTCGGTACGGCTCGTGGCCAGAGCGTTGCGCGCGATGCCATAGAAGCTGACGATATCGCCTGGCACGAGTTTGTGGTCTTCCAGGTAAAGCGTGGTGGTGCCTTCCGCCTTCTTGCCTTTAGCGCCACCGAGGGCCACGGTTTTCTCGGCGCCGCCGTTGACGGAGTAATGCAGATCGATGCCGCGCAACGCAAAGTCATCTTCCGCCTGCACCGTGATGGTCACCTCTTCGATGGGATTGACCTTGGCGTCGCGTCCAGGCCTGGAAATGCGGACCTTCGGCGGCATGGCTTTCTGAACCTCGATGAAGTAGTCGTTGCTCAGACGCACCATGTCGCCGTGCTCGGCGCTGCCGATGTGGTAGACACCGTCCTTCTGCATGGGTACGCGCGCCACACCATCATGAAGGCCGATTTTGGTGCCGTCGTCCAGCAGCAACGCACCGGCGGCGAGCGGTCGGTCGGTGATGACCTTCACGTCGGCTTCGGTGCCCTCGACAGCGCGGAGGTCGCCTCCAGGATCCTCTACGGCGTCTTTCAAGTCGGTCCAGGACGGGTAATGATACGTCACACGAAGCTTCTTCACTTCGGGTAAGTCGACGACGTCGATGCGATAACGGTTCGATCGCACGCCACTTGCTTCCACGTAATAGTCGAACGCTTCGGGCACACCAGCGAACAGGAACTCGAAACCGTTGGCTCCGGGCTGCGGAGTCATTGAGGCCTCTTCCCACTTCGAAGAGCTCTGAAACCTAGCAAACACGCGGACGCGGTTGGTTTGAAACGCGCGGAGACGGGCAATGATGAGCTGATCGGACTTACGGCGGATGGTGTGGTTGCCTGGCTGAACCTGCACTTCGTAGAACGGCTGCAATTCGCGGGGGATCGCGCCCCAAAGGAGCGACGTGCCATAGCCTAGAAAGCCGGGACCGGAAACCGCGAGCCACAGTAACACAGCCACGGCCACGGCGCCGGCGGAGGCGAAACCCAGAATGCGCTTTTGCGGGGCAATGCGCTCGGGCTCGGCATCGCGCGCGGCGGAGAGTGTGTCAGCGGCCAGCAACTCGAGGAAAGGGCCGGGGTGTTCGGCGCGTTCGGCGAAAGTTACGAGGCGCTGCTCAAACTGCGGGCACAGGCGCTCGGCTTCACGCGCGGCACGGCGCCGGTTCAACCGAAGCAGCGGCACAACGAGTCCCGCACCCAATGCGCCCGCCAGCGCGAGGAACAGCACCACGCGCGCGATCAAGACGCTGGCAGGAGAGAACGCAAAGAAATTGGCGATGAGAGCACCGAGGATTGTAAAAGCCAGGGCGGCTGCCGCGGCGATTGCCACACCTCGCGAAACAGCCAGCATGCGCAGCCGCCGCTCAATGCGCTCCAGGTATTCCGTCAACCCATTGAGTGGATTCATGCGGCCTCTTTGTCGACTCCAAGATGCCAGTTACCTACCAGCGATTCCGCGACTGCCAACGCCAGTACCAGAATCATGACGTACCACCAGAAGTCCAGAGGCTTGCGCTCCGGCTCACCAACGCTCGCCGATTGAGCATGTGACCCCTGACCCGTATTCTGCCATAGTGCCAGCGTGTCGCGCGGAATGACGGTGAAATCGGATTCCCGGCGATCGGGATTTACCGCCACGAGCTCGTTGTGACGGTTGGGCCGGCGGATCTCGTAGAAGCCCTGCTGGATGAGCTGGATGTTTCGCGCCTGTGCAGCTTCGGCGAGCGTCATAGCACGCGCGCCGCGAGGGTCAAAGACTTCGATAGCTGCGCCGGAGGGTTCGCGACTGGAGCGTAGTTCGAGGTATGCGCCGGCGGTGAAGTTTGCCGGCCTCTCGTCCAGCCGGGCGAGATAGTGAGCAGTCTCGTCGACAAATGGCACGAATCCGGCGTGTAAAGGGAAGTCGTTCGAGAGATTGTCGAGCGTGGAAGCGAACACCAGCACACGGCCTTCGCCGATTTGCTGTTCGAGCAGCACAGGAGTTTGGTCCGAGAGACGCGCGAGGACTCGTGCAGTGCCGGCCTCGACAGAGAACGAACGGAAGAACTTCACATCGGCCCAATTACTTGCCTGGCGGGTGGTGAGATGCGCGGGATCGAGCGTGGCCGGGGTCTCGAAACGATCGCCCTCGCGCGAGCTGTAGCGCGTATCGCGAATCGAAGCGTCAGAGACCGGAACGTGCCTGCGGGCGGCTGCGGCGGGACCAAGCGCGACGAATAGCGACCCGCCGGCCCGCACATAGCCGCGGAGGGCTTGATCGAGCGCGGTGGGGATCTCGCCGACGTCGGAGAATACCACGAAGGCATATCGCGAGAGTGGCAGGTCCTGCGCCTGTGCCGGGGTCGCTGCTTCGAGCTTGAATGCGGCGTCGCGAGATGATTCGATAGCGGTCCGGAAGTAGAGCAGGTCGCGGCCGTCGCGCGCGTGCACGAACAGGACAGGTAGCGGGTCGGAACGCTCTGCCGAGAAGTAGTAATGATCGTCAGCGGCGAAAGCGTCGCCCGAATCGATGCGGATCTCGCCGC
>Ga0181536_10002783_pt1 | contig 19421 bp, 18 predicted proteins | sample PEATcosm2014_Bin_41_FD_121105 | JGI IMG/M metagenome (GOLD analysis project Ga0181536, IMG submission 121105) | Peatland microbial communities from MTU Mesocosm Facility, Houghton, MI, USA - PEATcosm2014_Bin17_60_metaG | ecosystem: Environmental > Terrestrial > Soil > Wetlands > Peat | place...
AATTCTGACTGCAGCCAGAGATACCGGAAGGATTGTCACGGTGGAGGATCACGGTCTTGGAGGCTTGGGCAGCGCTGTAGCCGAGGTGCTGGCGGCATCGACAACGGGATCTCGCTTTTCAGCCGTGTACCTGCAGGCGCAACCGGCTGTCGTGGCCGGTTCGCAAGCCACGCTGTATGCAGCACACGGAATAACGACGGCCGAGGTCGTTACCAGGATGATGTCTCTGCTGGAGACTGAAGCGGGTTCGGGCAAGACGAACCCGCGATGAGTCTGCAGAAACTGTGAAGTCACTCCTTCGGAACCATCACTACATAGCCGCTTAGCTGCTTCTCCACCCGGTAGCGATTGAGAAGGGCTTTCATGAAACTTGCAGTGAACCTGAGGCGTTCTCCTTGTGTCACATATCCCCCGTTCAGCTGCACCGTGCTTATACCGCCGTCTTCGAGCAGCTTGACCAAGTCGTCTTCCTTCACTCGGCCCAGCTTGACCATGTCCTTCATAACAAACGCATCGTAGGTGTACGGCTTGCCGGCCTCGAAGCAGAGCAACAGATCCTCACAGAGCGCCGGCCCCGGCCGGCTTCGCAACAGTGTCACGGCGGAATCGAAATCCCGCGCCCGGTCCCCAATAGACCTCAGTTTGGTCCGGTCACCGCGCAAAGTCGTCGGTATCTGGATCAGTACGCCAAACGACGGTGCTGTCAGCAACACCGTGAGAAGGAAGCCTCGACTCTTCCAACCCGCTGCGAGGGGGGCATACTCCGAGAACACCAGCGCGCCCACTATCGCCAGGCTGAAAAGGGAGTCGAAAAAGATGTTCTTGTCTACTCCGTCTCCACCCGCGAACGCGACCGCCACCACATTCGCCACGATCACCACCAGCGCCATGATGTGCGTCAGCGACCGACCCATATGCCGCAACGACCAGACCAAGGCTATGGCAAGCGGCACCTGGAACAGTGTGGCATAATCGGTCACATTCTCCAGCCAGCTGGTTTGTGTTCGCGGCATCAGTATATTGGCGACGAAGTATGGGCCGTCCACCCACCGTGTGAGCCCCACCAGCAGCACCGAGCCCCCGGCTACCACCCCGCTCCATACCGCCAACCGCTTCCACTTTCCACCCAGCAGCAGGTGCAAACCCACCGCGGCCGGAAACGCCAGCAGATTGTGCTTCGTGAACACGGAAATCGTGAACGCCGCCGCTGAAATAGACAGCCAGCCGAGCTTTTCCGGATGGCGAATATACACGTACAGCCCGAACAGACTGAACACCGTGCCCAAAAGCTGCGGATCGTTCATCCCGATCCGGTTGCCCAGGTACACCGTCAGCCAGATCACCACGCTCAACGCGGTGTACGCGGCCAGCGGCGCGGAACCGGTGCACAGCCGGACGATCGATCCGCACAGAATTGCCACCAGCAGCAACGAAAGCAGCGAGACCCAACGACCCGTTTGGTTGACATCACCGGCGACTCGGCTTGCCAGCCCGATGAGGTGGAACGAGATTGGCGGATAGTTGGTGCACACGAACCCGGGTGGTGCACCGTACAGAGGTTTACCCTGAATTGCCTCCTGCTGATGGTAAGCGTTCCAGCCCTCGTTGTAGTTCGTGGAGCCATGCGCCAACATTTTGGCCAACGGCGCCAGAAGCAGCACTACAGCCAACGCTCCAGTTAAACTGAGCGCCACGGGCCAGAACAAACGAGGAGGATTTTGAGGATAGAGTGGCTCAGCGCTGGGCACGAACACGGCAGTATAGCATATGCCGAAATAGGCATCGGCGCAGCGTCTGGTGCGCTTTTCAGGTAACTGCAGGCCGCTTATGACAATTACGGAAGGGGCCCGAGAAACCTGCTCTCGAAAACGCCAAGCGATCAAAAGGAATGGCGGGGACGACGGGGCTCGAACCCGCGACCTCCGACGTGACAGGCCGGCGTTCTAACCAACTGAACTACGTCCCCGCTTTGCGGACTTTCTAAATGTAACACGCAGTCCGCGCGCAACCCAAACGTCCGCTGAATTGAAACCGCAGCCGCAGCGCCGCAGCGAGACATAAGGCAATGCATGCGAAAATGTGATAGTCTACAAAACCTGCACACATGCAGTGCAATCAGAGGAGATCTGAAGATGAGCCATCGCTCCGAGACTCCCTTCGACAACATCGAAAGCTCCCACGAATACGTCACGCTGTTGGCGGAAGCGATAGAGATAGCCCTCGCGGAAGTCGAGGCTGACATCGCTCTCGCCGGAGCGGACGGCGCCGACCGCCGCAAAGAAGCCCTTCAACTGGTTCTTTTCAATATGAATAAGCTGCAGGGGCACATGAGTTCCAGCCGCCGAATTCTCAACGACCTGCGCACTTTGCGCCGCCTCCTTTTGGAGGAACGGAGTCTCGCCAAGGTTTACCGCCAGGCTGCCGGGTAGCCACCTGCTAAAAGTGGTTCTCCTGACTCAAACCTCGCCTGTTGCCTACATTTCAACCGATTCAAAATTTTTATGGCGGGGGTTATGAGCTCAATTAAGTCATCTGTTTTTAACTATTTACACACGCACTTGACAAAACAATTTGCCCAGCCTATTATGGGTTGCTCGTCGCAGTTAAATTCATGTTAATTTCACACCGGTGGTCTGGTGGGGGGCTCCTTGTATGATGACCTTCGCAGTCGGTGAAAAAGTCGTGTATCCCAACCAGGGGGTTGGGACGATCGAAAACATCAGCACCCGCTTCTTTGAACAGAGACCGGAGAAATTCTATCTTCTCAGGCTCTTTTGTTCGAGCATGACCGTTATGGTTCCATTCTCGAACGCGGAGACGATCGGGCTGCGGAAGCTTTCGAAAACCGCGGACGTCAACAAAGTCCTCGCTTATCTCTCCGGTCCCGCCGTGGAAAATCTCTGCGACTGGAAGATCCGTTTCAAAATCAACAGCGAGAAGATGTTGACCGGGAGTTTATTGCAGATAGCGGAGGTCTTCAAGCAACTGGTGCGCCTGCAAGCCGATAAGCCACTGTCTTTCCGCGAAAAGAAAATGCTGGATCGCACGCGCACGATGCTGATTTCAGAAGTGTCGCTCGCGCGCAACATCCCCCAACCCGAAGCAATTCTGCTTTTGGAAAAAGCACTGGTCAAATCGGGTTTCAGCTTCCCTGAAGCCGCTTGACGTTCAAACAAACGGTTAACCGTCAGGCTGATATCAAACTCTCCCTGTACCACTTCAACGTCGCACGTATTCCCTGCTCGAACGTGAACTGCGGATCGTATCCCAGGTCCCGGCGCGCCAGGGTGGTATCGGCTTGAGAATCCCGCACGTCTCCCGCTCGAGGCGGTCCATACTTCGGAGCAATCCGAACGCCTTCGATTTTCTCGAGGAGCGCCCATGCCTCATTCAGCGTGATTCGTCCCCCGTTGCCCGCGTTGAACATCCGGCCGGAAACATTCGATGGCGCCTCCGCGGCCTTGATGTTCAGCGCCACCACGTCTTCCACAAAGGTGAAGTCGCGCGATTGTTCGCCGTTCCCGAAGATAGTGGGGGCATAACGTCCGAGAATCGCGGTCATGAACAGGGACAGCACTCCGGAATAGGGGCTTGCCGGATCCTGCCGCGGGCCGTACACGTTGAAATAGCGCAGACTTACAGTCTCGATGCCAAAGCAGGAGGCCCAGACGGCCATATAGTGCTCCCCCAGCAGCTTTTGCGCCGCGTAGGGAGACTTCGGCTGGGGCGCCATCGTCTCGACCTTCGGCAGTACCTCGGTGTCTCCATAAGCCGAGGAGGACGCCGCGTAGACGACACGCCGCACTCCCGCTTCCTTTGCCGACCGCAGAACATTGAATGTCCCGTTGATATTCACCTCGTGCGAAGGGATGGGTTCAATTATCGAGCGAGGCACCGAGGGTATCGCAGCTTCGTGAAACACCACGTCGATCCCTTCCATCGCTTTGCGCAGATCCTCGTAATCGCGGATATCGATGCGATGGAAGTCGAAAGACCCGTGGACCTCGTCCAGATTTCGCTCAAAGCCGGTTATCAGGTTATCTACGACAACCACTTTCTCCGCGCCGCGCGCCAGCAAACCCCGCACCAGCGCCGATCCGATGAATCCCGCTCCACCGGTTACCAGGAATCGACTCATTCACTCCCAGTGTGCCACGGTAATTTCAAATAATCGTCTCTCCCGCCCGCGAAACGTCATACCCCGCGATCATCTCCAGTTGCCGCCGGAAGCGCGCGCGATTGAGCACCTCGAGGACCCCCTGCACGGCTTTCCTTGTCAGATCGCGTTTGTGCAGCACCAACTCGAATCGCTCGGCCGCCAGCGGGACGAAATCCAGACCGAATCGGCGCGCAGCGGAGCCTGCGGCGATGCAGCAATCCGCCGCGTCCGACGCAACTGCCCACGCCGCGGCGAGGTGCCCCGGCATATTGGTGTCGCTGCCCTTGACCTTTGAATCCGTCATTCCGGCGGCTTCGATAAGCGAATTGAAGAGCTTCCGGCTCCCCGATCCCTGCTCGCGATTGACGAATCGCACACGCGGATTCGCCAGATCGGCAATGCTCCGGATCGCCTTCGGATTCCCGCGGCGCACGACGAGTCCCTCTTCCCAAACGGCGAATGTAACGACGGAAAATGCGCGCCCACCTGCAATCGGATCGTTCAGATGGCTCCCGGCGACATCGATCTTCCCTGTCCGAAGCCATTCCAGAGCACGAGCGCTGTTGCCGCTGGCGAGGATGACGTCGATTCCCGTCTCGCGCGCGTGCCGTGCGAGCAGCGAAAGAGCGGGGTCGCATCCGGCAATCAGCAGTCTGTTCGCGTCGTCGGGCTCGCCGGCCATCGCCGCGTGGCCCGCGCCACCGACGATTGCCCCGCTGACGATGCCATCCGCCACCGGGAGCCACGCCGGGAACGGCGATGGAGCGACGCCGATCGCCCGCCGTCCCACGCGGCAAATCTGAATCGGTTCGCCCGGCTCGAAGGAAAAAGTGTCGTCGAGCGGTTCGAAGCTTCGAATGTTCGCCGCCTGCTTCTCTTCCGCTTCCAGCGCGAACAAATCCTCGACGGAAGTATCGAGGACCCGTGCCAGCCGCAGTGCCACTGCCGTATTCGGCATGTACGTGCCGGCCTCGATGGCATAGATGGCCTGGCGCGTCACTCCCACCTGCGCGGCAAGATCCACGGCCGAAATTCCGCGCGCTTTACGCATGCCGGCAAGCCGGTTGATCATATGACCACTATAGATTACAGCGTCGTGTTTGAAAATCGCCGCACGATGGACTTGCGCCTGGGCGCCCGGCTGGAAATGCATCTGCGACCATGTTGGATTGGAACCAGCCCTCCCTCAGCCCGAAGTGCGCGTTTCCCGTAAAGGCGCCGACCGCCTTCGCTCCGGGCATCCCTGGATCTTTCGCTCTGACGTCCTCGCCGCCGGGCAAGCCACTCCCGGCGCGACCGTCCGCGTGCTCGACCCGCGTGGCCAGTTGCTCGGACAGGCCCACTACAGCGCGGCATCGCAGATTGCACTGCGAATGCTCAGCCGGTCGGCCAGCCCTGTCGATATCGGAGCGAGAATCGCAGCCGCGCAGGTGTTCCGCGAAAGGGTGGTCACCGATTCAACAGCATACCGGCTGGTTCATGCTGAAGCGGATTTCCTCCCGGCTCTGATCGTCGACCGGTACGGGGATTCTTTCACCATGCAGGCGCTCGATCAGGGGATGGAGCGCTCCACGCCGGAAATCGTGGCGGCTCTGAACGCGCAGTTCTCGCCTTCCGCGATCGTCGCCCGGAATGACGCGCCGGTCCGCTCGCTGGAAGCGCTTCCCCGCGAAACCAAAGTTCTGGCCGGCGAACTTGACGGACCCGTTACTATTCGCATGAACGGATTTCAGATGGAAGCGGACCTGGTGAGTGGGCAAAAAACCGGCGTCTTTCTCGATCAGCGCGAAAACTATCTTGCCGCGGCACGCTATGCCACGGGGAAAGCGCTCGACTGCTTTACCTCCACGGGAGGGTTCGCGCTGCATCTTTCGAGAGCCTGCGAGCAGGTCGAAGCCATCGATTCAAGCGCCGCGGCGCTGGCCGCCGCGCAACGGAACGCCGCCGCAAACGGCATCTCGAATGTGACGTTCCGCGAGGCTGACGTCTTCGATGTGCTGTCGAATTACGCGTCCGCCCGGCGCAACTTCGATGCGATCGTTCTCGATCCTCCGGCGTTCGCGAAATCGCGAACGCAAATCAACGGCGCCATGCGCGGCTACAAGGACATCAACCTGCGCGCATTGCGGCTGCTCGGGCCGGGTGGAATCCTCGTGACGTGCTCCTGTTCTCACCACGTGAGCGAGGCGATGCTGTTGGAAATGGTGGCGGAAGCATCGCTCGATTCCGGTCGAACGCTGCGCGTGCTCGAGCGAAGGACGCAGGCGCAGGACCATCCGATCCTGTTGACGGTGCCGGAAACGCTATACCTGAAGTGCCTGATCCTGCAAGTGGCTTAATAGCCATTCGCGCAGAGCTTGAGTCACCGCGGCGGGTTGTTCCACCGGCGACATATGACCGCAGTCCTCCACTATTACCAAATTCGCGTGTGGAATCGACGCGGCAATCTCCTTATGCTGCGACACCGGGCTCCAGGTGTCTTGCCAGCCGCAAAGCACCAGCGCCGGGCATTGGATCGACGGAAGTACAGTGCGCGCATCGGGCCGGTCGAGCAGCGCTCTCTGCTGATGGGCGAAGGACTCGGGCGTCGAACGCAGGACCATCTCCGTCAGGGGTTGAAGCAGCATGGAGTGATCCGGATGCAACATCGGCGGGAGCCAGCGCGCGGCCAGCGCGGCCATCCCCCGGCTGCGGGCCAGATCGATCAGTTCCCCCCGTTTCGATTCCTCACCAGCCGCACGTGGATGGACACCGGTATCGAGCAGCGCCAGCCGTTCCACCCGCTCGGGCGCCATCCTTAGAACCTCCAGCGCCACGCGGCCGCCCATCGAGTGTCCGGCAACCGAGAAGCGCCGCGGCGCTGTGTCGAGAACCAATTGCGCCATCGCCGGAATGGAGTTCACATACCGGAAATCGGGAATGACGACCTCGGCAAACTCGCCCAGGGCGTCCCTCTGGTGGCTCCAGACAGTCTCGTCGCAGAGAAGGCCAGGCAGCAGGAAAACCGTCATTCGTCTCTATTTATCGGTGAGCGCCGCAACTCCCGGCAGCTCTATACCCGACAGGAATTCGAGCGACGCTCCACCACCAGTTGAAATGTGGCTGATCTTGTCCGACACCCCGGCACTCTTGATCGCCTTTTCGGAATCGCCCCCGCCTACCACCGAGATCGCTCCCGACTCGGCTACTGCCTTAGCCAGCGCCACCGTGCCGAGATCGAAGGGAGGCTTTTCGAACACCCCCATCGGGCCGTTCCAGATAATGGTCTTCGCGCCGCGGATAATGCCGGAATATTCCGCAATCGTCTTCTCCCCGATATCGAGACCCATCTTGCCGTCGGGAATCTTTGCGACCGTCTCATGTTCCGCGCCCTCCTTCAGCTCGGTCGCGACAACGTGGTCGACCGGCAACACGAGTTTCGATCCAAACTCGGCGAGAAGCTTCTTCGCCAGTTCCAGTTTGTCGTCTTCGACCAGCGATTTCCCCACCGGCTCGCCCTGCGACTTCAGGAATGTATACGCCATCGCACCGCCGATGAGGACCTTGTCGACAACTTTCGAAAGGTTCGCGATGACCTCGATCTTGTCCGACACCTTGGCGCCGCCCAGTATTGCGACGCAGGGACGGGCCGGATTGGTGGTCGCCATGGTCATGTACTTCAGTTCCTGATCCATCAAAAGACCCGCCGCGGCATGCTTGACGAACCGGATCATCCCGACGGTCGAGGCATGGGCGCGATGAGCGGAACCGAACGCGTCGTTCACATAGATGTCGCACAGTTTGGCGAGCTTCTCCGAAAAGGCGGGGTCATTGGCCTCCTCTTCGGCGTGATAACGAAGGTTCTCCAGCAGCAGAATCTCCCCCGGCTTGGGCAGCATGGCTTCCACCGCCGGGCCGATGCAATCCGGAGCGAGTTTGACGGGTTTACCGAGAAGTTGTTCGAGCTTCGCAGCCACCGGCTTCATGCTCATCTCCGGATTCGGCTTCCCCTTGGGACGGCCCAAATGCGACGCGAGGATGACGCCCGCGCCGTGCTCCAGAGCGTAATTGATCGTTGGTATCGAAGCGCGAATGCGCTTGTCGCTGGTGATCTCCTGCCCGCCGTTGGCGAGAGGAACATTGAAATCCACCCGGATGAAGACGCGTTTCCCGTTCAGATCAAGATCTTTGATCGACAGTTTGGCCATTTGAGATCGAGCTTAGCAAAACCCCCATCGCCGTTTGCCGCCGTTACTGCTCCGGCTCGCCCCCGAATTCGATCGAACTCTGTACGTCCGCCTTGCGAAAGTCCCGATTGGTGGCGCTGAAGGCGATGGTTCGGGCGTAGAGAAACAGCACCCGCAGTTTCATCTCGCCGCCGGTTTGGACCGGGAACCAGACATCTTTGTCGAACCGTTTGTAAGTGATTTTCGCGCCGATCTGTTTCACATTCGTTCCGAGCGCGATGGTGACGGCAGTGGGAACCTTTCCGGCCCAGGCGGTGGTTACGAGGACAGGCTGGTACTCGTTCCGTTCGATCAGGGCCTCCCCTTCCCAGTCGTCCTCCTTTGACCGAAATGTAATCCGGTAAACATCGTATTCCCGGTAGCGCTCTTCGCCTTCAAACTTGAAGGCGTACTTCTCCAGATTCTTCGATTCGAGAGGAAACCAGTACACCATCGGGCCCACGCTGTTGCGCCGCCACATGACCTCACGGGCGAACGTATCGACCAGCGCGCCGTCGATATCCGCATCCTTTTGGCGATATCCGGCTTCGGTGTAGGCGACCTCCTTCTTGCCTTCGAGGATCTTGCCTTCGACCTTGACTAACTTCCGTTGCGCGCCCTTCTCGGTTGGCGCAACGGTATATTGACGGCTCTCTTCGCGCGCCAGTTTCCCGTTGGCGCGCTTGAGACGCACGAAGATGTCCTGGTCATACACCCAGGCCGCCCGCGCCGCCTGGGCGCGATCCACGTTCTCCGAGACGCGCCGCATGATTTCGACGGCGTCCGGCGTTTGGGCGAATAGCGATGCTCCGACTAACTGCAGTGACAACAAGCGCTTCATTAGTCTTTTTTGGAATCGTCGGATTTCTTTCCGCCGTGTTCGAGCCCGATATCGGGAATCCCCAATCCGCTCAGCTTGCCGACATCGCTCATGTTCAGCGCGCCGGCTATGAAGACCACCGTCACTTCTTTAGCCTCAGCGGAGACGATAGCAAGCCCCCCAAGCCGATTGTTCGGCAGCACGTGAACATAAATTTCGCTGGTCTCATCGGTCTCTTTCACATCGACGACTTTGGTCCATTGCAGGGTCTTCAGGTAAGCCCGCAGCGGGGCCAGATCCGCCTCGTTATACTGGCCGGCTTTTGCGAATTCATAGCTGCGGACATATACCCCCGTCAGATTCTTGAGCGAGCCTGTATCATCGCCCAGAAAGCTGGTTGCCAGCTTCAGGGTATCGCCTTCAAGAGTGATGTTGGTCGACCCTGTGGCATTGGCCCCCAACTTGTCGAGCAACTTAAAATCGAAGTTCTGCTGCGCGAACGCCGGGATGGCGGCGAACAGGATCAATGCCGTTTTCATATCTTGTGCCTCGTGTTCTGTTGGATTCTTTCCCTGACATGCTGTAACTGCACTTTGGTGATCGACAACGCCGCGATCAATTGATCTCTTGCCTGGATGGCTCGCCGCTGTTGCCGATACTGATAAACCGCCGAAGGCACCAGCGCTGCCAGAGCCAGCGCCGCAGCCAGGGCAAGCGCTGCCGGCCGCCGCCGGAATGGCACAACGCGGGCTTTGGATGTTCGCGTTTTCGCCGTAACCTTCGCCGCGAAGTCCACCGGAGCAGGCTCGCGTTGTAAAGCCGCTCTCAGTTCGTCGTCGAGATTCATCGACAGATCTCCTGCCTTTCCAATCGCCCCCGCATAACCGCGAGCGAGCGATGCAAATGACTTTTCACTGTACTGATCGGCATACTCAAAAGGCCCGCGATATCCGTGGGGTCGAGGTCTTCCTGATACCGCAACAGCACGACCATCCGGGCGCTCTCCGGCAACTCCGCAACCATGCGCCGCAGCCGCTCGTTCAGCAGCAGGTCGGGATGCCGGCTCTCGGCCAGGGGTTCGGGAACGGCGTCGAGGCCGACCCTCGGCCGCAGTCTGCGCTTGCGCGCTTCGTCGATGCAGCGATGGCAGATGGCGCGCCGCAGCCACCCGGTGGCATGCGAAGGACTCTCAATCCGGCTCAGCTTCTCGTAGAGTTGCAGGAAGACATCCTGCGCGAGTTCCTCCGCGCCTTCCCGGTCGCGCAGGAAACGCACCGCGAGGCTGAAAACCATCGACTGATTGTCGGCGACGACCTGCGCGAAATCCACTGCCACATCCGCTATTACGGATGACGCGGACGGCAGATTGCAAGTATTTGGCCGGGAGACTACTGGGCGTGTTCAACTTCGCGCTTCCCGGTACCCTGGCATTGCGGGCAGTCACCGGTTCCGGCGCAATTGAAGCATTGGCCTCCATTGCTGGTTCCTTTGCAGGTGGTGCACTGGCCGGACCCGCCGCATACGTTGCACTTCACTCGGTGTTCATCCATGCCGGTGCAGCCAGCACGCAGTGAGCCATTCTTTCCCGTGACCAATCAAGTCTGTTACGATACCCGCAGATCAATGCCGATTTACGAATACCATTGCCGCCAGTGCGCCAACGAATTCGAACTGCTCGTGCTGCGGAATTCACCGGTTCCCGAGTGTCCCTCGTGCCGAAGCCAGGATATCGAACAGCTCCTGTCCGGGTTTGCGGTGAGTTCCGAGGGCATCAGCAAGTCGCGCCTCAAGGCCGCCCGCCGCAAGCTTGCCAACAGCAGCCAGGTCAAGGACCAGAAGGTGGCTGAAGTGGAATACTTCAAGAAAGAACGAGAGGAACACGGGGGCGGTTAGCGGCGCCTTGAACAACTCCGGCTACTGGACCGGAAGGGTTGCCACCGGGGAGGTGACTCCGCCGATCGCTACCGTGATGTTCTGGACGCCGGCACTGATGTTCGACGGCACGGTGACGTTGATCTGGTAGAGTCCCGGAAGGCTGGGAGTGAGACCGCTGAACGAAACGGCGGCTGCTTGGCCGCCGATGGTTACAACCGGCAGAGGGGTATTGGAAAACGGACTCGACCCGGCTGGATTTCCGCTGGCCGGTTGGTTCGAAACGGCTCCGAGGCCGTTGGCAAACAGCTGGATCGTCTGACCGCGTTGCGCGGGATTGCTCGTACTGATGAGATTATTGGCCGGAAGATCGAGGGCGTCAGCCACCGTGCCGCTGTTCATGAAAAAAGCCGGCGAGGCGGCCGCCAGAGGAACGGTTACAACGTTTCCCAAAAGATCGCCATTGATCGAGACCTTCACCTGCACCGACGATTGTCCCTGCAGTTCCCAGGGAACCTGGACGTTGACTTGGCCCCGACTCACGTAAGTCGGGTGACCGGCCACGCTGATTCCGGCGGACGGAACATCGAAGCTCACCGTAACGTAGTCGATCTGGAGAGGAAGCACGTAGCCATTGGCGACGAGAGGGTCGCTCGCAATCGTTGTTACCGGCGTAAAGCTGCTGATTACCGCGCCGTTGCTGTCGCTGGTGTTGCTCAGCCCGGTACCATAGATCGCGGCATATGAGCCGGGCACAAGCTGTTTGAGTCCGGCGGCGGCGTCCGCCACACCGGTCACCGCGGGCGGAACCTGAATATTGAAGGTGGCAGAATCTGTAGTGCCGCTCGCGTTGAATGTAACGGAAGGCATACCGGGGGTCGAGCCCAGCACCACGTCCGCGTAGGCGAAGCCGAACTTGTCGGTGTCGCAGGTGACTGTTGTGGTCGAACTAGCGGGGGTGCAGGCGGGCTCGCCGGGATAGCTGTTCAATGTCACGCTGCCGGCCGTGCTGGCGGTAAACGAAACAGGGCTGTTGGCCACGGGCACGCCATACTGATCGACCACCTGCAGAATCATGGGGCCGGTATCCGTGCCGGGCGCGCCTTCGCCGCCGGCGCCGATCACGTTGACGTTGTAAGGCACGCCGTCGCCCACCAGAAACAGGAACGGAATAACCGCGGCCACGGTCGAACCCTGCTGTAGTGTTATGGAGCCGGAGTACTCACTCGCGGAGGGAAGCGCGCCTTTCAGCGTCGCTGTAAGCGTGCTCGAAGCACCCGCGGCGAGAGCGATGCTGGCGCTGCTGAGAGTCACCGAGGTTCCGGAAAGTGTTGCGCTCGCGGCGTTGACGGAACAGCAGCTGACCGAGGCAGTGAGCGTCGCCGAACTCGATCCGATATTGGTCAGGGTGATGGATTTATTGATGGGCAGCGATCCGCCTGTCAGAATGCCAAACGAGAGAGTGGAGGGCTCGGCGGTTATGGTGGCGGTCACGGCAGAGCCCGCATTGAGGAGACCGGCGCCTATCCACTCAGCATCAACCGGACCGCTGAAGTCATCGGTCGGAACCAACCCCTGCGACGTTGAATTTACCAGCAGCGACTTGATCTGAGTGCCCCGCAGGCTTTTGCCGGGGTGCCCCAGCATGAACGCCTGTTTGACGAGCGCGGCGGCCCCCGCAGCGAGCGGCGTCGCGAAACTGGTGCCATCCGCGGCCCAGTAACCATTCGCGCTGTAATCGGTTCCCCCCGCATACGTCTGATTGGGATCGTAACTCTGGGTCGCCATGTACATCCCGGAAGGGGTCGGCAAAGCCGTGTCGTTCGGATCCGGAGAAAGAAATACATCGTTGCCGCCGGTGGCCACGAGGTCTGGTTTCAACTGGCCGTCCGGCGTGGGACCGGTCGACGAAAAAGACGCCAGCATATTGGCGGTCACCGGAGGGCTGACGCCGATGGATTGGCTCCACGCCGAGAGGTCGGTTTCCGTGCCGGCGGCATCGATGGTGACGGACTGGCCAGGATTCGCGTCAATGTAGCTCTTCAATGCAACACCGGCGGCGTTTGAGATCATGACCGCCGGCCCCTCAAAAGCCGCATCGTTCGGATCGAGGCCTTCGATTGCGATGGGAGCGGTCGAATCCGCCATGTAAAAGACAATTCCGATAGCGCCCGCACTCTCCGCGTTCGTGGCTTTTTCCGCAAAAGTGCAGGTTCCGCGCTCTATCAGGGCAAAGGCGCCATTGAGCGAATATGCGGGCAGGTTAGCGCAGGCAAGCCCGTCGTCTCCAAGCTGCGTAATATCGATCAAAGGTGCGGTTGCGGCGCCATTGCTCGAGGGATAGTTGAACGTGTCACTGGGCTGCGCGGGGATTCCTTTCAGAGTCGAGGGAGCGCCGGATGCATTAACGCTAACCGAGGGCAGGAACACGTGGGAGTTCTCGGTCGCGCCGACGGAGATCACATCCGGCGCATTGGAGGGCGAGGAAATGGTGTTGAACGCGGGATACTGGAATCCATTCTCGTTGCCGTTGCCGGCGGCGACGGTTACCACCGCGCCGGTTTTGGCAGCGGCTTCGAACGCAGCGGCGACGGGATCACTGGCGGCATCGGAAAGCGCGTATGAGCCGCTGGACATGGAGATTACATCCATGCCATCCGCGACTGCATCTTCGACTGCCTGAATCATGCCCTGATCGCTGCTGAATTCCGCGACACCTGGAGATCCGAAAATCTTGTAGTTACCCAGATATGCTTTGGGCGCCATGCCCTGAATGGTGAATGGTCCGCCCGTCTCGGAGACCGCGGGACCGGAAACAGGTGCGCCGGCCGCAACTGATGCCACGCCTGTGCCGTGGCCCTGGCGATCGCGCGGGCTATAGTCGTCGGGCAGATCGTCGACAGCGGGGTTGCTCGGGCTGGACCCCACGGACGGGATGCCCGACAATCCGACTGCGCTTCGCACGTAACTGCGCGCCACGATCACCTTGTTGTTGGTGTACGCGCAATCCTCAGGATGCCCATTCGTGCATTTGGGGAAACCGGCAGGCATGGTCAATGAGGAATCCTGAAAAGCCGGGTGCGTCTGATCGATTCCAGTGTCGAGGATGCCGATTTTTATTCCCAAGCCCGCGTTCATCATGCCGCCCACCGTGGTCCATGCCGCAGGCGCGTTCATCAACTGGGTAGCGCGATTCAGCGACGACTTGAAACGCCTCATGGGCCGGACTGCCACAACACCCGGAATGCCTTTCAACTCGTCCACGATGGTTGCGGCGCGGCTGGCGGGAGCTGTAACGAAAATGACGTTCTGGAGCACGGAAACCGATCCTGTGACCGCGATATTGCGGGAAGCCAGTTCCTTTTTGACGGCCGCCTGCTTGTCTTCGATCTGCTGGCGGTAAGCGGATGCCGCGGCGCTCTGAAGATCTTCCCGCTTGGGGAATTTGGCGGAAACAGGCGGATCTTCCAGCACCAGGATGTAGCGATTGGGAATAATCTGAGCGGAAGCCGCGGATAGGTGCAGGAGGATAATCGCCGGAATGGCGCTGAACGACAGTCTTGCAGACCAGTTTGCGAGCCGGCGAATCATGCTCGTACGACGGTGAACTAACATGCCCAGTTTCAATTAAACCCGATCCCTTCCCGTCCGGCGCGGATCAATTCACATACTTTGCGGGCCGCATTGTGTGAAGCCGCTTTCTTCGAAGAGCCCTCGGCCGCGGCGATGTAGTCCGCGCCCACGCGGACTTCCATGGTGAATGTGCGGGCATGTCCCGGTCCGTTTTCTCCCATGAGCAGGTACAGCGGCCGGGGTAATTTCCGTTCCCGTGCGAGCCGCTCCAGTTCGGCGCGAAAGTCATGCGGCGGACCCGATCCGGCGATTTGTGCAAGGTCTTCGCCGGGAGGGAGCGCGCAACGCACCAGCAGATCGCGGGCTGCGTCCATGCCCCCATCCAGATAGACGGCCGCGAGTACGGCCTCGAATGCGTTCACGAGAAGGCGCTGCTTGGTGCGGCCGCCGGCTGTTTCCTCGCCGCGGCCCAATTGCAGGTAGCGGCCGAGATCGAGATCGTGCGCGACGGCGAGCAGATGGGCGGCGCTGACGAGGTGATTCTTCAACAGGGAAAGCCGGCCTTCGGTGAAACCCTCGAAGCGCATGAAGAGCGATTCGCCGACCAGCAATCCCAAGACCGCGTCCCCCAGGAACTCGAGGCGCTCGTTATCAGCCTGCGCTTTTTCGGGTTGAATTCCCCCGGGCTGCGTCCCAGGAGGCTGCGTCTCGTTGGCACTGGAACTGTGCGTAACGGCACGGGCCAGCAGAGCGCGGTTCGTAAAGCGATAGCCGAGGGCGCGCTCGAGTTCTTCCAGATTGGATTGCAATTACTTTGCGGCCGCGGCCGCCGGGCCTTTTGCCTGTATGGCGCGCACTCTGTCCGCCTGCGCGATGCTCTTGATCTGGGCAGGGGCGTCGTTTGAGTCCATCACCTTCTGGAACCATGCGATGGCGTCATCGTATTTCCTCGCGGCGAGAAGCGCGCGGCCGGTTCGAATCATGAGGACCGGGTCGGGATTGGCCTCCACGCCTTTCTGGAAATCGGCGACGGCCTCGTCGGTTTTCTTTCTCACCAGAGCGGCAACGCCAAGCGCCTGCCAGGCGAGCGATTCACCCTGAGCCTTGGTTTTGGCCCACGCTTCGTCGCTGGCATTGGCGAACAACGGCGGTTTTCCGGCCTGGAGAGCGTCCATGGCGTCGTGCGCATACTTTTCGGCCCGCGTGAGCTTCTCTTCTTTATCGAGATCGGTATCGCGTGTGGTCGAGGCGAGGACGTTTGCGAGCAGGTTGTCGGCGTCGTAGTTCTTCGGGTCCGCCACAAGGGCTTGTTCGCCATACACGATTGCCTTCGCGTTGTCGTTCTTTTTTTGATACGCCTCGGCTTCAATCTCCAGCGCGAAGCCCTTGTAAACGGTGTCGGCGAACTTGGTCAACAACGCTTCCACCGCTTTGATCTCGTCATCGGGCGACTGTGCCTGCAATTGAATCACGGCGTTAACGGCCAAAGCTTCATCCTTCGACTTCGGGCCAAGACCTTTCTTTTCGACCTTGACCGGGGCCTGGGCCGACGGGGCCTGGGCGAACGCGGCTCCGGAACTGAGCAGAGCGGCAAGCAAAAATGTTGCCGGAAGGGCTGAGCGTCTCATAAGTAAAAATCTCCTGTAGTCATTTCTGGATTTTCTGCGATTCGGTTTGAGCGGCTTTGCGTGCCGGCTCCGAAGCACCCTGAACAGCGAGCGCTTCCTGGTAAAACTTTGCCGCCCTTTCGGGATCGTTGGCGGCCATCGAGAGCCGGGCCAGATAGACCAAAGTCCACGCCTTCGTCGGCTCGTCGGGTGACGCGCCGAGGGTTTTTTCGAACAGCTTGACAGCGGCATCGGGCTGCTTCTGCAGAACGGCGATGCGCGCCAAGCCGTACCATGCCTGCGCGTGTTCTCCGGCGCTTCCGTTCTGCTCGAGCGATTTCAGGTAAAGCTGTTTGGCGTCGTCGAGACTGCGCTTCAAATACAGATCTTCGGCCTTCTGCAGCGTCTGAGCGGAGGGAGAAAGGGTTGGTTCAGGCGCTGCTGTCGAGACCTGCTTTCCGAGACGCAGGAGCGGCGCGGCGTCAAACTTAATGGCGGCAATTCGAGTGTCTTCCTTTTTCAGATCGATCGCGTCGGCCATCTCCGGGAAATAGTAACGCATACCCTGTTCCTGTTTTTCAAACACCGGAAGTTGTTCGGCGAAAAAAGGAGCAAGAACGTAACCCTGCCGGGCGGCCTGACCGATTTCAGCCGGGTTTTTGTCCAGACGGCTCTCAACGGCTTTGATCAGGCTCTCATTGGCAAGCAGCACGAAATCGTTCTTGAAGTTGGCTTCGAGCGGAGCGGTCTGAACGAAATCGATGAGGGATCGTTTCTGGTCGAGCGCCACGCCATACTTGATCACGATCGGATCGATTTCAAAGTGCAGGTAAGCGTGCCGGATATCGAAGATGCGCGGCTTTTCGGACGGAGTGACAATCACGAATTCATCGTCGCCGTAGTTTCTGGTCTGCACCTGCTCGGGAGCGCCGAGCAGATCGACAAACACCTGGAATTTCCGTCCCAGATAGCCGCCCGCCGGGACGCGCAGATAGCCGTCGATGGCGGATGTCGTCGAGACCAGCGGGGAGTGATATTTTTCCATCTCCTTTTCGTAGGCGGGCCGGGACTGGCTCCAGGTCTCGGCGAGATTGGCCTGGCGGTAAAACTCGATCAGGAGAGGCGTGAAATCGGAGAGCGCCATGGCATCGGGCGGCACGTCGACATCGCGTGTGCGCCAGCCGAAATCGGGCGGTCCGGTCACGGAAAGGGCGTAGGAAATGTACTGGGACAGATCCTGCAGACCGTTCTTGAGCATGTGCTTCCGGTAGTACCGGGCGAGTTCGGGAAGCACCGCAATATTGCGTTTTGAGAGGTCGTCGCGCAGCTGCCGGCGCAGCGCGCTGTTATCGGGAAGCGAGAGCCCTTCGTCATAGCCGGCGGCATTAATAGCCGCAAGAACCGCAAAGAGGTTCTCATTCGCGCCGAGTTGCAGGTTTTCCGCGCCGCGGAGCCCGGGGAGGCTCAGCAGGCAGACAGCGGCAAGGAAGAGTATTCGCAAAACGTATTAGTTTACCATTTAACAGTCGTGACCCGGCAGCCCCGAATCCTTATGGTTTCCTCCGAAGCCGGCCCATGGGCCAAGAGCGGTGGGCTGGCCGATGTCCTCGGGGCGCTGCCGAATGCGTTGGCGCGCCTGGGGCACTCGGTGGCTACCGTCATTCCGCGGTATCCGGGGGCCGGGAACGCTCAGGCAACGCGCGTGATCCGGGGTCTGCGGATACCGCTTGGCGAGCGCATTTATGAGGCCTCCATATGGGAGCTGCGATCGGCTGAAGACACTGTTTTCTTCGTGGACCAGCCCGGGCTGTTCGACCGCCCCGGATTGTACGGCGTCAGGGGTGCGGATTTCCCGGACAACCACATTCGATTCGCCCTTCTCTCCAAAGCCGCTCTGGAGGTTTCACGCCGCCTGTTCCCCGCGGATATCATCCATTGCCATGACTGGCAGACTTCTCTCGTGCCGGCGTACATGAAAGATCCACGGGTAGTGGATCCGACCCGGCTTGGCATCCGGACACTCCTGACAATCCACAATCTGGGCTACCAGGGTCTGTTCGACAAGAGCGCACTGGCGGAGATTGGATTGCCTGGCGAATTCTACGCGCCGGATGGGATGGAGTTCTGGGGCAAGATCAACTTCCTGAAGGCCGGGATTGTGTTCGCGGACGCATTGAACACGGTGAGCAGGAAGTATGCCGAGGAAATTCAAACACCCGAATATGGCTGCGGGCTCGACGGACTCCTGAGAATGCGCCGGGGCGTGTTGAGCGGGATCGTGAATGGCGCGGACTATGGCAAGTGGAATCCTGAAACGGACCCGTACATACCGGCGCATTATTCGGCCGGCGATCTGAGCGGCAAGCAAACCTGCAAGCGGGAACTGCTGCGCGAAATGGGTTTGCCCGAAAGGGCGATCAACCAGCCTTTGCTCGGGATCGTCTCCCGGTTCACGGAGCAGAAAGGCTTCGACCTGATCGGAGAGGCCGCCGAGTATTTGTTCCGGGACGACCTTTATCTGGTGGCTTTGGGTACCGGAGATGCGCAATGGGAGAAACTCTTCCGCACGCTGCGGACGGAATTCCCCGGCAGAATCTCCGTCAAGTTCGGCTATGACGATCCGCTCGCGCACAGGATCGAGGCGGGCGCCGATATCTTTCTCATGCCGAGCCGCTATGAACCCTGCGGATTGAACCAGATCTACAGCCTGCGCTACGGGACCGTCCCGGTGGTACGCGCGACTGGCGGGCTGGAGGACACTATTACGGCATTTCCGGCCTCCGAAGCCACGGGCTTCAAGTTCCTTGATTACAATGGAAATGCGCTTCTCGACGCGATCCGGCAGGCTTGCCGGGGGTGGAAAGATCAAAAGGCGTGGACGGCAATGATGGTGCGGGGTATGCGGAAAGATTATTCTTGGACCGCAGCGGCGGGCGAGTATTCGCGTTTGTACCGGAAGATTGCATCTTCCGGGGCGGGAAGTGACTCTAATTTTCAGGACGAGGATTAAATGGCAGGAACAAATATAATCGGCACCACGGAAGCAAAATCGAAAACGCTTAACTTTACCGATGCAGGCTGGGACACGGAGGTACTGAAGTCGGCCGAGCCTGTACTGGTTGATTTTTGGGCTTCATGGTGCGGCCCATGCAGGCAGATGACGCCGATCATCGATCAGCTTGCCG
>Ga0181536_10002786_pt1 | contig 19420 bp, 18 predicted proteins | sample PEATcosm2014_Bin_41_FD_121105 | JGI IMG/M metagenome (GOLD analysis project Ga0181536, IMG submission 121105) | Peatland microbial communities from MTU Mesocosm Facility, Houghton, MI, USA - PEATcosm2014_Bin17_60_metaG | ecosystem: Environmental > Terrestrial > Soil > Wetlands > Peat | place...
CGGCCATCGAAACGCTGAGCCGCAAAGCTACTCCTCCAGGACGACCGGTGTGCCCCGCCGAACCATGTGCGACAGATTATCCACATCCCAGTTCGTCAACCGGATGCACCCGGCCGATTCGCCGTGCCGGACGTGCCCCGGATCCGGCGTCCCATGGATTCCATAATGCTCTTTCGAGAGGCCGATCCACGCTACGCCGGCGGGATTGTTGGGACCCGGCGGGAGTACCGCTTTCGCGGCTTTCGGGTCCGAGTTCCAAAAGTGCTCCGGGTCATAGTTGTACCACGGATAGTGCACAATGCCCGTGATGGTCCACTGACCGATCGGCAGCGGATCGTGCGAGTCGCCAATCGTGGCCGGATACTGCGCCAGTTGCTTGTCGCCGGCGCCGTAGGCGATGACCGTGCGTTTGGACTTCGACACCACCACGCGTAACGCCAGGCCCACAGCGGCGTGGCGCACATTCGGCACGGCGATTTGCTCCCCCGCGGTATCCAGTTTCTTGCCGGGGTTCAACTCGCCCAGCAGCTCCGGCGCGCTATGGAATCTCTCGCCCAGTTCCTCTTCCGGGGTTTCGAAGCCCAGCCACTTCATCTTCGCCTTTTCCTGGACGTCGGCCGGTATTGGCAGGAACGGGCCTTTCTCATCCGCTGGGGTAATCGTGTACGTCACGAGAAGAGGGCCGGCGTCGCTATCGAGCAGGCGCCACGTCTCCGCATCGATTATGCCGGTCGGTTTCAGACCATGGCTTTGCTGATATCCCTTGACCGCCACCCCGAAATCGTCGCCGTAGACGCCGTCAATTTCGCCCGGCGAGAACTTGGCACGGTCCAGAAGAATCTGCGCCCGAACCACCCTTGGACCCGTCGCTCCCGGCCCCACCGCGCCGGTCTTCGTCGAGTCCTCTACTTCGTTGGCGGCAAGACTCCGGACGACCGGCACGCCGGCACGGCTTTTCGCGGGTCCGGCAGCGCTCGCGCCGGCCAGCGCCAGAATCGAGGCAGTTGCCGTCAATAGACAAGTTATGCGCATACCGAAGCGTGGGCACTTTGCGGGCCGTTCCCAAAAACACTACTGCTTTCGCCCCAGTGCCTGCTTGTGCGCGGCACTTCTTGCCTTCCGGACGGCAGGACTTGCACGTCACCAGCCTGAAGGCCAGTGCAAAAAAAAACCCGGCGGGAGGTTTCGTCCCGCCGGGCCGCGTCGTTCAAGTTTGACCCTGTATTGATGACTTCCTGGTCCCCTTCTCGACGGGGTCGGGGTCTTCCCTACTATATCACTGAATCGTGGCTTTGTGGCGGCGCGCTTCAACCATTACCGGCCCCGGCGTGCGCCCGCTCGTAGTTCCGCACGTGGGCGGCCATCATGCAATCGGCCAGGCGGATATGGTTCCGCAGCCAGTCGGAAAGAAACTCCAGCAGCAGAAGCGCCACCTGGCCCTCGCCCTTCTCGATGCGCGGCGCGAATTCCTTCACCCTCTTGCGCACCGTGTCATGCCGCTTCTTGTGCGAGGCCGAAGCAGGGTAGTTGGTGGCACGCATCAGGCGCTCCTCGTGCGCAAAATGGTCCTCTCCGCGGGCGATTAATTCCCGCAGAATGGCTTGTGCCTGGTCCGCCGGCGCGCCTCGCACAACCGCCTGGCGCAGCTCGTCCGCCAGCCGGAATATGTTCTGGTGTTGGGCGTCGATTTCAGGGATAAAGACCGCGTGCCTCTTGCTCCACTTGAATAGTCGCACAGTCAACCTCCAAGGTACTTCGTCTATTTTACCGCTGTTTCGGAGTTTCAGAGCTTGAATGGGATGTAGCGTGCTGTTTGTGCTTGCACTCGGGGTTGGCACACTGCCACATGGGGCCGGCCTTGAGCCACTTCTCCAGCATGTAGGGGCTGCCGCACTGGGGGCACTTCTCCGCCACCGGCTTGGCCCAGGCCACGAACTTGCAGTCCGGATACCGGTTGCAGCCGTAGAAAGTCTTGCCCTTGCGCGAACGGCGCTCGCTGATCTCGCCTTCCGAGCACTCCGGGCATTTCACCCCGATGGTCTTCTGCTTCACGTACTTGCAGGTGGGGTAGTTGCTGCACGCCGTAAACTCGCCAAAGCGGCCGGTCTTCAGCGCCAGTTGGCTGCCGCACTGGGGGCACTTCTCGTCGAGCGGCTGGTCGGGCTTCTTCTGCTGGCCGCCGATGGGCTTGGTGGTCTTGCAGTCGGGGTATCCCGAGCACGCGTAGAACGTGCCGAAGCGGCCCTTCTTCAGCACCATCGGGCGGCCGCAGTTCTCGCAGTACTCCTCGTCGGCCTGCTCCGATAAATCGGCGCCGTCGACATCCGGCAGGTCCACGGTGAGCTCGCGCGTGTAGGTGCACTCGGGGTAGCCGGTGCAGGCGATGAAACTGCCGTGCTTGCCCCACTTGATGACCAGGGGCTTGCCGCACTTCTCGCACGTCAAGTCGGTGGGCTTTTCCATCCGCTTGATGTCGGTCATGTGCTCTTCGGCGTGCTTCAGGTCTTTGTCGAAGCGCTCATAGAACTCCGCCATGGCGGCGCGCCAGTCGAGCTTGCCTTCCTCGATTTCGTCGAGCTCCTCTTCCATGCGCGCGGTGTAGGTGACGTCGAAGATGTCGTCGAAGCTCTCGAGCAACAGGTCGGTCACCACCATACCCAGCTCGCTGGGCACGAAGCGGCCGCCTTCCTTGCCCACGTACTCGCGCTCCTGGATGGTGGAGAGGATGGAAGCGTAGGTGGAGGGGCGGCCCACGCCATCGGCCTCCAGGCGTTTCACCAGCGTGGCTTCGTTGTAGCGCGGCAGAGGCTCGGTGAAGTGCTGCTCGGGCTTGATGGCGCGGAAGCGCAGGCGCTCGCCCTCCACCACCGCCGGCAGCCGGTGCCGCAGCTCCTCGTCTTCCTCGTCGGCCTGGTCCTTGCCTTCCTGGTAGGCCTTCAGAAAACCCTCGAACTTGAGCACCGATCCGGTGGCGCGGAACAGGTAGTCGGCGCCGTTCTTTCCCTTGGCCGCCACGTCGATGGTGGTCTGGTCGAACAACGCCGGCATCATCTGGCACGCCACGAAGCGGTTCCAGATGAGCCGGTAGAGCTTCATGGCGTCCTCGGCCAGGTACTTCTCGACGATTTCCGGCGCGAACGCCATGGAAGTGGGGCGGATGGCTTCGTGCGCGTCCTGCGCGGCCTTCTTGGATTTATAGATATTGGGCGAATCCGGCAGGAACTCCGGGCCGTAACGCTCCGCGATGTAGTGGCGCGCGTCGCTCACGGCGTCGTCGGAGACGCGCGTGGAATCGGTGCGCATGTAGGTGATGAGGCCCACCGCGCCTTCCGCGCCGATCTCCACGCCTTCATACAGCCGCTGCGCCAACCCCATGGTGCGCTTCACGCTGAAGCGCAGCTTGCGCGAGGATTCCTGCTGCAACGTGGATGTGATGAAGGGGGCCACCGGGTTGCGCTTCTTCTCGCGCGTGCCCACGGACTTGACGACGTAATCGGCGCCTTCGAGCTGCGCCACGATGCCGTCGGCGGTCTCTTTCGCGCCGACCTCCGGCGTCTCGTCGTTCTGCTTGATGAGGCGCGCGGTGAGAAGCGGCGGCTTCCTGGCCGCGAGGTCCACATCGATGGTCCAGTATTCCTCCTTCAGGAACGCGCGGATTTCGCGCTCGCGCTCGACCACCAGCCGCAGCGCCACCGTCTGCACGCGGCCGGCGGAAAGGCCGCGCCGGACTTTGTCCCACAGCAAGGGGGAAATCTTGTAGCCCACCAGCCGGTCGAGCACGCGCCGGGCCTGCTGCGCATCCACCAGGTCGATATTCACCTGCCCCGGCACTTCGAAGGCTTTCTGCACGGCCTTCTTGGTGATCTCGTTGAACATCACCCGGTAAAAACGCGGACCGTTCTTTTTGTCCGCAAGTTCCTCCTGGAGGTGATAGCAGATGGCCTCGCCCTCGCGGTCCGGGTCGGCCGCCAGGTACACCTCTTGCACCCTTCGGGCGGTCTGTTTCAAATCGGCAATGAGCTTCTGCTTCCCTTCGATGACCTCATACCGCGGCTCGAAACCGTGGTCGATGTCCACCGCCAGGTCTCGCTTGGGAAGATCCTTGATGTGGCCGAGCGAGGCTTTGACTACATATTCCTTACCGAGATACTTGTTGATGGTTTTCGCCTTTGCAGGCGACTCCACGATGACTAAAGCCTTTGGCATATATAATTGCGGATTACCCCGATGACGTTACCACACTTTAACAAAGTTCTTGCCCGGCAGTTGCTTCACCAGGCCCAGCATCTCCAGCTCGAAGAGCGCGGCGATCAGCTCGGAAGGCGAGGTATCTCCCACCTTTTCAAGCAGATCGTCGAGATGCACGGGAACGTCCACCTGCAGCGTTTCAAGAGCGCGCCGGGCAGCTTCGCCCAGTTCCGGGGGAGCACCCGGTAATAAGGACGCCTGCGCCGCCTGGGGAGTTGCACCGCCTTCCGCCAGGATCCGTTCCCGTCCTCTATCGATTAGATGCCGGCGGGATTCAGCGGGAAGCTCGGCGACCACGTCGTTCCAGTCCTGCACCAGCCGGGCGCCTTGCTTGATCAAGAGGTTCGGCCCCCAGCTCAGCTTGGAAGTGATGTTGCCGGGGACGGCGAAGACCTCGCGGCCCTGGTCCATGGCGAGCTTGGCGGTGATGGCCGAGCCGCTATACTGCGCGCCTTCCACCACCAGCACCCCGACGCTGAGGCCGCTGATGATGCGGTTGCGGATGGGGAAATTTTGCGGAAAGGCCACGGTCCCCATGGGGAATTCCGAAACGATGAGACCCTTCACCGCCAGCTCCGCCGCCAGCTTGCGGTTTTCCGAAGGATACACCACATCGGCGCCGCAGCCGAGCACGGCGATGGTGTCGCCGCCCACCGCCAGAGCGCCTTTATGGGCCGCTGAATCGATGCCGCGCGCCATGCCGCTGGCGATGGTCAGGCCCGCGTGCGCCAGGTCGGAGGAGAGCCGCTCGGTGACGGCCAGGCCGTAGGGCGTGGGGCGGCGCGTCCCCACCACACCCAGGACGATGGACTGCAACAGATCCACTCGCCCGCGCGCGAACAACAGAATGGGCGCATCGAAGATCTCGCGCAGCGGCTGCGGATAGCGGGCGTCGCCCATGGTCACCACCACGGTTCCGGTCTCCGCCATCTTTTCCTGCTGGGCGACGGCGTCTTCGAAGGTGCATCCGCTGGCGATGGACTGCGCCACCGCGCCGCTCACCCCGGCTGCCTCCAGTTCCGTGCGCGAGGCGCGGAAGATGGCCTGCGGAGTCCGGAAGCGGTCCAGCAGTTTGGCCGATGTTCTGGCGCCGAGACCGGAGATCAGTCTCAGCGCCAGCCAGTGAAGTTCCTCCTCGCGGCTGAGGACAGGTGGAGGCATGAGGTTGAGGTGCTTGCCGCTTTCGACTCTAACAGCCTCGCGCGCCCGGCGCAACCCGGTTACACTGGGGGAACGCGCGCATGAAGCAGGAACCATCATATTTCGAAGGAAAAGAGCCGGTCCTGATCTACATCGCGAAAAAGCTGAGGCACGCCCTGCGTCTGGAGTCCATTTTCACGGCAGCCGGCGTGGATTACGGTGTGGAGGCCGACGAATATCGCGGCGGCGTGCTCTTTCGCGCCGTGCGGGTAGGCGCGTTTTTCTACGTGCTGCCGGAGGCGGTGAGCGCGGCGCGCGAGGTGATGCTGCGGAATGGGTATAAGCCGCTTGAGGGGACGGAGGGGTAGACCTCATGGCTGGCCGGTTTGCAGGGGCGCTTCCACGGGTCGGCCATGCGGCCAAGTGGTCGAATCCGCCAGAGCCGGTGATGAACGCAATTTGCTTATCGCTTTAGCCAAGCGCGACGCAATCGGTCATCGAACTGGAACGGCTCCGACGTCAGGAAGCGGACCCTGGAAAAATCCGGATGACGGGGATTCAAGATGTAGTTCTGCTCTCGTGCGATGATGGCGGAGGGAACCACGAGAACTACGGTTTCCAGCCTCGCTGCCCACTCTGTGCCGATATCGGCAGTGCCGGTAGTTGCTTGAGCAGCGTCCCAGTCTGACGGGAGGCCATCGATGGACAGGGTGACGACGGCAAGATCGTCCGGCAGTTCGATCGGCGTGGCGACGTAATCGCCAGCCAGCTCATTCGCATTCGCAAGAACCTCAAGAGCACAAAGAGCGCGGCTTGCCGCCGCGTAGATCACCGGTGTTCCCTTATGGTTCCAACGGCCTCCGTAGAGGCTTGCACCCAGCCCGTCATTCGGGGGACAACGGCCGCTGCCGAGGCGGTAGATCAACATTTACCAGACGCCGTGTTCGACCCGGCCGAGCGTGTCTTGAACCTGGGCCACACCTTCCGGAGTGTTGAGGAGGGAAAGAGGCGTCCGATCCCCTAACGAACGCACAGGAGTATTAAGCCACCTCAACGCTTTTTCGCGGGCTCCGAAGACCTCCATTGCCCTCGCCGCGACCTCGACGATCGGTCTGGCTCCCGGCTTAACTTCGACGATTCTCGTTTCGCCAGTCTCTGGGTTGACGAATCTCAGGTCTGTGAATCCCTCGTTGACGATCAACTCGTGAAGTTGAGCGGCCATGTTCAGTAATCGCTCGAACTGCTCGATCTCGTCTGCACGCTTGCGCTCTTCGTTTGAGGACACAGCCGACTTGGCGAGGAGCGTCTCGGCAATGATCCGTCTGATATCTTCCTTGTCCTCCGTCGTGAGCATCGTGCCTTCCCTAACGAGTATAGATTGTTTCAGCCGTCGTTTGCATTCGACAGTTTGCATTCGATCCTAGGGCAGCACCGGCGCTACGTGATACAATCTCGCACGACTATGAAAATCCGAATTCTCTTCGCTTGTGCGATCATCTGGGCGCTGGCGCCGGTCTACGCGCAAGATCCGAACATCCCCCATTTGGAAAAGCGTGGCTTGGCCACACAACTCATTGTGGACGGCAAACCATTCCTGGCTCTTTCCGGGGAGCTGAACAATACCATTTCCTCCAACCTGGAGTACATGAAGACGGTGTGGCCCATGCTGGCCAAGCGGGTTCAACTGAACACCGTCCTGACGGGCATGGCCTGGAACTGGATCGAGCCCGAGGAAGGCAAGTACGATTTCAGCATCGCGGACGCCGCCATTGAGAACGCCCGGCAGAACAACGTGCGCATCGCGTGGCTCTGGTTCGCGAGCTGGAAGAACGGGCTCTCCAGCTTCGCTCCGACTTGGGTGAAGGCCAACCAGGAGCGGTTCCCGCGCGCCCAGATCACCGACGGGAAGTCCGTGGAAGTGCTTTCGACCTTCGGTGTGAACAACTGGGAAGCGGACGCCCGCGCCTTCGCGGCCCTGATGCGCCACGTGCGCGAGGTGGACACGACCCACCGCGTCATCATGGTGCAACTGGAGAACGAAGTGGGTCTCATTGGCGACTCGCGCGACCGCTCTCCTTTGGGCAATGCCGCCTTTGCCAAGCCGGTCCCCAAGGAGTTGATGGACTATCTCCAGAAGAACAAGGACAACCTGCTGCCGGAGCTCCGCCGGATCTGGGAGGCGACTGGCTTCAAGAGCTCCGGAACGTGGGAAGAGGTGTTCGGCAAAGGCCCCGGAAAAGCGGACGAAATCTTCATGGGCTGGAACTACTCGCGCTACATCGACCACGTGGCCGAGGCCGGCAAGAAGGAATACAACATTCCGATGTACGTAAACGCCTGGATCGTCCAGCCCACCGACAACGTACCCGGCGATTATCCGAGCGGCGGTCCGCAAGCCCACATGCACGACATCTGGCGCGCGGGCGGCTCACACATCGACCTGCTGTGCCCGGACATCTACCTGCCCAATTTCGTCGAATTGTCGGGTATGTACAGCCGGTCGGGGAACACGCTGTTCGTGCCCGAGTCGCCGGGCGACATCCGCGGCGCCGCCAACGCCTTCTACGCCATCGGGGCGCATAACGCCATCGGCGCCTCGACCATGGGGATTGACTCCTTTGGGCGGACCGAGGTGGAAGGTCCCGACTTTTTCCAGGAGGCGACGCGCGGGCTGCCCCCGATCGAGGCGCGGCCGCTTCCCATGGCCTATGCGACCCTGGGGCAACTCGCCCCCTTCATTCTGGAGCACCAGAGCCAGGGCACCATCGCCGCGGCGTGGGTGAACAAGCAGAATCCGGAGATGCGGATCAAGCTGGGGGACTACATCCTGGAGGTTACCCTGCAACGCGATCCCCGCACGTACAATGTGGTGCCCGACCTCACCGGTTACGGCATCTTCATGCTGGAGGGGCCCGGCGAGTACTTGATGGCCGGCAACAACCTCCAGGTCACGTTTACACCCCATACCCCCGGGCCGCCCATCGCCGGACTGGCATGGCAGGAGTCGGGGGTGTTCGAAAACGGCAAGTGGGTCCGCAACCACATTCTGGGCGGTGACGATTCGGTGTTGCGGTACGACATGGTGACGGTGGCGGCCATGAACCAGTCCGGCAGCGGCGTGCGGCTCACGGCCGGCGAGAAGGGCATCCAGAAGGTCAAGGTGTACCGGTATAAGTAAGACCCGGCCCTAATCCAAGTCGATGTCGCGCTTGCGGGGCGTCTGGTCGGGGTCTTCCTTGGCCCGTTTGAAGAGTTCGTCGAACTTCTTCTCGAGCACCTTGCCGTGCGTCTTCTCGGCTTCAAACTGCTTCTGGAAGAGCTGCTCGCGGCGCGCGCCTTCGCCTTTCAGCTTGGCGACCTCGGCCGCCAGGTCTTCAATCGGAGGAGGCTTCACCGGCACTGTGTGCGCGATCACCGCGCGCGTCTCGGGGTCGACCTTGAGAATCGCCTGGCAGCACGGACACTCGACGTCGAACATAGTTTTGGCCATAGAACCATCGTAAGGCGTTACCGCGCGGGAGGCGTCGCCGGGATCGGCGTGGGCGGGCGCGAGACCACTCCCTGGAACGCTTCTTCCAGCGAGATGTTGTTGTTGTAGAGCGTCTGGCCGGTGGCGCGGTCCACCTCCACCTTGGCCTTGGCATACGCGCTCATGGCGGCCACTTCGTTCGACTCGGCGGTCACCAGGTCGCGCTGGGTCAGGATGACGTTGTAGGTGGTGGAGGCGCCCACCGCCAGTTTTTTCTGCTCCGCATCCACCGTCTGCTGCTGCAGGACGCGCTGCTTGATGGCGGACTGGTATTGCGCCCGCCCCTGCTGCAACCCGATCTGCGCGTTCTGCACGTCCACGCGCACCTGGTTTTCGAGACGCTGCAAGCCGAGCTGCTGCTGGCGCAAGACCAGCGCGCCATTGATCAAATCGGCCTGCGCGGCGCGATTCCGCAACGGTATGTTCAAATTGAGACCGATCGAGTAGGTGGGAAAGTTGCGCGCGAAAAGCTGCGACAGCACCGTGCCGTAGCCCCCTATGAAAAAGGCATTGCCGCCAGTGGTCGGGCCCAGTTCACCGGCCAGAGCGTTGTTGGTGAGTTGCCCCACCACATCCAAGGTAGGCAGCAGCTCGCTCTTGGTCCCCCTGATGGCGATCTGCTGGTTCTGAAGCAGGATGCGAAGCTGCGCCAGCTCCGGCCGCGCCGATTCCGCCAGCGCCATCATGTCCTGGATGGGCGCTATCGGTTCCACCTCCGGAATCTGAATGTGGTCGGTGAGGATGATATGAGCGCTGGCAATCGCGGGACTCAGCACGCCCGTCCGGCTGAGGGCATTTTTGAGAATCGTCTCCTGCTGCAGCACCTGGGTCTCGGCCACCGTCACGGCCTGCTGTCCGGAGGCGATTTCCGCTTCCGCCCGCACCACCTCGATGGGCGCCAGGGTGCCCACCGCAACCTGCTTCTTATTCTCGTCGAGCAGCCTCTCGGAGGCAGCCAGGGCATCGCGCTGCACGCGCACGTTCTCGTCGTAGCTCACCAAGTCCCAGTACAGATCCTCGATGGCGGAAACGGTGGTGATCACCTGCGCCTTGAAGACCAGGTCGGAAACCTCCCGGTTGTTCTTGGCGATGCGGATCTGGCGGTTGTTCACCGCGAGGCCGAACCCTTGCAGCAGGTGCTGGGTCACCGTGAGCGAGAGAGCGGAGGTGGTGGCGGGGTTGAATTGAGAGCGCGAGCTGTTGCTGTTCACGTTGCTGTTGGTCAGACCCAGGCTAACCAGGGTGCCGCTCAACAGGTTCTGCTGGACGCCGAGAGACGAAGTGTCCACGTGCTGAATCAGCGCGGCGGTGCCCGTGACGAACGAACTGCTTTGGGGCGCGGTGTTGTGCGCAAAACCGAGAGCGCCGGTCAGCATGGGATCCAGGTTCGGCGGGACGTTCCCGATCTGGGTGGAACCGGCAATGACATACGTCTGGAGGCCGGCGGAGGGCGCATTGCCGGTGACGCTGGCAGGGGGGGTGAATACGGTGGTGGCGACGGGGGTGGCGTATCCGCCCGACAGCGCGTGCAATAGGTTGGCATCGGCCACCTGCGGCCCGTAACGCTGGAGTTCGATATCCAGGTTGTTCTCCAGGGCCAGCGCGATGGTATCTTGCAGCGAAAGGTACAGGTTGCCGCCGCGCAATAACGATTCGAGCCGGGTGGAGTTGCTCACATTGACCGGAGACGGCATCTTCGGCCGGTACGGCCCGGTGATCGAACCCAGAAAACCATGGGACCCCGGTCCCGGCTGATCGGCGGCCAGACCGGCCGAGGGAGCCAGCATCAAAAGAGTGCACAGCAGAGCGAGATAAGGTCTTGTACGGTCCATGAATATTTCCTAGGGTCCCGGCGTCTTTAAATTCAATGGTATAGTAGGCGTCTGTGACGCCGCAAGCCGAGTCCGTGCTGGAGCTGTTCCGGTCCACCGGCGCATACTTACAAGGCCACTTCCGCCTCACCAGCGGCCTGCACAGCGCCGAGTACCTGCAATGCGCGCTGGTGCTGCAACATCCGGCCGCCGCGGAAAGACTGGGCCGCTTGCTGGCCCAGGAACTGCGCACGCTGGCGCCCGGAAAAATCGATCTGGTCGCCTCCCCCGCCCTGGGCGGCCTCATCATCGGGCACGAGGTGGCGCGCTCGCTCGGAACCCGCTTTCTCTTCACCGAACGCGATGCCGCCACCGGAAAGATGACGCTGCGCCGCGGATTCACCGTGGCGCCCGGCGAGACGGCGGTGGTGGTGGAAGACGTGATCACCACCGGCGGCAGCACCGCGGACGTCATTAACGTTCTGCGCGCGGCCGGCGGCCGGGTGGTGGCGGCGGGCTCCATCGTCGATCGCAGCGGCGGCCGTGCCGACGTGGGCGTCCCGCGCGTGGCGCTGGCCACGCTCCAGGTGGCGGCCCATCATATGGAGGAGTGCCCCCTGTGCGCGCGCGGCATTCCGCTCGCCAAGCCCGGTTCGCGCCCAACATGATGCGCCGCATCAAGATCAAGCTGGCCTACGACGGTGGAGCGTTTCATGGATGGCAGGTCCAGCCCGGCCTGGCCACCATCCAGGGAAGCCTGGAACAGATTCTCTCGGACATGGAAGGCCGGCCGGTCGATGTAGCCGGCTCGGGCCGAACCGACGCCGGCGTGCACGCCCTGGAGCAGGTGGCCGCGTTCACCATCGCCAACCCCATTCCGCTCGCCAACCTGCGGCGCGCCGTCAACCGGCTTCTGCCGCCGGCCATCCGGGTGCTCTCGGCGGAAGAGGTTCCGAGCGATTTCCATCCGCGCTTCGATGCCCAGGCCAAGACTTATGAATACCGCATCCTGCGCGATGAGGTCTGTAGCCCTTTCGAGTGGCCCTACGTGCACCATTACCCGTATCCGCTGGATGAGGGGCGCATGATTCAGTTGGCCGCGGTGTTCAATGGCGAGCACGATTTCACCCCGTACGCCGCGTCGGACGACCGGGATGCCGAGGGAAAAACCAAAGTGCGAACGGTGTTCTCTTCCGCGCTGGAGCGGCGCGGCCCGCGGCTGATCTATGCCATCCGAGGCAGCGGGTTCCTGAAGCACATGGTGCGCAACATTGTGGGCACGCTGATTGAAGCGGGCAAGGGCAACATTTCGGATTTGAGCGTGCTGCCCGCGGAATCCGGGCAGACGGCGCCGGCGAAGGGACTCTTCCTGGTGAGCGTGGAGTACTGAGGCGGTCGCCTGCGATCCCGGAAAGCGAATGCCAATGAGGCTATAATTGAAGCAATGCGGTTCTGTCTGTGTCTCCTGATACTCGCCGCGGGCTCCGCGTTGGGCGCCGATTCGCACCCCGGCGAGACCTTGCGCGGCAAGCTGGTGCTGCGCGAGGGCAAGCCGCCCGTTCTGGAAACGGCGGAACACAAGCTTGTGACCCTGGATGGAGACGAGCCTACCCGCAAGGTCCTCGGCGATCAACGGCTGAACGGCTTTGAGGTGGAGGCCAAGGGCCGCTTCACCGCCCCGGATCGCTTCCTGATCGACCCAATTCACACCCACGGTATGCTCGTCCGGCAGGGTGGTAAGCTCAGGATGATTACCTATTGGTGCGATACATGCTCCATCCGCTCATTCACTCCCGGGCCCTGCGTGTGCTGCCAGAAGGAGACCACGCTGGACTTGCGCGACCCGGACGAACTCTGACGCTCGCCGCGCTCGCGCTGCTCTTTCCCCTCATGACGCAGGCTGCTAACTACTCCGCCCAGAAAACGGTGGTGGACGGCGTGGAGGTGGTGCAACTCTCCGACGCCGCGAGCCACCTGGAGGTGTCGATCGCCGTTTCGATCGGCAACATGGCCTATGAGATGAACTCCGGCGGAAAGAACGTATTCTGGTCTCCTTACAAGAGCCCCGCCGAACTCAAGGCCAAGCCCACGTTGTGCGGCATTCCTTTCCTGGCGCCGTGGGCCAACCGCATCGAAACGGATGCGTATTGGCTGAACGGCAAGAAGTATCTGCTGAACTTCGACCTCGGTAATGTGCGCCAAGACAGAAATAAGATCGCCCTCCACGGGTTTCTCACTTTTTCGCCGGCCTGGACTCTGGTCTCATCAGGCGCGGACAAGCGCTCGGCCTGGGCCACCAGCCGGCTGGAGTTCTGGAAGCACCCCGACATGATGGCGCAGTTCCCCTTCGCCCACACCATCACCATGACCTACCGGCTGGCAAACGGCGCGCTGGAAGTGGAGACCACCCTCGAGAATCAGTCCGCCGAGCCCATGCCCGTGGCCATCGGCTTTCACCCCTACTTCAACGTGCAGGACGCCCCGCGCGACCAATGGAAGGTGCACCTGGCCGCGCGCGACCACTTCGTACTGACCAACCTGCTACTGCCTACGGGCGAGCGCAAACCGGTGGAATTTGCCGACCCGCTTCCCATGCAGGGCGTGCAGCTTGACGACGTATTCGGCAACCTGGTCCGCGGACCGGACGGGCGCGCCCGGTTTTGGGTGGAGGGCAGCAAGCAGAGGATCACGGTCACCTACGGGCCAAAGTATACGGTAGCGGTGGTGTATGCTCCGCCGGGGCGCGAGTACATCTGCTTCGAGCCTATGGCGGCGATTACCAACGCCTTCAGCCTGGCGCACGCCGGAGTTTACAAGGAGTTGCAAAGCATCCCCCGGGGCGGCCAGTGGAAAGAGAGCTTCTGGGTTACGCCCACGGGGTTCTGAGCTTTCGACCGGAAAGTCATGGTACTTCCATGCCGTACTCCGGCGGTACAAATTGTGGAAAACAGCACTAGCTTGAGATCGAGCGCCATGCGATAAATAGCCCATGAGCTACCGCCATCTGGAGTTGTGCTGCGGTTGTGGAGAGCCGCCCGATCGCATCGACGAGGTGGGGTTTACCGACGAACACGAACTCGTGATCCACTGGTGGTGCTTGCGGTGTCGCAAGGTGGTTTACGTTTCCAAGCACTTGAGCGACTGCTGGCAGGACTGCCCGAAGCCCGACTTTGGAAAGCAAGAGGCGGAATCGGCCGACGCGCGGTTCCTGCAGAGCATCGGCGTCCGATTTCTCGACGACGACAACCTGTAATACGCGCTTACCGGAAACTCTCCACCAGCATCAGGTTGGTCTGGCTCTGGTCCACGCTCGGATACAGGATGTACTTTCCGTCCGGTGAGACCGAAAAAGACATCACCTGAAAGAAGTCCGCGTTTTTCATGCGGAACACCATTTCGTTCGCGCGCGTCGTGAAATCGTAGAACGAAACCTGCATGGCGCGCGCGCCGCGGGCAAATTCCAGGTAGTAGATGCCTTTCCTCGTGGGCTGAATGACAACCCACAGCAAGTCGTGCTCGGGAATGAAGACTTGCTCCTCCGCGCCGCCCTCCGCCGGAATGCGACAGATGGCGCGCCGGTTGCGGTAGTACACGTACTTGCCGTCCACCGACTCCTCCGCCGCGCCGCTGCCCAGCGCATTGGTGAGCTGCCGTGGATTGCCGCCGGGCCCAGAGGGCATCCCATCGGCCTTCCAGATCTGGCCGCGCAGTTGGTAGTAGATCGACTTTCCATCGTGCGACCAGGAAGCGCCGCCGCCCAGCAGCACCCGATGGGGCTTGTCGGGTCTGCCACCCGCGGCCGGCACGGTGTAGACCTCGGCGCCGCGGTCGGCGCGCGCCTCGAAGAGCAATAAGCGGCCATCCGGCGACCAACGCAGGTGGCTCACGCGCGGCCCCTTGAGGCGGGTGAGCTGCACGCGATGGCCGCCCTCGGCGTCGCTCACCCAAATCTCATCCGTTCCGGTCTGGTCGGAGACGTCCGCGATGCGCTGGCCGTCGGGCGAGTAGGCGGGCGCGGACTCGCGGCCCAAGGAGCGAATGATGGGGCGCTCGTCGGAATCCGGCGCGCCCAGCGTGGCCCGCCAGATGGCCGAAACCGATGGGCTGTCGGTGTACGCCACGCGGCGGCCCTGGGGCGCGACGGCGGGAAAGTGCGCCTGCGCACCGGCAATGGCGATGTCGCGCGGGCTGCCGCCATACGCAGGCACGCGCCACAGCCGCCACGCGCCGGCGCGACTGGAGGCGTAGACCACCTCCTGCCCGTCCGGCATCCACGCGATTCCACGGATGGCGCGGTCGTCGAAGGTGAGCCGGCGCAGGTTGCCGCCAGACAGGTCGCAGAGGTAGATGTCGGCGCCGTCGGGGCCGGTCCCTCGCACGAAGGCCAGGGTGTTGCCGTCGGGCGAGACGGCGGGGGTGGAATCGCCTTCCGAACCTTCCGGGGGCTGGGTAATCCGCCGCACCGTGCCGTCCGCCAGCGAGACCAGCGCGATGGCGGGCAATTGTTTTTCGCCGGTCTGTACCACGGCCAGAGATTTTCCATCCCGCGTCCACGATACGGCGGGCAATGGCTGCGCCGCATCGGCGGGAGCGCCGCCAAATTCCGCAACCTTGCGCTCCGCGCCTCCATCGGAGGGGATCGAAATGTATTCCGTGCGCCCTTCGGCGATTCGCAGAAAGGCCAGCCTGGCGCCATCCGGCGACCATACCGGGCCGATGTCGCTCGACTCGCCGTTGGTCAACTGCATGGGGGCGCCGCCCGGCAAGGCCCGCACAAACACATGGAACGCCTCCCCTTTGGACGCGCCGCGCGCGCTGTACGACACGCGCTTGCCGTCCGCCGAAAACGCCGGGTAGGCGTTGGCGCCGGCATCGCTCGCCAGCGCCACGCGCTTCTGCTCCGCCGCCGGCCCGCTGGCCAGCCGTCCCAGCAGGGTCACCACCGCGGCCACCGAGCAGAGGGCCAGCATCAGCAGAACCACTGGACGGCGAAAGAACGCGCCTGAAGACATAGATCTCCTGTATTATCCGATACGCGCGTGCCCGGCGAAACGTTCCGGCGTTGCGCCCGCCTCCGTCCATCTGCGAAACTGACGTTTCATGCCGTTGAAGCCCCTATTGGCGCTCCTGGTCTTTGCCCCGTTGGCATCTCCGCAGAGCCTGCCCGCCAAGGAGACGCTGTTCTACACCGTCGAATGGCGGCTGATCACGGCGGGGAAAGCCAAGCTCGAGTGGACCCCCGAACAGCGGCCCCGCACGGGGGCGGAAGTCCATCTGCGCCTGGAATCGGTCGGGCTGGTGTCCAAGTTCTTCAGAGTGGAAGACGATTACAGCGCCAACCTCAACGCGGCGCTATGCGGGCAAGCTGTGCAGATGACCACCAACGAGGGCAGCCGGCAGCGTGAAACCAAAGTTACATTCGATTCCGCCAGCCGTAAGGCCAGTTACCTGGAGCGCGACCGCGCGAAGAATGCCGTGATCGCGGCGCACGACATCGACACGCCGCCGTGCGTACACGATATCATTGGAGGGCTTTACTTTCTGCGCACCTTGACCCTCGAGCCTGGCCAGAGCACCGAGGTGCCGGTCAGCGACGGAAAAAAGAGCGTCATGGCGAAGGTGGAGGCGCAACAGCGCGAGGACGTCAAGACGTCCGCGGGCGCGTTCAAGACCATCCGCTACGAAATCTACGTCTTTAACGACGTGCTTTACCGCCGCCCGGCGCATCTCTACATCTGGCTGACGGACGACCGGCGTAAACTCCCGGTGCGGGTGCAAGTGCGCATGCAATTCGCCATCGGAACGATCACGCTGCTGCTGGAAAAGGTGGCGTGAGGGGAAAAAGGGGTCAGACGCATTTCTTGCCAAACCCGCAAAAATGCGTCTGACCCCTTTTTCTACCGCTTACCGCCGGTGGCGCCGCCGATGGCGAGGCAGTTGCCGGCCTCCCATGAGCTGCTGTTCTGCCCCCACTCGAAGCACGTCATTCCATGTGGGATCAGGCTGCTGAAGTCGAACTGGATCCCATTCAGATTGATGATGTTGCTGCTGATCAGGTTGGCCGAGAATACGAAAGTGTCGGAGGTGAGGTTATCGCCGCTTCGAACAATCGATGCCTCACGGATAAACGTGGCCACTGGTTCCCCCCAGGTACTCCGCTTGGTGAGGTCGCTGAAGTTGCGGAGATCCGGCCTGGTGGTGTAGTAGATGGTGCCTTGTCCGGCGGGAGCCAGCACCAGGAAGTAACTGGTGACCGGCAGCGGTTGGACGCTGAAGTCCGACACCCAGAGCAGGTAGGAGTGGGCCCTATCCATGACCGGGGTGCCGGTGGAGTCCGCCGCGAACAAGGACCCTGAGTCGAGATCCCCAACCACCGGGAAGTACCAGATGCAGATGCCCGTCGTGGCCGAGGTCCAGGTTGACCCGCCCGCGAAAGCGAGAGCCACTTGCGAAGCGCCAGCGGATTCGGCGGCCGTCATCGAGGCGAAGGACCCCAGCAGCAGAATTCCCAGCAGTGCGAATGTTGCGAATTTCATGTCTATCTCCTTTTCGTTTACGGTAGAATTGGTACATATCCGGACCTGCAAATCTGTTTCCGGTCCGAACCAGTACGGGATTAGTATCACCGGGGTGAGCCCAATAAGTCTTGATGGAATCTTGATGTTTTGTTGATGAAACCTCAACCGGCGTCGCCGAGTTCGCCGAGTCGAATCGCCGTGCCTCGAGGCCCCCAGGCCGGTGCCGGGGCGGCGGAGCCCCAAGCCTATGCCTTCGGCCCGTTCCAGCTCGTCCCCGGCGAACGCATTCTGAGGCGCGGCCACCAGGTTCTGCCCCTTCCACCCAAGGCCTTCGAGACACTGCTGCTGCTGGTGCGCAACCCCGGCCACCTGATGAAGAAGGAAGATCTGATGACGGCGTTGTGGCCCGACAGCTTCGTCGAAGAAGTCAGCCTGGCCAGTAAGATCTCGCTCTTGCGCAAGGTTCTGGAGGAGGCGGGGGCCGGTGGCGCCTACATCCAAACGGTTCCGAAACTGGGATATCGCTTTCTTCCCGCGGTAACCCGGACCTGGGCATCCGGCCCGGCCGCGGGAACTCCCATCCAGGCCGGGGAGGAGGCGCCGGCGGAACGGCCAATCCGGTTTATCGCGCTTCCGTTTCCGATCGTGAATGGCGACCAGCGGATCGCTTTCCTCGGCCACAGCCTTCCGGAGGCGATCTCCGCTTCACTGGCGTCGCTGCGCTCGCTCACCGTTCGTTCCAGCCTGCTGGCGGCACACCTGGCGGAGGGCCAGCCGGATCCCCGGCGCATCGCACGGGAAGCGGACGTGGACATGCTGCTGGCAGGCACCATTCTGTGCGACGGCGACGAACTGCGAGTCACCGCGGAAGTCATACACGCACCCACCGGCACGCTGGTCGGGTCTTATGTCTGCCAGACCGGGCGCGACAACGCCATCGAGGTTCAGAACAGCCTGGTGCGCGGCATCGTGGAATTGCTGATGTTGCGGTTGACCGAGCGCGAACGGCGGGGCCTGGCGCACAATGTGCCGGCTTCCGCGAGAGCCTACGAATTCTACCTGCGCGCCAACCATATGCAGCGCCAACGAACCTTGGAGAACGTGTCGATGGCGCGGGACCTGTACCGCGAATGCCTGGACGAAGACCCGGACTACGCTCCGGCCTGGGCGCGTCTGGGACGGTGCTACCGGTTCCTGGGGAAGTTCGGCCAGGAGGGACCCGACAGCCTGGAATTGGCGAAATGGGCCTTTCACCGCGCCTTTGCGCTGAGTCCCGACCTGCCCATCGCCCACAACCTCTATACCCAGATCGAGGCCGACTCGGGACACGCCCAGGAGGCCATGGTGCGGATCCTGGGCCAAGCCGAGAGACATCCCCACGATCCCGAACTGTTCGGGGGCCTGGTTCAGGCCTGCCGCTACTGCGGCCTGCTGGACGAATCCATCCGTGCGCACCACCACGCGCGGCGTCTCGACCCGAGGATCGTGACCAGTGTGGCCCACACCTTTTTCCTGCTGGGAGACTACCCGAGCACCCTGGAGTGGTACCCGCCGGGCGCTCTCTTCTATCTGGATCTGGCGGTTCTGGCCGTATCCGGGCGGGAGGCCGAGGCTGCCGATTTGTTGCGCCGGCGCAGTTGTCCGGGCGGACAATTCCCGGCCATGGTCGAGTCCCTGCGTTTCTTCCTCCAGGGCGATTATGCCCGGAGCCTTGAGATTGTCAGGCAGGCACTCGCAGCGCAACCGGCATGGGATCCGGAAATCAAATTCTACCTGGCGCGGCAATTGGCCCGGGACGGAGCGCATGCGGACGCCTTACGGACCATGCGCGACCTTGTAACGGAGGGGTTCTTCTGCTCGACCGCCTTGCAATGCGATCCATGGCTGCGGCCGCTTTCCCATCTGCCGGACTTCAAGGGCGTCCTGGATCTGGTGCTCAGGCGCGAGGCGGAAGCCAGAGCCGCGTTCGAGGCGGCGGGCGGTAATGGGGTTCTCTCGTGACTCGGCGCGTCGCGTTCCGCGCACGCGCCCACTCGTCCCAAAATCGGACACCCTGGCCGCGCTAGCGCCCTGCTTTTTCAACTAGTTACCCATGGCCGCTCCCGTGCTCACACACTCCCAGCACACATGAGCCTCTGGCAAGACATCCGCTACGGCGCGCGCACGCTGCGCAA
>Ga0181536_10002788_pt1 | contig 19409 bp, 14 predicted proteins | sample PEATcosm2014_Bin_41_FD_121105 | JGI IMG/M metagenome (GOLD analysis project Ga0181536, IMG submission 121105) | Peatland microbial communities from MTU Mesocosm Facility, Houghton, MI, USA - PEATcosm2014_Bin17_60_metaG | ecosystem: Environmental > Terrestrial > Soil > Wetlands > Peat | place...
GCGCCGCAACGACGCGGCGCGCGACGTCCGTGTTGGCGCGGATCCAGTCTTCGGTCGCAAACCAGGCCGACACTTGGAGCGGGTTGCCGATCGCGTCGTAGACGTAACCCAGCACTCGCACCTCGTCGAGCGCGGCGGCAAGATTCGGCTCCGTCGTCGTCGCCGCAACGACCGTGCCGCGGGCGATCGCGGCGGCCACGGCGGTCGGCGGCACCTCCACGTATTTGATCGTGGCCGTCGTCGCGCCGTTCTTTTGCAGCCAGGCCTCGGTGACGAGCTTTGCCGGGCCGGTCAGCGAGGGAACCGCGATCGTCGCTCCGTTGAGATCGGCTGCGGTGTGGATCGCCGACGTTTTCGCAACGACCAGCGCGGTCACCGGCGCCGGCCCGCGATGCAGAAAGGAGGGCGCGATGAGCAGCAGCGGCAGTCCGTGCTCGCGCGCCGCCGCGACGGCGATGATATCGGCTTCACCGACGTCGAGCGATCCGCCGACCACCGCACCGGCGATGCCGGCGCCGCTGCCGGCACGGATCGTTTGAATCTGCGCGATGATGCCGTGTTTGCGAAAAACCCCGTTTTCGAACGCGTAGTACGCCAGCGCGTTGCCGTCGTTCCCGGGAGTACCGATCCGCACGATCGCCGGGGCTTGCGCACCTGCTGCGGCCGGCGCGACCAACGCGGACGCCAGCACCGACATGGCTCGGGCACGGGAAAGGCTCGTCTGCATAGAAAACGCTTCCACTTCGCACTCAGGAGCACATGCGCGAATGTTGACCCCGCAGGAAAACGAACGTTTGACGCGAGTCGGCCCCGGTACGCCGATGGGGGAGACCCTACGGCGCTATTGGCTGCCGGCTGCGCTCTCGAGCGAGGTTCCGGAGCGTGATGGGCCGCCGGTGCGCGTGCGCTTGCTGGGTGAGGACTTGGTCGCGTTTCGCGATACCGACGGCAAGGTCGGTCTGCTGGATGCGTTCTGCCCGCACCGGCGGGCGCCGATGTTTTTCGGGCGCAACGAAGAGTGCGGCTTGCGCTGCGTGTACCACGGCTGGAAGTTCGATCGCGACGGCGCCTGCGTCGACATGCCTTCGGAGCCGCGTCATCCCGAGCGGAGTCGAGGGACGCTCTTCAAGACGAAGGTGCGGATCAAGGCCTACCCGACCTTCGAAGGCGGCGGCATCGTGTGGACGTACATGGGTCCGGCCGACCGGCAGCCGGCGCCGCCGGATAGTGAGTTCTTACGTGCCCCGGCGACCCACCGTCACATCTCGAAAACGTTCGAAGACGCCAACTACCTGCAGGCGCTCGAGGGCGGCTTCGATTCCGCGCACGTTCTGATCTTGCACAACCAAAAGATCGGCGACCGCTCGTTCTTGCAGAACTACGACGCCACGGTGCCGCGCATCGAGGTCGAGCCGACGGACTACGGCTATCTCTACACGGGCATTCGCGCGCGCGGCGAGCTGCAGCACGTGCGCGTGTATCATTACGTCATGCCGGTGACGCAAATTCGCGGGCAAAATCACGCCATCGATCCCGAAATCCTCACGATCAACGGGCACTTCTGGGCACCGGTCGACGACGAACATACCGCAACGTACAACTTCATGTACTCGGACAACCCGGCGGTACCGTTGACCCCGAAGTTCATCGACGAGATCGAGCACGAGATCGGGCGCGGGCCGGAGGACGTCGATCCGGCCCGGCCGTTTCACCTCAAAGCCCAACTCGCGAACGACTTCAATATCGATCGCGAGTTGCAGAAGCGCACCTTCACCGGGATTCCGGGGATCAACACGCAGGACATCGCGGTGCAGGTTGGGATGGGTCCGATCGTCGATCGCTCGCGCGAACATCTGGGCACGACCGACCGCGCGGTGATCGTGTTGCGGCGATTGCTGCTCGAAGCCGTCGACGTGGTCGAGGCCGGCGGAACGCCGCGCGGAACCGACCCGTCAAGCTATCGCGCCTTGCGCGGCGGCAATCACGTCGTCGAGCCCGGCGCCGATTGGCATGACGCCTTGCAGGCGGAACTGCTCGTTCGTTTCTAGTGAGCGAAGAGATCCTTCCCGTCCTGATCGTCGGCGGCGGTCCGGTGGGGCTCGTGTTGGCCATCGAGCTCGGCCTGGCCGGCGTGCCGTGCACGCTCGTCGAGAAGCGCGACGGTTCGGTGCACGTACCGAAGATGAGCATGATCTCGATTCGCGGCATGGAGATCAACCGCCGCATCGGCGTCGCCGAAAAGGCGCGAACGTTGGGGTGGCCGCAGACCTTCCCGAACGACTTCGTGTATTGCACGAGCCTCACCGGGTACGAGCTGGCGCGCGACCGGCTGCCGTCGTACGCCGATCAGGCGTTGCCGTATACGCCCGAGCCGCCGCGCGGCTGCGCGCAAATCTACTACGATCCGATTCTGCTCGAGCGCGCGCGGTCGCTGCCGCTGATCGACCTCCGGCACCACACGAGCCTCGAGTCGTTCGTGCAAGATGCCGAGTGCGTGCGGGCGACGCTGATCGACGAAAAGACGGGACAACGGGAAACGATCGTCGCGCGCTATCTGGTCGGGTGTGACGGCGCAAGTGGAACCGTCGTGCGTGCGCTCGGCTTCGGCTACGAGGGTCTCGGGCACGTGGCGCACAGCGTGAATATCTTTTTCCGCTCCCCGGCGCTGATCGGCATCCATGACAAAGGCTGGGCCAAATTCTATCGCTTCACCGACCCCACCGAAACGTGGGCGGAGCTGATCGGCATCGACGGCAAAGAGTTGTGGCGGCTCACGGTGCTCAATGCCGACCCGGCCTACGACGCGGCCGCATACCTGCGGCGGATGGCGGGGACCGACTTTGCGTACGAGATCATCAACGAGATGGCGTGGGAGCGCCGCGAGCGCGTGACGCAGCATTACCGCGACGGCCGCGTGTTCATTTGCGGCGACGCCGCGCACGAGACGTCGCCGACCGGCGGTTTGGGCTTGCACACCGGGCTCGGCGATGCGTTGGACCTCGCCTGGAAACTCACCGCCGACATCGAGGGCTGGGCCGGTCCCGGCTTGCTCGATTCCTACGAAATCGAGCGCAAGCCGATCGCGGTCGATAACGTCACCGTGTCGACGGGACTGTTCAACGTCTTTGCCGAGCTGCCGGCCGGACCCGAGATCGACCGCGATTCACCGCAAGGCGAGGCGTCGCGGCTCGCGTTCAAGCGCGAATACGATCGTCATCACGCGCAAGTCCCGCCGTTCACCGACAATCTCCGGCTGGGCTATTGCTACGAACGCTCGCCGATCTGCGTTCCGGACGGCACGCAGCGACCGCCCGTGGAGCAGAAGGCGTTCGTCCCCGTCGCGCGGCCCGGCACCCGCGCTCCGCACGCCTGGCTCGCCGACGGCACCTCGACGCTCGATCTGTTCGGGCGCGGATTCGTGCTGTTGCGGTTGGGCGCTGCGCCGCCGCCGGTCGACGCGCTGCTCGACGCGGCGCGAAACCGCGGGGTGCCGCTGCGCGTAGTCGATCTCGCGAGCGCCGGCATCCATGCGCTCTACGAGCGCGCGCTCGTGCTCGTGCGGCCCGACGGCCACGTCGCCTGGCGCGCCGACACGGTGCCCACGGATGCGACGGCACTCATCGATCGCGTCCGCGGCGCGGCGTAGCGCCCGCCGCGCTAGCGCTTCACCCCGGCGCGGGAGAGCCAGTATTCCCAGCCGCGTTGGAAGGCGGGGGTTCCGGGGTGGATCTGGCCGGCGCGCTCGACTTCGCCCGGCGTCGTGACCTTCACGCTGCCGCCGAGCAGCTTGGCGGTGGTGAGGATGCGCGCGTTCTTCGGCAGATAGATCGCCATGCTCACCGCGCTTTGCAAGTGGTCGCCGGCCGCCACGAAGCCGTGACCGCGCATCAGCGCGACCCGGTCCCGCCCGAGCGCGGCGGCGAGATCGGCGCCTTGCTCGATATTGGTGACCAGCATGTTCGTGTCGCCGAATTTGTCGCGGATGTCCCACACCGGCACGTGGTTGCCGATGCACGTCGCCTGGTGCCAGACGGGCTCCAGCGGCACCGAGCTGATCGAGTACGGGACCACGTCCTCTTGGTGCGAGTGCACGACCGAGACGACGTCGGGCCGCGCGCGATAGATCGCCGCGTGGATGAAGCGCTCGAGATACGGCGGCCGGTCGTCGTTGCCGGCGACCGTTCCGTCGAGCGTGAACTCCATGATGTCCTCGACCGCCACCAGCTCCGGGCTGCGCGAGCGTGAGAGGAAGAAGCGCTGCGGGTTGTCGGGATGCCGCTGACTGACGTGACCGTAGCCGTCGAGCACGCCTTCGCGCGCGAGGATGTGGTTCGCGGACATGACGTCCCACTTCGCTTGCGCGATCGTGTCGGTAGTCGCCACGCCGTTAGCCCCAGACTTTTTTGGCGACGTCGGCGACCAGCTTCATCTTGGCCCACTGCTCGTCTTCGGCGATGATGTTGCCGGAGGACATCGAGGCGAAGCCGCACTGCGGGCTGAGCGCGAGCTGATCGAGCGGCAGATACTTGGTGGCCGCATCGATCCGCTTCGCCAGCGTGTCGGCATTTTCGAGCGTGCCGAGTTTGGTGGTGACCAAACCGAGCACCACGATCTTGCCCTTGGGCACGAAGCGCAGCGGCTCGAACGATCCCGACCGTTCGTCGTCGTATTCGAGCAGGAACCGGTCGACCTCGAGCTTGTTGAAGACCTTCTCGGCGATGTTATCGTAGCCGCCTTGCGCGTACCAGTTGCTCTTGTTGTTGCCGCGGCACAGATGGATCGCGAGGATCACGCCCGGCTTGCGCGCCTTGCGGAAGCCGAGGTTGTCGGACGCGATCGCTTCGTCGAGCAATCCGTCGAGATCGTGGCTGTACTCCGTGCGCAAGAAGTTGCGCCACTTCTCGTCGAGATAGTAGCTGTAGCGCGGCGCGTCGATCTGGATATACGCGACGCCTTCGTTGGCGAGTGCCTCCATTTCGCCGGCGATGATCGCGGCGACGTCGGCTAAGAACGATTTGTAGGTCGGGTAGGCTTTTTCGCTGGCGGGCTTGCGGTAGGCGATCGCCGGAAACTGGTTCGAGCTCGGCAGCGTCATCTTGACCGCGCCCGGCGCATTCTTCAAGAGGAACGACGTTTCGTGCTCGGTCAAGCGCCGCTTCTGTTTGATCTTCGCGGTAACGACGTCGAGCAACGGCTGCGTGTTGCCGCGCGTCTTCGTCTGCGCGTTCGTCCACATGCGTGCGTCGGCATCGCTGCTCGAGAATCCGTCGACGGCCTCGACGAGATCCGACATGAAGCCTTCGCGCCGAAACTCGCCGTCGGTGAAGATCTCGAAGCCGAGCTCTTTCTGTTTCGCGAGGATGCGCAGGATCTCGCGATCCTCGAGGGCGCGCAGTTCGGGCGACCCCGGCTTTTCCTCGCGCATCCGGAGCAATTCCGGCGGACGCAAGAAGCTGCCGAGGTGATCCGCGCGGAACGCGTTTTTGGTCAAAGTCGTTGCCATTGTGGCCCGCTTCTAACGAAAGCTATTGGCTCCTAGGTTGACTGTCATCCCGAGCTTGTCGAGGGATGAGGCTGGCGCAGGCCTCGGTGATTTCGGGGTGGCGGAAGCGGTAGCCGGCGGCGAGCGCCGCCTCGGGTAAGACACGCTGGCCTTCGGTCACGACCGAGGCGCCCTCGCCGAAGAGGAGTTTGATCCCGAATTCGGGCGCCGGGAGGACGGCCGGACGGTGGACGGCGGCGGCGAGCGCCCGCGTGAAGTCGCGGTTTCTCACCGGATTGGGCGCCGTGGAGTTCAGCGCTCCGGCGTAGCCGTCGATCGCCAGCAAGAAGATCCCGACGTGGTCCTCGAGATGCACCCACGACGTCCACTGCTCGCCGCTGGCGACCGGTCCGCCGAGGCCGGCGCGGAAGAGCGGCAAGAGCGGGGTCAGCGCGCCGCCGCCGCGGCCGAGCACGAGCCCGGTGCGCACGACCGCGACGCGCATGCCGAGCGTGCGCGCGCGGGCGGCCTCCTCTTCCCAGCCGACGCAGACGCGCGCCAGAAAGTCGTCGCCGGGCGGGCTCGTTTCGGTGAACGTTGCCGTGCGGCTCATGCCGTAGTAGCCGATCGCCGATGCGCTGACATAGGCGTTCGGCCGCTCGTCGACGCGTTCCAGCGCGCTCAGAAAGGCGCGCGGCAAATCGATGCGCGAGCGGGCGATCACGCGTTTGCGTTCGGCGGTCCAACGACCGATGACCGGCGCGCCGGCCAGATTGACGACGACGTCGCTGCCCGCGACGCCTTCGGCGGCGCGCGCGGGATCGCGTAAGGACACGCTGCGCACCTCGTCGCCACGCTGCGTGAGCGCCGCGGTCAGCGCCCGGCCGACGAAGCCGGACGCGCCCAGCACCGCGATCTTCACGCTTATTGCGCGATCAGCGAGCCCGCGCGGTCGAGCGTCGTGCGCGTGCGCGCCACGGCGATGTCGACCGCGTTCTGATCGCCTTCACGAATCGCCCGCACGACGTCGGGAAACGAAATCGCCGTGTCGCCCTCGACGCCGTAGACGGTGAGATCGAGCACCCGCGCGGCTTCCAATTCGCGATCCGCGCGCGAGCCGGTTGCGACGCGTTTGGTCGCCGCATCGTGCCGGGCGGCGTTCGCGGCGAAGCGCCGGATCGTCGTTTGGAAACCGCGCACGTCGACGTTCACTTTCCGCGCATGGGCGAGGTTGGCGAGATTGCGCAGCGCGCCGTTCATCGGCGCCACGTAGGCGGTGAAGTGATACGGCACGACGTCGGCGTCGGCCAGGCGCAAGACGGCCACGCCGTAGAGCTGCGCGATCGCGCGGTGCAGATCGAATTGCGGATCGGCGATCGTGCGCGCGAACTGCAGCGTGTCGTAGCTCGAGTGGTAGGGTCCGAACGGCCCCGAGAACGACGCGTCCGCGCTGGGCGTGCCGGCACCGAACAGGAACGGTGCGGGATCGACGCCGCCGTTGCCGCGGTCGATCGGCGGCAGCGCACCGTGCGTGCGAAACGCCCAGCGCTCGTAAACCGTAGCGCCGGGCTCGGCCGGGTCGGGAACGACGTGCGAAGCTTCGGCGATGGTCTGCGCGATTGCCGCGACCGCGTCCGCGCCGAACGTACGGCCGGTGATCGCGGGTTCGGTGTTCAGGTAGGCGATCGAGCTGTCGCGGATCTCGTCACCGTGGCGTTTGAGGTAGGCGAGCGAACCGTACGATCCCAGCTCCTCACCGTCCCAGGCCGCCAGCACGATCGTGCGTCCCGGCGTCCAGCCGGTGCGGGCCAAGTCGCCGAGCCCGCGCGCGGTCTCCAGCAGCGTCACGGTCCCGCCGCCGCCGGCGCCGATCCCGTAGACCCAGGCGTCACGTTGCGCTCCGACGACCAGCTCTTGGCCGGGCAGCGTCCCGTGGAGGATGCCGATCGTGTTCCAGAGCGTCGTCTGGCGGCGGATCAGCACCACGTCCATGTGGACTTTGGCCGGGCCGCGGGCAAAGGGATAGCCCACCGACAGCGCGCCCGTCCAGGGGCGCGGCGCCGACGGTCCCTGCAAGGCCGCCAGCAGCGTGCGCGCGTTGGCTGCCGAGATCGGCAGCACCGGAATCGTCACGCCCTCGCCGACGGTCCCGCGCTGGACCGAGGTCAAGGGGCGCCACGGGCCGTTCGGGTACGCCGCGCCGCGGCCGAAGCCGTCGTCGGCCGGGTCGTCGTAGAGCAGGGCGCCCACGGCACCGTGGGCTTGCGCGCGCCGGACGAGCCCGCCCCGCGTGTCGGCGCCGAGCCGGATCAGCAGGATCGCGCCTTTCGGGTCGATCCCGTGGCCGTCGAGCAGGGCGTAGTCGGCCGGGGTCCCGTGGCCGGCGTAGACCAGGGGCGCCGTGACGTTGCCGTCGGCACTTCCGGCGAGGAACGGCAGGCCGACGGCCGGGTTGGCCGTGTCGGGATCGTTCGGGTCGGGCAGCTCGCGCAGGTCGAGGCCGATGTCGAGCTCAGGCCGCGGTGCGCCCGGCGCGATCTTCTGGCGCCGGAACAGTTTGCGCTTGGCCAGCGACACGTAGGCCGGAATGTTGGCCGACACGCCGGTCGGCACCAGTCCCAGCGTGAGGGTCTTCGGTACGTCGATGCGTGCGGTCAGGGTCTCGATGCTGGTGTCGAAACCGAACGATTTGAACTGATCGCGTACGTAGAGGGCCAGCTTGTAGTCGCCGTCCGAGCCGGCGTAGTGCGGTTCGGCGGCCAGCGCTGCGGCGTCCGCGAGGGCCCCGGCGGCGCTCGGGATGTCGAGGAAGCGATCTTCGAGCGCGAACTCCTGGTCGCTGCTGGTCATGCTGAACCCGTAGATCTGCGTGTGCGGCGGCGCCGCGGCGAGCAATACGCACGCGCAAGCAACGCCCAGAACACGGAGCGCTTTCATGCAGAGCGCCGTTGAACGGCGCGGCCCGCTCGTCCTTTCACAAGGCGGCGAGCACGGCGGCGCTCTCGCGATCGAGCCGCTGTTCGTAGACCTTGGGGTGGGTGAGGTAGAACAGGCACATGGCGCGCAGGACGAACTCGTGCCACTCGCCGTGGGCCAGCGCCCGCAACCGCTCGCTGGTCGTTCGAACCAACCGGCCGACGCGTTCGACGGCGACCGCGCTCGACGGATAGCAGGCCACGAAGTTCAGTTCGCGGTGTTCGCGGTCTTCGGCTTGATCGATGAAATAGTCCAGCAGAATGTGGACGGCCGAGACGTTCGGGAAATATGCGGCGACCGTCGAGTCGATCGCGCGCGCGTCGATGCGCGGTTGCAGCGCGAGATAGATCAACGCGAACACCGGGAGCGACGAGCCGCACGCCGCGGCGAACTCCCACCAGTACAGGCCCGGGAACGACTCGGCGTGCTCGCCGTACCACGCGCTGCAAACGGCTTCCCGCCCGGCGGCGTCACCGTGCTTGAGCGTCTGCAACTGTACGTAGTAGCCGGCGATTTGCGCGAGCGCCGGGCGCACCGCCGCGTAATGCGGCAACGTCGCGAGTCCGGCGCGCACGTCGGCGACGAGCCAGGCCAGATAACCGCCCTCGTCGCCCGGCGGACCGTCGCGGTAGTACGCGCCGGGCGTGCGTTGGTCGTCGAGCGCGTCGAGCAGCGCGCCGTGCAGCGTGGCGAACGCCGCTTGGGTGACGCCCGGCAGCCGGTCGCAGAGGTTGTCGAGGTAGTCGTAGATCGTTTCGAGCGACGCGACGATGCGCACGTAGCGCGCGGCGTCGGCGGCCGGCAGAAACGTCGCGAGAATGCAGCCGCCCTGGACGTGAAAGGCCTTGGCGTCGATCGACGCCAGCGCTTGTTCGCGCAGCGCGGCCGCCGGGATCGCCGCAGCCCGTTCGCGGATCGCTTCGAGCGCGCGCGACGCCCGCGGCACGACGGCGACGAGAAAGCGCGCCATCGACGCGAGCCCGCGCGGCCCCAGCCGGATCAGGCGGACGAAGCGGTCGGGCGAGCGCAGCACGGTCGTCGTCACGCTGCGCACGTCGTGCAGCAGCGCGTTAGATCGCGCCGACATAGCGGCCCGGCGCGAGGATGCCGGCGGGATCGAAGCGAGCCTTGATCGCGCGCATCGTCGCGATCGTCGACGGCACCGTGCCCCACGCGTCGATCGACGCCCGCAGAGCCGCGCCGCCGGCAAGCACGGTCGCGTGTTCGAACGCGCCGCGCACGCCGGCGTCGAAAGCCGCGATCTTGGCGGTGAACGCCGCGACGGTGCGCGCGGAGAACCGCAGGATCGCATCGCCGGTGCGCAGATCGGCGATGCTCTCGGCGTGCAGACCGTGCGTGTGGGCCAGCGCTTCGCCGGTGCGCGTGCGCGTCCACGCCGTCGACGGCAGCCCCGTGCTGCGGTAGATCAGCGTGCGTTCGCCGCTTGCGTCGACGTACGCGTCGACGATCTCCGCGAACGTTTGGGCCGCCGCATCGCCGTCGTGCAGCAGCGTCTCGGCGATGCCGGCGCGGCCCAACGCCGAGCGCAGATCGCGCGTCGCGCGCTCCACGACCGCCTCGGAGCCTTCAAACAGCAGCACCAGGCGCTCCGCGGCGTGAGGGTAGCGCGCGATGCGCGCGAAGCCGTCCAGCACCAGCGCCGCCGCCGGTTCGATCGCCAATCCGCCGATCGCCGCGATCGCGCGCTCGCGCAGGTCCGGTGCGAGCGGGGCAATGGCCAACCGCCGAGCGCCCGGGAGCGGGAGCGTCTTGAAGTTGGCGCGCGCGATCAGTCCCAACGTGCCGAGCGAGCCGACGTAGAGCTTGCTCATGTCGTAACCGGTGACGTTCTTGACCACCATCCCGCCGGCCCGCGCGAGCGTTCCGTCGGCCAGGGCGATCGTCGAGCCGATCAGCAGGTCACGCGGGCGGCCGTACGTGGCGCGGCGCGGGCCGGCCCAGCCGGCGGCGAGCGTTCCGCCGGCGGTCGCGCGCGCCGCAAACGGAGCGTCGAAGGGAATCCACTGGCCGTGCTCGCCCAGCACGCGCGCGATTTCGGACAGCGTCGTGCCGCCGTCGATGCCGGCCGTCATGTCGCGCGGATCGTAATCGCGAACGCCGCACAGCCCGCCGGTGTGCACGGCGACGTCGCAGCGCGACGGCGCATTCCCCAGCGACTGCAGCGTCGATCCGCCGACGATGACGACCGCCGCGCCGTCGCGCGCGCACGCCGCGAGCGTCGCCGCGGCGTCGGCCGCCGCGGACGGCTTGACGATGCGGGGGGTGACGCTCGCCGTCATGCGACCGCCGCCGGCGCGCGCACTTCGCCGCACACCGCGCCGGTCGGGAAGATCTTGTCGGGGTTGAACAGGCGGTGCGGATCGAACACGTCGCGGACGCGGCCCATCGCCGCCAAATCGTCGGCGCCGAAGACGAGCGAGATCGCATCCCGTTTCTCGTACCCGATGCCGTGCTCGCCGCTGATCGTTCCGCCCATCGCGATGCACGTCGCGAGAATTTCGGTGCCGGCCTCGACGACGGCGCGCACCGCCCGGGTATCGCGCCGGTCGAAGCACAGCAGCGGGTGCAAGTTGCCGTCGCCGGCGTGGAACACGTTGCCGACCGGCAGATCGTAGTCGTGCGCGATGCGGTCGATCTCGTGGATGACGGCCGGCAGCTTCGTGCGCGGGACGCAGGCATCTTGAATGTAGTAGTTCGGCGCGATGCGCCCGAGCGCGCCGGCCGCGCCTTTGCGCGACGCCCATAACGCCTCGCGTTCCTGTGGGTCGGCCGACGAACGCCACGAGATCGCGCCGTGCGTTTGCGCGATCCGCGCGATCGCCGCTTCGCCCGCCGCCATGTCGTCGCGCGGGCCCGCGATCTCGACCAGCAACACCGCTCCGGCGTCGAGCGGAAAACCGGCGTGGTAGTGTGCTTCGACCGCGCCGGTGATCAGCTTGTCCATGATCTCGAGCGCGGTCGGCACGATGCCGGCCGCGATGATCGCGGAGACCGCCTCCGAGGCCGACTCGACGTCGGGAAAGGCCGCGAGGCCGACGCGCACCGATTCCGGCAGCGTCATGAGGCGCACGTCGACGCTCGTGACCAGTCCCAAGGTTCCCTCGGAGCCGACGAGGAGGCCGGTGAGATCGTAGCCCGAGTCGTCCAGCGATGTGTGGTGGATCACACCCGCGCCGTCGACGTACTCGACGCCCAGCACGTGATTCGTCGTCGTCCCGTAGGACAGGCAGTGCGGACCGCCGGCGTTGGTCCCGACGTTGCCGCCGATCGTCGAGACTTTCTGGCTCGACGGATCGGGCGCGTAGAAGATGCCGTGCCCGGCGATCGCCCGCGAGAGGTCGAGGTTAATGAGGCCGGGCTGGACGCGTGCGCGGCGGTTGCGCACGTCGAGTTCGAGGATGCGATTCATCCGGACCATTGAGACGACGAGGCCGCCACGCGCCGGGATCGCCCCGCCGCAGAGACCGGAACCGGCGCCGCGCGGCACGACCGGCTCGCCGCACTCGAAGGCGATGCGCACCGCGAGCGCCGCCTCGCGAGCGTCGCGCGGGATCACGGCGGCAGTCGGCAGATACCCTTCGCTGTACGCGTCGTATGCATACACGGCGAGATCTTCCGGAGAACTCCGCACGGTGTCCGGGCCGAGCGCTTCCAGGAGGCGTGAAGCGAGCGACGTCACCATGAGGACGGGCTACGAAGGGCGCGCGGCTTCTTCCTGGAAGTGCCTCGCTCGTCCGTGTTCAACATTCGCAGGCCCGGTGCCGGGGGCGAAACCGCCCCTTCGCCCAAGTCGGACCAAAAGCGTCAGAGCTATCGCGCGTCGATCGAATTCCCGATCGTCTACGTCGTTGATGGGCGCGAAGGCACGCGCTCTGCGAGCGCCAACGACTTGAGCGTCGGCGGTTTGCGTTTGCTCGGCGACGAGGACTTCACCAAGGACACGGTGATCGATTTTCGTTTCACGCTTCCGACCGCCGAAGTCAAGGACGTGTTCATCGAAAAGGAGATCACGGAGCGGACCGTGTTCGGCGAGCGCAAGCGCCGCGTCAAGGTTCCGCCGACCCCCTTCGAACAGTTCGACATCGCCGGCAAGATCGTGATCGCGTTCTACAACCTGCGCACGCAGCGGTTCGCACACGGCGTGCGCTTTCTGCATCTCCCGCAGCGCAGCGAAGACGAGATCCAGCGCTTCATCCACCTGTGGCAGCTCAAGCAATTGCGTCAACGCGCCGAGCGCGACGAGAGCACGTAGGACGTTTGTTTAACGCATGAACCTGAGCGTCATCATTCGAGGGGCCTTGCTTGTCGTTGTCGTCGTGCTCGTTGCCGGCGGGGTGCTCGTGTGGCGTGGCATGCTGCACCTGCCGACCCACGTGGCGAGCGCTCCGCGGCCTGCGCCCACTAAGAGCGCCGCACCGTTCGTGCCGCCTGCCGGTGCGCCGAAGTTCGACCCCGCGTCCAACAAGGAAGCCGATGCCATCGATCCGTTCGTCATGCGGCTCGCCAAGGTGAACGCGATGGCGCAGCGGCCGATCGTCACGTTCGCCGAGTACGAGGACACCGACGGCGGTCAACGCTACTTCCTCGCGATCGTCACCTCGTGCAAAGAGCTCAATGCGATCTGGCCGATCAACAAGGGCGTGCTGCAAGCAAAAGTCGAGGGCCCGCTGCAGCTGAAAGACGATTTCTCGATCTTCTCGTTTGCCGAGTACTATTCGAACGGGCAGTGGGGCGTGCAGTCCTGCGACGGTACGACCTGATCTAGTCCCACGGCACGACGGGGAAGGCGCCCCGGGGGTGCCGAATGGGCCCCATTCATTTCGTCGCTCGAATGCATAGTGACGGGGCCGTGCTGATTTTCATCTCCTACGCTCGCAAGGACAACGAAGTCCCGCCGAATCCGGAACCCACGGCCAAAGGTTTCGTCAAGGCTCTGCGCGAGCAGCTCGAGTACGAGTTCTCGGAACTCGATCCGCCGACGCCCCAGATCTGGCAAGACACCTCCGAGGTCGACGAGAGCGACCAGTTCGATCCCCGGATCGAGGGGGCGGTCAAGCAAGCGGACATTTTGGTCGTCGTGCTGTCCGGCAACTGGTTGAGCAGCGACTACTGCCGAAAAGAGTTGAATTGGTTCGTCGAGGCGCGGCGCGCGGCCGGTCTCGACGAGCAAACCGTGCGCGAACGGATCGTCGTGGTCGCCAAGAAGCACGTCGATCGGCAGCTGCTGCCGGAAGCGCTGCAAGGGCAGGTCGGGTACAAATTCTTTCGGTTCGAGGGCAAGGAAGAAGCCGGCCGCGAGGTCGACTTTTTCAAGCGCGGTTTGCCCACCGGGCGCGAGTACACCGACGTCATCGTCAAGCTCGCCAACAAGATCTGGCGCCTTTCCCGCACCGGTCTCCCGGCAGCCCCTCCGCCGTCGCCCGCCGTGCCGGCGATCCCCAAGAACGGGCGCAAAGTCTATCTGGCGAAACCGGCGCGCGACATGCAGGCCGAGTACGTGAAGCTTTTCGACGATTTGGTCGGTAACGGTTACGAGGTCGTGCCGGGCCGGGATGAGGTCGTGCCGGATCTGACTCCGGCCGCATGGGTGGACGAGCGCTTGCAGGGCGCCGAGCTGTCAATCCATCTTCTGGGCGAGCTGCCGGGTCCCACCCCCGACGCACGCGACGCCCAGCCCATCGTCAAGTTGCAGATGGAGCGCGCGCGCCGGTTGGCAAATCACGCCCAGCCGGAAGCGGGCTTAGCTTTTCGGCGCTACGTGTGGGCACCCGAAGTCTGGACGCCCGAAGCCTCCGAGGGTGAGGACGGCCGGCCGGTCGCGGCCGAGCCGCTCGTGCGCAAGTTCGCCGACGTGCTGGCCCGGTTCGACGACGAGACGGTCCACAGCGATTTGGTCGACGACGCGGAGAGTGCGACGTTTCGCAAAGACCTGCTCTCACATTTGGAACTGCACCCGCCCAAACTTCCCGAGCGCCAGACGCTCACGCCGGACTCGTTCGTCTACGTGCTCTGCAACGAATCCGACCGCGACTTCGCCCAAAACCTGCGAAAATCGCTGAAGAAGACGCGCGGCATCGACTCGGAATTACCGGTCGTCGGCGGCGGAACCGACGAACGCAACGCGTGGCATGACGCGCAGATCAAGAAGTGCGACGAAGTCTGGCTCTGCTGGGCCAACGCCCCGGACGTCTGGGTCAAGGCGAATGCGGCCGAATTCGAATGGAAGAAGCTTGGGCGCCAAATGCCGTTCAAATCGCGGGTGGGCGTGCTCTTTCCACCGGAAAGCAAAGAGAAAGTCTTTTTCCACGAGCTTCCGCCGCGACAACTCGACAAAGTCTTCGACGTCAGCACCCAGCCGGCCGAGCCGCCGCCGAATCTCGACGACGTCTTGCGGAGCGCCGGGTGATCGCTGCCGCGCCGACGGAACTGTCGGCGGAGCGGCCGTTTCCCGGGTTACGGCCGTTCGGGTATGAGGATCGAGAGTATTTCTTCGGCCGCGAGACCGACAACTACGCGCTCTACCGGCTGATCGATCGCAACCGCTTCATCGCGGTCGTCGGGAGTTCGGGCTGTGGAAAGTCGTCGCTGGTCCGGGCCGGTTTCTTGCCGCTGCTCGACGACGAAACGCGCGAAGGCCGCGGCCGTTCCTGGCGCGTCGTGACGTTCAAGCCGGGTAATGCACCGCTGGAGCGGCTCGCCGACGCGCTTGGGACCCTCTCTCCGGTCGCGACGACGGATCGGGAGCGGACCCGCAACGAGATCCGCCGCGAGCGCATCGGGTTCGCGCTGCACGGGTCGAGTTTCGGTTTGTCCCAGGCGCTGGACGAGATCCCGAATCTCAAGGGCACGTCGGTGCTGATCCTGGTCGACCAGTTCGAAGAGCTCTTTCGCCCGTTCGTGCAAGGTGCGCATAGCGATCGGGTGACCGAAGCGTTGCGCCACAACGTCGCCGCTTCGTTCGTCGAGCAGTTGCTCCAAGCGAGCCGCGATCCGGCCCGCGAAGTCTTCATCATCATTACGATGCGCTCCGACTTCATCGGCGACTGCGCGCAGTTTCCCGACCTGCCCGAAGCCGTCAGCTCGGCGCAATTTCTGGTACCGTCGCTCAACCGCGATCAGCGCAAGCAAGTCATCAACAAACCGATCGAGAAGGCCGGCGCATCGATCGATTCCGCACTGGTCGAGACGATCGTGAACGACGCCGGCGGGCGGGTCGACGAGCTGCCCGTGCTGCAGCACTGCCTGCGCCGGATGTGGGACGATGCAACGCCGCCGGCGGGCGCCGGCAAACGGCACCTGACGAAGGAGCATTACCAGCACGTCGGCACGATCGCCAACGCGCTCTCGCAGCACGCGGACGCGATCTTGGGCGAGTTGCCGGGACTCGAGCCGACGGTCGAACACGTCTTCCGTGCGCTCTGCGAACGCGACAGCGAGGGCCGCGCAACGCGGCGGGCGCTCTCGTTCGGCGAGTTGGTCGCGGAGACGGGCCGTCCGAAAGATGAAGTGGAGCGCGTCGTCAACCGCTTCTGCGAGAGCGATTGCTCGTTCTTGGTCGCTTCGCCGGCGGGAGTGCTACGCAACGACACGTCGATCGACGTCGGACACGAAGCGCTGCTGCGCCGTTGGACGAAGATCAGCAACCCGGGCGGTTGGCTCGATGCGGAAGAGGCGGACGGCCGCTTCTACCGAGCGATGCTCGCGCTGCTGGAGCACTGACCGGTGGACGAAAGCAATAAGAACGTCCTCTCGCCCGATCAAGTCGACCGCTTGCAAAAGCTTCTCGATTCACATACGGCAGCCTGGACGGAGCGTTACGGCGGCCAGGTCGATCGGATCAGGCGGCTGCTCGCCGACAGCCTCGACGCCATCCGCGTCGAGCAGCAGCGTCAAGCGGCGGCGGCGCAGCGCGAGCGCGAACTCGAAGAAGAGAACCGGCGCCGGGAACTGCAGAACGCCGAGGAACGGACCGCCGCCGCCAACCGGCTGGCGCGCAGAACGCGCGTTTTCGCGGCGGCGATGTTGGCCGTCGCCGTGGCGGCGCTGGTGCTCGGAGCCGTGGCGTGGCGAGAAAAGACCGTAGCGGCGGGAGCTCTGGAAGCGCGCGTAAATGCGGAACACGCGCAGGCGGCCATGCAGAAAGAGATGTACGATTCCGAGCATGCGGAGCTGCTGCGCGAGCAGCAGGCGGTGAAGATCCAGCGGCGCCTCACCGCCGAAGCCAACGCGGCGCGGCGTAATGCACTGGCCGCAACGAAGAACGCGCAGGCCGCGACCAAGGTCGCGCAGCAACGCCTGACCCGGGTCGAAGCCTACCACCTCGAGGTCGCGGCGGGCGAATTCTCCTCGGACATCAACACCGACACCGGCATGCTGCTCGGCGTCGAGGCGTTCAACGAGAATCCGGGCTGGGAAGCGGGTAGTGCGCTACTCTCGCTCGTGCAGCAGACGCCGCGTTTGTTGCGCGCCTTCCGCGGAATGCAAGCACCGGCGTTGTCCGGCAGCGGCAGCCTCATGGCCGTCGCCGCCGATGCGCCGCCCGTATACCGGACGCAGCTCTGGGATCAGCAACGCCAAGCCTTCGTGCAAACGTGGAACGTGACGGCCGTTCCGAGCGCCCACGAGTCCGTCCAAGACGAATGTTTTGCCGATCATGACCGCGACCTCGTCACGCTCACCGTCGGCGGAACGCTGCGCGTCTACGACGTAGCATCGCGCCGGCTCCTCAAAACGATCCCGGGTGCGCTGCCGCTACGTGAAAAGACCCTCAAGTACGATCGCGATCTGTCGTGCGCCCCGGATTCGAGCCGGGTCCTCATCGCGCGGGAGGGGACGTTGGGCGTCTTCGACGTCCGCACGCTGGCGATGGACTGGCGCCACGAGAACGGACCGGCGAACGTCGTCGACGCAACGATGACGCCGAGCGGTTCGATGATCGCGGTGTCCGGCGCCGACGGCAGCGTATCGACGTGGGACGCGCGCGGCAACCCGATCGCGACGTGTGCGAAAGTCGACCTCGATACCGACGATACGCCGCCGGACGGTGATCCGCAAAAGCTGGCGCTCAGCCCGGACGGGAAACTTCTCGCGGCCTACTCCCCGACCGATCAAAAAGTCAAAGTCTATCGGTTACCGGCCTGTACGGCGACGACGCAGGAGCCGCTTCCGGCGCCCGACGCAGTCGGTGATTTGAGGTTTGCCGACAACGGCGACCTCCTGGACGTAGACCAGAATAGCCGCGTGCTCCACTGGGATCCGCAGTCCGGAAAGCTCAAATCGACCAGCGATGAAATCGTCTCCGGGTGGATGACGGCCTCGCTCTTCGAGCCGGCGTCGATCGACCGTGCCGGCCGGCTCTACGCCACGGCGTATTACGGAAACGGAGTCTTCTTGTACAACCTCGCGGGTGCCGTTAGCCCGCTGATTCTCTACGCGCCGCCTTCCGATAACTGGGCTGGGCGGGCCGCGTTTACGCCGGACGGCTATATCGTGCAGCCGGTCCTCGACGGCTTCGTTCACGTTTGGCGGGCCGACGGTACCGCACTTCCCGGGCTGTCCACTCCCGCTCGGACCGAAGCCGGCGGCGTATTGATGGCGCCCCGCACCGGCAAAGCCTACATCTACGACGCCCAGCCCGACCACCCGAAGTCGCTGCAACTCATTGCCTACGATTTTGCCGGCGGCCGGCTGACGAACCCGCGACCGTTCGCCATCGGTCGCGTCAAGGACGTGATCAACAACGAGGAGATCGCACTGAGCCGCGACGAGAGCGAGCTCGTCGTGTTCGAATCGGACGGGCTGATTCAGTACTCGATCGCCACGGGCAAAACGACCGTGACCCCGATGTCGGCGTTCGGGCTTCCCAACCACCCGGGGAACGACGTGACGACCTACCTCAACCCGTTCGGCTCGTACGCGATCGTCGAGCGTACGACACAATTCAACGCAGCGACGTTCGACGTCTACGACCGTTCGGGCCGATTCTTGTGGCACGTCGCGTACCCGCCGCGTGCCGTCAAAGGCGTGGAGGTCACCGGCTTCGGCGTCGACGGCGCGACGATGCTCGTGCGCGACGAGAATTACATCGACGCTTTGGATCTGGCGACGGGTCGCAAGCACCCCGGGCGCGTTCACCTATCGCAGACGAGGAACGAAACGTACGCGGTACTGAGCCCGAAGAACGACCTGATCGCGGTCGAGACGACCAACCCGGTCGGGATCCAGCTCTACGACGCGACTTCCGGGCTCAAGGTCGGCAGCGTTTTCTCAGGACCGGCCGGCTACATCAAGCAGATCGTCTTCAGTCCCGACGAAAATTCGGTGGCCGTCTTCGATCGGGACCGGCAATTCTTCTTATGGGACATCAACCCCAAAGACATCGAGCAGCAAGCCTGTCAGGATGCCAATCGCGAACTCACCCGCGAAGAATGGGATTCGCTCGACATCCCGTTCCCGTATAACAACGTCTGCGCGCAATACGGGATCCACTGAGCTAGTACAAGAGGTAGCGTTCGCGGATCGCGCGGTACGCGGTCAGCCCCGACTCCCACGACGCCACGATGGCGTCGGGTGAAGCGCCGTTCAGCAGCGCCAGCCGGACGGTATCGGTGCCCCAGTCGCGATCGAAGTTCGCCCCTTTGCCGATGTGCAGGCGGCTTTGCGCGCGCGCCGCGGCGAGTAGCTCGACGGCGGTGCGAACGTTGGGAAAGACGTGCGGGTCGTCGACGTGGATCTGCACGCCGGCCAGCGTCTTGCCGGCCCAGAAGCCGCGCTGCGGCACCCACTCGGCCGGCTCGAAGCGCGCGCCCGGGATGTTCCGCGCGGTCAGCGTTCGCGCGTAGGCGGGCGCGTCGAAGCCGAAGCCGCCGGCGTATTCGAACGGGCGATCCGTGCCGACGCCGTTGTTCACGCCGCCTTCGTCGATCAAGCC
>Ga0181536_10002789_pt1 | contig 19400 bp, 16 predicted proteins | sample PEATcosm2014_Bin_41_FD_121105 | JGI IMG/M metagenome (GOLD analysis project Ga0181536, IMG submission 121105) | Peatland microbial communities from MTU Mesocosm Facility, Houghton, MI, USA - PEATcosm2014_Bin17_60_metaG | ecosystem: Environmental > Terrestrial > Soil > Wetlands > Peat | place...
CGAAGGGCAGCGCCCCGGCGACCGCCGAGACCACTGGGGCCCGGTGGGCGGGCCGCTCCGCCCGCATCGCCGCCGACGGCTCGACGGCGACCACCGCCCGGTCGTCGGGCTCGTAGGAGCCGGCGCCGGCCCCGACGTTGACGACGGTCGGTGCGTCGCCGAGCGCACGGCGGAGGCGGGCGGCGATGCGGGGGTCGGTCCGCCGGTGGGCGGCGTACCCGCCGCCGAGGCGGGCGTAGTCGACGTCGCCGGGGCCCGGGGTCGGCCCCCCCGGGCTCATCGGGCGCCGGCCGCCGCGCCGGTGCCGGCCCCCCCGAAGTACTGCTCGGCCGCGTCGGCCATGCCCTCGGCGATGGCCTCCTGCCCCGCCAGGCTGGCGGCGACCGTCCCCTCGAAGGGGTCGGTGATGAACAGCGGCTCGATCAGGGCGCCGGGCATCTGGCTCGGGGTTGTGAACCAGCCGGCCTCGGCCGGCCCGAGGAGGAGGAGGTGGTCGTAGGCGGACGCCGTTGTTGTGGGTGCCGGGCCCCCCAGTGTCCGGTCTGTGACCACCCGGTCGTCGGGGACTGTCCAGCCGTGGGCGTTCAGGTGGGCGAGCACGTCGTTCTGGAGGAGGTCGGCCAGCCGGAGGTTGTCGGCCGAAAAGGACCGGTCGGCGTCGTAGCCGGTGATGCAGCCGGCGTTTGTCGGCGATGTGCCGGCGTCGAAGTAGATCCCGAGCAGGAGTGTCGCCTTGGCCATGTTGGCGCAGACGTCGCGGGCGGCGACGTCGTCGTGGTCGCCCTTGAGCGTGAACAGGTTCCCTGTCGTGGTGAGGTCCCCCGGGCCCGGCTTGATGACCGTGGAGGCCCCGGTGCGCGAGAGGACCACCCGGTAGCCCCGGGCGCGCAGCAGCGCCGCGGCGTCGAGGGCCACCGGGAGCGTCTCGTCGGCCTCGTGGATCGTGGCGCCTGCCTCGGTGACCCCGACGGCACCGGGGTCGATCCCCCCGTGGCCGGCGTCGATGAAGACCGTGCGGTGGCGGTCGCCGGCGGTGGGGGAGAAGGCCATGCACGAGCCCTGGGCGAACTTCGAGGGGTCGAGCGCCGTGCCGCCGGGGCCGGCCGCGCTCGCGCTCTGCGCGGCGGTGGTCGAGCGGCCCGGCCCGGCGGAGGTGACGATCCCCGCGACCACCACGATCGTCGTCGCCACCGACACGCCGACCGCCAGCCAGCCCGAACGCCGCCGCACCCCGACGCCGTGGGCGCGCCCCGAGCGCTTGGCGTGGCGTGCCCCCGGCCGGGTGCCCCCGGCGCCCGCCCGCCCACGGTGGGTCGGCGTCGAGGGAGGTCCGGCAACGGTCTGCATGGCAGCTCGGGCCAAGGTAGCGCGACGAAGGCGCCGAGTCGCGGTGCCCTACGCGAAACGGGACAGCGCCTCGGTCACGTAGGGCATGACGGCGACGGTGGCGACCTCGGCGTCGTCGAACCACGCCGCGGCGTCGCTCGAGCCGTGGGCCTCGGGGCGGAGCGTTCCCTCCCACTCCTCCACGGCGTAGACGATGCGGATGGTGTGCAGGACCGGCCCGTGCGGCTGGGCCCAGGTGTCCGAGAGCACGCCGCGCAGCGGCGCCCGGACGACGACCAGCCCGGTCTCTTCGAGGACCTCCCGGCGCAGCGAGTCCGGCGGGGCCTCGCCGTGCTCGACGCCCCCGCCGGGGAGGAACCACCGCCCCGGGACGTTGGACCGCGCCGAGGCCCGCACCAAGAGCACCCGACCGCCGGCGTCGCGGCAGATGCCGTAGGCACCGACCCGCTGGTGGTCGGTCACCGGGTGCGGGGGAAGCCGAGGTCGACCGAGGAGGTGGCCGGGTCCGGCCACCGAGTGGTGACCACCTTGGTGCGGGTGTAGAAGTCGATGCCGGCCGGGCCGTACATATGGGCGTCGCCGAAGAGCGAAGCCTTCCAGCCGCCGAAGCTGTAGTAGGCGACCGGGACGGGGATGGGCACGTTCACCCCGACCATCCCGCAGGTGACGTCGCGCTCGAAGCGCCGGGCCGCCCCGCCGTCTCGGGTGAAGACGGCGGCGCCGTTGCCGTAGGGGTTGGCGTTCACCACGGACAGCGCCTCGTCGAACGTGTCGGCCCGCACCACCGAGAGCACCGGCCCGAAGATCTCGTCGTCGTAGGCGGCCATACCGGGCCGGACCCGGTCCAAGAGCGACGCCCCGAGGAAGAACCCGTCCCCGCCGGCCAGCTCGTGGGCTCGACCGTCGACCACCACCTCCGCCCCCTCGGCCGCCGCCCCGGCCACGTAGGCGGCGACCCGGTCGCGGTGGGCGGCGGTGATGAGCGGCCCCATCTCGGCGTCGGGGTCGGTGCCCGGGCCGATGCGCAGCTTGGCCAGCCGGCCGGCGATCGCCTCGACGAGCGGGTCGGCCACCGCCCCCACGGCCACCACCACCGAGACGGCCATGCACCGCTCCCCGGCCGACCCGTAGGCGGCGGAGACCGCGGCGTCGGCCGCCAGGTCCACCCCGGCGTCGGGCAGCACCACCATGTGGTTCTTGGCCCCCCCCAAGGCCTGGACGCGCTTGGCGTTGGCCGTGGCCCGGGTGTAGACGGCCCGGGCCACCGGCGTCGACCCCACGAAGCTGACCGCGGCCACGGCCGGGTCGTCGAGCAGCGCCTCGGCCGCCGCCTGGTCGCCGTGGACCACGCTGAACACGCCCTCGGGCAGCCCCGCCTCGGCCAGGAGGGCGGCCAGGAGGAGGGAGGCCGAGGGGTCCTTCTCGCTGGGCTTCAAGACGAAGGCGTTGCCGCAGGCGATGGCGTTGGCCAGCATCCACAAGGGCACCATCGCCGGGAAGTTGAAGGGGGTGATGCCGGCCACCACCCCGAGCGGCTGGCGCAGGGAGTGGACGTCGACCCCCGACGAGGCCTGGTCGCTGAACCCCCCCTTCATGAGGTGGGGGATCCCGCAGGCGAACTCGACGTTCTCGAGCCCCCGCGCCACCTCGCCGGCGGCGTCCGAGCGGACCTTGCCGTGCTCGGAGGAGACAACGGCGGCCAGCTCGTCGGTCCGGCGCTCGAGCAGGTGGCGGAAGTTGAAGAGCACCTCGCTGCGCCGGGAGAGGGGGGTGGCCCCCCAGGCGCCGGCGGCCTCGGCGGCCGAGGCCGTGGCGAGCGCCACCTCTTCGGCCGAGGCCAGGCCGACCTCGGCCTGGACGGCGCCGGTGGACGGGTCGTAGACGGGGAGGGTGCGCCCCGAGGCCGAGGGGACCGCCCGCCCGCCGATCCAGTGGTCGATCCGTCTCACCGGCACCGAACCTACCCCCCGCGCCCGCCGGGCGGGGCGGGTACGCTCGCCCCGCCGCCGGCACCGGGCCGGCCGGCCCAGGCCGGGGAGGCGGGCGGTGGCGCTCGGCGAGCTCGAGGACCAAGAGGCCATCCGGGCCCTCAAGTACGCCTACCTGCGGCTGCTCGACCTGAAGCGCTTCGACGAGCTGGGCGAGCTGCTCACCGAGGGCTGCACCGCCTCCTACGAGGGCGGCCGCCGAGCCTACGAGGGCCGGGCGGCCATCGTGGCCTTCTTGACCGGGGCGCTGTCGGACCCCGGCATCGTCTCGGCCCACCACTGCCACCACCCCGAGATCGCCCTCGCCGGCCCCGACCGGGCCACGGGCACCTGGTACCTGACCGACCGGGTGGTGGTGCCGGCGGCCGACCTCGAGATCGGCGGCACCGCCTTCTACACCGACACCTACGTGAGAGAGGGCGGCCGGTGGATGATCGACCACACCGGTTACGAGCGGGTGTTCGAGGAGCGCCGGGTCCACTCGACCGGGGCGCTCGTCTCCTTCCGCTCGCGCTCTTGACCCGCTAGGGGCGGGCCCGGGGGGTTGTGGTGAAGCCGGGGTCGCGCAGGACGGCCGGGGCCAGCACCTCGTCGATGGCGAGCAGGAGGTCGGCGTCGAGCTGGACGTCGAGCGCCTTCACGTTCTCGGCCACCTGCTCGGGCCGGCTGGCGCCGAGGATGGCGGTCGAGACGTTCTGGTTCAAGAGCACCCAGGCCAGGGCGACGGTGGCCGGGGTGTACCCGGCGGCGCGGGCCAGCGCGGCGAACCCCTGGACCGGCTCGAGCACCTCGTCGCGCAGCAGCCAGCCGATGAAGTCGGCGCCTTCCTTGGCGGTGGCCCGCGAGCCGGCCGGCGGCGGCTGGCCCGGCAGGTACTTGCCGGTGAGGACGCCCTGGCACAGGGGTGACCAGACGACCTGGCCGATCCCCTCCTTCTCGCACAGCGGCACCACCTCGGCCTCGATCACCCGCCACAGCATCGAGTACTGCGGCTGGTTGGAGACGATGCGGTCGAAGCCCATCTCGTCGGCGACCCGCAGGGCGTCGGCGATCTGGGGTGCCGTCCACTCCGACACCCCGATGTAGTGGACCTTGCCCTGGCGGACGAGGTCGTCGAAGGCCCGCAGCGTCTCTTCGATGGGGGTCTCGACGTCGTAGCGGTGGGCCTGGAGCAGGTCGACGTGGTCGGTCCCGAGCCGCTCGAGCGACCCGTGGAGCGACTCCATGATGTGCTTGCGCGAGAGGCCGCGGTTGTTGGGGTTGGGGCCGGTCGGGAAGTAGACCTTGGTGAAGATCTCGATGGAGTCCCGCCGGACGCCCTTGAGGGCCCGGCCGAGGACCTCCTCGGCGGCGCCGACGGCGTAGGCGTCGGCCGTGTCGAAGGTGGTGATGCCGGCGTCGAGTGCGGCCCGCACGCACGCCTTGGCCGCGTCCTCCTCCACCTGCCCGCCGTGGGTGATCCAGTTGCCGTAGGAGAGGGCGGAGACGATCACGCCCGAGCGGCCGAGGTGTCGGTATTCCATGCGCGGCACACTACCCCCCTACGCTCGGTGTGTGGCCGGTGAGAGCGACGGGGACGCGGCGGGCGGGGAGGGGGCCGGGGACCTCCCCGGCCCGGCCCGCTTGGTGGTCAGCCGTTCCCTGGCCATCCCGCTGGCCGAGATCGAGTGGCGGGCCACCACCCCCGGAGGCCCCGGGGGCCAGCACGCCAACCGGACGAGCAGCCGGGTGGAGGTCAGCTTCGACGTGGGGCGCTCGCCCTCGCTCGGGCCGCGCCAGCGGGCGCGCCTCATAGAGCGGCTGGGCCCGGTAGTCCGCGCCGTGGCGGGCGACGAGCGCTCGCAGGCCCGCAACCGGCAGCTGGCCTTGGAACGGCTGGCCGAACGGATCGCCACAGCCTTGAAGGTGGAGGCGCCGCGCCGGCCGACCCGGCCCACCAAGGGGTCCAAGGAGCGTCGGCTCCAGGAGAAGCGCCGGCGGTCCGAGGTGAAGCGCACCCGCCGTGCTGGGCCCGAGACCGACGGCTGACCCGTCGGGTCGCTGGCCGACGGAGCGCCCCGGCGCTCGACCGCGTTGTGGCGCCACAGGCCTGGCCGGAGCGATGCCGCGACGGCCTGCACGACCCGCCACGCAGAGGTCGCGAGGCTCGTCGCTCGACGGCGCGAGAGCCCCGAGACGATCGAACCGAGGGTGGTCGCGTCGCTCGGGGGACCGGACGCAGTCGATCGCCGCAAGGGGTCCGTGCGACCCGCCCGAATGGGCGGGGCCCCCGGCACCTTCAATTCGATCGCACGAGGTGTCGCTTCTTCGAGCAGTTCACGGTGGCGTTCTCCGACCGCTCCGGCCCCCGGCGGATCGTCTCGACGATCTTCGGCACCACCGGCGGAGGGGGTGGCCCACCTGGTGGGACGTTGTCGGTCACGCGAGGGGCGACGAACCGACGGTCCGAGGGGCCCGGTGACGTGACCGTCCCGGGGGCCGGACCACCGTTCAGGGTGCAGCGCAACCCATGGCCTCGGCCGCTGCCGCACAGATCGCCGTCAGGGTGACCGGGGTCACCCTGCCCACGCGTCGCACCAGACTTGCTCTGCGGACGAGCTGGAGATTGTCGAGGTTCACGACCGACGGCGTGCGGACACCGTCGGCCTCGCTCAGGTCGACCTCGGTGTGCAGTCCACGCACGGTCGAGGTGACGGGGCCGACGATGACCGAGTGCAGCATCCGGCCGAGGGGATCCCGGGTGAGCACGACGACGGGGCGACGCTTGTCCAGCTCGGCCAGCCAGATCTCGCCTCGCCGGACGCTCGGTGCGCTCAGCTGTCCTCGGGCCATTGTGCATCCCAGTCGGTGTCGTCGACCAGGTCGCTCCAGTCGGGGAGCGCATCTGCGAGCGCAGCCTCCTCCGCAGTCTGAGGCGACGTGGTGTAGGCCTTGACGTCGTTCAGCACTCGGTGGCGGCGGATCAGTTCGCTGAGCGCGACGTCGATGGCGGCTGAGGCGGACGACACGCCCAGCACCGCCCGCGCCTCGGACAGCTTGGCCCGATCGACGGTGATCGTGGCCTTCTCCTTTGCCATACCAGAAATACTACCAGTTGGCGGTAGTGATCCTGCGTATTCCCCGCCACGCGGTGCGCGCCGCAAGGGTCATGGGGAGGGACAGGGATCGCTGTTCACCGGGGGTTCGCCACTCGAAGCCGAGCAGGGACGCTCGTCCTCGCATCCCGTGGACTCCTTGGGACGGCCTCCTGGGGATTCGACGTCCGGCCGAGGATCCGGCCGCCGCACGCACCCTCGACGCGCTGCGGCGCCCTCAGGCGGTGCGCCGCCGGGCCTCGGCCTCGGACTCCCACACCTCGTCGAGGAACCGGGCGACCTCGGCGGTGATGCGGGCCGGGGTGAGCCGCAGCTCGACGATGGAGCTGGCCTCGAGCAGTCGCGCGTTGGGGAGCTGCCGGGCCAGCCGGCTGGCGTCGCCCAGGGGGTGGAGGCGGTCGGCCTTGTGCCCGACCACCAGCGCCGGCATGGTCATCTTCGCCCGCTGGTCGTCGGTCGGGGCCACCGGGCCGACGAGGACCCCGTGGAGGACCGCCGTCATCTCCTCGGGCTCCATGAGCAACGGCCCGAACACCTGGCCCAGCGGGCCCAGCCGGTCCCTGGGGACCCTCCGGGCCAGCGAGGTGACCGCCCGCAGCACCGGTGCCGCGTAGTGGGTGAGGGCGAGCAGCGGCGTGAAGAGGAGGGCGGCCACCGGGGTGGCCTCCTCCAGCACTGGCATCTCGATGACCATGGCGGCCACCCGCTCGGGGGCGGCCAGGGCGGTCAGCAAGGTGACGTCGGCCCCGAGCGACATCCCGCCGAGCACGGCCCGCTCCACCCCCAGGTGGTCGAGGAGGTGGACGACACGGCGGGCGTAGGCGTCCATCCGGTGGGCGGCCGCCTTGAGGGGCTTGTCCGAGCGGCCGTGGCCCGGGAGGTCCAAGAGGACCACCTTGTTCCCCGCCTTGGCCAGGTCGGTGGCCAGGCGTCGGTTGGAGGCGGCGTCGAGGAGCAGGCCGTGGAGGTAGACGAGGACGCGCTCGCCGCGCCCGTAGACCTCGTAGGAGAGCGTCAGGTCGCCGTCACGGAAGGTCTCCAGTCGGTGGGGCACCCCTCCAGCTTGCCAGCCGCGGGCTCCGACCGTGACGCCGGGGGTCAGCCGGCCGGCGGGAGGCCCACCCGGGCGAGCGCCGCCCGGACCACGTCGTCGGCGTCGGGGCTGGCGTCCTCGCGCACCCCGACCAGGGGGGTCAGCGAGGCGAAGCCCGCCGCCACCAGGGCCCCGTCGTCCTCGGGGTCCTCGTCGCCGACGTCGCCCAGCGAGGGGACCGCCGCCCCCAGGGTGAGGAGCACCTCCCCCTCCTCAAGACCGCCGGCCGCCCGCGGGACGCGCCGCACCCGGGAGCCGCCCGCAGGCTCTGGGCGCGGTGCGGTCCCCTGGGCCGCCTTGATCAGCCCGGCCGTGCTGATCCGTCCGCGACGCACGCCCCGGAGCGCGCCGGCGGGGACCGACGGCACGTTCAGGTTGAGCACGGTGCGCGGCGGGGCGGCGGCCAGCACGCCCAGGAGGCCGACGGCCAGGTCGGCGGCGGTCTCCCAGTGGTCGACCTCCGCCCCCGAGCGCAGCGACACGGCCAGACCGCTCATCCCGAGCTGGGCGCCGGTGAGCACCGCCCCGACGGTCCCCGAGTGCAGCACCGAGCGGCCGACGTTCACCCCGAGGTTGATGCCCGAGACGATCATGTCGGGCCTCGGTCCGAACGCCCCCAGCGCGCCCACGATCACCGAGAGCGCCGGCGAGGCGTCGAGGCCGTAGACCTCGAGCGACTCGGCCCCCTCGATCACCGCCGAGCGGTAGGAGATCGCCTCGCGCTCGTAGACGGTGCCGACGGCCGCCGCCGCGCCGCTGTGGTTGGCCAGCGGCGCCACCACCACGACCTGGCGGTCGCCGTCGGCCCCCTCGGCCGCCCAGGCGGCCAGGGCGCGGGTGAGGGCCGCCAGCCCGGGTGCGTGCACCCCGTCGTCGTTGGTCACCAGGATGCGCACGCGCCAGTACGCTATCGCCGACTTGCCGCCCGCCGGTCCACCGCCGGCCGGTCGTGGACGGACCGCCGGAGGAGCCCATGGACGACAGCCCGACCCCCGCCGCCTCGCCGACCGGGCAGCAGTGGGTGATCGGCCACGGCCGCCAGCGGGCGGTGGTCACCGAGGTGGGGGCCACGCTGCGCTCCTACACGGTCGGCGACCACGAGGTGGTCGACGGGTTCGGCCCCGCCGAGTGGGCCCACAGCGGCCGGGGGCAGGTGCTGGCCCCCTGGCCCAACCGACTGGGGGACGGCCGCTACGAGCTCTGCGGGATCGGCGCCCAGGCGGCCCTCGACGAGCCCGAGCGCGGCAACGCGATCCACGGGCTGGTCCGCTGGGTGCCGTGGCGGCTCGAAGCGCAGGCCCAGAACGTCGTCTCGGTGGTCTGTGCGGTCTTCCCCTCGCCCGGCTACCCGTTCCGCCTCGACCTGCGCATCGAGTACCGCCTGGGCCGGCACGGGCTGACCGTGACCACCACCGCCGCCAACCCCGGCGAGCGCACCCTCCCCTTCGGCCTCGGCTTCCACCCCTACCTCACGGCCGGCACCGAGCGGATCGACACCTCGGTGCTGACCCTGCCGGCGTCGACCCGGCTGGTGACCGACCACCGGGCGCTGCCGACCGGCGAGTCACGGCCGGTGGCCGTCACCGAGTACGACTTCACCAATGGCCGGTCGGTCGGCCCGACCCGGCTCGACACCCCCTTCACCGGGCTGGCGCGCGACGCCGACGGGCTGGCCTGGGCGTCGCTCCACGACCCGGCCACCGGGCGGGGGGTGGCGCTGTGGGCCGACGACCGGTTCGGCCACCTCATGGCCTACACCGGCGACACGCTGGACGACCCGGCCCGACGGCGCACCTCGATCGCCCTCGAGCCCATGACCTGCCCGCCCGACGCCTTCCGTTCCGGCCGGGACCTCGTCATCTTGGAGCCCGGCCAGGAGTGGCAGGGGAGCTGGGGGCTCCGGCCGCACTGACGCCGTGGCGGCGGCGACGTCACTCGGTGTGCAGGGCGGCGCGCACCTCCTCGGCCGGGTCGGCCGTCGCACCCCCCGGGGTCTCGACCCGCACCGAGTGCAGCGTCGCGTTCCAAGGGGACGGCGGGGTGTAGCGGTCCGACACCGGCAGGCCGGCGTCGTGGCCGAGGCGCAGGCCTGCCCCCCCGTGCTGGAGGGCGACCGGCAGCATCCCGTCGAACTCGAGCCGGCCCACCTCGTCGGCGCCGTCGTGCAGGGTGAAGGTGCCGCGGGCGTCAGGAGCGAGCGCGTAGGCGGCGGCCAGCGACCGCCGGCCCCGGCCGACCGGGCGGTCGCCGACGACCTCGAGCACCTCGCCGGCCCGGGAGAAGGCGAAGACCAGGCGGCCACCGTCGACGAAGAGGGCGAAGCCGCCGTTCCAGTCGCCCAGCGCGCACAGCACCCCCGAGGGCTCCGTCTCGCCCACCTCGACCTCGGCGGTGATGCGGAAGCCGCCGAAGAGGAGCGGGACCGACTCGTCGTGGACCGGACCCCCGCCCGGGAGGTAGGTGCGCGCCGGCCCCGACGGCCAGGCCGCCGGGATCAGCGCCCCCAGGCGGTTCATCAAGGTGTCGTCGACGGGCAGCACCTGGTTGCGCCCGGCCTCGGCGAGCCAGAGCTCCTCCATGCGCGCCACGACGTCGGGGTGCTCACCGGCCAGGTCGGTCGACTCGGAGAAGTCGCGCCGCAGATCGAAGAGGGCCCACCGGTCGTCCTCGAACCGCCGGCTGCCGACGGCCAGCGCCTCCTCGTCCAAGACGCCGGTCGAGATGTGGTCGGTGGTGGCCTTCCACCCGGCGTGGAAGATCGCCCGCGACCCCAGCATCTCGAAGTACTGGGTCTCGTGGAGGTCGCCGACCCCGGGGTCGGCGAAGCTCCCGACGAGGCTCGCCCCGTCGATCGGCTGCTGGGTGACCCCGTCGACCGCCCCGGGCGGCTCGATCCCGGCTGCCTCCAACACGGTGGGGAAGAGGTCGACCACGTGGGTGAAGGGGGAGCGGACCTCGCCTGCGGCCGGCACCCGCCGAGGCCAGTGGACCACCAGCGGGGTCCGGGTGCCGCCCAGCCAGGTGTAGCGCTTCCACAGCCGCAGCGGGGTGTTCCCGGCCCAGGCCCACCCCCACGAGTAGTGGTTGTAGGTGCGCGGGCCGCCCCAGTCGGCGAGGGCGGCCAGGTTGTCGTCCACCGACTCGGGGATGCGGGCGGTGAAGCGGTGCTCGTTGCGGCTGCCTGCCCGGCCGCCCTCGGCGCTGGCCCCGTTGTCGGAGAAGAGCAGGACCAGGGTGTCGTCCAAGAGCCCGGCGCCTTCTAGGAACGAGAGCAGCCGGCCGATCTGGGCGTCGGTGTGGGTGAGGAACCCGGCGAAGACCTCCTGCTGGCGGGCGTGCATCCGCCGCTCGTCGGCCGAGAGCGCGTCCCAGGCGTCGACCCAGGGGGGGCGGGGGGTGAGCACGGTGCCCTCGGGCACCACGCCCGACGCCACCTGGCGGGCGAAGACCTCCCGGCGCCAGTCGTCCCAGCCGCGGTCGAACCGGCCCTCGTAGGGGGCGACCCACTCGGGGGCCACATGGTGCGGGGCGTGCATCGCCCCCAGGGCGAAGTACAAGAAGAAGGGCTTGCCCGGCGCCGCCTGCTGGAGGTCGAGCAGGTAGCGGACGGCGGTGTCGGCGAGGTCCTCGCTCAGGTGGTAGCCGTCTTGGGGACGGCCCGGCGGCTCGACGTAGTGGTTGTCGCACACGAGATTCGGCGCCCAGTGGTTGGCGTCGCCCTGGAGGAAGCCGTAGTAGCGCTCGAACCCCACCCCGAGCGGCCAGCGGTCGAAGGGGCCGGCGGCGGAGCGCTCGTAGCGCGGCGTGAGGTGCCACTTGCCGACGGCGAGGGTGCTGTAGCCGGCGTCGCGCAGGATCCTGGGGAGCGCCGCCGCGCTCTTGGGCAGGCGGGCGGTGTAGCCGGGAAAGCCCATCGGCAGGTCGGCCAGGAAGCCCATGCCCACCGCGTGGTGGTTCCGACCGGTCAGGAACGAGGCCCGGGTGGGGGAGCACAGGGCGGTCACGTGGAAGCGGTTGAAGCGCAACCCCGCCGCCGCCAGCCGGTCGATGTTCGGGGTGGCGACGTCCGAGCCGAAGCAGCCGAGCTGGGCGAAGCCGGTGTCGTCGAGGACGATGGCCACCACGTTGGGGGCCCGTCGTGAGGGCCTCGGCTCGGCCGGCGTGACCGGGGTGGACTCGGCGACGGTGAGCCCGAGGCGTTGGGGGGAGGTCACCGGCGGTCCGCCCGCACACGATCGGTGCTGTCACCTCGAAGCCGGCCGCGCATGGCGGCCAGGCTACGCCGCCCTCAACGTTCCCGGAGGACCTCGACGGCGGCGTCGTGGGGTGCGGGCACCTTCAGCCACCGATCGGGCGTGTCCTCGACGAAGGCGAGCATGCCCGGCCTCCCCAAGAACCCGTCCTCGACCCGGGCGACGGTGAGCTCGGTGCCCCGCAGCCGCACCCGGTCGCCCACGGCGACCTCGGCGGCGGTGACCTCTTCCCAGGTTGCGTCCACGGCGCCACTGTATTGGCGCCGCCGGCGGCGCGTGCACCCCGGCGCGGGCCGCGGGCGAGGGGAGATCGTTTAGGGTCGTCGTATGACCTTCGAGGCGCCCGGCGGGCCCGGGGGACCGCGTGCGGGACGGCCCGACCCCTCAGGCGGCGAGCGGTTCGAGGACGGCGACGCCGCGCCGTGGTGGGAGGACCACCGGGGCTGGAATGCCGATGACGCCTGGGCGCCGTTCCCCCGCCGGCGGCGGTCGAAGTTCCTGCAGCTGACCGGCGTGGTGGTGGCGGTCACCCTGGTGCTCGGCACGGCCGGGTCCACCCTGGTGATCGTCCTCGGCGGGTCCTCGCCGCAGGCCCTGCCGGCCGAGGTCGCCTCGGTCGTCCCGCTCCCGGCGGCGGGTGCCTCGGTGCCGGTGCGGGTCGCCTTCCAGGTCGAGAACCCGACGGGCGGGTCGGTCCGGCCGGCCTGCACGGTGTCGGTGCTCCGGGGCGACCAGGTCGTGGCGACGGTCCCGGTCCGGGCCTCGTCGCTGGGCGAAATGGCGGCTCGCACGCTCGCCGCCGACCAGGTGGTGGCCGACGTCGGGCGAACCGTCCTGGCCGGCGTGCGCCCGGGGGCCAGCGTCGCCTGCCACAGCTGACGCCCGCCCCTGACGGCCCCCGTCACCCCGGCGTAGCGTGGTGGCCGGGCCGGGCGGCGAACCATCCGACGGCCCCTGGAGAGTGTGCGGGAGGAGGGGCGATGCTCTTCATCGAGTACGACGTCGACGAGGCGGGGCTGATCGAGCTGGTGGGGCTCATCAACGCCGTCGAGGAGGACGGCGCCGACCCCGACGGGGAGGCCTGGATGGCCTGGCGCACCGCCATGGAGGACGAGGGGATGGGCTGCGCGGGCGTGGCGCCGCAGGATCTGGCGCAGATGGAGGCCGCAGCGGGGCCCGACGAGCTGCGGGCCGTCGTCGAGCGCATCGTCCTGGCCGACCGGGCGTCCAAGGAGGCGTCGTCGTGAGCACCACCCGCTCCCAGCTCTACCGGTTCGCCCGGGACCTGGGGAACATCGAGGCGGTCGAGCACGGTTACAAGCGCGGTGGGCTCTCGGGGGCGGCCGGCGGCGCCGCCGAGCGCCAGGCCCGCCGCGTCATCTACCGCGAGGGCAATCGCCAGATCAACCGCTTCGTGCGGGCCCTCGGCCTCGGACCGCACCGGCGCTGAACCCCCTCACTCGGGCGTACGTCGCTCGAGTGGACCCGGTGGCGCGACGCAGGCCCCAGGGGCGCCGGCCGATCGGCCCCGGGCCCCGGCCGTCCGCCGTCCGGCCACCGGCCCACATCGTCAGGGGAGAAGGCCGCCCGGTCGCCCCGCCACCGCGGCGGGTGGCGGCGGAGCGTGCGTCATGGCCGCCACGACTCGCCGGTGGCGGTACGAGCGTTCCCCATGGCGACCGGGTATTTGCGGCACGGAGGTGGCCAGGCGCTCAGTCCGGGTCCAGCCGGGCAGGTGCGGCACACGTCGACACGGTTGGGGGCATGCCGGTCGGGGGCGCCGGCGCGAAGGTGGCCGAGGGGCCGGATCTGCAGCGTAAGGGTGGTCGAGCTGCTCCCCCGTCAGCTTGGCGCGCACCCCCATTACGTGGGGAAGGGGTCCTTCGGCCCTGTGCTCCGATCAGACCCGGGCGTACAACAGGACTTGGACTGTCGACCGGACCCTTGTAGGCAGCCGTGAAGCGGAGGTTGGTCAATGAGCTCGACGCATCTTGAGGCTCGATCGGGGCGTAGCTGGGCGGCACGCATCTTGGTTGCCTGCGTGGCCGGGCTGATCGCGCTCCCAACCCTCTCGGTAGTACTGGAGACCGGAGAGGCAGCCGCCTCCCCGGTACTGAACCTCTCGGGCACCGTGTATCAGTCCAACGGGACGACGCCGGCGGCCAACACCGGGGTGTTCGCGAACCCGCAGTTCGGAGGGTCCGGCACCAGCACCAACACCGGCACAGCCGGCCAGTACTCCTTGGCGCTGACGCCGGGGGTCTGGAACGTCACCGCCAACCCCCCAGGCGGCGACTCCACCGACGCCTCGACCAGCGTCACCGTCACGGTGAACACAGCAGGCGTGGTCTCCAAGTGCACCGGGGCGGGCTGCGGCGGGGCCCTCCCCACGGTCAACATCACCTTGCAGAAGGCCAACCTCTCGGGCATCGTGTATCAGTCCAACGGAACGACGCCGGCGGCCAACACCGGGGTGTTCGCGAACCCGCAGTTCGGAGGGTCCGCCAACAACACCAACACCGACACAGCCGGCCACTACTCCCTGGCGCTGGCGCCGGGCGCCTGGGATGTCAAGGCCAACGTGCCGGGGGGCGACTCCACCGACGCCTCCACCATCGTCATCGTCACGGTGAACACAGCAGGCGTGGTCACCAAGTGCACAGGCGCGGGCTGCGGCGGAACCCTCCCCACGGTCAACATCACCTTGCAGAAGGCCAACCTCTCGGGCACCGTCTATGAGTCCAACGGCACGACGCCGGCGGCCTACACCGGGGTGTTCGCGAATCCGCAGTTCGGGGGGTCCGGCACCAACACCAACACCGGCACAGCCGGTCAGTACTCCCTGGCGCTGACGCCGGGGGTCTGGAACGTGACCGCCAACCCCCCGGGCGGCGACTCCACCGACGCCTCGACCAGCGTCACCGTCACGGTGAACACAGCAGGCGTGGTCTCCAAGTGCACAGGGGCGGGCTGCGGCGGAACCCTCCCCAAGGTCAACATCACCTTGCAGAAGGCCAACCTCTCGGGCATCGTCTATGAGTCCAACGGGACGACGCCGGCGGCCAACACCGGGGTGAGCGCGAACCCGCTGGCCGGAGGGTCCGGCCCCGGCGTCGGTACCGACACAGCGGGCCGCTACTCCCTGGCGCTGACGCCGGGGGTCTGGAACGTCACCGCCAACGTGCCGGGGGGCGACTCCACCGACGCCACGACCAGCGTCACCGTCACGGTGAACACAGCAGGCGTGGTCTCCAAGTGCACAGGGGCGGGCTGCGGCGGAACCCTCCCCAAGGTCAACATCACCTTGCAGAAGGCCAACCTCTCGGGTTTCGTGTATGAGTCCAACGGCACGACGCCGGCGGTGAACGCCGGGGTGAACGCGAACCCGCAGTTCGGAGGGTTCGGCCCCGGCACCAACACCAACACAGCCGGCCACTACGCCCTGGCGCTGACGGCGGGGGTCTGGAACGTCACCGCCAACCCCCCGGGCGGCGACTCCACCGACGCCTCGACCAGCGTCACCGTCACGGTGAACACAGCAGGCGTGGTCTCCAAGTGCACAGGGGCGGCCTGCGGCGGGGCCCTGCCCACGGTCAACATCACCCTGCAGAAGGCCAACGTCTCGGGCACCGTCCATGAGTCCAACGGCACGACGCCGGCGGCCAACGCCGGGGTGTTCGCGAACCCGCAGGTCGGCGGGTTCGGCACCGGTACCATGACCAACACAGCCGGCCACTACGCCATGGCGCTGGCGCCGGGCGTCTGGGACGTCACCGCCAACGTGCCGGGGGGCGACGCCACCGACGCTACGACCAGCGTCACCGTCACGGTGAACACAGCAGGCGTGGTCTCCAAGTGCACAGGGGCGGGCTGCGGCGGGACCCTGCCCACGGTCAACATCACCTTGCAGAAGGCCAACCTTTCGGGCACCGTCTATGAGTCCAACGGCACGACGCCGGCGGCCAACGCCCAGATCGGCGCTTCCCCGCAGGTCGGAGGGTCCGGCAGCGGCACCAACACCAACACAGCCGGCCACTACTCCCTGGCGCTGACGCCGGGCATCTGGAACGTCAGCGCCAACCCACCGGGGGGCGACTCCACCGACGGCTTGACCAGCGTCACCGTCACGGTGAGCCCGACAGGCGTGGTCTCCAAGTGCACAGGGGCGGGCTGCGGCGGGATTCTCCCAACGGTCAACATCACCCTGCAGAAGGCCAATCTCTCCGGCATCGTCCATGAGTCCAACGGCACGCTGGCGGTGAACGCCGGGGTGAGCGCGAACCCGCAGTTCGGAGGGTCCGGCCCCAACACCTTCACCAACACAGCCGGCCACTACTCCCTGGCGCTGACGCCGGGGGTCTGGAACGTCAACGCCAACCCCCCGGTGGGCGACTCCACCGACGCCCCGGCCAGCGTCACCGTCACGGTGAACGCAACAGGCGTGGTCTCCAAGTGCACAGGGGCGGCCTGTGGCGGGACCCTCCCCTCGGTCAACATCACCTTGCAGAAGGCCAATCTCTCGGGCACCGTCTATGAGTCCAACGGCACGACGCCGGCGGCCAACGCCGGGGTGTTCGCGAACCCGGAGGCCGGCGGGTTCGGCACCGGCACCTTCACCAGCACAGCCGGTCGCTACTCCATGGCGCTGACGCCTGGGGTCTGGAACGTCACCGCCAACGTGCCGGGGGGCGACGCCATCGACGCCTCGACCAACGTCACCGTCACGGTGAACGCGACAGGCGTGGTCACCAAGTGCACAGGGGCGGGCTGCGGCGGGACCCTCCCCAAGGTCAACATCACCTTGCAGAAGGCCAACCTCTCGGGCACCGTCTATGAGTCCAACGGCACGACGCCGGCGGCCAACGCCGGGGTGAACGCGAACCCGCAGGCCGGAGGGTTCGGCCCCAGCACCAACACCAATACAGCCGGCCACTACTCCATGGCGCTCACGCCGGGGGTCTGGAACGTGACCGCCAACCCACCGGGGGGCGACGCCACCGACGCCTCGACCAGCGTCACCGTCACGGTGAACGCAACAGGCGTGGTCTCCAAGTGCACAGGGGCGGCCTGCGGCGGGACCCTCCCCACGGTGAACATCAGACTGCAGGTACCGAGCGTGAGCGGGAAGGTGACGGCCGGTGGCAATCCGCTGGCCAACGTCTGCGTCGCAGTCTTCCCGGTCGGGAGCTCGACATACGCGGCCTACACCCAGACCGCCGGTAACGGCGAGTACTCGATGCCCACCGTGGGACCAGGGAAGTACGACGTCGAGTTCGTCTCGACAGGGGTCGGGGGCTTCTGCCACGGCGGCAACTACCCCTCGCAATGGTGGAAGAACAAGACGTCGCAGTCGACGGCCACAGCGGTCACGGTCACCGCCGGCAAGACCACTACGACAATCGACGCCGCAGTGGTCCTCGCCGGCGCGATCTCGGGCACCGTCACCTCGGCGGCCACCAAGATGCCCGTCTCGGACGTCTGCGTGGTGGCCACCGGGACAGCCCACGGCACACCCGTCTACGCGAGTGCGGTGACCCCGAGCACAGGGCAGTACGTGTTCACGGGGCTGCCAGCGGGCACCTACAAGGTCTCCTTCTCCATCGGGCGACTGTGCCACGGCCCGCCGAGCGGCAACTACGCCAACCAGTGGTACCCCGGGGTGGCGACAGAGGCCGCCGCCGGGACAGTGACGGTGACATCCGGCCAGACCACCAAGAACATCGATGCGGCCATGCTGGCGGGCGGGACGATCAAGGGGAAGGTGACCACAAAGGCACTCGGGCACGGGCTCCAGCGCGTGTGCATCGAGGCGGTGCCGGTAGGGGGCACCCAGCCGGTCGACTACGTCACAACAATCTTGCCCGGCGGCTCCTACGTCCTCACAGGGTTGGCGGCCGGGACATACGACATCGAGTTCCAGACAATCGCGTCGACAGCGTACAAGCCGGGAATCTGCGGACCGGCGGAGTTCGTCACCCAGTGGTACGACGGGAAGTTCACACAGAGCACCGCTACAGCCATCACAGTGACCAATGGATCGACACGCAGCACAGTCGACGCGGTCATGCTCCCTTCGATCCCGCCGCCGCCGTCCACAACCACCAGTCACTCGAGCGGGTCGTCCGACACACAGACCGGCACCGCCACGGCCACCACAACCACAAGCGGGGTGGCCGCGACGGCCACCGGCGTCGGAGCCGTCACGGTGGCGAAGTACGCCACAAATCCGACCGCCACAACGCTGGCCACTGGATCGGGTGAGTACTTCGACGTGAAGGTCTCCACGTCCCACTCCTTCGCCTCGCTCGCCGTCACCGACTGCGACCTGAACGGTGGGGACGCCCTGTACTGGTGGACCGGGAGCGCCTTCAAGCCGGTGTCGCCGGCCGCCGTGTCCGGACCGACACCAGGGTGCCTGACCTTCACCGCGACCCCCACATCGACCCCCAGCCTGACAGCGCTCTCCGGCACGATCTTCGCCGTCACCACGGCCGTCGCCCCGCTCCAGCCCACAGCCCCCCACGCCGCACCTGGGAACAACGAGGCCACGGTCACCTGGACACCGGCGACAACAGGGGGCAGCACGATCATCTCCTACACGGTGAAGAGCTCGACAGGGAAGATGACCTGCAAGTGGACCACGGGACCGCTCACCTGCACGGTGACCGGGCTCACCAACGGGACGAAGTACACCTTCACCGTGACGGCGAAGAACTCGGTCGGGACAAGCCCCGCGTCGGCAGCCTCGAACGGAGTCGTCCCGAGGAGCACACCGAAGATCACGACCTCCTCGCTCCCCGCGGCCACCGTGGGAACCGGGTACTCGACCCAGCTCGCCCTCACCGGCGGCACCGCCCCGTTCACGTGGAAGGTCAGCTCGGGGGAGCTGCCTCCGGGACTCACGCTCGACGCGACAACCGGCGCCATCACCGGCACACCCACTCCTGCAGTCTCGACAGCCCCCTACACAGCGAGCTACATCTTCGGGGTCACGGTGACCGATGCCAACACACTTGTCTCGACCAAGACACTGACGATCAAGGTGACGTCGACGGGTAAGCCCGAGATCACCACGACGTCGTTGCCCGCGGGGACGACCGGCAGCCAGTACTCGACCCAGCTCGTCGCGGAGTTCTCCAACGCGCCGTACAAGTGGTCCATCACCTCCGGCGCCCTGCCGGCCGGCCTCTCGCTGAACGCCACAACCGGCGCCATCACCGGCGTCCCGACCTCGGCGACGACCGCCAAGTTCACCGTCGAGGTCACCGGCGCCAACAAGCTGTCGACGACGGCCATGGTGTCGATCACCGTCAACGCGGCCTCGTCACCACCGGCCAAGACCGCCGGCTACGACATGGTGGGCAGGGACGGCGGGGTGTTCGTCTTCTCCCCACCGGGGACCACAGGCGGCTTCTACGGCTCCCTCCCGGGGCTGGGCGTCAAGGTCAACAACATCGTTGGCATGGTGCCCACCGCCAACGACCAGGGCTACTTCTTGGTGGGTTCGGACGGCGGGGTCTTCGCCTTCGGCAACGCCCCGTTCCTGGGATCGCTCCCCGGCCTCGGGGTCACCCCGTCCGAGCCCATCACCGGGATCGTGGCCGCCAACACAGACAAGGGCTAC
>Ga0181536_10002791_pt1 | contig 19391 bp, 17 predicted proteins | sample PEATcosm2014_Bin_41_FD_121105 | JGI IMG/M metagenome (GOLD analysis project Ga0181536, IMG submission 121105) | Peatland microbial communities from MTU Mesocosm Facility, Houghton, MI, USA - PEATcosm2014_Bin17_60_metaG | ecosystem: Environmental > Terrestrial > Soil > Wetlands > Peat | place...
GCCGCCGAGTATCCGAAATGCTTCGCCACTCCGCCCGCGACAAAAGAGCTGACTCCGACGAACAGGTCCACAAACGCGCTCAGCACGCCCACCGCTGAGGCGCGCTCATTGCTGGGAATCTTGCGCAGTACGGGAGCTACCGTCGAAGACCACGGGAATGAGAACCCGAATCCCAGAACCGCTGCCGCGCCAACGGCGACCATGGGTGGCGGCCCGATCGCCAGCGTGCCCAGGCCAAGCGCCATCAACGCTAGCCCTCCGTAATAGGTGATCGATGGATCGATGCGGTCCGGCAACCCGCCCAGGAAAAATCGCGATAGCAGGATCAGCAGTGCATAGGCGGAGAATGCCATCGGTCCCGCATGTCCGAATCGCGCCAGGTGCAAAATCAGGAAGCCCGTGACCACTGGATACTGTACATTGACCAGGCCCACCGCAATACCCGTGGGCACTAGAGACCTTGGAATCCATCCTCGCCGCCGTTCGTGCACTGCGGGCTCGTAGTCCTCTGGAATCCGGGACACGATAACAAGTGCCGCCAGTGCAGCGACACACTGTGCGAGTGCCGCGTGTTCAAACGAGCCCAGCCACTGTCCCACTACCGGTCCGACGGAAATCCCGCCCCAAATGCCGCTACTGAGGTATCCCAGAGCCTCGCCGCTGCGATGAATTCCGGCGACCTCCACCACCCACGCCGCTGCACCGGTGTATAAGCAGGCTTCGCCCAACCCTTGGAGAGTGCGGCCCAGGTAAGGTCCCGCAATCCCGATCGGCAGCAGGTAAACGGCCCCGGAAGCCGCGCAACTGGACAAACCTACGAGGAATACAACCTTGCGTCCCCGGCGATCGGCTAAAGGCCCTGAAATCAGACGGCTAGCTAGGGCGATAAAAGAGAATACACCGATCACCAGCCCGACCGTCTGGTCCGATCCGCCGAGATCGTGGCGCACGTGTGGCCCGATCAGCGGCAGCACCGTTCCGATGCCCAGAAACCCTAGAAATGTCGCCCCAATAAGTGCCCAAAAACGCGCACCTAAGGGGTATCGAAGCCCCATCTCTATCAATTGTACTTGGAATTACGGATTATTCAGCTTACCGGCGTTGTAATTCGTGCCAGTCGACGAGGGCTGTGGTGGGGTTATCACGGTCGTGTTCAGCCTGAGCCTCCCTGGCTCTGGCCTCTAAGTGTTCTGCTTCCTTCTTGCGGTGGACTTTTCGGAGAACCGCCGCGTAATTCAACAGGCACCCAGCGACATCGGGATGATTCGGGCCAAGCGATTGCTCCCAGATGTTGATCGCCCGGAGGTATAGCGGTTCGGCATCGGCATAGCGTCCCTCTAAGCTATAGACCTGGGCCAAGTTATTGAGCATAGCCGCGACCTCGGGATGGTCGGGCCCAAAGGCCTTCTCTTCAATGGTCAGCGCCCGTGAATAGAGTCCCTCCGCCTCCGGATAGGCGTGCTTATCGGTTTGAATTAGTGCCAGATTGCCTAGGACGGCGGCGAGCTGGTAGTGGTCTTTGCCTAGGGCCTTCGAGTATATCTCAAGGGCGCGTTGGAATAAGGGAGCGGCTTCTTCCCGCTTGCCCTCGTGATAATAGAGCACCCCGAAGTTGTTGCAGGCGTTAGCGATACGGGGATGCTCCGGTCCGAACGCCTTCTCCAGAATCGGAACAGCTTCCCCCATCATGTGCTCCGCCTTGCTGAACAGATGCTCCGCGCCGTACAACCCGGCGAGCCGAAGCATGGTGTCGGCGACCTCCGGGTGTTCCGCGCCGTGTGCTTTCTGCCGGATCGCCAGCGAGCGTCGGTAATATCTCTCCGAATCCACATAGTGGCCCAGAGCATAATTGAGCAACCCCAGGTCACTCAGCGTTCCGGCCATGTCTAACTCATTAAACGGCTTGGCTTTCTCACGGATCGCGAGTGACTGCGAGTAAGCCGATTCCGCCTCCTGGTAGCGCCCGCGGCGGAGCTGAATCCACCCCAGGGTACCCAGGGTATCGGCAACACTGGGGTGGTCCGGTCCCAGTTTCGAGAGGTGAATTTCGAGCGATTTCCGGCAGAGGGTCTCCGCCTCGTCGAACCGGCCCTCGGTTCCGCAAAGGCGCGCCTGATTGAGAAGGATCGCCGCCAAGTCGAGCGGTGCGGGGTGCTGGTCGCAAATTTCCGTGGCGCTGCGGTAGAGAGTTTCGGCGGCGGCGTAGTCACCGCGAATCTGCTTCACCACAGCTAAGTAGTTCATGGCCCTAGCTTTGATTACTGGCGTTTCAGCGTGATCGAGGGCAGATTGGAAGGAAGCCTCGGCTTCCGCGTAGCGGCCTTCATCCTGGAGTTTCTGGCCTGCGGCGAGCAACTGTGCTGGAGAGGTTTGTGGAAATACAGCAAACAACGCGAGGAGTGTTGTTGCCCAAATCATGTTACCAAATCATGTCGATTCGGTTACGAATCTATGACAGAGTGTAACAGGATAGTCCGGTTTTGAAAATGGTTATTTAGAGGAGCGGAACAGGATTTCTACCGTATTTCGCACGTACTGCTCGCCTGTCAGGTTTTCGACGGCGTCAGCGGGGAACTCGACGATGGACTGAAAATAGCCGGCCAGCTCATCGAATAGTTCCACGCGGGCATGGGCATCGAAATCCTCGCGCCGGAGTAGGGCACTGAGAGCAATTCCTGCGGCTTCGGGCGTGGTCCGCTGGCGCAGACGGGCGGCCAAGTGTTGATAATCCAGTAGCGAATTGAATTTGCCGCCGAGCAGGCGATCGAGATCGGGCTGTTCGATCCGGGGGCTACGCACGACGATGGTATTCGCGGCGAGATCGCCCAGGCGCTGTGCGTTTCGAGTGAAAACGGTGGCAGCGCCACCCACCAAATAGAATGCCGGCAGCATATCGACGGTGCGCAGCAGATTGCGAATCACGATCTGGCTGAAGTCCAGCCGCAGGCCTTGGGCGTCCATCACGCGCAGCCCGAGCACGCGTTTTCCGAGCGTTTGCCCGCGCCAGAGCCACTCGAGACAGATGCTGTATCCCGTGGAGAGAGCGAAGTATTCAAGGATGACCGCGGCTTGAACGAATTCCGCGCCTACAAAGCCGGCGATCTGGAGGGCGTTTTGTGCGATCGCATTGAGCGCGACGATGGCGAACAAATCGATCAGCCAGGCCAGGAAACGCGTGACGGGGCCAGCAAGGAGCAGCGTGAAGGAAACTCCTTCGGGAGTTTCGATCGTGAGCGAACTGGTGCGCGTGGGGCTCATGGACTAGAGGCTCCGGAACGGCCGAGGTACAGGGCGAGCGCCAGCAGTTCCACGGCGCCGAAAGCGATTTTGAGCGCGTAGGGAACCACCGGTTCGTGGTATTGCGAGAAGAAGGCTTCGACGATGCCCGCCCAGACCAACAACAGCGCCATTCCGCACACGAGTGTCAGTACGTCACGCGAGACGGCACGCAAGCGTTCGCCGCGCGAAGCGCTGGTTCCCCAGCCGATGAGCGCGCCGGCGAGAATCAGGCCGGCCTGGCTGGCGATAAGGATGGCCGGAATTTCGGCGGCGCCATGCGGCATCAACCAGCCCATCAGGAAGCTGGACTGGCCCGACTGGACGTAGTCGGCAGAGACCGCACCGAGGGTCACTCCGTTATAAAAGAGCACAAGGACTGTGCCGACGCCCCAGGTCATGCCGAGCGCGAGAGTAGTCAACGCGACCTGGGTGTTATGCGTCATCAGCTCCGCGGCGAATGTGGTTTTCACGCCGCGCATCTTGTCCACTTTGGCGTGCTCTTCGCGCGCGACGCGCTCGGACGGGCTCTCCAAAAGCCCTTGGAAAGGCATGATGACGGCTTTGGCTTCGGGATCGATGCGGAGCGCCAGAACGCCGAACGCCACGCCGGCGAGGGTGATGGCAACGGCTAGCCAGAATGCGCGGACGTGGCGGCGAAAGGTTTGCGGCAGTTCCCGGGCGAGCCAGCGCCAAACATTCACGCGCCGGCGAGCTTCGCGGGTCTCGTGGATTTCTGCGTAAGCGCACGCCACGAGCGACTCGAGATAGCGCCGCGTTTCCGGCTCCGATGAGAACGTGGCGAATCTCGCCAGATCCGCCGAAGCCCGCTGGTAGAGATAGTGCAGGCTCTTGATCTCCGCGAGCGTGGGCCTGCGGCCGGGTTCGCCTTCCACGCGATCGAGAGCTGACTCGAGCTCGGTCCAGTACGGGCGCTCGGCGGCGAGGAATCGGGGAAGATCGAGAATCATAAAAGCTGCCGCGCTTTGATGTTCTGGTAGGAGGCAATCAGCTCCGCGCTGAGCCGGGCGGGGTCCAGCAGAGACATGTGGACGCCCGCGTTGCCGAGCACCTTCTCGGTTTCCCGCAATTTGTGCCAAAGCAAGTGACCGGCGAGCGAGCGGTAAACGTCGTCGACTTCGTGAACGTTGGCATCATGAAATAACGGTGCGGCGCCGCGTGGACGCAGCATATTGACCAGCACGAGGTGCTGGCGCGAAATGAGCCGGACGTTGTGAATGAAGCTTTCGGCGAGAACCGGATCGTCCAGTTCGGTGAGAAACATCAGCAGCGCGCGGCGGCGGAGGCGCAAGCGCAGGAACGCGCAAAGCTCGCCGAAGTCCGGCGAAGCCTTCTCGGCATCGAGATGATAGAGGGCTTCGCGGCAAGCGTTGTAGTGAGGTTTGCCACGCTTGGCGCGAACGAACTGGCGCAGCTTGTCGCTGAACGCGACGAGGCCGAAGAGATCGCCCTGGCGCTCCGCGGCGAGCCCTAAAGCGAGTGCAGCCGAGACGAAGCGGTCGAGCGTCGCGCCGCGAGCGCTGAGGCGCGAAGTATCGATGACGGCGTAGACTTCCTGCGTGCGCTCGATTTGAAAGACGCGGGTGATGGGCCGTGCGCGGCGTGCGGTGGCTTTCCAGTCGATCTCATCGAAACCATCGCCGGGCACGTACTCGCGCAGCTTCTCGAATTCGCGGCCCTTGCCGACCTGCCGGAACTTGTGCACGCCGAAATTGCCGCGGTTGAGAAACAGCGTCTCGATTTTCTCTTTTCGCAGGTTGGGGTAGACGTGAAGCTCGGAACGGATGGGCAGGCGGGCGCGTTTGGACCAGAGGCCGAGCGGCGAGGCGCTTTCGACATACACGGAGTCGAGTACGTGGCGGCCACGGCGCGATGGTGTGCAGGACCACGTGGCGCGCGAGAGGCCGGGCGGGGCGATCAGGTTTAGATCTGGACCCGCGGAGTGAATCTCGATGGGCAGAGGCAGGCCGAGGCGCAACAGCTTGGCGCCTGGGGCGGTGTTGGTCAGCCTCAACGGAATTTCCGCAGGACGCTCGGCGACCAAGCGCAGGATCTCCGGCGCGTCTATGCAGACAGCGGTCAGCGCGCCACGTGCCAGCAGCGCATCTGCCGCTGCGACGGCGGTAAAGAGGGCAGCGATTGCAATGCAAGCGATGGCCAACTCCGGCACGAGCGCGCCGACCGCCGCGCAAGGCAGTAGAAGAAGGGCTTCAGAGACCAGCAATCGCGTGCTTGGAACGATCATCGCGGGACCGGAATCTCCTCTAGGACCTTTTGAATCACTTCGGCAACGCTGACGCCTTCGATTTCAAATTCCGGCCGTAAGATCAGCCTGTGGCCGAGCACGGGGAGCGCGACGGTGTGGACATCGTCGGGCGTGACAAAGTCCCGGCCCGAAATGGCGGCGTAGGCGCGACTGGCGAGTAACAGCGCTTGCGTGGCGCGCGGTCCGCCGCCCACCAGAACACTTTCGTGCGTGCGCGTGCGGCGGATCACATCGACCAGATAGGCGACCAGCTCTTCGCGGGCGGTAATCTGCTCGAGCGAGCGTCGCAGAGGCGCGAGTTCCTCGGCTCGCAGAACGGGCTGGACGGCGCCGCGAGCAAGCACGGCCTCGGGCGAATCGCCGCCCAACATGCGGTGCGCAAGGTCGAGCTCGTCGTCGCGTTCCGGCCACGGCATCGTGATCTTCAGCATGAAGCGGTCCTTCTGCGCTTCGGGCAGCGGATAGGTTCCCTCGGACTCGATGGGATTCTGGGTAGCGAAGACGGTGAAGTTCGGCGAGAGGGCGTGGGTTTCGCGGTCGATGGTAACCGAGCGCTCCTGCATGGCTTGCAAAAGGGCCGATTGCGTTTTGGCAGGCGCGCGATTGATTTCGTCCGCCAACAGAAAGCTGGTGAACACGGGTCCGCGGATGAGGGTGAACTCATTGCGCTGGAGGTTGAAAACGTTGGTTCCGGTGATGTCGGCGGGCATCAAATCCGGAGTGAACTGGATGCGCGCGAAGTCACAGCCGAGCACGTGCGCCAGTGTGCGGGTGAGCAGAGTTTTGGCGACACCGGGCACGCCTTCGATGAGCGCATGCTGGCCCGTGATGATGACGATGAGAGCCTGCTCAATGACATTGTGCTGGCCGATGATGACTTTGGCCACCTCGGCTTTGACCCGGCCAAGCACGGCGGCGAGGTTTTCGAGCGCGGCGTCCCGTCCGGTTTGTTCTTCCATCATTTCTCCCTTGCGAGCGCTTGTCCGATGGCTTGATAGGCCTTGACTGGATCGTACTCCCGACGCGCGATCTCCTCCACGCGATGCAGTTTGTCCTCCGAATAGCGCGGGCCAAGCGACAGCGATTTCCGCCACTCATCCAGACACGCGTGGATTACTTCCGCGGGCGGTGCGGCGCGTCGCAACAAATAGTACGGCATGCCCCAGGATTGCGCCGCAGAGGTGGCCGGCTGTTCGGCAGGCTGTGCGGGCACGAGCGGCGTTGAGTTTTTCCAAATGAACAGAACCGCGAGTAGCAGCAGTGCGGCCAGGAACGGTTCCAGATGATAGCGGCGGCCCAGCGCGGCGACGCTGCCGGTTTCGGTGACGCCGAAATGCGATTCGTCGAAAATCAAGCGGCGGTTGGGGCCGGCATACCAACTGATCAGGTTGGCATCGCGATTGAACAGGAGCGCCTGGTTGGTGAGCGGATAAGCGTCGGCGGCCAACACGATCGATCCCTTGCCGAATGCGCGCTCAATCAGAATGGCGTGGCCGGCGGCGGAGCGGACCACGTTCCAATCCTTCGTGGCAATGAAGTACAGCAGGTTGGCACGCTTGTGGAGCGTGGGCTCCGCCAGAGCGAGAGCGACGCCCCAACGGCCGAGCTCCCAGCGGCCACCCGGCTTCGTTCCAGCGGGTAGGCGCAAGACCGGCAGCAGGCCGATGACCAGCCGTGCGCCGCTCGTAGCGAGCTTGTCCAAATCGTCGCGTTCGGCGCCGGCGAAAGACTTGGCATCCAGGCCCAAATCAAAGACCGTTGCGCCCGCGGCTTTGATTTTGTCGAGCGGCTGATAATTTCGAAGCGCCGAAACGCCGGGGAGCGCGTGGAAACTCTCGAACAGCGCCTGCGTCCCGACGGGATCGGCGCGGAGCGAAGAATATTCCGGGTAGACGTCGCCCGTCTCGAAACGCCAGCGGAACAACTGCACCAGGCCGAATCCAAAGGCCGCGACGAGCGCGAGTGCGAGCCAGCTAGCTTTCCGCACAGACTTTCATCCTTTGCAGATTGTCGCGGAAACTCTCGATGGTCTGCACGCTCACTTCGTGATCACCATACCAGGCGCGCTCGAAAACGCGGGCGTTTTCGGAGAACAGGTGGGCGACGCCGGTTTTGTCGCGCGTTCGGCGGCGCAGCTCCGTTTCGTACTGGCGATTGGTTTTAGCGGCCTGGACATTGACCAGCGAGCGGCGCGCGAGGTAAGAGAGGCTTGCCAGATAGAAAGCACGCACGGCCAGGCGCAGATCGCCGCGCGCGATCAAGTCCTGCGCGAGTGCGAGCCACTGGTCTTCGGGAACCTTGGCGGCATCGAGGCGATCGTCGTTCACGTCCGCTACCGGCGCGACCAGCGCGGTGCTAACGGGCTTCGCGATCCGCTTCCCTCGCCAGAATCGCAGCAGCAGAATTCCCATGGCAACCGCGAGCACGGCAATCAAGGAATAAAGAAGCCAGCGGAGTTTTGGGTTGGGCCGCAAGTCGCCACGCGTGCGATCTCCGGGCAGCGGCTTCTCGCGGAACAAGTCGCGCAGCCAGTCGAGAGCGGTGGCGATCCACTCGCCCAAGCGATCCACGGCGCGGCCCAGAGCATCAGCCACGTTTTCGGCGAAGGCATTGGACTTCGGGGCGGCATCGCGCGGCATGCGCCAGGTGTATTCGGGCCGGTGGATCACCTGATCGATGGAGCGATCGAGATCCTTAGGCGGGATGGCGCTCTGGGCCGGGATCACGGGACAGACAGTCAGCAGCAGGCAGACCAGTGTCGCCACGCGGCGCAAGTTTGCAATCGCGGCTTTCAGGTCGTGTCCTGTAGTCACGGATTCACCGTAAAAACATCTCAGCACATAAACCGCCTTGATGAGGGGATCGACGGCGGCCCAGGCGAGACCGGCGGCGGTGGCGAACAGAGTCGAATTGAGTAGGTGGACGCCACTGCGTGTGAAAGTACTCTCGACGCCAAACAGCATTTTGACCAGATGCGGGACCAGAAAAAGCGTGATCGCGAGATTGAGAAAGACGAAGAGCGCGAATAGAAGCAGGATGGGAACCAGCATCCAGTTCTGTCTCGACTGAAAACCGGCTTGCTTGGCGGACTGCGATAGCAGCGTGCCGAGGCGAGGCGCATCGGATGCAAGCACGGCCGCGTTTTGATAGAAGGCGAATGCCGGAGCCAGCGGCAGCAAGGCCAGGAGCGCTGCGGGCAACAGAAATAGTTTGCTGCTCTGAACGAATGCTTGCAGGTAACCGATGCGCCAGATGCGTCCCGCGGTCCACGCGGGCGGCGGGCTTCCCTGCAAGCGTTGACGCAACCCGCGCGCGAATACGGCTTGCCAGAACGACATCCAAAGATACAGGACAGCGACGCCCAGCGATTCCGGCGCGCAATTGGCCGCGGCGAAACCGCTGTGCGCCATGTCGGCCCAGAAGAACAGCACGGCCAGCAGGAACGGCAAAGCGCCAACGTAGTACGCGAGTAGCAAGCTCACCGGCGCCTGGCGCAACAAGTGGAAGGCTTCCTCCACCAGTTCGATCGCGCCCTTTTCTTTTACGGCTGCCATTCGGTTCCTTCGTGCACGGCGGAGGGAACGAGGATCAGAACGCGCCCCGCATAGTAGAAGAACAGCCACGCGAGCAGCAGTCCGGTGAACGCACCCAGCACACCCGCGGCGCGGCCGAGTGCGCGTTTCTGCGGGCGTGCGGCGGTCAAGGTTCGCAGGCACGCGGCGCAGATCAGGCGATCTTCATGCTCGGTGACGCATTCACGGCAATAGTATTTCGCGCAATTGGGGCAGCGGCATACGGCTTCCCTATGCGCATGATGAAAGCAACGTTGCAGAGCGAGTGTGGAAATGGCGAGGCCTCACTGGGGCGCGGGCAATGGCGGCGGGCGCCGCAAAGTCCGCCGGTAACGCACGACGAGGAGCAGACCGGCCGCGGCGATAATGCCGTCCGCAGCCGCTGCCGTGACGTGCAAGGGAACATAACCCGGATAGTTTTCGACAAAAACCGTCGCGGGCGTGAAATCATGCTGCCGTTGTTTCTCAAACGTCGCGAGCAAGTTGGCGGTGTAGGTCAGCGCGGCGGTGATGATCAACGCGGCAAACACCAGGGCGCGGATCGAGCCGGGAATGTCGAAGCGCCGGAAGCGAACGGTGAGCCAGACGACGCAGGCCATCTCGGCGATCAGCAAGGTCCAGCCCGCGACATTCATCGCCGTGCCTTTGACGGTGAAGCTCAAGTAGCTGTGCAAGGCGTCGAGCAGCAGCAGCACGAACAGGAGAGCGTAGCCCCAGCCGCTATCGGGCTGCTTGCGGGTGGGCAATGGCGGTGGCGTGGGAACTTGCGCCCGGACTTCCGGCGGCTCCGTGGGCAGAGCAGCAATTTCCACGGTCATCGGACCCTGTACCTGTTCGATGTAGGGCTGGATGATGCGCAACGTTTTTTCCGCGGTCCGCATCCATCGCAGAGAGCGGAGCTCTTCGCGGCTCACCGCTGTCTGTATGTAGCACGAGCAGGTGGGCCCGAGGGCAATCAAATAGAGCGTGATCCCGAGAGACAAGCCGCCCATCACCCATAGGAATGTTTTTTGAAAATCGAAGAAAAGGCCGGGCGCGAGGAAGCCGGCCGCCAGAGCGCCCATGGAGTAAGTCCACAGGCTAACCGGCCCGGTGCGCTCCAGAATGAACGCTTGAATATCGCGGAGATAGTATCGCCGGTAATCCTCCGAGAAGCGATTCGATTGCACCGACAGCAGGTGGTCTTCCCCCAGCCAAAGCGAGGCCCGGCTGAACACGCTGAACGGTCTGCCGGGCAGCCTGCGATACCGGCGTCCGCTCCGCCACTTCATGCCAGCCGCCTTGCGTTCACAATGGCGTAAATGATGAATCCCATCAGCCCCAATTGACCAAGCGCCAGCACGATAGCCAGAAGAAAACGGACTTTAGTGCGCGGCAGGATGCTGGTGGGAGCTTTCCAGTATCGGATCGAAACATACAGGGCGAGCGGCGCACCGATCACCGACGGCCAGAAGAACAGCAGAAACGGAAATGTCGCGAAGGCTAAGGCGGCTGAATCGTAGAGGACGCGGTGGTTCTCGAAATCGACTTGTTTGCGTTTGCGGCTGCTTGATTCAAGACAGCCGGGGCACCAGTCCTGGCCTTTGAACTCCACGCGGCACAGCGCGCAAAGAAAGCGTCCGCACTGATGGCACGTTACGACGGCGCGCTTTTCCGCATGGTAGAAACAGCCGGCCTCTCCCGCGAGCGACACTTCACCCGTTGCCGCTGCTTGCGGGCCGGCAAACAAGGCCGGAAAAGCGCGGACCATGAGTTCCGTTCCGCAGGACGGACACCGCATCCAGTTGGTGGTGACGAAGAAGTAATCCGGAACGGGCGCCTGGCATCTTGCGCAGGGGACGGGCATCGTCTGCTTCTAAGCGTAGATCACGCGCGTGTCGCAGATGCGGTCGTGCAGCGCGCGTTTCTGCTCGTCGACTCCCGCGATGATGTACCCAATTCCCAGCGTCAGCCCGCTGAGATAATTCGCAAAGAAGCGCCCGATCGCCAACGGCACCGAAATCGGACCGCCCCTCGAGGTAACCACCTTCAGCCGGAGTGCCATCTTCCCGGGCGTGGCTCCGTAACGGGTGAGAAAGAAAACGCTGTACGAAAGGGCAACTGTCAGGTTGATCAGAAACATGATTCCCTGATAGGCGAGCATTGCGCCCGAATAAACCGGCATAGCGCCCGGCACACGCGCCCCGGCGCCCTTGACGAAGAGCACCGTGCCAATCATGTTCAACAGCATGCTGACGGTAAAAAGAATCGCGCCATCAATGAAGATCGCAACGAATCGGATCCAGAATCCTCCATAGTGCACGGCCCCAGTCGCAGCAACGCCTTCCCGCAATTTGTGCGTGAACGTTTCCTTACACGCCGCGCAGACGAAGGTATTGCCGAAGGGAATCAGCTCACTCTGAGCAAAGGGACGGCCGCACTCGCCGCAGAAGCGCATGGTGGGCTCGGGAACGGCCGTTGCTACGGGGAACCCGTGTTCCGCGGGCGGTGCCACCACGGGCCGAACCGTACGATACGCCTGCCAGTTCGACATCCCCTGTCGCCAAACCAGAGTGTCCGGATTTACGACGCCGGAGCGTGCCAGCGTCTCCAACGCCTCTTCCTTAATCGGACCAACTTGCCGCCCCGATTCGGCGTAATACCAATCCATAAAGGCCGCATCGACATTGTAGCTCGATGCGATCCGCGCCCGTGGTACAACTCTGATATGGCCTCATTTACCGTCAAAACTCCCGAGCGCGAGTACTGCGCGCTGGTGGAGCGAGGCATTCTTTCCCGCGTGGCGCAGTTCATTCCCAAGGGCTCCGGCAAAGTCTTTGTCGTGACCACTCCGGACGTTTGGCAGCACTATCGTGGGCGATTCGGGCAAGGATTTTCGGGTACCGCGCCCGAAGTGCTCTTCTTTCCCGGCGGCGAAGAACGCAAGCGGCTGGCGCACGTGGAAACGCTGGCGGAAGAGATGATGCGTCGCGGCGCGGACCGCACCAGTATTGTCGTCGCTTTCGGCGGCGGCATTGTCAACGACATGGGCGGCTTCCTCGCCGCTATCTTCATGCGCGGCATTCCGGTGGTGCAGGTGCCCACGACGTTGCTCGCTCAAGTCGACGCCTCCATCGGCGGCAAGACCGGTGTCAACCTTCTTGAAGGCAAGAACCTGATCGGCAGTTTTCACCAGCCGCTTGCGGTGTTGATCGATCCCGAAGTGCTCGCCACGCTTCCCGACCGCGAGTATCGCGCCGGCCTGTTCGAAGTGATCAAGTGCGGCGTGATCCGCAGCGCGCCTCTGTTTCAATTGCTGACCGAGCAGCGCGCTGCCGTGCTCGCCAAGGAACCCGCGGTAGTCGACCGCCTGATCGAAGAATCGGTGCGCATCAAGGCAGAGGTGGTTTCTGCCGATGAGCGCGAATCCGGCGTGCGCCGCATTCTCAACTTCGGCCACACGTTTGGCCACGCGCTTGAAGCCGAAACGGCCTACGCGCGATTTCTCCACGGGGAGGCTGTTGGTTTCGGTATGCGCGCCGCTGCCTATCTTGCGAAATCGTTGGGATACGTGGCGGACCGTGACGCCAACAGCATCCTCGATGCGGTCGATGGTTACGGTCCTATCCCTTCGTTGCACGGCATCCCCGCCGAGCGTCTAGCTGGCCGCCTCACCATGGACAAAAAGACCATCCAGGGAAAAGTTCACTTCGTGCTGCCAAAGGTGATCGGCGAAGTCACCGTTGTTTCCGGAGTGGATGACGGCGCGGTGCTCTCCGCCATCCGCTCCGCGCTCGCATGAAAGGCACTGCGCCCGCGGGCGTCTCCACGGAGCAGGAAGCCTCGCGCTGGGTGCGGGCGATGTTCGGCAGCATTGCGCCGCGTTACGATCTCGCCAACCACGTCCTTTCGCTCAATCTGGATCGCTGGTGGCGCGGGCAAACGGTGAACCGTGTACGCCACATTCTGCAGCGTCCCGGTACGCGTGCGCTGGACCTCTGTTGCGGCACCGGTGATCTTCTGCTCGCGCTCCAAGCGCGGTCCGCGAGCCCCGTGATGGGTAGCGACTTTTGCCATCCCATGCTGCTCTCCGCGTCGGCGAAAGTTGCGCGCCGTAAACGCCAGTGTCCGTTGTTCGAATCCGATGCGCTCGCCTTGCCTCTGCCCGCAAACGCGCTGGATCTCGTCACCGTGGCCTTCGGTTTCCGCAACCTGGCCGATTATGCAGCGGGCCTCGCGGAGATGTACCGCGTCTTGAAACCGTCCGGCGTGGCCGCGATTCTCGAATTCTCCCAACCTGGGAACACGATGTTCGGCAAGCTCTACGGATTCTATTCGCGCCGGGTGCTGCCACGGATCGGCGCGGCTCTTTCGGGTTCACGAGATGCGTACAGTTATCTTCCCGAATCCATCGAAAAATTCCCGTCGGCCGAAGGCCTGGCCGCCCGCATGCGCGCCACGGGCTTTCGCGCGGTCGAGTTTATTCGCATGACCGGCGGCACCGTCGCCCTCCATCTGGGAACGAAGTAATTCATCCCGCCGCTATACTGAGTTGATGGCTCATCCTATTACACTCATCCCTGGCGACGGCATTGGACCGGAAGTCGCAGACGCCACTGTGCGGGCGGTGGAAGCCACCGGAGCCGTAATCGCTTGGGAGCGTGTCGAGGTCGGTGCTGCCGCGCAGGCTCAATCGGGCGAGATGCTGCCCAAAGCGGTTTTCGACTCCCTCCATCGCACGCGCGTGGGATTGAAAGGCCCCACGGCCACGCCCATCGGCAGCGGTCATCGCAGCATCAACGTCGCCTTGCGCAAGAAGCTCGATCTTTATGTGAACTTCCGCCCTGTGCGCATGCTGGCTGGCTTGCACACGCGCTATCAGGACCTTCCCATCGACATGGTGATCTTCCGCGAGAATACCGAGGACCTTTATTCCGGCCTCGAGCACGAGGTGGTGAAAGACGTCGTTGAGAGTCTCAAGGTCATCACGCGCACCGCGTCCATCCGCATCGCGCGCGCCACATTCGAGTATGCGCGCCGCGAGGGCAGGAAGAAAGTCACCGCCGTCCACAAGGCCAACATCATGAAGATGAGCGATGGCCTGTTCCTCAAATGCTGCCGGGAAATTGCGGGGGAATTTTCAGAAATCAAGTATGAAGAATTGATCGTTGATAACGCCTGCATGCAGCTTGTCATGCGACCCGAGACATTCGACGTTCTGCTATTGCCCAATCTTTATGGCGACATTGTTTCCGATCTAGCGGCGGGCTTTGTGGGCGGATTGGGCATTGTGCCCAGCGCGAATCTCGGGCAAAACAGCGCGATCTTCGAAGCCGTACACGGAACCGCGCCGGATATCGCAGGCCAGGGGAAAGCCAATCCCACGGCGCTGCTGCAATCCGCGGTTTTGATGCTGGCCCACCTCGGGGAGCGCGACGCCTCACACCGCTTGCAAAACGCGATCGAAAGCGTCTACGCCGAAGGCAAATACCTGACGGGGGATGTAGGCGGAAAAGCGTCCACAGGAGAATTCACGGACGCTGTCATTGGCGCCATGCGTTAAGCCGAAGGGGCAGCATCGTATCGCCGCCCCTTTTGCCTTTTGCACTTTGCCTTTTGCCTTCTGGCTTTAGAGTCCCTTCTTTGCCAGAAACTCGCAGAGATCCACAACCCGGCAAGAGTAGCCCCACTCGTTGTCGTACCAAGACAGCACGTGCACCAGGTTGCCATCCAGAACCTTGGTCATCTCGCTGTCCACAATTGAGCTATTGGGGTTGTGCAGCATATCGCTCGATACCACTGGATCTTCGGTATACGCCAGAATACCCTTGAGCGGACCAGCTGCCGCTTCTTTCAGCGCCGCGTTCACTTCCTGCGCTGTCGTCGCCTTGTCGGTTACCGCGACCAGGTCGACCACGGACACATCCGGAGTTGGCACGCGCATCGAGTAGCCATCCAGCTTGCCCTTGAGTTGCGGCATCACCAAGCCGATCGCTTTGGCCGCACCCGTCGTGGTCGGGATCATGTTGATCGCCGCCGCGCGCGCGCGCCGCAGGTCCTTGTGCGGGAAATCCAACACGTTCTGATCGTTGGTGTAGCTGTGGATCGTGGTCATCGATCCCTTCTGAATGCCGAACTTATCGTGGAGAACCTTCACCACCGGCGCCAGGCAGTTCGTCGTGCACGAAGCGTTCGAGATTACGTTGTGCTTCTTCGGATCGTATAGGTTATCGTTCACGCCCAACACGATGGTGATGTCTTCGTTCTTGGCCGGCGCCGAGATGATGACTTTTTTCACCGTCCCGCGCAGGTGCTTGCTAGCGTCCTTCGCCTCGGTGAATCGGCCAGTCGATTCGACCACTATTTGCGCTCCAACCGAAGTCCAATCCAGTTCCGCGGGATCTTTCACCGCAAAAACTTTGATGTGCTTGTTGCCGATGCGGATGCCATCCGCTTCGGTCGTTACCGGCTCGTGCAACGTGCCGAGCACGGAGTCGTATTTTAAAAGGTGAGCGAGCGTTTTCGTGTCGGTAATATCGTTCACCGCCACGAATTCGACATTTGCATTGTGCAAGCCTGCGCGGACGACATTGCGACCAATGCGTCCGAAACCGTTAATTCCAACTTTTACTGCCATGTTCTGGATTGTCTCCTAGTGAAGATTAAGGGGATTACCTTCCAGGATAACAAAGGTTGCGGACTTCGTAGGAGCGAGGCATGCCTCGCTATCCTTTAACTTTGTAAGTATCGTGCTAAATCGTCCGGCCGGAAGCAATGTGCAACGGCTGTCTCGCGCGTGATGCGTCCCGCCCGCACCAGCTCCGCGAGAGACTGCTCCATGGTGATCATTCCGTCGGCGCGTCCGGTGGCAATGGCGGTATAGAGCTGGTGATCTTCGCCCTTGCGGATCAGGCTGCGAACCGCGTGCGATCCCATCATGATCTCGACCGCCGGGTAACGCCCGCCGCTGTTCGCCGTGGGAACCAGTTGTTGGGCCACCAGTGCCAGCATCGCGAGCGAGAGCTGTTGCCGGATCTGCCGCTGGTTGGCGAGCGGAAACGTATCCAGGATGCGGGAAACCGCTTGTGAGGTGTCATTGGTGTGCAACGTTGAAAGCACCAGATGGCCCGTTTCCGCCGCCGTCAGCACCGTGGCGATCGTTTCCGGGTCGCGCATCTCGCCCACGAGAATCACATCGGGCGTTTGGCGCATGATGCTGCGCACCGAACTTGCGAACTCCGGCGTGTCGTGTCCCACTTCAATCTGTTCCACGATGGAGTTGCGGTTGCCGTGCACGAACTCGACAGGATCCTCGATGGTCACGATATGATCGCGCCGCTCGGTATTGATGATGTCGATGATTGCCGCGAGCGTGGAGCTTTTGCCGCAGCCTGTCGAGCCGGTGATCAGGATCAGCCCCTGGCGAGCCTGGGCCAAACGGTGCAGCGTCGCCGGCAAGTGCAGCGATTCAAGCGTCGGAATCCGCGCCGGTAACAGCCGGATGCTCCCCGCCAGCGTGCCGCGCTGATGATGCACGTTGGCGCGGAAGCGGCCGATCGCCTCGCGCGAAAAGCAGAAATCTGTAGACTTGCTTTGTTGGAGCTCCTGCGCCTGCTTCGCGGTGAGCAACGGCAGCAGCAGGTTACGCGTGTCCTCCGCGCCTAGCGGCGGCCCCGCGGCGGGCGACAATACACCGTCGATCCGCAACGCCACCGGAGCGCCCGCGATTAGCAGCAGGTCCGACGCGTGGCGCTGCGCGGCGTACGCCAGCAGTTGGTCCAGGCTGGCGGTGCTTTGCGGAGCATCGCCATGACTTGCGCGGCTTCCCAATGCCGCCCGGTTCAGTTCAGCGACGATTGACGCCAGTTCATTGTCATAGCCCAGCATAACTGCAAGGTAGGGGAGGACAAAGAAAAAGTCAACGCGCGGCCTCCCGAAACGGGAAGACCGCGTGTGGTGATCCGCGCCGAGCGAAGGCGAAAGTGGTCGGGTGGACGCCCGGCATTTCGGAATCTTCCCTCGACGCTCTGAAATTCCGTCAGCGTGATCTGGCACGGTGGCCAGTCACGCTGCGAGCCTTTCTAGGGGCGCCGGAAAACAGTACCACCCAGCGAAGCCGGCCGGGGGAGGGACGGCTTCGCCCTGACGGTGAGTGTCGCTGCGCAGCAACGATGGCGGTGTGGGCAAACTAACCGCCTTTTGATTTCAGAATATAGGCTGCCTGGACAAGCTCACGGATGGGCCCGTTCGCAAGTTCTTGAATCCGCTGCCCACAAAATTCCGGGATCAGCGTGATTGCTACGCGACCGATCCCTCGCCGCCATCGACGCGAATCGTGTTTCCGGTCATCCAGTAAGTATTCTCGTGGCACAGCACGCCGATACACTTGGCGACGTCCTCGGGCGTGGTGAGCCGCTGGTGTGGGTTTCTGGCCTTGGCGAACGCCGCCAGCTTGTCGTGCCCGGGAATTTTGCGCAACGCCGGGGTGTCGGTAACTCCCGCCATGATGGCGTTGGCGGTAATGCCGAACGGCGCCAGCTCGAGCGCCAGTTGCCGGATATGCGCCTCGAGAATCGCCTTCGCCGCCGAGACCGGACCGTATTGCGGAATGGCTTTGCCGCCGCCCTCGCTGGTCATGGCGTAGATACGGCCGCCCGCGACCATCAGGTGATTCATGACGAGATCGTTTACCCAGAAGACCAAACTGTGCCCCATCACGTCGGCGGTAACCTCGATTTGCCGTTTCGAAGCGACATCCGCCGCGCCAATGAGCGGCTTGAGGGCGCCGAAGGCGAGCGAGTGGAGTAGCACACGCACGGTGCCGGGCGTCTTTTCGAACACTTCGCGGATCTGGGCAACGGTCTCGCGCCGTTTCTCTTCGTCCGCCGCATTCAGGTTGAAGAAGATGGCCTCGCGTCCCAATGCCCGGATCTTATCCTGCACTTCCCGCGCGTGCGGCAGCGTTTCACGCAGGTCGAGGTGCACTCCGAAAATGTTCATACCGCGCGCCGCCAGCTCGATGGCGGTTGCTTCGCCGAAGCCGCTGCTTGCGCCCAGTATCAATGCCCATGGTTGTTGATTCATATCGCGATTCGTGAAACCGTGATCTCTCTTTCGTCGCCCTGGCCCGCCTCGATACGAATTTCGATCCGCCCGGCGGGCAGCAGGGCGGGGAACCGCTCTCCCCATTCGATCAACACAATGGCTTCCCGGTCGAATAATTCATCAAGCCCAAGCCGGGCGGCTTCGCTCATGTGTTCGAGGCGATAGAGATCCACATGATAAACCTTCGGGCCCGCGCCGTACTCGTGAATCAGGGTAAAGGTGGGGCTGGAAACTTCTTCCGGCTCCGCAGCGCCGAGGCCCTTGACGATGCCTTTGGCCAAGGTCGTTTTGCCCGCTCCCAGATTGCCAATGAGCAACACGGCCGCGCGCAGGGGAAGCTCGCGCGCCAGCTTCATGCCAACTGCGATGGTCTCTTCCTCAGACGCCGTGTGGAACGTGGGCACACTGCTCCATGGCCGCGGGCAAGTAGCGCAGCAGGTCGGTCGCAATCAGACATTTTTCTCCCAGCTCACGGGCGCCGAGTTCGCCCGAGAGCCCGTGCAGATAAACGGCTGCAGCGATGGCCTGTTCGGGGTCCTGGGGGAATTGCGCGAGAAAACCGGCAATCATGCCAGTGAGAATATCCCCAGTGCCACCGGTCGCCATGGCAGGTGTGCCGGTCGGATTGACCCACACGCGGCCGTCGGGAAACGCCAGGAGCGTGCGGTATCCCTTGAGAACGACGTGCACGGCGCGGTCACGGGCTAACTGGCGGACAAAACCCACACGGTCTTCTTCCAGGACAGGGATCGATTTCTTCACGAGGCGAGACATTTCGCCAGGATGCGGTGTGAGGACGCGGAGCCTGTTGTCTCCGCGCCACTCGGTGCCGGCGAGAGCGTTGAGTCCGTCCGCATCCACCACCATGGGTTGCGTGAACTCATGAAGCGAGCGGCGTACCACGGCGACGGTTTGCGGATCGGTGGTGAGGCCGGGGCCGATCGCGAGGACGGTCTTGCCCTTCCAGATTTCCGCGAGCTTGCCGGAGTCGAGCGCGCGGACGGAAATGGACCCGCTGGATGTTTCGGGCAGGGGTTCGGTCATCAGTTCCGGAGCGTGCGAAGCGATCACCGGGATGGCGCGTTCGGTGGAAGCCACCGTCACTAACCCAGCGCCGGCGCGAAGAGCCGCCATGCCCGCCATGGCTGCCGCGCCGGTTTTACCGTGCGAAC
>Ga0181536_10002792_pt1 | contig 19389 bp, 14 predicted proteins | sample PEATcosm2014_Bin_41_FD_121105 | JGI IMG/M metagenome (GOLD analysis project Ga0181536, IMG submission 121105) | Peatland microbial communities from MTU Mesocosm Facility, Houghton, MI, USA - PEATcosm2014_Bin17_60_metaG | ecosystem: Environmental > Terrestrial > Soil > Wetlands > Peat | place...
GGTCATCTTCTGGCGTAATGGGGTCACAAGTTGCTCCTTGTGACGCGACCATATCGCGAATCACGAACGAGTGCCCGTTTCCTGCTTACGCGTAGCGTCTGCCCTGAGGCTTAGTTCAAACGAGCTTTTCGGAAACTCAAGAGTGCACGTCACCTTGCCGCGTAGTCCCCATCCCGCAGACTCGTCCCGGCTTCGGCAACGTATGAGTGGCGCATTCCGCACCTGGAGGTTATTTGCGGCTCGGGGCCGCCGCCAATCCCCTACGCGCGCGACAACACAGTGCCGGGCACGCCGTTTACCGGTGCCCCGTCTGTTCCCTCGGCCGCCCGACCAAACCGCGCCGTGAAGTGGAACGTGCTTCCCCGGCCGACTTCGCTTTCCACCCAAATGCGGCCGCCCATCAGTTCCACTAGCCGCACGCAAATCGCGAGTCCGAGGCCTGTGCCGCCGTATTTTCGCGTGGTCGAACCATCCACCTGCCGGAATGCATCGAAAATCACCTCGTGCTTATCCGCCGCAATCCCGACTCCGCTGTCAGCCACCGTGAAGTGCAGCAGCATCCCCTGTTCGTCCGCTGATTCGACTCTGGCTTCCACCGCGATCCAGCCCGTGGCGGTAAACTTCACCGCGTTGCCGATCAGGTTCATCAGCACTTGGCGCAGCCGGGACGGGTCTCCCACTACAAGCCGCGGAATCTCCAGCGCCACGTGCCGCCGCAATTCCAGCCCCTTCTGCGTAACTGCGGCCCTCAGGGTCCGCACCGCGCCATGCAGGCACTGCTCCACCGAGAATGGAACCTGCTCCAGATCCACGCGGCCGGCTTCCATCTTTGAAAAGTCGAGCAGGTCGTTCAATATGGACAGGAGCGATTCGGCGGAGGCCGTTAGGTCCTGCAAGTACTCCTCCCGTTCATCTGTCGCTGTGGTCCCCTTCGCCAGTTCCGCCATGCCGAGAATCCCATTCATCGGTGTCCGGATCTCATGGCTCATGTTGGCGATGAACTCGCCCTTGAGGCGATTGGCCTCTTCGGCCCGCGCCTTCTGCACGAGTACGTTCGCCTTCTCCTTCTGCAGCTCCCGGGTCCTCTGCTCGACCGCCGCTTCCAGGCGCCGTTGCTCTCGCGTCAATTTCGCGATCCGCCAGGCCCATATCAGGCGCGTACCGGCCACCACCAGCGTCACCAGCAACGCGCACGCCCACCACGATAGCCACCAGGGCGGCAGAACGCGAAACGAAAAACTGGCCGCTTTCCTGCTCCACACGCCTGCCGGACTGCAGGCCATTACTTCAAACGTGTAGGTGCCCTCAGGTAGTGTTTGATATCGTGCCTCCCGCTGGCTCGTCTCCACCCACGCCTCGTGCGCGCCCTGCATCCGGTAGCGGAAACGTACCGCGTCTTCATCCACGAAGCTCAAGCCCGCGAACTGCACCACCAGCGGGCGGTCCTGATAATGAACCGTCAGTCCCGGCGACTGCCTCACCGAGCGGTCTCCAAACCGGACGGATGTGATCACCACGGGAGGCGGCGCATCGGGCAACAGACGCACCGGCGGCAGGTAATGCGAGACGCCCCGGCTGGTTCCAACCCACATGCTGCCGTCGCCATCGGCGAACAACGACCGGCCTACGCAATCTTCCCAAAGCAGGCCCTGCGCCTGGCTGAAGTGCCGCCACTTCCGGCCATCATAGGCATCCACGCCATCATTCGAACTGGCCCACAGCCATCCCCGCGTATCCGCTGCAATGGCCGCGACTTCATCGGACTTCAGTCCATTGCGTTCGGAGAAGTGCTGCCATCGCGGTGTTCCGTGCTCGAACGTCAGGCGTGAGATTCCGTTTGACTGTGTGTACGAGATCCAGATGCTGCCATCGGGAGTTTCCGCCACCGAATCGACGGCGTCGTCGGCCATCCCGTCCTTGGCCGTATACCTCGTCCATTGGCCGTTCTCCATGCGTAGTAAACCAAGCGAGCCGGCGAACCACCAGCGGCCCTTCGCGTCGATCAGCATCTGGCCGAATATTTCCGTCGCCGAACTGAGCGGCGGGATCTGGCGCTCGAATGCCGGCGAGCCATTAGGAGCGGTGCTGCGAAACAGCGCGCCTTGCGTGGTCACCCATAGGCGGCTTTCGCCGTCGATCGCGAAACCGGTTACCAGGCTGTCTTCGGTGGCCGTGCCAAGCTCGTAATGCCGAATTTTTCCGCTTCCAGGATCCAGGCGAGAAACGCCTCCCGGAGAGCTTCCCACCCAGATGGCACCATCCGCCGTTGACGTAATGGCGCGGACTTTCCGGCCGCCTAAGCCGTCTTTTTCAGTCCAGGCCCGCGAGATTTTCCCGTCCGCCTGGAACCGTTGTAGTCCATTTTCGGTGCCCAGCCACAAGGTCCCCGAACGGTCCCGGTAAATTGCCTGCACGTTGTTGCCGGCAAGTCCCTCGGAATTCGTCCAGGACTGCCAGCGCTCGTACCCTCGCCAGCGCGCCAACCCCGCCCCGGCCAAGCCTATCCAGATCGAGCCCTCCCGGTCCTGCAAAATGCAACAGGTTGGATTGGTCGGCAACCCCTGCGGAATGCCGATCGTTTCCCACTCGTCGCCGTTCAGAAAGCTCAGTCCTGCTTCGCTTGACGCAAATAACCGTCCGTCCCGGTCCATCTGCAACGAAGCAATGCCGATCGCCGGTGGCGCCAATCCACGATCACGAGGGGTAAACTCCTTCGATCCACTAGGCCGGACCATCACCCGATTCACGCTACGGATCCATAGGTTTCCTTCCCGGTCGGTCAGAATCGTATCCCACCGGTCCTCCGGAATTCCCTCAAGGACCTGTATCCCCTGTGGATTCAATGTACACAGGCTATTGCCGCAACCCAACCAGACGGTACCGGCCCGGTCGAGGTGCACACCGTAAACTGCTGGATCGGCAACCTGTTGGGGGTTGAGCAAACGCCGGAACACGTACTCGGAACCCTTCGGCTCGCCAACGTATAACCCTTTACTGGTCCCCACATACAATCGTCCCTGAGAATCGGAAGCCAGACTCGATTGCCCGCTGATGCTCACCAGCCCCATAGAATCAACGAGTTGCAACTGTCCGTCGCGCATCCGCGCCAGCCCGCCGCTGGTTCCTACCCATAATTGACCGTCGGGCGTCTCGGCAAGAGCCTCTATGTTGTCTGCTAAAGCGGGAAGCTGGAAGGCGGTGAAGCGAGAACCATCGTAGCGGAACAGGCCGGTGGCCGTGCCGACCCATATAAAACCGGTGCTATCTTGTAACAAACAGTGGACTTCTGTGTCCTTTAGGCCGTCGCGATGACTGTAGTAACGGAAACGGTGCCGCTGCGCCAGAAGCGGACCGGAAAGCAGCAGCGAAGCCAGCCAAATCAATAGGATCGACCGGGAACCTCTGCCAGTACTAAGTGGTGTTCGTGCCACTTGAGAAAGAGTCCGTCAACTCTATTGTTTATGCACAAAGGACACAAAGCCAAGATTGACTTTGGAGAACGTGAAATCATTTGCCAACACGCGCCGTCTACCCAACGAATAGAAAAGTATTGGCGTCTAATATTGCGATCCCCCCTGGTGAAGAAAGGATGGGCTCGATGCGCGTGGCTTCTATCGTTGTGCTGTGCGCGGTGGCGCTCCTGTTACTAGGCTGTCAGGCCAAGACTGCACCCCTTCCGCCTAACTCTCCATCCACGGCTAACCTGGAGAAAATAAAGGTTAGATTCGACCGGCTGCACCGACGGGTGCGCTCCAATGGGACTGTGCAGGCGGTCCAGGCGCTGACCATCCGGGTACCACAGATCCGCGGCCAGAACGGAGACATGACCCTGACTAAGCTCATTCCTACCGGCGTGGCGGTTAAGGAAGGGGATGTGCTGGCGGAGTTCGACCGCGTCAAGCAGCTTGACGATGCGCGCGATGCGCAGGCCAAATTTGAGGATCTTCGGCACCAAGTCGATCAGCGCCGGGAGCAGCATCGCGCCGATGCGGAAAAGCGCGCCGCAGACCTGCAGCAGGCCCAGGCGGATCTGGAGAAGGCCCAGCTTGAGCTCCGCAAAGGTCCTATTTTGAGTGAGATAGATCGACTGAAGAACGAGGCTAAGCTGGAAGATGCAAAGGTGCACGTGGAGAGCCTCAAGCGCTCGGGCCATTTTCACGACGTCTCGGAGGCCGCCGATCTCAAAATCCTGGAGTTGCAACGCGACCGGCAGAAGCTGGCCTGGGAGCGTGCCCAAACCAATGCCGATCAACAAGTTATAAAGGCCCCGTTACCGGGCATGGTGTCGCGGGAGAACTCGTGGCACAACGACACGTTCGGTCCGGCCCAGGAAGGCGATCAACTCTGGTCCGGCGAACCCCTGCTGCGGATTTTCGATCCGTCGGGCATGGAGGTGGAGGTGGCGGTGGGTGAGCCGGATCGCTTAGCGCTGGCTGAAGGCACACAAGCCATCGTCCGGCTGGATGCTTATCCAGGGCAGACGTTCAAGGCGCATTTCGATTCGGCAAGCCCGGTTGCCACCGCGCTGCTGGATAGCGTGGTACGGACCTTTCCGGCGCGGTTCCGGCTGGACGATCAGGATCCGCACATACTGCCGGACCTCTCGGCGGCAGTGGACCTTGAAGTGATTGCGAAAGAGCCGGCGCTGCTGGTTCCGCGAGCCGCGTTGCACTACGTCCAAGGCAAGCCATATGTTACGCGGATTACCGGGTCTGACCGGCAGGAGGAACGGGCGGTCGAAGTGGGCGGATTCGACGACACCTGGATCGAGATCACATCAGGTCTCGCTAAGGGGGACGAAGTTCTCTCGCCGGTAAGTCCTCAGAAAAGAGGCTGAGATGGCGCGGCAGCGATCGAAACGAATCCTGGTGGGGTTAGCTTTGGCGGCCGCGGTGGTTGCGGGGGCGGGCGGGCTATACAAGTTGCGCAAAGTCCAGGCGGCGGTGAATCCGCCGACGGCGCGGGCGCGCAAGGGAGAGTTCGCGGTCATTGTGGTGTGCCGGGGAGAACTTTCGGTCAGGCACTCGGTGCAGTTGGTTGCGCCGGTCAACGTACCCGATTTGAAGATTGTGTGGCTGGCGCCCGCGGGGGGGCACATCAAAGCCGGCAGCCCGGTGGTTCGCTTCGACCCTTCGAGCGCGCGGCAGCAATTGGACGAGAAAAGCGCGGCGTTGCAACAGGCGCAGGCCACGGTGGAGCAGGCGGTGGCGCAGGCGCGCATCACCGCGGAACAGGACAAGCTCGACCTGGCGAACGCGCGCTACCAGGTGGAGCGCGCGCGCCTCGAAGCCTCGAAGCAGGCCATCGTCAGCGTGATCCAGGGAGAAGAGAGCAAGGTCGATCTGGAATCCGCCGAAACCAAACTCAAGGTGCAGGAAGCGACGGTGAGCCTGCACCAGGCGTCGGACACGGCCAAGATCGCATCCGTTACCCGGCAGCGCGATAAGGCGCAGGCGGAAGTGGATCTGGCTAAAGAAAGACTGGCGCAGATGGAGATGAAGGCGCCGCTAGACGGCGTGGTCATTTACCAGATGAACAATTCGCAGGGCTGGATGAACCGGCAGCCGTTCAAAGTGGGCGATCACATCTGGGCGGGGGCGCCGCTCGCGGTAATTCCAGATCTTTCCACAATCCGCATGGAAGGAAGGCTGGACGAGGTGGACCGCGGGCGTGTGGTAGCGGGCGCCGACGTGCGGGTACACGTGGACGCGTTGCCGGAAAAGACGTACGAGGCGAAGGTGGCGTCAGTGACGCCGCTGACGCAGGTGACGTTTGGAGAGTGGCCGCCGATTCGCAGTTTTCATGTGTACGCGGAGATCGCAGTCGCGGATGATCGTCTACGGCCGGACATGAACGGCAGCATGGATGTGATCACCAGCCGCATCCCGAATGCCATCAGCCTGCCCGGCAAAGCGATTTTCACGCGCGACGGCAAGCCGATTGTTTATGCGGCGCAGAAGGACGGCAGTTACCGGGCGGTAGAGGTGGAAATCATTGCGCGGAACCCGGACGAAGTTGCCGTGCGGGGCCTCGCGGAGAACAGTGCAGTGTCGTTAACCGAACTCAACCTGGAAAAGAAGCAACCATGAGCACTCCGGCGATTCAAACTCCCACGGCCCCCACGGGGCCGGAAGCAGCACCTGTTGTAGCGATCCGCCGGCGGCGCCGACCGCTGCGCGGTATTCTTCTGTGGCTTGTGCCAGCCCTGGCGGTGGCGGGTCTCGCGTGGGGTGGCGCGCGGCTGTATCGATCGATGAACGTCGCGCACGGCGCGGCGACACCAACTACGCGGGTGAAACGCGGCGACGTAGCGCTGACGGTGACGGCGAAGGCGGAACTGCGTGGCGGGAACTCCGAAGAGGTGGCCGCGCCGATGACGGGTGAAGGCGAGATGCACATCCGGTTCCTGCGCAAAGCCGGCGAAGTGGTGAACGAAGGCGACGTAGTGCTGGAGCTCGACACGACCGAGCAGGCGTACAAGCAGAAGGAAGCCGAAGCCGACCTGGCCGAAGCCGAGCAACAGGTGATCAAGGCCAAGGCGGATGGCGACGCCCAGCAGGAAGAGAACAATTACTCGCTCGTGAAGGCCAAGGCGGATGTGCGGCAGGCGGAGTTGGATTGCCGCAAGAACCCGATGCTATCGGCGATCGTCGCCAAGCAGAACAATCTGGCGCTCGAATCCGCAAGAGACAGGTTAAAGCAGCTCGAACAGGATCTGGCGAATTACAAGGCGACGGGAGAGGCGGGGATCGCCATCCAGGAAGCCGCACGCAAGAAGGCCGAGGTGCAAGCGGCGACGGCGCGAAAGAACATCGACGCCATGACGATCAAAGCACACCGTGGTGGCTATGTGGCCATCCGGCAGAACCCCAACATCAACTGGGGCTACCGGGGGATGACGCTACCGCCGTTCCGCATAGGAGATCGCGTGAGCCCAGGAATGGTGGTGGCGGAGATCCCGGATTTGAAAAGCTGGGAGATGGCAGCCAACATCGGCGAACTGGATCGCGGCCACCTGACGACGGGCGCGAAAGTCGACATACAGATTGTGTCTTTGCCGTTCCAGAAGTTCCACGGATACGTGAAAGATATGGGCGGCACGACCGGACCTCCCTGGGACCGGCACTTCGAGTGCAAGATTGCGCTGGACGATCCGTCGCCGGAGCTGCGACCGGGAACCAACGCCAACGTGGTTATCAAAACCGAGGTTTTGCACAATGCGCTTTGGGTTCCGGGACAGGCGGTTTTCGAGAGCGATGGACGGACCTACGTGTACGTGAAGTCGGGCTCGGGATTCGCGGCGGCGGACGTGAAGCTGGTGCGGCGCAGCGAAAGCCAGGCAGCAATCGCGGGAGTGACGGAAGGGCAGGTGGTGGCGCTGGCGAATCCGGATCAACAGACGGAAAAGAAGGCCGGCGGCAGCGCGTTACAGGCCCTTCAGAAATGAAGCCGGCAACGGTTGTCTCGATCGCGGAGCACACGCGCGGATTTTCCCGCTATCTTTCGGACTTTCCGCAGGCCGCGGGAAACCTGGCGGCGCAGAAATTCCGGACGGCGCTCACCATGCTGGGCATCGTGTTTGGCGTGGGCGCGGTGATCGGGATGCTGGCGATCGGAGCGGGTGCGCGGCAGGAGTCGCTGCGCTTCATCGAGGAATTGGGCGTGCGCAACGTGCTAGTGCAGTCGCGTCCGGCTACCGATTACCAGGAACTGCAAGTGCGGCGGCGCTCGTCGCCCGGATTGACGGAGCGCGACGTGCGCGTTCTGAAAGCCAATATCGACGGGCTGGAGCTGATCTCGCCGAACAAGTCACTGCGGCCGGCGCGCATGCTGCCCAAGGCGCCACACGATGCTCCGGACCTGATCGGCGTCGAGCCATCCTATGCTTCCATTCACAACCTGGAAACGGTGGAAGGAACGTTCTTTGACACGCAGCAGGACGCGGCCAGCGCACCACTGTGCGTACTGGGGGAAACAGCCAAGGTGGACCTGCTTGGATACGGTCCGGCGGTGGGCAAGTACGTCAAAGTGAACGACACGTGGGTGCAGGTGCTCGGAGTGCTGGCGCGGCAGTTGAGCTCGGGTTCCGCCTCGGGCGCGCAGGGACAGGATCGCAACAACGCAATCTACATTCCACTGAACACGTATCAATACCGCTTCTGGGACAACAATTTCCTGAAAGACGATTTCGATGGCATCGATATGCGGCTCAAGCCGGGAGCGGACAGCGTGGAAACGGCGAAGGTAGTGACGGCGATCCTGAATTCCACGCATCACAACGTAGCGGACTTCAACGTGGTGATTCCGGCGGACCTGCTGGCGCAGCAGCAGCGCACGCAAACGATTTTCACTTACGTGATGGTGGCGATCGCCGCGATATCGCTGCTGGTGGGCGGGATTGGAATTATGAATATCGTGCTGGCGACGGTGATGGAGCGAACGCGGGAGATCGGCGTGCGCCGGGCGACGGGAGCGCGGCGCAACGACATCGTGCGGCAGTTTTTGGCGGAGTCGGTATTGATTTCCGTAGGAGGCGGAATCTTGGGCATCGTGTTCGGCTATTTTCTTTCGTGGCTCATCGCGCGGACGGCGGAATGGAAGACAATCGTGACCCCGTCGTCGATCATCATTGCGTTTGGTGTTTCGGTGGCGGTGGGCATGATTTTCGGGATTTACCCGGCGGTGAAGGCTTCGCGCATCGATCCGATTGAGGCGCTGCGGTATGAATAGGACGCGACGCTTTGGCCGAACTAAAGTTCGGCCCTGCACGCTGAAGCGTGCGCCACTTGCGGCACTCGTCCTGTTGCTCACTCCGGTGATGTTTGCGGCTTCGGTGCGCGACTTCATCACGGAGCGTTTTCGCGGGCCGAATGTGCAGGTGCGCGAGGTGGCGAAGATTCAGGAGCACGTATTCGACGGGAAGCTGCACCTCAACGTGAAGGACTTCATCGAGCTGCTGCTGAAGAACAATACCGAGATCAACCTGGTGCGGCTGGATGTGCTGAACGCGGCGGATGCGGTGTTGAGCGCGAAAACGCCGTTCGACCCGTTCATCCAGGGGATCTTCAACAGCACGCGCTCGGTGACGCCGCAATTCAGCCAGATCGGGGGAGCAGCAAATCTCAGCTCGCTGGGAGAGAGCAGCACGATCAACTACCAGCAGACGCTGGAATCGGGCCAGATTCTGAGTTTCTCGTTTAACGGGTTCCGCAGCTCCACCAACAGCGAGTTCTACTATCTCAATCCGAATATTTCGACGTTCATGAATTTTCAGGTGACGCAACCGCTGCTGCAAGGGCGCCGCAACCTGCAATTGCGAGCGCCGCTGATGATTGCGCGGACGCAATTGCTGATCACTTCCGACCAGAGCGAGACGCGGATCGCGGACCTGGTGGCGGCCTACGCCAGCCAGTACTGGGATGCCGTTCAAGCGCGCGACAACATCAAGGTGCAGCAGCAGGCATATGATCTGGCGCAGAAATCTTACGAGCGTGACAAACTGGCGCTCGACCTGGGCGCGCTGCCCAGCCTGGACATTTTTCAATCGCAATCGCAGGTGGCGCAGCGGAAGGTGGCGGTGATTCAGGCGCAGTACGCGTACCGGGATGCGCTGGATGGATTGCGGCGGCTGATTGGTGCGGACCTGGACCCGGCGACGCGCAACATCGAGATCGTGCTGGAAGACGATCCGGTGGCGAAGGTCGAGCCGGTAGCGCCGACCGAGGAGGCGATCAGCACCGCGCTGCAAAAACGCCCGGAGCTGAGCGCGGTGCGGCGGCACCAGGGGATCAACGACTTGAATGCGCGGGTGTCGCGGGATTCGATGTTGCCGCGGTTCGACCTGAGTGCGTTTGGCGGGGGCAACGGTTTGGGCGGGAATCAGATTGCGGTGACGGGGCCGCTCGGCTCCGCGCCGACCACGGTAGCGGTGGGCGGGCTGGGCGACGCGCTCTACCAGATGTTCGCGTTCCAAGCGCCGTCTTACGGCTTCCAGGTGAGTATGACACTGCCCGTGCGCAACAGTTCGGCCGAGGCAGGCCTGGCAGACGCGCTGGTGAGCCGGGCGAGAGACCGGTACACGGAGCGGCAACTCGAGCAGCAGGTGATTCAGGACGTAAAGCTGGCTACCAGCCAGATACAGATGAGCGCGGCGCAGATCGAAGCGGCGAAGACGGCGCGCGACCTGGCGCAAAAGAACGTCGAGGCCGAACAGCAGAAATACGAACTGGGTGGCGTGACGGCGTTCGAGGTGCTGGACGCACAGTCACGCCTGGCGACGGTGGAGAGCTCGCTGCTCCAGGCGTACGTAGGGTACCGGAAGGCGCTGATCGGCTACGAGCGCGCGGTGTGGACGCTGCTGGACGGCCTGGGGATTATTGTCGAGATGCCGAAAGTGCGCTGAGAGGTCGCGAAGACCGGCCGGCTGACGCCGGCAGCGGCACGCCGAGGCCCACGATGGCAGATTAGCGGCGTTCGCGTCCGCGCAGTTCGTGGTGCTCCTCGCGGTGTTCGGGGCGGTAGCGCTGGAGGCTGTAGGGATGAACGTACGCACCTCGATTGACGAAGGTGCGGCCCCACGGGTGATTGTTGATGATCACGGTGTGGAGCCCCCAATCAAAGCTGACAGCACCCCAGCCCCATGGCGCGAAGGCAGCGCCGATCGTGATGCCCGGACCGAATGAAATGGCGGCGGTGATGCGGAAACCGGGCCTGGGCGCGGCGAAAACAACCAAGGGATCGTAGACCGGCACGAAGAAAAAGGCCGGGTTGACGGGCATGATTTCGATGGCCGGGCCGGCCGCGATCACTTGAATCTGCCCGTTGCTCCGCAGATACCCGTAGTCTCTCGCCTTCTGGCGCATGCGCTGGACGGCGTCCATGACCTGGTCGTGCTGCGCGAGAAAGGCGTCACCGAGGCGGCGGGTCCAGTTGGGATCGCGCGCCAACGCGTCTAAGACGGAGGGAAACGGCAGCAGCGCTTGCACGCTGGGGTCCCACGGCAAGTGATCTTCGGAAATGGCGCGGGCGAGGTCGTCAGCTTTTATGTAGCTGTGTTCATCGGCCCAGCGCGCGGCATCGGGGATCTCTTCGGGGAACGTAGACGCGGCGAGCGTCTGAGCCAGAAGCGGATCGGGATAAAGCGCAATGGGCGCGACGAGGCGGTCCAACTCTTCCGGGGGCAACGGCGCAGGCGGAGGGTACTGGCCGAGGGCGGGAAGCGGGCCGGACGCAAGCGCGGCCGCGATCATGAGCATGGGCAAAGTGGCTCTCGATGGGACTCTACGTAGCAGGCGCATTCACTGTCTCCTGAAATAGGTATGCCGAGATTTATGTAGCAGCCGGGGCGAGGTGCGCCGGTCGCACACCAATAGACGATCTTGCGTATACAAATGTTGCGGGTCGGCCTATCCATATGATTTTGCACTTGTTGCAGGCTCTTTTTACATCAGAGACGCGGGCACGGCCGGGATAATCAAGGGGAAGGATTGCCGAACGACAGAATGAAGACCCTGGCCGCAGCGCTCTTGTTCCCTCTCTTGTTCGCAGCACTACCCGCGCTCGCACAGAAAGACTCCGCGAACAGCTTTGTCGGCGGCGAAGCGTGCAAGACCTGCCATGCCGACGTGTGGTCGAAGTTCTATAAAAACCCGCACTTCAAAAGCGTCGCTTCAGGCAAGGAGACGCCGGAGCACACGGGGTGCGAAAGCTGCCACGGTCCGGGGGGTACGCACGTGGCGGCGCATGGGGGCAAGGCCACGATTGTGGCGTTCTCACAACTCCAGACGAAGCAGATTCTGGACAATTGCCTGCGGTGCCATGCGAACACGCTTTCGCGGGCGAATATCCGGACGTCGTCCCACACGGAGGCGGGGGTGGCCTGCACGAGCTGCCACTCGATTCACAAATCTCAGGCGCCGAAATTTCTGCTGGCGGACAAGCAGGCTGAGCTGTGCTACGGCTGCCATGCCGACGTGCGCTCGCAGTTCTCGATGCCCTTCAAGCATCGCGTGAATGAGGGCGCGATGACGTGCACGGATTGCCACAATCCGCATGGCGCGTTTCAACCGACCTGGAGGAACGGGGAGCGGCCGCGCATGATGCAGGCGGCCATGGCGAATGAGGAGCCGTGCCTGAAGTGCCATGAGGAAAAACGCGGGCCGTTCGTATACGAGCATCCGCCGGTGCGGATTGAAGGGTGCGAGATGTGCCACTACCCACATGGCTCGCCGAATTCGCGTCTGCTACGGCGGCCGGTGGTCTTCACGATGTGCTTGGAATGCCACAACGGTGCGCCGGGGTTCAGCCGGACCGGGCAGGGTGATCCGGTGCCATCTCAGTTCCACGATCTGCGTTCACCACGCTTTCAGAACTGCACGAATTGCCATAGCCATATTCATGGCTCCAACCAGAACGCATTCTTCCTGCAATGAGGCGGCGAATGAAACTAATGATCGTAGGTCTCGTCCTCGCCGGCGCGGCGAACGCGCAGCAGACGGTGGCGCCAACTCCCGAGCAGGTTGGTCCGTCGCGGGGCGACAACGTTTCGGAATACAACATCGTCAACTCGTTCGAAACCGGGTACCGTTGGGACTCGGTGGGCGGGAATCAGAGCTCATATGACAGCCAAGTGAACTACGGCAACGGTGTGCGCCTGTTGAGCAGCTATTTCAGTATCAATTCGCGCGACGGCCACGACAAGCTTTTCGACAGCATCGTTCTCACGACACAGGGGCTGGGGAACGACCCTTACGAGTCCGCGATGCTCCGCGTGGAGAAGAACCGCGTGTACCGGTTCGATATGAACTGGCGGCTGAACGATTACGTGAATCCGGGGTTGGTATCAGCCGGCCAGGAGGGCGGCAATTTTGTGGATACTCGGTACACCTCGCAGGATGACGATCTGACGCTGTTTCCACAATCGAAAATCAAATTCTTTCTGGGCTATTCGCGCGGAGTGCAGGACGGACCGGAGCTGATGGCGGAAGGGTCCCTTACGGGCGGCACGCTGCCGCCGGATTCGGTTGGGTTCGAGTCAGTGCGTGAGGTGCGAAACGAGTACCGCGTGGGAAATGAGTTCCAGGTTCTGGGGTTCACGGTGAACTGGATGCACGGCTGGGAAGATTTCAAAGAGGATTTCACGACGCCGGCCGAGACCGGGGCTAACGGAAACACCATCCCGCCGCAGCTCACGAATCCTTACCACGGCACCAGTCCTTACTGGCGCGTTAGCTTGTTTACGAACAGGAAGTGGTTCAGTGTGAACGGGCGCTTTACCTATACGGGCACGCAGCGTGCGTTCGTGCTTCAGAACAGTACACTGGCCGGCGCAACACCTGGGCTGCAGGATGTGACGGTAGGGACAGGGCAGCGGCCAGAAGGCACAGGGAACCTGACGTTCAGCGTATTTCCCACATCCAAACTTACGATCACCAACAGCACGGCTGTGTACAACGTGCGGACCGAGGGACTCTCCGAATTCATTCAATACAACGACGCCACAGGGGCTAGCGTCACCGAGACATTTCTGTATCTCGGAATTCGCACTCTATCGAATCAGACGGATTTGAATTACAAGGCGTACAAATGGCTGAGTTTCTACGGCGGATATCACTACTCGGATCGTCTCATCACGTCCGTGCTCGATTCGCCGACACGGTATTACCAGACGAGTATTTTGAACGCGGGAGTGGCCGGCGTGAGGATCCGTCCAATTGAACCGCTGACCATCGTGCTCAGCGGCGAAGTGGGCCGTGCCAATCAGCCGTTCACCACCAAGAGCGACAAGGACTACCAGGCGCTGGGAGCGCGCGTACAGTACAAGAAGAAAAGCCTGCTGGTCTCGGCGTACTCGCAGTCGAACTACAACAACAATTCGGTGACGTTCACCTCTTACAGCTCACACGCCAGAACGTACGCCGCCAATGTCTCCTGGATGCCGGTGCGCTGGCTCGCGTTCAACACCGATTATTCGAAGATGCACCTGGACACCCTGGGCGGTATTGTGTTTTTCGATGGTGGGGAAACTCCCACGAATGGGTACTCGCTGTACATCAGCAACCTGCAAACGGGCAATGCGGGAGCGCATTTTACGCTGGGGCGGCGGGCGGACCTGTACCTCGGCTACAGCCACGTGCAGGATACCGGCGACGGGCGGAGCAATCCGGACGGAACGGGATTCGGAACGACGATTGCCGCGTTCCAGGCTGCGCAGACGTTCCCCATGAAGTTCCAGTCACCAGTGGGGCGCTTCTCGGTGAAGATCAACAGCCGCATTCGCTGGAACGTGGGATATCAATATTACGGCTACCACGAAGATTTCTTCACAGGCCAATCGACCCCCGATCAGGCGTACCGCGCGCACACCGGTTATACCAGTGTGCTGTGGTCGTTCTGAGAGCTCACTGCCACACGTTTACGAAGTCTTACAAAAACCACAGCCTGATGGGGCAACCTCCGTTCCGAAAAAGCCGTAATTAGAAGTGGACGGAGGAGAGACCCTATGACGAACAGATTCCCACTCAGAATTATGCTGGCCACGATGCTGGTGACTGCGGGGAGCGCGATGGCTTCCAATAACGATCCGGCGGGAAGCGACGCCGACAAGCAGATTGCGCAGAAGGTCGTGCATGAGATCCGGATGTATCCGCGATACACGTTGTGGGACAACGTGAAAGTCGAGGTGCGCGACGGTGAGGTGGACCTGCAGGGCCAAGTGAGTCAACCGTTCAAGAAGGCCGATCTAGGCAGGCTCGCGCAACACGTAGCGGGCGTGCGCAGCGTGGTCAACGAGCTTGAGGTTTTGCCGACCTCGCTGTTTGACGACCGGCTGCGGCTGCAGGTGGCGCGCGCGATTTACCGCGATCCCACGCTATCGCGTTACGGCATGCAGGCAGTGCCGCCCATCCACATCATCGTGGACAACGGGCACGTGACGCTCGAGGGCGTGGTGAACACCACGATGGAGAAAAACATCGCGGGCATTCGCGCCTCGCAAAGCCTGAGCTTCGGCCAGGTGACGAACAACCTGCGCGTGGAGAATCCCAACACCAAGGGCTAATTCCGATTTTCCTAAGTTTGCGCCGGAGATCCATTCGCGGGTCTCCGGCTTTTTGTTTTTGGCGGTTGAATGCTATTGATTGGCCGTCGAGAAGGACTCGGCGGCAGTGGCACAGGAACGGCGGCGGACCGGTTCACCCACGCGCATCTCGTCCCAGTTGTAGCTAAACTCTTGTCCGCAGTCCAGGCAGACCACATAAGTTCCATGCCGGTGAGCACCGGCCGAAGCCGCCCTGCGTCCCGGCGTAATGGGGAATGTGGTGTGACAGTGACTACAACCGAATAATGCGTTCAAAACCGAGCCGAACATCGTCTTGCCTCCTGTTGCCCCTCTTCACTCTTTGCAACCCTGTACGAAACGTTATGTTGCCCCCAGACGCCCGATGCAATCCGAGAATCCGTTGCGAGTTCCTCGGGATACTGCATTCGGTACTACTTCTTTAGCAATCGCAGTACCATAGGCAACGCCGGCGGCGCGCCGTACCGGCCGGTGTCCATAGCGAGCGAATGGGCGGCCAAGTCCTGGAAATCAACTGGTGTAGGGCAATCATTCCTCCTGTGGAAGACTTTGTCAATCTATCCGTTTGGATAAAGGGCTATCTAATTGGATAGCCCTCACTGCCGTAGACACTTATACCCAACGCGACAAAATGTCACACACCTGAGGCGTCCTTCCCCGGTCTGCCGGTCAGAAGTTGTTCGTCAGCGGATTGGGAAATTCCAGACCGATCCGGTACTTGTTGCCACGACGCGCGCAATGGCGGACAACGGCGCTGCCCATGAGCTTCAGATCCTTCACCTGCACATAGATGCGCGATCCCGGCTTCACGGGCTGGGCCGACACGACACACGCGCCCGCGCCACTCATATCCACACCGCGCACCTGCATTCTTTGCGTGCGGCCTTCGGTATCCTGCCAGGCGAGTGTTACCGGACACATGATCTTGCATCGGCCGTAAAGTCGCGCGTCACGCTTCGGCTCGCGGACAGCAGCGGTCCCGTCGGGGCCCGTATCCGGCGCCGAACCGCGAGACCATCTCAATAAGGGTTGCAGAAGTTTCACGGATAATGGAATGGCAACTTGCCTTCCACATTTCATGCGCCGATGCCGGGGCGTAACCCGTTGCTTTAGAAGTGCGCGGCGATACCGGATAACGCTGCTTGGTTAGCAGTCGCGGGAGTGACACCTTGGCGCAACCGGCGGGGGCGGCGCGCGGGTTGGTAGTGCCTGAAAGACCTTTCAGGCACTACCCGCGGGTTGCGGAAAGCCCGACAACCCGATAAATTGGATAGAGCTCCCTGCAATTGCGCCCGTAGCTCAGTTGGATAGAGCGTCTGGCTACGAACCAGAAGGTCGGGAGTTCGAATCTCTCCGGGCGCACCATAAAATCAGTAACATAGCAGGCCTTCGCTAAGATTTCTCCCGATCATAACCCGCTCAATTGACCGCGCCCTTCGAATTGTTAGGGCAGAGGGTGGCGTCCAGGCTCTCAACCGCAGCTTTAACCTGCTCGGGAATCTCTTTCATGTATAAACCCGTCATGGCCAACTCAGAGTGCCGTAGGTGCGCTTGCGCGTCCTTCGGATTGCCGTGCCGCTGAAAGTGCGTAGCGCAAGTGCGGCGCATTGCCTGAAAAGTAAAATCTGGGACACTCGCCTTGGCCGCTAGGGGCTTGAGATACCGCTTCAGATAATTGCCGATCCGAAATGGCGTGCCTCGTTCCGTCGGAAATAGAAACGGCGAGCCAGTCGGATCTGCGCTGTGATGGTACGGCACCGCCGCGGATCTCGCCAGCATCCAATTCTCGATCTCCTCGTCGAGACCGCTACTGATGCATACATACCCGTTACTTGTCGCAGATTTCGTTTCACCAAGGCGCTTCTGGCCCTTCTCTTTTTCCTTGATCGCCTCGTCAATACGCAGCGCACCTGCCGTCACGTCGTCATCACGAAGAGCCAACAACTCTTGCGGCCTCAAGCCGCACACGAGCAGAATTCTCAGTGTTAGGTGCTCTCGACCGGTGGCCGCTGGTCCGAGAGACTCACAATTGATCGGCGTCATCGAGAAGAAGTGGTTCTCAGGGTCACGGACACTGGGATCGCCCGTGTTGAGGATGACCTGCGCGGTGGGCTGGCGCATGATCAAAGCGCTGTTCGCAAAGCGGCGATCGAGCTCGGGGAAGTACGGAAGCGGAGCCGAGAGCGACATCGTTCACTAGATCGTTGAGTTGAAAATCCCGGCAGTGTGCGGACTTCCGGAACCTGAAGCGTCTGTTGATCCCGATCAGGAAACCTTCCAGACCGCGAATTGCCCAGACGAATCCCGACTCATCTCAGTACACCCTGTTTCCGCACCGAATGACAGATTGGTTGGCGAGATGGGCCGATTCCGCCGTGTATCGCGCCGGGCGACAAAGTTCGATTGGGCGAAGCCGGATGGTCTCATTCGAACGCGAGAACGACCTGGCTGTGCGCCGGGCGCAGCCGACGGCGTAGGCCTGGAGGCGGTGGATGGAATTGGGATTAGGGTTTTGACGAACACGATCTCTGTTGCACTCCGATGTAGTAGGGAGACTATCGCTTCCTGCCAGGCCCTTGGCGCCTCGGCATGGCTCCAGTGCCGCGGCTCACAGTGGGAGGGCTCCAGCCGCCAGCGCGCTTCCTCGGGCATAATTCGCCGGTTTCATTTTTTCTCGGGGATCGTCCACAAGTGGATTGTGGCGCCATCCACATCCTCTTCCTTGTCGGGCTCCCAGCGCCCCATGTTGAAGCTGTGGGAAACCACGCGGGTGCCGGGCTTGAGATCGCTCAATAGCTTGGGCCGCAACCACAGGTTCACATCCGGCAACAGATAAAGGGTCACAACCGTGGCATTGTGGAGATCAGCGTTGAACAGGTCGCCCTCCTCAAAACGGACGAGGTTTTCGACGCTGTGGGCCTTGGCATTCGCGCGGGCCTCCTGGATGCGGACCGGGTTGATATCCACGCCCACGCCGTGGGCGCCGAAATCCTTGGCGGCCATAATCACAATCCGGCCGTCGCCGCAGCCGAGATCGTAAACCACGTCGGTGCTCCTCACGCCGGCCAGCTTCAGCATGCCCTCCACCACGTTATTTTCCGTGGGCACATAGGGACCGTTCGCGTCAGCGGGGACCACTACCCATTTCGACATGCTATACCCCTGAGCAATTCTACGGTCTTCGGTGTCCGGGCAGCCGCGAAGGATACGATCAGCAGCGCCGCAGCCAGGCGAACGCCGCAGAACTCAACATCATACATGAGCAAGTTCCGAGAATGAACCGCACGGTCAGTAGACGCCACGCCGTTTCAGAAAGTTGCCCGGCTGCCTCCTGGTACGTTTCCGGCGCGCACCAGGGCGGCCAGGAACCAATCGACGACGGCAGCACATGTCGGACGCCGCCGCCGCGTCCAGGATTTGTGTCTATCTCGCGCGCTGTGGATCAGATAAAACATCCGGTCGGCCTTGGTATGCCCAACTCGTCTCCTGATGTTCGTATTCAGCGTTTGTTGAACCCAAATGGCGCAACTAGCGTCCGCGACTCTGCCGGCTTTAGACATGGTTCGGACCGAAGACGCAAGACGGTTTCCGACTTGGCTAATGCTTCTCCCCGAGTGCGGTCCCCGTACCGAAATCGTATCCCTTACCGTAGGTGCCTTTGGCGGGCTCCGCGGAACTGATTAGATAAAACATAAACTCGCCTTTGCCGAGCTTGACTGGGTTCAGGCGGTACAAGCCCGGTCCGACTTCGAGGGAGTCGAATTGCCTCAGAGCTTCCGGTTTCATTTCCGGCTTCGGTCCTGGCGGACCTAGATCCAGTTCGCGGCGGTCGTTCTTGCGGTCGAGGACAACGAGGACGAGGTCGTCAATCTCTTTGCCCTCCGGAACCCTTATGTAGAAAACTGGAGTACCTTCCGGAACGCGAACCTTGGATGAGGGGCCTACAAGATAGCCAATCACCTTGCCCTTCTTCATTAGAACCTTCTTCAAAGCAGCTCCCGATTTTTTTTCCCCTAGAAGTAGTTTGATATCGACCTTCACGAGCGAATCCTTCGGAAAGCTGTACAAACCGGGTTCGGTGGGTACCCGGGAGGCGTAACCGTCCTGAGGATACTTCTTGGACGGAACTGGTTTGGCTAGTGTCGCGGAGGCTGAATCTGGGGATTTGGGGGGTGGTGGCGGAGAGTAGGGCTGCGAAGGGTCCAGCAGAAGTTTGATAACGGTGTCGCTGACGCCTAATTTCCTAAGTTCCAGAATTTCCTCAGTGTTCAAATCGAAGGGCTTTCCGTTTTTCTTGATTTCAGTGATTATCA
>Ga0181536_10002797_pt1 | contig 19378 bp, 19 predicted proteins | sample PEATcosm2014_Bin_41_FD_121105 | JGI IMG/M metagenome (GOLD analysis project Ga0181536, IMG submission 121105) | Peatland microbial communities from MTU Mesocosm Facility, Houghton, MI, USA - PEATcosm2014_Bin17_60_metaG | ecosystem: Environmental > Terrestrial > Soil > Wetlands > Peat | place...
CGATCCTGACCTTTCTCAATCAGACAATTCCCAAGAAATGGGAGCATTTTCGCGACCGAATCAACGACAACTTCCGCGTCATATCACCGGCCAGTTTTCGGATTGTCGCTTAGCCGGGGAATAGCAAGGAATTTGGGAGTGGAGACGGGTTCGAATGCGACTGCGTCCGCCGCCAGTCCTTAAGAGATTGGCCTAGCTCCAATTTGGCTCCTGTCGGAAACGCGAATTGGTCCGGTATTCCCGGTCCTTTTCGTTCCTGTGATGATGTCGCGTGTTGAGCAGAGACGACTTAGTCCGCGGATGCCCGCTGCACCGTGCAATACCTGGCGCGAAGGCCTCGGTCGCAATCGACCATTGGGCATAATCAGCCATTCGTGCCGAAGCGCAGCCGTCGGCGTGGAAGACGTGGCCGCGTCGGACACCAGCTGTGCAGTCAAACTGTGATTCGCAGAATGACAGATTATGGAACGTGATAGTGAAAAGGCGAATAATTTAAGCCAACACGGTTGCCGGCCGCTTAGGTCTCGCCCGGGCGCAGCATCTGAAACACCTCGGTCACCGAGGCATAATCGTGGTAGCCGCAGCGCGCCAGCGGGACCGCGCGGGCAGTACTGAATAGCCCATTTTCGAGATAGCTATCGTCGATATGAACGCCGACTACCTGTCCGAGCACGAGATAGCGACTGGTCTCCTGGCCAGCGATGTCGTGCAGATGCACGATGTTGGTCACCTTACATTCCAATGCCGCCGGCGACTCGGCTACGCGCAACGGCCGCACCAGGCGGCACGGCGCGGTCGCAAGCTGGGCGAGTTCGAATTCGTTTATCTCGGGCGGCACACTTGCAGATGATTGGTTCATTCCCTCCGCGAGCGCCGCCGTCGCCAGGTTGCAGACAAATTCGCGGGTGGCCATTGCGTTGCGGACACTGTCTTTCATGCCTTCGCTGGAAAACGCGACCATCGGCGGCTTGCTGGAAATGGCGTTGAAGAAACTGTAAGGCGCGAGATTGTGACGGCCCTTTTCATCCACCGTCGAGATCCAGCCGATAGGTCGCGGTGCGACGATTGCCTTGAATGGATCGTGGGGAAGGCCGTGACCCAATCTGAATTCGTAGAACATGAAGGATTTGTTGCGTTCAAGCATATAGCTCGCCTTGCGCAGAATTCAGGGTGCGAATCGCCAAGCTTCCGGCAGCAGAGCATAGCCCTCCGGGCGCCGGACCATGCGCGAAAAACCCGGGAAGTGCAGATGCATTCCGGCGATCAGCAGCCGATCGGTCGCCACCATGTCAAAGATTCGGCGGCGGGTCGCGGCGGCCGCGACAGGGTCGGTATCGAACTCCATGCAGACTTCAGGATGCGGCACCTGCAGATCGGGGATGTGAACGATGTCGCCCCAGATCAGCAACGAGTCCGCGCCGGACGAAATCAGGTAGGCGGTATGGCCGGGCGTATGACCGGAGATCGGAATCGCGGTGATCCCAGGAAACACTTCACCGGAACGAAACATGCGTACGCGCTTTCGATAGGGCGCAAACTGGATGCGGGCGCCTTGGAAATAGCGCCGCGCTTGCCGCTCCGGTGCTTGCGCCATGCGGCCGTCATCGTGCCAATGCGCGACCTCATCTTCGTGCACGACGAGTTCGCATGCCGGGAATAGCGCTTTGCCGGCATCGTCCGTTAGCCCGTTCGAGTGATCGGGATGCATGTGCGTAAGCAGCACGGTTTCGATTTTGACCGGATCGATGCCAAGAAGCTGAAGATTTTTCGGCAGCCAGCCCAGCGTCGGGCCCATGGTGTTGCCCGACCCGGTTTCGATCAGCACTTGGCGTCCGCCGGTGTGGACAATGAAGGCGTTCACCGAGATGCGCGGGGCCAACGGCCGGAAGCTGTTGGCGAGAACTTTTTCGGCTTCCGCGGCCGGAAGATTTTGCGTCACGTCGAGCGAGGCATCGAGATAACCGTCGCTGATAGCCGTGACGACGATATCGCCAATACGACGATGATAAATGCCCGGGACTTGCTGCTGGGGAATTTCAGTCATTTTGTCTGAGGTGCCCGGAGATGACGCGAAAGGTTCGACAACTTGAAAGCGACACCGGTCGCAACGAATAACTTAATGAAGCTGCATGCCGCCCGTCAATCAAGTGTTTTCAGCGGAAAGCGCATCGACAAAACTGAATTGCAGCTGCGCTCCTCAAACATGCAAATGGCTTGTGTTGATTCAAGGTAAGCCGTACCGCTGACACTTTACGGTTGCGATTGACTACGGAGTGAAGACCGATGGATTGGATCGAAGTCGATGGCGTGAGCTTGCGCTACGACCTCACCGGTGCCGGCGAGAACACTATCGTGCTCGTGCACGAAATGGGCGGCTCGCTCGAGACATGGGACTACATGGCCCCGGCGCTGGCTAAGCGCTGGCGCGTGCTGCGTTACGACACACGGGAAGCCGGCTTTTCGGAGAAGACCGGCCGCGTCCCGGCCATTGCCACGATGAGCGACGAAATCGCGGGGCTGTTGGACGGCTTGCGCATCACGGCGCCGATTGCGGTAGCCGGCTGCGCTATGGGCGGCGCCATCGCGATACATTTCGCTGCCAACAAGCCGCAACGCACGGCGGCGCTGATGGCGATGAGCCCGGCCACGATCGTGGCGCGCGAGCTGCGGCCGGCGACCCTGGCGCGCGCCGACAAGGCTGAGCGGGAAGGGATGCGTTCTGTCGCGGATGGGATTCTCGAGCTGGCCTATCCGCCGGTCTTGCGCGGCGACGCTGACCGTTACCGGATCGCGCGCGCGCGGCTGTTGGGCGTGGATCCAGAGAGCTTTGCTTTGATCTACCGCATGCTGGTGGGCCTCGATCTGGTGGCGGACTTTGCCAAGATTCGTTGTCCGGCTTTGATCGTGGCAGGCGCCCACGATCAACTGCGGTCGCCAGACCACGTACAAACAATCGCCCGGCAAATACCGGGAGCGCTATTCGAAGTTATCGAGTCCGGTCATTACATCCCGGTGCAGACGCCGGAAAAGGCTGTCGAACTGATGGCGGGGCTGCTCGAACGCACGGGGTTTTAGAAAGGGAGCGCCAGGGGATGGCTCCTTCGGAAAATCGGAGAAACAACGTGTCTAAAATCAAGACCTGCCATCGTTTTCATCTCGCGCTGCAGCTGGGGCCGCAGCAGATCGATCGCGGCGTGATCCCCACCGGCGGTTCGGACTTGATATTGGTGCGTCCCGATCAGGCATGCCTGCGCTTGGGGCGCAAGCCGCCATAGGTCTGCCACGACGGTGCCAGCAGCCAGCCGCAGTCGATCGGAATATTCACGCCGGTGATCGCCGACGATTTCTCCGACAGCAGGAAGGCGATACTATCCGCAACCTCCGCCGGTTCGACCAGCCGGCCCATCGCGGAATTCGCTAGGATGGACGCTTCGTCGCGGTGGCCGTCTTCGATTTGTTTCTGCACGCGGAGCGTTCGCGTGTACCCAGGCGAAACGGCGTTGACGCGCACGCCGGAACGTCCCCATTCCGCTGCGAGGCATTCCGTCATCGCGATCACCGCGGCTTTGGCCGGCGCATAGGCATGCAGCGGGACGGATCGCATCCCGGTAATCGATGCAATGTTGACGATGCTGCCAGCGCCACGCGCCGCCATGAAACGGCCGAACGCAACGCATGCCACATAGGTCCCACGTTGGTCGATATCGATGACCCTGTCCCATGCCTCCATCGTCAATTCTTCGGGTGGCAGAGGCTGTTGAACAACGCCAGCGGAATTCACTAGGCCGTGAACTGGGCCGACCTCGCGCTCGATCGCATCCGCGACCTCGACCACTTGCGTCGCTTGCGCGACATTGGCGACGTAAGCGTGACCGTTTAGCTCTTGCGCAACTTTTTTGGCTGCGTCAGCCTGAAGATCGACGATGACAACGCGCCAGCCATCCCGCACGAGTGCATGGCCGCAGGCTTCGCCAATGCCGCTGGCGCCTCCGGTGATGACGACGATCCTTCCACAAGGTTTTGAATTCATGAGCCGCGGTCTCCAAACCGATCAAGAATCATTGGTGCCACCGATCGGCAATCACAGGCCGAGATAGGAGTGTTGAACTTCGGGATCAGCCAGCAATTCCGGCCCACTGCCGGTTTTGACGATTTGACCGCGCTCGACGACGTAACCGCGCTGCGCCATGTCGAGCGCATCGCCGACATTCTGTTCCACCAGTAGCACGGTAATCTTCTTGCTGTGCGCGAGGGACACGATGATCTCGAACACGCGCTCGACCATGAGCGGAGACAGGCCGAGCGACGGCTCGTCCAGCATCAGCAGCTTCGGCCGGCTCATGACTGCACGGGCAATGGCGCACATCTGCCGTTCGCCGCCCGACAAGCTGCCGGCCAATTGATGACGCCGGCTGGCAAGAATCGGAAACAGCGTGAATACTTCTTCCAACGTCGCATCGAGTTGTGGGCGGGCACTGTTATTGAAGGCGCCCAGCTCGAGGTTCTCCTGAATCGACATGAAGAGAAACAGGCGGCCGCCTTCCGGTACCATCACCAGACCGCGCACCACCACTTTATGCGCAGGCAGTCCGTCAATCCGCTGACCATCGAACTGGATGGTGCCATGCGTGCAGGGCAGCAGGCCGGCGATTGAGCGCAGAAGGGTCGTCTTGCCGGCGCCGTTGGCGCCGACGACCGACACAATTTCATTGGCGCCGACCTGCAGGCTGACGTCGCGCAAGACCGGGATGTCGCCATAGCCCGAACCGATCTTATCGACCGTGAGGAGAGCACTCATCCTGCCCGCTTTCCGAGATAAGCCTTGACCACCATCGGGTCGCTGAGAACGTCGCTGGCAGTTCCTTCCGCGATCTTGACGCCATGATCCAGCACAATGACGCGGCGAGAGACGGCGCGTACGACCTTAAGATTGTGCTCGATCACCAGAAACGTCATGCCCCGGCCATTGAGCCGCTGGATGAGTTCGATGACCTCGGTCACTTCCGTCGCATTGAGACCGGCCATTACTTCGTCGAGCAAGATAAGCTCGGGCGAGAGGGCGAGCGCGCGGGCGATTTCGAGCCGGCGGCGCTCACTGAGCGTCAATTGACCGGCCGGCACTTCTGCACGGGCTTCGAGACCTACTTCCTCGAGCACCAAGCTCGCGCGGTCATACGCATCGGCATAGCGATGATGACGCAGAAACGTCCCAACCATAACGTTCTCGCGCGTCGTTAGTCCGATGAATGGCTTGGCGATTTGAAACGTGCGGCCCATGCCGCGCTGGGCGCGAACCTGAGGTGGAAGTTTCGCAATCTGTTCGCCGCAAAAGACGATGGCGCCGTCGCTTAATGAAAGCTGGCCCGTGATCAGATTGAACATCGTTGTTTTGCCGGCGCCATTCGGCCCGATCATGCTGAGAATTTCGCCGCGCTCGATTCCGAACGACACGGTATCGACGGCGACCAGTCCCTCGAAGCGCCGGACCGCGTTCTCCACCGAGAGGAAGGGTTCCCCCGTCATGACCGCTTCCTGTTACGGATACGGTGCACTGCGCCCACGAAGGCCCCGACGATGCCGCGTTTGAGGAATAGCGACGCACAGACAAGGATAATTCCAAGCACGATAAGATGACCACCGGGGATCGCTCCGCCGAGCGCTCCGCGCAGAAAATTCTCAATCGGCACGATCAACAGGGCGCCGACGACGGGGCCCATAATGGTGCCAATGCCGCCGATCAGCGAGATCAGGGCAAATTTGACGCCGATATCGGCCAGCGTAAAAAGTGTCGGAGGGTCGAGGACGCGCACGTACATCGCGAATATGCCGCCACCGATTCCCGTCAGCGCTGCCGAGAGCGCCATTCCCAGTAATTTCACTTTGAGGACATCGATGCCCGCGGAGCGCGCGGCATCCTCGTCTTCGCGCACTGCCAGCAGATAATGTCCCAGTCGCGCGCGCCGAAGGAATACGGTGATCAGCACGACGATGCTCATGAAGCCGAAATTGAGTAGTGCATATTTCCATCGTTCGATGAAAATCATATTCCAGAAGCCGGCGCGAAACGGGATCAGGATTCCGCGCGGCCCGCCGGTCAAACGGTCGGTATAATTGGCAAGCGCGAAGCACGCCTCGTTGATCGCCATTGTCGCGATTGCGAAGAACGGTCCGCGCAAGCGGAAAGTCGGCCATGAAATTAGCACGGCAACCAAGGTCGCCAGTGCGGCCGCGGGGAAAACCGCAAGCCACGGAGTCAAACCGAGATCAAGATATAGCCGTGCAACCGAATAGGCGCCGATCGCAAAGAAGACGCCGTGCCCAAGCGAGAATTGACCGCCGAGGCCGCCGATAATATTCCATGCACAGGCGAGCGCGCCGAACAAATAGGCGTAAGCGAGAATGTTGACCCAGTAGGGGTCGTTCCACATGACGCCGAGCGGTGCGCAGGCGAGCAGCAACAATCCGACGTATCGGCCAACCAGCGTTGCCAATGATTTTGGTTTTGAACGGGCGGCGGTCGCGTCTGCCAAGGCGATAGCGCTTGTTGTCATTTCAGGTTTGCTCGCGCAGGCCGACTTCTTCCGCGCCGACTTGCCCCATGAGTCCGGACGGCCGAACGACGAGGACGGCGACGAAGACGATGAACCAGATTGCTTGTTTGAGAGCCGGATCGACATAGTAGCCGGAGAAGCTTTCGATCAGGCCCACGATCAAACCGCCGAAATAAGCGCCCGGCACGCTGCCGAGGCCGCCGAGCACGACGACGGCAAAAGCCGCGAGGATGAAGTTTCCGCCGATGTAGGGCGACAGCGTGTAAATGGGCGCAAGCAACGCGCCGGCAATGCCCGCCAGAGCGGTACCCAGGCCGAACGTCAGCAGATAGGTCCGTTCGACATTGATACCCATCAGCCGCGCCGCCTGGCGATCCTGGATGACCGCACGGATGGCCTTGCCGGGCATTGTGCGTTGCAAGAACAGCATGAGAGCAAGCGCAATCCCACTCGCCGCCAAGAAGACCACCACGCGTACGCCGCTGGCCTTGAGGCCGAAAAGATTGATCACGACGCTGGAGTAGCCGCCGCTCAAGCTGAAGGCTTGCCCACGCGTGAGCGCGAGAATCGAATTCTCGAACAGGATGAGCAGCCCGAAGGTTGCAAATATCTGCATCATCGGTTCGTTCTGCAGCGGTTGCAGCACCAATCGCTGCACGGCCAGACCGAACAGGAACATCAGCGGTGCAACCAGAAACACCGCAAGATATGGATTGATCCCAAGATGGGTGGTGCAAAAGTAGGTCGCGTACATTGCCAGCATCACAAATTCGCCCTGTGCGAAATTGACGATGCGAACGACGCCGAAAATGAGATTGAGGCCGATGCTGACGAGACTATAAATGCCGCCGAGCAAAACGCCGGAAATTAGAATGTTAAGGAACGTTTCCATCGACGCCTTGCTGAAAGAACCGGGCCAACGTGCGGCGTGACGTTGGCCCGGTCAGCCGTCATTCAGGATTTACTTGCGCGGCACATTCACAAGCTTGACATTCGGTTGTGCCGCGTCCTTCGGGTAGACGGTAACTACTTTTCCAGACTGCCACTGGATTACGGTCGGAAACGCCCGTGTGTTCTGGAATTTCGCATCGAACTTGGCGCCAAATCCGGTCGCATAGCTATTTAACGGCTTGTCCATTTTCGCCGCCGCCGCGCGCACCTTTTCCATGTCGGTGCCGCCGGCCGCAGTTATTGCCTCGAGTAGCATCTGCATGCCGACATAGGCGGTCATGCCCTGAGGTGCGATTGGCTCGCGATCGTATTTCCTTTTATAAGCCGCCAAATAAGCGGCGGCGCCCGGGCCATAGGCCTCAGTCTGGTCTGGGCGCGGGTAGCCGACGACGGTAATACCCTCGAGGTATTCCTTACCCAGCGCGTCAAGCGTTTCAAATGTATCGCCGGTGGCGGCCATCATGATCGCCGGCGGCTTAAAGCCTTGGTCCCGCATCGTGCGCAGCAGCAAGCTGCCATCCGGCACGTAGCCGGTTTCGATCCAGACATCGGGCTCGGTGGCCTTCGCACGCAGGATAGAATCTGTCAGATCGATGGCGCGGAAATTGTGTGCGCCAAGCCCAACGACCTTGCCGCCCATTTTTTCAATCAGTTTCTTCTGCTGTTCGGCGATCGACGTGCCAAAAATTGAATCTTCATGCTCGATCCAGACTTTGAGATCCTTAATATCCTTTTTGAGAGCGGGGGCGAGCAAATCCTTGGTTGCCGCGACCGAAACTTCGGCGAAGCTGTCGGCATAGGGGCCGCTGCGGATAAAGTTCGGGAGCCCGCGTTCGGTAAGATCGCCGGCGAGCGCGTTGGTGTCCCAATAAATTCGGCTGTAGCGCAAGGCGGCGTCGCTCGCCGCGTTGGAGACAGCGCTGATGTAGGTGCCGACGAAAACTTCGACTTTGTCCTGCCCCGCCATTTTATCGACCGCTGCAATGCCTTGCGGCGGGCTGCTCGCGTCACCTCGCAGCAATTCGATCTTTCGGCCGATGACGCCGCCTTTGGCGTTAGCTTCGTCGATTGCAAGTTGATATCCGCGCGCGACTTCGTCACCGTAGAGTGCCAGCGGGCCGGAGAAGGGATTGATGGCTCCAATGCGGAGCGGCTCAGCTTGCCCGCATGCTAGATTGACCGAAGCGGTGATCGCAAAGGCCGCGATTGCAAGTCGTGAAATCAGATTTCGTTGCATGATTATCCCTCATTGACGATATTCTTGTTATCGTTGTTGCATTCTTGAAATTCCGCATCGCAGTTCAGTCGACCTCAAAACGCTCACATTGATTTAGATCAACTGCACTCCGTCGCAGTTATGATTTGCGGGACTCATGCAAGAAATGCATCTGTACGGATGTGCGATGAAGGCGGGAGGCTAGCGTAGCATGGCGGATATCGCGCAATTTAAATTGGAAACAGATAGTTTCCGTTCTGTTGGAAAGAACCTCAGCCGGCCTGAGTGCATCATCGCGGAGGTCGACGGCACGCTTTGGATATCCGACGATCGCGCCGCGGTAACGCGCATCAAGCCCGACGGCTCGCAAGAATTGATCGGATCGATGCGTGGAGCGCCGAACGGTTTGGCGATGGCCGCCGACGGCACGATTTACGTCGCCAATATCGGTCACGGCGCTTTCTATCGTCTAGATCAGGACGGACGCCACCACGTACTACTCGATACGCTGGACGGAAAGCCGGTCGGGTCGGCCAATTTTGTCTACATCGACGATAAGGCACGCCTTTGGCTTACGGTCTCGACGGTGACGACGCCGCGCTCGGACGCATTGCATAATAAGATCGCGGACGGCTACGTGATCCTGATGGACGAGAAGGGGCCGCGTCGCGTCGCCGAAGGCATCCTGTTCGCCAACGAGGTGCGAATCGACCGCCAGGGCCGCTATCTTTATCTTGCGGAAACGACGGCCGGCCACGTGTCCCGTTATCCGCTTGGTGCGGATGGTAGCCTCGGCAAGCCTGAGATATTCGGCCCGTCGCCGATCTTCCCCGGCGCTTTGATTGACGGCATCACTTTCGACGCCGACGGCAACCTGTGGATCACCGAGATCACGCGCCACGCCTTGATTGTGCTTACGCCGCAAGGAAATGCGCATACCGTTTACGAGGATCCCGCCGGTAAGACGCTGTTCTTTCCGACCAGCCTGACTTTTGGAGGGCGCGACCTGAGAACCGCCTATGTGGGCTCCCTGAAACTGGACCACTTGATGAGCTTTACCGCTCCGGTGGCCGGAGCACCGATGCACCACTGGCAACGCCGCACACCGCGAGGTCGCGCATGACAGCCATTGCCGCAATCACTGGCGCCGCCTCCGGCATCGGTCTTGCCACCACACGGCGGCTGCTGAACGAGGGCTGGGCGGTCATTGCGCTCGACATTTCGGAGAGCCAACTGGCGGCGGCGCGCAAAGCCCTTTCCAATTACCCCGACCGGCTCACCACACTAGTTTGCGACGTCGCCTCGGCGGCACAAGTAGAATCAGCCTTTGCGCAAATAAAAGCGCGTCATCCCAGCATCAACGCGCTCATATGCTGCGCGGGCGTTTTGCGGTTGGGAGCGCTCGAAAACATGCCGGTTGAGGAATTCGATCTGGTCTTCAACGTCAATACGCGCGGTCCCTGGCTTTGCGCGCGTGCGGCACTGCCCCTGTTGAAGCCGGCCGCGGCGGCAGGCCAAGTGGCAAGGATTGTACTGTTGTCGTCCATCGCGGCATTGCGGCCGAAAATCGGCGGCGGTGCTTATGCCGGTTCGAAAGCCGCGCTCAGTCAGTTGACGCGTGTCCTCGCGGTCGAATGCGGCAGCAGTGGGATCTTGGTGAATGCCATCGCGCCGGGAACCGTGGACACCCCGATGATTCGCGCCGTCAGTAATTCATCGGCCCAGAGGGGGGCATATCGTCCGTCGGGAGCATCTCCGCTCGGCCGTGTTGCCATGCCCGAAGATGTTGCCAGCGTCGTCTGGTTTCTGTTGGGAGACGACGCGCGCTACATCACCGGCACGACGATTCCTGTGGACGGCGGAACAAGTGCCGCGTTCGTGCCGCCAGCCGCCGGCGGATAGCAACCGTATCGGCGAGATCAGCCGTCAGGAAAAACGGCGTTAAGACCCTCCTAAATGTGCCAGTTACTTCTGCGACGAAGGATGGGCCCAATCCGGAGGCGTTTTAGCCCAACGCTTCAGATGGTCCAGAAAACGACGTGTCCGTGCCGGCAGATGTTCCCGGGTCGGATACACCACGTAGATGTCGAGTTCGAGCGGCTCGTAGTCCGGCAGAACCACGACTAGACGTTTTGCCTTCAAGTCGTCTGACACCATGTAGTAGGGGTGCATCGAGATGCCGTGGCCAAGCAGAGCGCCTTGCTTGAGGACCTCGCCGAAATTCGAACAAACCGTGCCGCGCACCCGTGCGGAAATCTCCCCGGCGGAACTGGAGAAGTGCCAGATGCTGGTCGGTGATTTCAACGTGTGGACAAGGCAATTGTGGTTCACCAGGTCCGCTGGTGTTTTTGGTGCGCCGTGCGTGCGAAGGTAGCCCTCCGACGCGACCACGACTTGCGGGGCCTTGGTCAGAGATATCGCGATATGACCGGTATCTTCCGGCGCTGGCCCGATGCGCAGCGACAGATCGAGGCCCTGAGTGATCAAATTGGCGCTACCGTCATCGAGCATAAGTAGAATGCGGATGTCCGGATACTCTTCGGTGAACTCCGCCACCAGCGGCAAAAGATGATGAGTTCCAAACGAAGGCGGCGTCCCGACCCGAACAACGCCGCGTGGCTTCTGGACTAGGTCGCGTGCGCCAGCTCCAATCTCCTCATAGCCGTCGAGCAACAATTGGCCTTGGGCCATTGCGTGGGCGCCGGCCTCAGTCAGTGCGACATGTTTGGTCGTACGATTAATCAGTTTTGCGCCGAGCGATTTTTCGAGCCAAGCGATGTGTTTGGTCGTTGCCGCCTTCGATATGCCCAGCCGGCGCGCGGCGCCAGTGAAGCTGCCGTCGCGGGCAACCTCAACGAACACTTCGATGCAGCGAAGGCGGTCCACGGGCGCTCTCCGGTTTTCAAAATAGAAACAATAAGTTTTCTGTTTCAATACTGGCCTAACCGGGCCCAAGGTTCAATATATCACAAAAGAGCAATAACCGTGTGGTGTTAGACCTCGCACGGCTTTGGCGGATTCGAAATTGAAAACCGCGCTCAGCATCTGCGAAACAATAGGCCGCGACACGCGGGAAGGACGAAGATGTCAGGTCGTCGCTTGAGTTGCGGAAAACCGAGAGCGGCGCGCCCGTATACAATCGGTGCTGCGATAATGCATCGATCATCGGAATTTCAGAACAACCCGAAATGGGGTCGATACCAGGGGAGGGAACGATGAAAGAGTTTCTGGTCAGATTGGCTGGCCGCGGATTTATTGCGGCCGTTCTCGGTGCGGCTGTCACCCTGCTTTTTGCGCACACGAGCATGGCGCAATCGCCCGCCGACAAATATCCGGATAAGCCGATCCGGATCATCGTACCGTTTGCGCCGGGCGGCTCGGTCGACCTGGTCGCGCGCATCATCGGGCAGAAGTTCACCGAAGCCTGGCACCAAACCGCCATCATCGAGACGCGGCCAGGCGCCGGCACGATGATCGGCACGCAGGCTTTGGCCAAAGCCGACCCCGACGGCTACACGCTGATGGTCGCGGTGAGCAATCACGCCACCAACCCGTCGCTGCATTCGACGATGGCCTACGACGCGCTGAAGGATTTCGAGTTCATCAGCATGGTGGCGCGCGCACCGGTGGTCATCTATTCGTATCCCAAGTTCGCGCCAAAAAATCTGCAGGAGCTGATCGCCTATGCCAAGGCGAAGCCCGGCACGCTTAGTTTTGGTTCGGCCGGCCCCGGCAGCATGACGCATCTGGTCGCCGAGCAGCTCAAGATCGAAGCCGGGATCGATATGACACACGTGGTCTATCGTGGCGGTACGCCGGCGATGAACGATGCCATGGCTGGGCAAATCCCAATGACCTTCGCTACCGTGTCGCAGGCGCTGCAGCAATATCACGGCGGCCTATTACGCGCGCTCGCGGTGACATCGGAGAAGCGCTATCCCTTCCTTGCAGAAGTGCCGACGTTCAAGGAGCAGGGCGTCGATCTGGTCGCCTCGGAGTGGTATGTTGTGTTGGCGCCGGCCAAGACGCCAAAGCCGATTGTCGATAAGCTCAATGCCGAGATCCGGCGCATGATGGCAATTCCAAAACTCGGCGACCGCTTGCCCGGGATCGAGCTGATCAGCTCGACGCCAGAGGAAGCCAGAAGCTTCGTGGCGAGCGAGATCGCGCGCTGGCAGCCGGTGATCAAGAAGCTCGGGCTCAAGATGGATTAGCGGAGCCGTCTGTCATGGCGGTCCGCCGGAGAAAGAATGATGAACGTCTTTAAGCCTTCCGGGACTTTCTCGCCTGTTCCGGGCGACGCTGTCTCTGAGGTGAGCTCGCAAACCGCGCGCTGGAAGGAAGAGACCTTCGCGCCCGCCGCGGCCGGTAAAAAAGACCGGAAGAAATTCGTTACCGACACCGGAATTGCGATCGAACCGCTCTATACGCCGGCCCACCTCGAGCGGATCGACTTCGACTATCTGCGCGATGTGGGATTTCCCGGCGAATATCCTTTCACGCGCGGCGAGCGTCCGGGGATGAACCGGACCGATCCGTTCGTGGTGTCGGCCTATTCCGGCTTTGGCGATGCCGAAATCTGCAATGGCCGCTTTCGTAAACTAATCGAAATCGGCACCGAGCAGATTCTGGTGGCGCTCGATCTGCCGACGCAGTGCGGCTACGATTCTGACCACGAGATGGCGACGGCCGAGGTCGGCAATGTCGGTGTGGCCATCGATACGCTGGCCGACATGGAAATCCTGTTCGATGGCATTCCCGCCGACAGCATCAAGCGCATCGGCACACTCGGTAATTCGATCGGCCCGATCGTGCTCGCGCTCTATGCCGCGCTCGGCGAGAAGCAGGGCATTGCCTGGGACCGCTATACGGTCAATCTGCAGAATGATCCGCTAAAGGAATACATCGCGCGCGGCACACAAATTCTGCCGCCGGCACCCGCCGCCAAACTCGCCAGCGACGCGGTCGCCTGGTGCGTCGAGCACGCGCCGAATTGGTCGGCGATGACGGTGTGCGTCAACCATCTCAACGCCGGCGGCGCCGGGTCGAGCATGGGCACGGCGATAGCGCTGGCCAACGCCCGCCACTACATCGATCTGCTGCTGGCGCAGGGCTACACCATTGATCAGGTCGCGCCGCTGCTGCACATGTTCCCGGACGAGCGCCACGATTTCTTCGTATCGGTCGCCAATCTGCGCGCGTTGCGCCGCATCTGGGCGCGCATGATGAAGGAACAGTACGGCGCCACCACCCAGGAAGCGATGACCTGCCACACCACGGTCTACGGCCATGGCCAGGAGGCGCTTGCCGAACCGCTCAACAATATCACGCGCACCGCGTTCGGCACGCTGGCCTATGTGCTCGGCGGGGCGAGCTACGTCTATCTCGCCGGATACGACGAGTCGGTTTCGACGCCGAACGAAAATTCCGCACGGGTCGCGCTGCGCACCTTGCAGATCCTTGCCAACGAGCACGGCTTTACCGACACCATCGATCCGCTCGGCGGCTCCTATTTTGTCGAAACCCTCACGGCGCAGGTCGAACGGCAAATCCTCGACGGCATGGCGCAGATCGAGCAGGTCGGCGGTGCGCTCTCCGCGATCAGCACCGGCTTTGCCCGGCGGGTGATGACCGAGGGCGCGGTGCGCCGCCAGCGCGCGATCGACAGCGGCGACCGGCCGTGGGTCACGGTCAACATGTGGCCGCAAAAGCCCGATGTGCCGAACACGGCCTTCCGCGGCGATCCCAAGGCCGAGGGACGGCAATTGGCCCGGCTGGCGCAGGTCAAATCGACGCGCGACCAGAAGCGGGTCAAGGCGGCGCTTACCGAAGTCGAACGCGCCACCGCGGAGGATCGCAACGTGGTGCCGAGCGTGCTGGAAGCGGTTCGCGCCTATGCGACGATCGGCGAGATCGTCGATATTTGGCGCCGGCGGTTCGGCGCTTTCGTACCGTCAACGGATTTTTGATGTCAACGCCAAGTATCGAGCTGCCGCGCCGCCGGAAAATTCGTGTGCTCATCGCCAAGGTTGGGTTGGACGGCCATGACGTCGGCGCCCGCGTCGTCGCGCGCGGATTGCTCGATGCCGGCATGGAAGTGATCTACAGCGGATTGCGCCGGACCAACGAAGAGGTGGTTCGCGCGGCCATCGAGGAAGACGTCGACTGGGTCGGCGTCAGCATTCTCTCGGGCGCACACCGGGTGTTGCTGCCCAAGTTGCGCAAGCTGCTCGACGAGAGCGGCGCCAACGACATCCGAATTTTAGCGGGCGGCATCATCCCGCAGGAAGACATCCCCGAACTCCACGCGAGCGGGGTCGACAAAATCTTTCTTTCCGGCACGCCGATCGCCGAGATCGTCGATTATATCGTCAAAGAGACCAAGCATGCCTGAACCGGGTCTGCTCGGCGCCAATCCCAGCGCGCTCATGGCGCAGGCTGCGCGCGCATATTCGGACAAAATTGCTCTGCGTTATGGCGAGCGAAGCTGGACCTTTGCCGAATTCGACGGCGTCGCCGACCGGCTCGCCAGCGGCTTGGCGCGGCGTATCGCCGCCGGTGAGCGCGTCATTCAATTGATGGCCAATCGGCCCGAATATGTTCTGCTGCAATGTGCCATCGAGCGCGCCGGATTGGTGCGCGTGCCGGTCAATGCCCGTTCGACCGCGCACGAACTCGGCGTCATCGTGGCAGACTGCGAGCCGGCTGTTTTGTTTTACGACAGCACGACGGCGGATCGCGTTGCCGCGGCGAAAGGGACCGAGCGTCTTTGGTGCGTGCAGGTGGACGGCGAAATCGCGCAGGGCGGGCCGTCTTATCGCGAATTAGGCGCGGAATCGGTCGATCGCTCCGGCCTTGAGCGGGCCGATCACGACGATCTCAGTTCGATCAACTACACGTCCGGCACGTCGGGGCGCCCGAAAGGCGCGATGCTCACGCACCGCAATTGGGCGGCGGTCTATCGCAATATGTTGATCGACCGCGACATCCGCGGCGACGACGTGCTGGCGCATATCGGTCCCTTGACGCATGCGAGCGGCACCTATTTCGTGCCTTGGTTTCTGCGCGGCGCCACCAGCGTCATTGTCGAAGGCGGCAGCATCGACGGTCTGCTCGCGGCCATTCCGAAGCACAAGGTCACGGTCTTTACCTGCGTTCCGACCGCGCTGACCCGCGTCGTCAATCATCCCGCGCTCGATCGCTTCGATCTCACCAGCTTGCGCATGATCGGCTACGGCGCGGAGCCGATTCCGCGCAACACGCTGGAAAAGGCGTTGCGCAAATTCGGTCCGATCCTGGTCAATAACTACGGCCAGACCGAAGCGATGATGACGGTGAGCAATCTACCCGCCGCCGACCTGTTCGTCCCCGGAACGAATGAACCGCGCGTCGGATGCATCGGACGGCCCTATACGTTCGTCGAGGTCATCCTGCGCGGCGCCGACCGCGAGCCGGTTGGGGCCGGAGAGATCGGCGAAATCACCATCCGCTCGGACCATGTCATGCGCGGCTACTGGCGCATGCCGGAGGAGACGGCCAAGGCCTTGCGCGACGGCTGGCTGTGGACCGGCGATCTCGCCCGCATGGACGAGCGTGGCTTCATCACGCTGACCGGGCGCAGCAAGGAAATGCTGATTTCCGGTGGCCACAATATCTATCCGCAGGAAGTCGAGGCAGTGCTGACCAGTTGCCCCGGCGTGCTCGAGGCCGCCGTCGTTGCGCAAGCAGACCCCGACTGGGGCGAAATCGCCGTGGCGTTTGTTTCGATTGCCGAGGATTCCGCGCTTGGTGCGGAAGCGATCAGAAACAGCGTGAAGCCGCGCTTGGGGATCAGAACGCCGAAGCGGATCGAGATCGTAGCGAACCTGCCGAAGACCTCGAACGGTAAGGTCGACAAAAACCAGTTGCGCGAGCGTCTGGCGGCTTCCGGAGTAGGAGTATGACGTCCGATAACGATGTCGTCGTCGCAGCGGTAGCCCGCACGCCGTTCGGCCGCTTCAACGGCGTGCTGCGCGAGCGCTCCGGCCCGGAGCTCGGCGCGACGATCATCGACCAGGTTTGCGGCCGCGCGAAGCTGCCCGCGGGCTGCGTGGACGCGGTCTATATGGGCGTCGGCATGATCGGCAGCGCGGTCTTGACGCCGGCGCGCCAGGCCGTGTTGCTCTCGCAACTGCCGAACGAGACGCCGTCGCTTGCGGTCGACCGGGCTTGCTGTTCCGGCATGACCGCGGTGGGCATCGGTTTTAAGGACATCAAGGCCGGCGCCGCCGATACGGTGATCAGCGGCGGGTTTGAAAGCCTGTCACATACGCCGCTGCTGATGCCGCGAACGCGCGAGCGTGCGCTCGGCGAATTGGTGCTGGAAGATCCGCTACTGCTGCGCGCGCCCGATTACATCGGCGGGTCGATCTCTTCTTACACTGCGGAAGAGGCGATCAAGCACGGCGTCGACCGCGCCGCCCAGGACGCTTGGGCGGTGGAGAGCCACCGGCGCTATTTCGCCGCCGACGAGGCGGGCTATTTCGACTTCGAACGCCTGCCCATCAGCGTCCCCAACGGCAAGAGCGGCGAGCAAATCGTCGACAAAGACGAGTCGCCGCGCCGCGATACCTCGGTCGAGAAGCTGGCCGCCCTGAAGACGGTGCGCGGCAGCAAGACCATTACGCCCGGCAATGCGCCGGGACTGAACGACGGCGCAGCCGCGCTCATTCTGCTGTCGGGAAAAAAGGCGCAAGAGCTGTCCGTTCCGGCCCTCGCCCGCATCCGCAGCTATACGCAGGTGAGCGAAGGGCCGACATCGGGCTCCTATACGCCGGCGATCGCCATCGAGCGGCTCTTGCAGCGGCACGCCTTGACGCCGGATCGGCTCGATCTCATCGAGATCAATGAGGCGTTCGCCGCGACGGTGCTAGTGAGCACGTTACGGCTGGCCGGCAATGACCCTGCAGCCGCCGAAAAACTGCGCGCGCGCACCAATCCTCATGGCGGCGCGGTGGCGATCGGTCATCCGCTGGGCGCCAGCGGTGCGCGGATCGTAATGACGCTGATCAACGGGCTGCGCCGCCGCGGCGGCGGCATCGGGGCGGCGGCGATCTGCGGCGGCTACGGGCAGGGCGACAGCGTTCTGGTCGAAGTGCGGGACTGAGATCATGGAGCCGGCAGAGCTGCGGCGCATTGCCCGCACCATCAGCACGGTCGAGAACCAGGCGGAAGGTTACGCGGATATTTTAAGCCAAGCCTATCGGCTGGGCCGCTGGGCCGACGTGATTGGCATCACCGGGCCGCCTGGTGTCGGCAAGTCCACGCTGGTTGATGTGTTGACCGCGCACTGGGCCGAGGCGGGTGAGCGTGTTGCCATCCTGGCGATCGATCCGTCCAGTCCGTACTCCGGCGGTGCCGTGCTTGGCGATCGAATTCGCCGGACCCGAAGCGCGGGATATGCCAATACCTATTTTCGCAGTTTGTCCTCGCGTGGCCACGTCGGAGGCTTGAGTGAGACCGCGACCGACCTCGTCGCCGTATTGAGTCTCTTCGAGTTTCGGCGGGTCATTGTCGAAACCGTCGGGGCGGGACAGGCGGATATCGAGATCCACGAGACCGCCGACTGCACGGTGGTGGTGACGGTCCCCGGCCTGGGCGACGGCGTGCAGGCTTCTAAGGCGGGGTTGATGGAGATCGGCGATATCTTCGCTGTCAACAAAGCGGACATGCCAGGCGCCGAAAGCGCGGCGCGCACAGTTGAGAACGCCTTGGCCGCGGCCTATATGGGTGAGCCTGGTATCAATATTAGCCCTGATGCGCATCCCGCCGCCGCCACCCGGCCATCGTCTTTGACGCCGGGCCTCGCGGCGTTGCGCCGTCGCCATGGCGATATCTCGGTCGACGCGTCAGCCTGGGTACCGCCGGTGATGCAGGTGGTCGCGACGGAAAACAAACGGGTGGACGATCTCGCGGCGACCATCGATACGTTTGTCAAGTGGAGCGAGCAAACTGGCCGCCGCGCCGAACGCGCCCGCGAGCGCGCCTATGCGCAGATCATGCGTGCGTTGACGGCTCGGCTGCTCGCGCCTTACCAGCGGGCGCCGGGAGCGGTGCAATGGCCGGCGACAGTCCGCGCATGGGTGGACCGAATAGCAGAGGGTACAGCGAGTCCATTCGAAGCCGCGCGGGCGCTGGTAAAGGGGCTCGAAAAATAACAGTGAGAAACCTCATTTTCTCACATCGCTTGGTCCATATGTGGAACGGCCCTGCGGGCAAGTGCTTTTTTGACGCTTCACCACGTGGGACGGTGCGGTCATATGTACGGCCTTTCAGCGCGGCTTTTGACCGCTGGCCTTGATGAAGTCCGCGATGCGAGGGGCTGATCAAAAAATCGCGCTTTGTGCGCATCGGACCAAACGGCCTCTCTCGCTTCGGGATTTCGTCCCGTTGGTTCATCGTCTGCTTGGTGCACCTCGCCCCTGCCGGCGTCTAAGCCGGGCAGCCTGTCCCGGTTGTCACTCGACTCATACCAACGGCTCCGGTTTCTGACTCTCGGGGGGATTGAACGAAGCCGCTTTCGCGGCATTTGAGGGACGGTGGCACCGTCCACCTCCTGTCTGAGAGGATCGTGGGTTTTCCGAAGCCCAACCCTTCAGACAGGAGGTTTTCCGATGGCTAA
>Ga0181536_10002799_pt1 | contig 19368 bp, 15 predicted proteins | sample PEATcosm2014_Bin_41_FD_121105 | JGI IMG/M metagenome (GOLD analysis project Ga0181536, IMG submission 121105) | Peatland microbial communities from MTU Mesocosm Facility, Houghton, MI, USA - PEATcosm2014_Bin17_60_metaG | ecosystem: Environmental > Terrestrial > Soil > Wetlands > Peat | place...
CGCGATCACCGGCACGCGCTGGAATGGACCTCGGTTTTTTGGTCTGCGCGATAGAGAGTCGACCGCGGAGGTTCGCTAATGACCACCAAGCCTCTCAAGGCAGTCCGCTGTGCAATTTATACCCGCGTCTCCACCGATCAGGGCTTGGAGCAGGACTTCAACTCGCTGGATGCTCAATATGAGGCCTCACAAGCCTATATCCGCAGCCAGGCCCACGCCGGCTGGGCTCTGTTGCGCGGCAAATATGACGATGGCGGTTTCTCCGGTGGCAATACCGATCGCCCTGCCCTGCAGCGGCTGCTTCAGGATGTCGAGGCCGGCAAAATCGATGTCATCGTCGTCTATAAGGTCGACCGCCTGACCCGCTCCTTGGCCGACTTTGCCAAGCTGGTTGAGCTGTTCGACCAGCACAATGTGTCCTTCGTTTCCGTCACCCAGCAGTTCAACACGACGACTTCTATGGGCCGGCTGACGCTGAACGTACTGCTGTCATTTGCTCAGTTTGAGCGGGAGGTCACGTCCGAACGGATTCGGGACAAGATCGCTGCTTCCAAGCGCAAAGGTCTTTGGGTCGGCGGTATGGCCCCGCTTGGGTACGACACGAAGAACCGCAAGATAACCGTCAACGAAGCTGAGGCGGATCGCGTCCGGACCATCTTCCGCCGCTATCTCCCGCTGGGCAGCCTGAACCTGCTGATGGCTGACCTGCGCAAGCGCGGCATCGTTACCAAGGTCCGTACCCTTAAGACAGGCAAGACAGTCGGCGGCATTCCCTTCACGCGCGGTCCCCTCGCCCATCTGCTTCGAAACCGGTTTTACATTGGAGAGGTTGCTTTTAAGGGGGAGACCCTCAAAGGCGAGCAGCCCGCCATTGTCGACCGGGAATTGTTCGAGGCCGTTCAAATGAAGCTCGACAACCAGAGAAACGGTCATACGGCCGCGAGGCTGAAGTCCGAAGCTTTGCTGATAGGTCGTATCGTCGATGACCGCGGCAATCGCATGAGCCCGAGCCATGCCCGCAGGCGAGGGGTCAAGTATCGCTACTATCTATCCTCTGCAATTCTTAACGGTCAGTCTGAGAGGAGTGGATCAGTGTCCCGGGTGCCGGCCGGCGAGATTGAAACTCTGGTCGTCAAATCGGTGCGGGATTATCTCAAGCTGCCGAATGGATCAAAGGACGATCCAACCCTCATCCACGATCATATTGTCCGGGTTGTGGTCCGACCTGATAAATTGATTATTGAACTGGCTCATGCGGGGACAACCAGTCGCAAGCAAAAGAAAGATCATCAACGTCTGGAGATACCTTGGCACAAGACATCGTTGACCCGGCGCCGTGAAATCATGCTTCCCGACAATATGCCGCTTAAAGCCGCGCGCCCTATCCGTTCCGAAAGCCGGACTCTTGTCGTTGCAGCCATCGCACGTGGTCGCCGCTGGCTCAATGAGCTTACCGACGATTCCACTACGACCATCGAGTCGATCGCTAACGCGGCCGGGTGCAGCCCGCGCAAGGTCAATATGACGATCTCGCTTGCCTTCCTTGCGCCCGAGCTTGTCAAAGCCGCCATCGAGGGTCGCCTCCCCTACGGCATGGGATTGACCCGACTCTGTGAACTCCCTGCCGAATGGTCGCGCCAATACCGCATTCTCGGTCTTCCGGCGCCTGAAGCGCCCCATTCGAACCGAGTCTCCGCAAACGCGGTCTCCGTTTCCTAGGAAACGGGATTCTGAGGGCGGAGACAGACTGCCGAAATTTGCCCCTTTAGCCAAAAATGGGTCTCCGCGGAGACGCGGCCACGCATGCGAAGCCCGCCAGTTGCGGGCTTTCGACGAACAGTCAGGAAATCTCTGTTTGCGCGCGACTGCGTGGTGGGCCCGGGAGGACGGAAACCTTAGACTGAAATAAGTGAAAGAAGTGCCCATTTCGTCGGCATTTACCCTGTCGCCAATTGCTGTCGCCTTTTAGTGTCGTCAATGACTGTCGCCATTATATACTCGCTGTCGCCCACGGGAGATCGGATATGGCGAGAGCAAGACACGGCAGCTACTTGTTCCGGCGCGATGGCTCAACGAATTGGTGGATCCGGCTCCGCGCCGGCAACCAGCGAACTGAGAGGTCGCTACGCACGTCCGACCATCGAGAGGCGGAGATACTAGCCGCGCCGATGGTTGCCGCACATAAAGCCGCCCTATTGGCCGCGCGCCCCCGTCTTGAGATGACGCCTTACACGCTTGATCCCGGCGAGCACATGGGACTGAATGGCGAGCGCGTCATAGCGACCACGCGCGAATTGATCTACCTCGATGCCGCTGGTGCCTTGATAAAGACCGAGCCGAACGGCCCGGCGCGGCGGCTCGTGAATATGCCCATGGGTGCCGTCCTTGTCGATGACGGTACGACAAAGCCCCTCGCTGAATTGCGACGCATCGGACCAATCATTGACTTGGCGAAGCTTAGGCGCGAAGCCGCGCCGATAAAGAATGGCGACGATGCCGTCCTCGAAACCTACCTGAAACACGCCAACATAACCGGCTATTTTGAGCGAGAGGCCCGGACCGTTTGGGCGTTGTTTAGGTCATTATGCGATAAGCCATTGAAAGACGCGGACAGAGATGATGGCCGCAAGTTAGTCGCGCACTTCGAGTCCCGCGGGCTCAAGAGCGCAACGATTGCGAAAAAGGTCGGCTGGCTGACGGCCGCCTGCAATCTCGCGATTAAAGAAGGACGATTGAGGTTCAACCCGTTTGCTTCAATCGTGCCGGAACGCAGCGACAGAGTTAGACGGCTTCCGCTCAGCGACGCCGATATGAGGCTAGTCAAGCGCAATCTCGATAAGCTTAGTGATTTCGATCAAAAGCTATTCCGTTTTCTCGCGGCCACCGGCATGCGGTTGAGCGAGGCATTCGAGATTGACGGCGAAATAAAAGAGCGCGGTGTCCGCTATGTCATAGTCGGCAAAAAGACTGAGCAATCGTTGCGCCGCGTACCTCTACCGGCTTGCGTGTTGCAGTATCTGCCGAAGGTTATCAAAGGGCGGTTGTTTGTGACCGAGCACCTAGACCCGCCGGATATGGCGTCGAAACGCTTAGGCAAGTTTTTGGATGACATCGGGATCACCGATCCACGCAAGGTGGTCCATTCACTGCGGCATCGTGCGCAAGATCGACTGCGCGCCGCCGAGTGCCCGGAAGATATTCGATGGGCGATCTTAGGACATGAGGAACGAACAGTCGCCGCCGGTTATGGAGAGGGCTTCGCCGTGCCAATACTCAAAAAATGGATCGACAAAATCGGCTTCTAACCCACCAACTTCGGCGGCTCCGGCTGAGTTTTTATTTCTTTCACCGCAACCTCAACGCCGGCTTTGAGCAACAAAACGGCGGTCACCTTGACGCGTCCGTCGACCATCACAGTGATCGGGAATTCTCGCGTCGGTTACGGTTCGGACTTGAGCACACGATCAGCCATCACAGGAACTTAGAGACGGCCGCACGCATTGTTCGCTTGAGGATTGCGTCGAGATCGACCTTACTGTCGCAATTCAGCGGTCGCTGCAATCGAGCATCATGCGCCGCCCGTTGGGGGCGGTGATTGCGGCACACTGGCCGTGACCGACGTTGAAGATATCAATGCGCACGGCGAGTTCTCTCAGACGCGAGACAATTCGTTGATGAGATCAGGAATATAGGCGCGAGTCAGGCATAAGGTCAGTTGCTCCCCGCGCAAGCTCAGGCGATCGACCCACACGTCCGACATCGCGCTGAAATCGGTGGGGTAATCGTGCGCTTCTTCGCGGCGCACGAGGTTCGGTGGAGGATTCGGCAATTGCCGGTCTTGTTGCCCCAGATACGGGAACACGAAGCCTTTGATTTGCCCCGTCCGTTGCGCCTCGTGCAGCCGATGCATCGACGCGTTCTGCGCCCGGTCAAATATGGCGCTAAAGACGCTGAGCATCCGCGCAAAGATGAATTGACTTGGTGGGTCTTGGCGCAAGCCATAGCCCGCCGAGCAGCAAATGATCGTATCGACTGGAATCACGTTCAGGCTGACATCGGGCGAGCGGTCGGGCCAGAGACAGCCGAGGCCGAGATTATCGTAGATGCCCCCGTCGGTCAGGATGACGCGGCTGTTCTTGAGCGCGCCGTCCTTCTCGAAGGTCAGGGTCTCGTCGAACGCAGGAAGAAAGAGCGGGTAAGCCGCCGAGGCGGCGACGGCGTGCGCGACCGACACATGGTTGCGGTGGAGCTTGCCCCAGCGCCAGGAGCCGGACTCCTTCGTGCCGAAGCGGAACGCCGAGCCAGTTCTCAGTTCCGTGGCATTGATGACGAGATGCGGCTGAGCCGGCAAATCGTTCAGCGACGCCCCTCTGAACAGCAGATCGTTAAGAGCCGCTTCGAGCAATGTCGTACGGCTGGCAAAGCGATGCAGCGGCGACCGCACGTCGAAGCGCTCGACCTGCGCCGCAAGCGACCTCGGTGTGATCAGGCGCACAGCCATCAGGAGCGCTTTCAACAGCGCGACGCCGAGGGCGACGATTCCGACCACGATGAAGGCGGCGGCGACCTTGATGCCGAGCGTGCTGAGCAGCTTGCGCCGCATCGGCGCCACGAGTCCTTGGCGGAGCAGTTCGCGGATTTTTGCCTCAAAGGAGGCAAAGTCGCCCTGATGGGCATGAAAACAGGCGCCGATTACGCTGCCGCCCGACACGGTCGAGAGCACGGCGACGCGCTCGAGAAGCCCGAGCCGGTTGAGTGCGCGGAGACAGCCGAGATGAAACGCGATGGCGCGGGAGCCGCCTCCGGAGAGCGCCAAGCCGATCTTGGAGGCGACCGGTGCGTTCATGGCGCGCGCGACCTCGGCCCCGCCAACACGAACGCGAACGCGCCGTCGTCTGCGGCGATGGCCATGAGGCCCGGCAAGCCTTCGTGTTCAAGTTCGTCGCCCAGCCAGACGATTTGCGCCAGATCGATGGTGCTCGGCAGCGGCGACGACCTTCGCGGATGCGAATGCCACTCGCCCACGTAACTGAGCTGATGCAACGAGGCTTCGACGGCGGCGCTCACGGCTGCCTTGAGGCCGACGACGCCACGCTCGAAGCCCTCGCGGCTGCCCCGGCTGTCTTCCGGCTCGGGCAAGGCGTGCGCGACGTGGATGGACTTGCGGCTCATGTCGGCGATCCCGAGAAGAACGCCGCCCGTTTCACGCGGCAGCTGGCTTTCGCGAAGCCGCGCGAGTTCCGAGAGAAGATCGTCGTCGTAGGTGATTGTCCACGAGCCGATGGCCACGCGGTGCGGTCGCGCCGCCCGATGCTCGATGACCTCGACCCCGCCTCCGGCGGTCAGCTTCCAAACGCGCACGCCGGCGTCGTCGCTCATGAGCGCCTCGACAAAGCCGCGCGCGCCGAGCGCGCTCAAGAGGGCTGCGTTGGTGGCCGGGATGCGGTTGGTCAGCGCGCGGCACGAGCCGCTGTAGCGAAGGCCCGGCGCCGCGCTCAGGTGATCCTTGAGGGCGGGATCGGTCTGCACAAGGCGGTGGTACTGCGCCTCAAGTTCCCGCAGCGTGACCGAGCGGTCTCTGCTCTCGGCGAGGAGCACCACGGCTGTCCCGGCCGGATTGAAAAAGTGAGAGACGCGCCGTCCGTTGGTATCCTCCAAATCGGCAAGGTAGCGCGAGACCGCGACCGACGCGGAGGCGTCGATGATGACATCGGCTTGAGCCAGTTCCTGCACCAGCTCCGCGTCGGGCTTGATGACATCGCCGACCACGGCGGTGAAGGACTCATTGAGAAGCAAGCCCATCTGCCGCGCCAGCGCCAAAGCCTTCGGAGCACCGAGTTCATCGGTCAGCAGGGCGTGCCGCGCCAGATTGTGCGGAAGCAGGTAGTCGCTATCGACAACGGTCCAGGAAAACGCGCCCTCGCGCGCCATGTTCATCGCGATCTGCGATCCCAGCGCTCCGCCTCCGACCAGGACCGCGCGGCGGCGGTCGGGGGCTGTGTGCCCCGCCACAGCGGCGGCAAGTTCGCGGTCGAACGCGAGGTGAACCTGGGCGGGCTCGATCTTGATTTCGCCGGCCGTCGGCGCGCCCTCGGGAACGGCGCGGACAAACACATCGTCGGCGCCGGCGACACCAGCCGCCTTTGAGTTCGCCAGCACACCCCAGTTGACGCCGATCTGACCAGCCGTGTCGAGCGAGATGAAGGCGCGTAAATCGTCAGTGATCTTTCCGTCCGGCGTGGCGACCGGAAAGACCACGACGATTGCGAGGCGGGACGACAGGCGCCGGACGCTGTCGTTGGCAATGCCCGCCCACGCCTTGACGCGATTTTTGATTTCGTCGTTGAGGTTGATGCCGGCTGGTCGGAACTCGGCATCGAGCGCGGCAAGCGTCACCGGCGCGTGCCGCAGCCGCGTCATGGATTGCGGTTGCGCGCGGAATTGAATGACGACGAATCCAGGAGGGCCTTTCCGGCGCGGCTCTGTGGCGGCGATGGCTCGGGTGATGATGAGCGCGGGGTTGTCCTGCCGGACAAAGCCGATCAGTTCGGCGGGAGTCGCGGTCGCTTGCAGCGCCGACCGCGGGATGATGATGGCGAGCTGCGAGACGAAGAACAGCGGGTCGGGCGGTTGCGCGGTGTCGTGCAGCTCGCCGCGCGACGCCTTGGCGAGCCAGAGCTGAATACGCCGGATGAGATCGGCGGGGCGGTAGGTCAGCTTGGCCTCCGGCCACGGCCGGTCGTCGATGCAGAGCGAGCACGGCGCGTCCTGCGGCGTCCAGTTCTGATGCGGCGTGTCGGGAAAATCGTCGCGCAAGGCGAGCACGCGCGGCTGCCCGCCTTGGGCGGCAAACACGACGGCGATCGGCTCCGTCGCGCGGACGGGGTAGGCGAGGTCCTGCGGTCGCTCGACCTCGATCTCAAGAGCGACGGCCGCGTGTCCGGTCTTTGCGCACTCGCTCAAGCCAGTCAGCGTGACGCCGGGAACAGCGCCGGTAGCGACGGCGGATACGAACTCCCGCGCCGGCACGGAAGACAGGTCATCCTGTGATGCTACGGCCTGTCCGAAACCGGCCCACCACGGGTGGATGCCCATGCTACCCCGCGCGCGCCGGGGTCGAGACGATGCTGGCGGCGCCGACCGTCGCGGATACCATGAGCAGCCGCGCGCCGCGGTCGGTGATCTCGATCTTGGTGGGCTTGGGCTTGCTGGATGACGGCAAGTCCATCGTGACCTTAAACTGGCCGTCCTTCGCGGTGGCGACGCGTTTGTAGTAGGCGGCGGCCTGCCGGTGCGGCGGCTGGACATCCTTGTCCTCGTCGCTGCCCTTAATCGGGATCGATTCGCTGGAGGACATTATGGTGCAGCGTTCCTGGCCCTGCGTCTCGCACAGCCACTTGACCTCGTCGGTCGGCTGGGTCTCGTCCACGCCCTTGTCGGGTCCGATCGCCGTGTAGGAGCAATGGTGGGCGTTCTTGAGAATGTCCCACAGCAGCCGCTCCTCGTTGTTGTGGCGCCGGCTGGTCTTCACCATCTGCTCGATCGACTCGTAGTCGACGTCGGCCATGAAGAGCGCGCGGGTCTGGCGGGTGCCCTCAAGGAAGGTCGCCTGGAAGACGATGCTGTCCTGGTTGCGATCGACGACCTCGTTGTCGTTCTGCCGCCAGCCGAACGGGCTATGGATGAAGAACTGCGCCCGCTCCGGCCCGGAGAGCGAGAAGCCCGGCACGAACTGGCCCGCGTCCGTGATGAGGTGAGAGCGCGATTCCAAGGTCAGGCCGTTGGCCTGCAGCCACGCCTGGAGCTTGACCGGGCGGGAGAAGACACGGATGCCGGAGCCCTTCCTGAGGCGGTAACGCGCTTCCTGCCGGATGATACGGGCGCAGTCGTCGAGGCCGTCTTCAAGGATCGCGGCCGCCGGGACCCACAGTTCCCGAATCTTGATGCGTTCCTCGTCCTGATACTTCGCCGCGTGGTCGAACGAGAAGAATTCGCCGGAGCCGCGGCAATGATCGTCGTCGAGATGCGTGTAGCTGACGACATTATAGTAGTCGCGCTGCGCGGCGCGGAGGTCTGACCGGAGTTCGGCCGGGAGGTCGATGCGCCGGTCCCACCGGTCGTCGGGGTTGCGCATGTCGGCATAGTCGATGAGGAGTTTCTTGCCGTCGGCGAGGTCGAGGCGCGTGCAATCGGCATTGCCGAGCGGGTGAAAAGTCAACGTAGCGGTCACGGTCGTCTCCTAAGGTTCGAGCGAACCTGCCCCCCGACAGCCAGCGGCCGACCGGGCCAAGTTCCGTTTATGTATGAGCGGCGTAGGCGTATACAATCAGCGGCGGTCAGCCACCCGCCCATCCCCTAGAACTAGGGGGCTCGGCCGAAAAGACCGAGTCGGAAAGTATCGCTACTCCGAACCTGAACGTAGGCGCGATGATAAGCGTTGTCAAGTATGCGACATATCGCTATCCTGAACTTTACAAGAACACGGAGGTAGACGTGTCCACCTCGCTCGGCGACAAGATCCGTGAACTCAGGAAGAAGAAAGGCTACACCCTTGAAAAACTTGCAGAACTGACCGAGTCCAGCAAGAGCTACATCTGGGAGTTGGAGAACAAGAACCCTCCCCGACCTTCGGGCGACAAGGTGGTGCGAATCGCGTCGGTGCTCGGGGTGACCTCGGACTATCTCCTCGATACCACCGAGAAGACCAACGTGGCGGAGGCCACGGACCAGGCTTTCTTCCGCCGCTACAGAAAGATGGAGCCCGCTACCAAGGAAAAGATTCGGCGCATGGTCGACCTGTGGAAGGACGATAAATGACTGGCGATCCGTCGCCCGAGCGTTGGGCAATCGACATCAGCTTGGTGCTGAATACGGTTCTGGGTAAGGACCGTTTCCCGGTCGATGTCGTGCTCGTGGCGAAGGAGTACAGCGCGCAGCGCTATCCCGACGATCCGGTGTCGCTCGTCGTCGGCCGGCGCCTGCCCGGCTTTGATGGCGCGCTCTATCGCGCGCCCGCCGGCAAGAAAGGCTGGGGGATTTTCTACAACAGCGCGATTTCATCGGAAGGGCGGATCAATTTCACCCTCGGGCACGAATTCGGGCATTATTTGATTCATCGGCTCGCCTATCCCGGTGGCATCAGGTGTGGCGAGCAGGACGTCGTGCGCTGGGACAGCGAGTACGGTCAGATCGAACACCAGGCCAATGTGTTCTCGGCCGGGCTGCTGATGCCATTCGATGATTTCCGGCGGCAGATTCCCGAGCGCGACAAGGTCGATCTCGACATGATCTCGCACTGCGCCGACCGCTACCGCGTGTCGCTGATTGCGGCTGTGCTGCGCTGGCTGCAATATACCGCGCGGCGCGCGGTGCTCGTGGTCTCGCGGGACGGATTCATTTTGTGGTCGCGCGCGAGTAACGCTGCACTTAGGACGGGTGCCTTCTTCCGCACCTCGGGGCCGCCGATTGCAATTCCCGCGGACTCGTTGGCGGGCCGCCAGGATACGATCATCGACGGACGCGCCGGGATCGAATTGGGGGCGAATGTCTGGTTCCCGGAGCCGGTGCGTGAGATGACCATTTTTGCCGAGCAGTATGACTTCGCCGTCACACTGCTGCTGCTTGAAAATCGCGACGGCTACACGCAGTTCGACGCGGAGCCGGAAGAAGATGTGTACGACCGTTTCGCGGCGGTGACTCGGTAACGCCGCGAGGCGGTAGCCGGAAACATTCGTAGATTCAAGTAGATAACTGAGAACCGACTCTTGAATCGCGACCCCGAATCTCGCTAGCATGATTACGGGGTGTGGTTCCGGCACGTTCGGGATCGTGGACTGAGCAAGAGGCGAAGCGTGGCACCGGAATTGGCTCTCGAAGGACAAGACTTCGCCTCGCGCGCGATTTCGCCGCTGCGCGAGCTTGGCGCCTATGAGGCGCTTTGGGACAAGCCCGAGACGACCTTCAAGACCCTGTCGGAGAAATTTGCGGCGCGGCCGGATGCGCTGCCGTCGGATTTCGTGCCCGAGACCAAGGCTCGCGAATACGCCGAATTCGTTCGGCGCCGTTTCCACGAAGCGGACGTGACGCGCTACGGCGTGCGCGTGCATGGCGCGGGCGAGTATCCGCAGAAGCTGCGCGACGCCGCGCATCCGATCGAGCTGCTCTATTACCAGGGCTGGTGGGACCTCGCGGAGTCGCGCTCGGTCGCGGTCGTGGGCACGCGCCAGCCGACGCCGGACGGGATCGCGCGCACGCGCAAGCTCGTGAAGGCGCTGGTGAAGGACAATTTCACGATCGTCTCGGGACTGGCGGCAGGCGTCGACACCATGGCGCACGAAACGGCGATTGCCGAAGGCGGGCGCACCATCGCCGTGATCGGCACGCCGCTGTCCCACGCCTACCCGCGCGAGAACGCCACGCTCCAGCGCAAGATCGCCAGCGAATTTCTGCTCATCAGTCAGGTGCCGCTGAAGCGCTACGAGCGTCAGGATTACCGCAAAAATCGGCTGTTCTTCCCCGAGCGTAACATTACGATGTCGGCGCTCACCGAAGCGACGATCATTGTCGAGGCCGGCGAAACCTCCGGCACATTGATTCAGGCCCGCGCCGCTTTGCATCAGGGCCGCAAGCTGTTCATTCTCGACAACTGCTTTCAGCGGGGGCTGAGTTGGCCCCAGAAGTTTGCGGATAAGGGAGCCGTCCGCGTGGTCGATTACGATGACATCCGCAAGCACCTTTCCCCAACGGCTCACTAAGATCGACGATCTCGCGCGGCCGGATCACTTCTATCTGACGCCTGACGACGAGTGTTACTTCCTCGGCGAATACACGGCGCGCAAGGGCTACGCCTTCAGCCCGACCAATCAGCTCATTCTGAACTTCAAGAAGTCGATGGATAAGCGCGCGACCGCGCAGTGGCGCTACAAGGAAAAGGCCATCGACGAGGCCACCGCCGCGTTCCGCGCCGCGCTTAACAAAGAGTGGCTCGACGGCGCGACGCTGGTGCCGATCCCGCCGTCGAAATCAAAAAACGACGCGCTTTATGACGACCGGCTGGTACGGATGCTGCGCGGCATCCGCACCAATCCTCAGCTCGACCTGCGCGAACTGGTCCTCCAGCGCGCGAGCACGGCGGCGGTGCACGATCAGGAGAACCGCCCGACGCCCGAGCAAATCCAGGCGAACTACGGCATTGATCCGGCGCTGCGCGATCCCGATCCGCAGGTTATCGGCCTCTTCGACGATGTGCTGACCACGGGCGCGCATTTCCGCGCGGCATCGGCCGCGCTCAAGCAATCGTTCCCGGGCGTCCGCATTGTCGGGTTCTTCATTGCCCGCCGCGTCCCCGAAGCCGCCGACTTTGGAGAATTCGATCTGTAGTGTTCGAGGGCGACTCGCCTTGCTAAGCGTCGTTGTCCCGGCGCGACGGCGACCGTGCTGCATCCTTCGCTCGGGTCAAATTCACCATGTCGGTTAGTTGGCCGTTGGGCAAACGCAGGCGCCACATGTTCGGCCAGTCAGGATCGCGCTCAAGCGTTATGCCCGTTTTCTCAGGAGCGGGCCGCCTGCCCTCCCCTACGCGGGGGAATTCATCCACGCCGGCGTTGCCATGGGTAACGTTCTCGGGCTTGAGCAAATCGAGGTCTTTTTTCAGTTCCTCGACCTTTTTATCCAGTTCAGGCGTCCACGTATCCACCTCGAGAGCGTAGAAGTCTTCGGACCCGCCAGCGCGGCCCGTCACCTTCGATGACGCGTCGATGCCGATGCCAACCGCCCGCTTCAGATTACGGTTGCTCTGGAGCATGCAGAGACAATAGCTATGCAGCATGACGACTCGTCGCTTGCGGTATTCGTCGTAAGCGGGACCTGGCGCTTCGCCGCGATGGGCGAGGATGAGAAAGACGTAACCTACCGTTTCGTCGGGGCTCTGCGCGGTAGGTACGATGTTCCGCGCGAACCGGTCAGCTTTTTTGTCTTCAGCCGTTTTCATCGCGGCGACCACGGAGCTTCCAAGGAGACGGCGGCTCAGGCGCGGCTCGAGGGCCATGCTGCGCAAGCCCTCTTCGGCCTTTGACGGCTCCGGTTCATTTCCGAAGGCTCCCTCAGCCTCGCCTTTGAGTATTGCGTCAGTAAACAGGCCGAGAAGCATGTCCCATTTATATGAGACCTTATCGGCCTCCTGTCGCGCCTTGTAACCGGGCTGTGCCGCGAGCGCTGCGTAAGTCCCGGCCGGAATGTCGAGTTTCTCGCCCTGCTGCCATTCGCCATCGCCGGGTCGCCTAAAATCATGCTCCTCGTCCGGCCCGCCGGAGATCAAATATCGAGCCAGCAGGTCATGTTCGCCGGCGACCGGCGAGAGATGCCCCGAGCGTATGATGCGCTCGCGCCGCGTCAGGTAGCGCGTGAAGTCGGTGACAGTATCGAGTTCGCGCGCGAGGAGTTCGAGGGCCGGCTCGTTAAAAACATGGATAAAGCCCCCGTCGGGCTGTACGTCGCCGATAGCAAACGGCTTGAAGCCATCGGCCCCGCTGTTGACATGATCGTCGCCCTTGAGCGCAGCGTCGGTCGTAAAATAACCCGGCGTTTCCTCGCGATGTTCCGCGCAGGCTTCGGAAGCGCCGAGTGCGACCGCGATGAGATGGATTCGTCGCCGGTCAGCCGGGGGAAGTTTGAGCGGGAAGCGTTCCTTGCATACCGCGTCGAGAAACAACTGGTCAGGATGGTCGCGCAAAGTGCGAGCCGCGCCGTTGATTTGCGCCGCCGACTTGGTGATTGCTTTTCGGTACCAACGCGGCCACGCGATTTTGACATCGACGCCCGATGACCAGTTGATGTGCTTGTCGCTGAAGATAAGGACGTCATCGCCACACACGACGAGCAGATCGCAAATCTCCTTGCCCTTGCTCCCGAAGAGATTCGGGTAAGTCCAAAGATTGAGAAATATCTTGCCGGCCAGAGCGGCCAGATTTTTCTCGGTCGAGGTGAACCCAACGCCGCGCTTGATGACGGCCATGGCGGTTTGCCCGTGTGACTAAACGCGGCCTTCGGTTGGGAAATCCATGGTTTTAGAAAGTACTACGCGAAGCGGGAATCCGGGAGCATGATGGGGCTTATCCAAGCCCTCCCGGACCGGTCCTGATTCGATGCGACGCTTTACAAGCATGAAATACGCGCTGGCGGAAACGCGGCGGATCCTGCGTGACCGGTTCGCGCGCTACCTCCCCCTCACGCAGAGCGCGCCCAGCGCGCCCAAGTCCGGCAATTTACTACCCGACGAGCAATTACTCGAACTTCTGCTCGGTCTCAACATCCTGTGTGAGAGCGACATCGACAGGTCGCGCGCAACATATGATGCGGCGTTGCCGCCGGGCGGCGGCGAGCCGTCTCTCGATGAGGTGATCGCGGCGGGGTGGATGCGGGTGGTCTGGGGACGGGTCACGGCCCCCTTCGAGATCGATCACCGGGCACGCAGCCAGCCGGACGGCAAACTGAGCGCGCTCGCCGCGCTGCTGAAAAAGCGTTTCGAGCAAAAATACACGGTTGGCGAGGCGGCTCGTGCCAACGCCGAGCTGGAAAGCCTTGCGGCGGCAATCGAGCGCGGCGAGGCAGCGCCTGACGCCCTACGCAGTCAATCGCCCGAATGGGTCGCCGCACGCCTTTGGGATCGAGCGCTTTCCGGCTCGGCTTCACACGGCGCCGCGCTTCGCGTCTGGGTCGATCGATGGAGACTCCTGGGCTGGCCTTCGCTGGTCGCACATGAGGTCTGGAACGAGGCGGCGGCGGACGCCTTCCGGGAGGCAGCAATCGCGGTGCTTGCCTCGGAGCCTGGCCTTACCGGCTGGGACGAAACCCGCGGCGGCTTCATCCGCCAGATCAGCCTCCGCACCGGGCAACCGCCGGAAAATGCCGAGCGGCATGTGCCGGCCCTCTCCGCGACCTTGCTCGATCGCGCGCGCTGGCTGAACGACGTGAGGCTGGAGGGCGCGATCGCCGGAATGATGAGCGCCGACCAAGACATTGTCAGCGTCATTCGGCTGCTTCTGGCCGACGTTGAAAAGCAGGAATTCAGCCCGGCCCCTCATCCGCTCTTCAAGCAACTCATCGAGCTGGCGGTCGCGCGCCCGGAAATTCTTGTGGTCATTCTTTTCAGGATTCGATGGAGCCCTGCGTTGCTCGCTGACCTGCTGCTCTATCCCGCGACCTCGGCAATCGCGTGCTGGCTGGTTTCCGAGTGGTCGGGACCGTCGGGAGCCTGGGACCGCGAGTTGAGAGCGCGCGACGATAAGACGACGAAGGCAATGGCCTTCGCCGATGCGGCGTCGGTACTGGGCGATTTTCTCGAACAGGGTTCGCTTCCTCCCGCGGAAGCGGCGTCACTGTTAGGCGTTCTGTATCGGACGGCGAAACCGGCGTTTGGCGACGAAGCGGCCGACGACGGGTCGATCGTCGGCATTCTCCGCGATGAGATAGCCGGGCAGTCGGCTGAGGTGCAGCAGGCAATATATGCAGGGCTTAGCACCCGCGTTTCGCGATCAGGGCTCGGCTCGGCGGAATTCGCGGCCGCTTTGGACATTGTCGATGCTGCCGACCTAGTCGAAAGCGTTGATCCCGCACCTCTGGTTTCAGCCTACGTAAGCTCCGTCGCCGCGGGCGGCTACGGCCTATCTGCAAACCGGATTGGCGAAAGCGCGGCGGCGGCATTAGTCAAGCTGGCGATGAAGGCGCCCGAAGCGCTTCGTAGCTCGTTTTTTGCGCCAGTTGATGTCGGAGCGAAGATCGCTGCGGCCAAGGCGCCCGACGTCAATCCGCTGACGATCGAAGACGAGACGGCGCGCTCGCTGCGCGCCCATATCCGCATCCTGTGCCGGGCGGTCGCGGGGCTTGAAGAGTCCGGGGCGGAGGAGCTCACGGAAGCTTTGACGAAAACAGTCCGTGTCGGCGCGCTGAAGCATGACGAAAAGGGCCGCGTCGGAGCTTTTGCCGCGCGTTTCGAGACGGAGCCGTATCGCGGGCAACGCGACCGGCCGATTGCCGCCGATGTGGCGGCCGCGCTTTCGGCCCTCGCCGGCAAGGAAAGAGAAGAACTGTTGACGGCGATATTGGACATCGACGAGCCAATCGTTCTGGCTCAGCTCGTCGGCCTCGCGCCGCAGGAGGCGCGAGCGCGAATTGAGTCGCGTCTCGATGCCCTGACCCCATCCGACGCGGCCGCCATTCGGTCCCTCCCCGAAGCTAAGGCGCGGATTGAAGCCCTGCTGACCGCGGGCCGAGTCGACGCCGCTGCAAAGTTTATTGAGGACGAACGCGGACTAAAAACCTTGGGCAAGGTAGCCGGGAGGGAGTTGACGCAATTTCGGGACGACCTTCATCTTAAATGGTTGCGCAAGGACTGGAGCGGTATCTGGGGAGCCGAACCGCCGCCCGAGTTTTCCGGGCAAACGCGCGACGTGGCGCTCGACTACATCAATTTCTTTAAGGGCCTCGCGGCGCTGAGCGATCCCGGCGTCAATCCCGAAGGCGCTGAGAATTTCTTTGGCGACCTCCACCGTCGCCATCCGCACGTTCCGACCTACGCCGTGAACCTGTTTGCGGCGCAGATAAGCCACCTGCTCGGCGCGGACGCTTTCGCCGAGCTGGAGGGGTCTGCGCTCAACCGCGGGCGGCAGCTTCTCGCCGAAGCCGAACAGGCTATAGTCCGTCTGCGCGATGTTAGCGCCGCGGATTTGGAGACTTTCAACTGCAACAAGGCGCTGCTGTTGCTAGCGCTGGGCGAGCCGAACCGCGCCTACGGCGTGCTTGAATCCGTTCCGCCCGGCCGGTTGCGGGATAGCGCGGCGGCTTATTCGGCAGTCGCGCTCAATCGCATGGGCCGCACGCGCGAGGCTTTGGCCGTACTCGATCAAAGCGTGAGGGCGATCGGTGAAACGTCCCTTCTGCGTGCGGTGCGCGAGTATATCAGAAGCGGAAAACAGTTCGCGGCTTTCGTCAGCTTAGCAACTGGCGATGACCGGATACCTCGGATGAAAGAGGCCCTGTGCAATCTTTGGGAAATGGACCCGCAGGAACAGACCGCCGCGCTTACCGACCATCCTGAACCGTTTGTTTCCTACGTCCTCGATCAGGTGCGCGCGGCGGCCGAGAGCGTCATTTCGGCTCTCGCTGCCATGAAAGCGGAAAAGCCGAAATTTCACGAAGACGATCTCACCGGCCTTATGCGCATGCCGCTGGCTGCCGGCGTTCGTTTTTTGCGATGGACCGTGGCGGAGCAACCTCCGGGCGGCTATTCACCCAGGGGAAATCCAGGCAAGCGCGATCTAGCCATTCAGTGTAACGGCTGGACTCTCGCGGTGATCGAAGCCCTCCTTTGCCGCGATCCCGTGACCTATCAGTCGGTAGAGGACAATCTGACCAGCCATTTTCAGCGGCTGCTCGGCTATTTTCCGGGCGCGCTGTTCTTTCATCTCACCTATTCTTACGTCGATGAGCCTTCCTCTGTATTGCGCCATCTCAAGCTGGCCGCGGCAAGCGAGGCTCCGCCCGGCTTCACTTACAAAGGCATTGCCAAGGACATCGAGCTGACCGATTCACGTCCTACCGGGTTCATCGCCGAATACGAGGGGCCGATGGGTCGGTTGAAAGTCGTGTTTCTGGTGCTGGACATGCGGCAATTCGCTCAGCGGGAAGCGGCGAAAGCCGCTGGCAATCACTGACCCAGTCGGGGGCCACGAGGTGAGCCGCCCGAACGAAATGAGGCCGAATATGCTTAAGCCCGCCGATGCGCTTCGCGAATCTGATCCGCGGTTTTGCGATTTCGTCTTCCGCGACAAAGCCACGGGCGCGTCGCGTCCGATGTGCATGGACGATTTGCGGGAGATGGTGGCCGCGATCGAACTCAGCGCGCGTATTCCGGCGGCGATCCGGCAGCAGTTCGACATCGCGCGAAACGCCTTTGTCTATTCCTGGTTCGTCTATGAGTTCGCAACCTTGGCCGAACAGCAGTGCTAATTTGTAAGCTTGATCGCATTAACCTCCGCCGTTCCCCTTGATAGGCTCAGCGAGGCCGCCAAGAGAGGGGAAGGCATTCGGTGCCATCAAAGCGCGTTCCCTCGGGGCATGGGGGTCCCGGATGATACACCGGCCAGCACTGGATCACCTGGCGGCCCGCGCCGTCGGTGCCCGTGCGCGAGCGAGAGTAAGCGCCCCCACTGTCAGTGCTGCACAACGTCTAGCTATTTCGTCAGCGATCTCATCGGCCTTTTATTTCCGCGATAACTTTTCCCCAGCTCGTTTCTGAATCAAGCGTAATGGCTTGGCTTTTTGCGGTCTTTTCGATGCACTCTGGGCAAGCGAATTCCAATTTGAGAGGTGCCAAACGATCCGCGGAGTGCGAAATGATGGTTCCAATTTGGTTGCCGCATTTTTTGCATCTCATATTGAACGGAAAGGACACGGGACACCTCCTCATTGCAAAAATTTATCGTACATTGTCCTAGAGCGAGGATTAAGTTCGTTCTGCATAAGCATTGCTGCCCGCTGCGGCTAGAAGGGCGTGCAGCGTTGCCACGACCTGCGCGCCCTCGCCGACCGCCGCCGCTACCCGCTTGACCGAACCGGAGCGAACGTCGCCGATGGCGAAGACGCCTCTGCGACTTGTCTCCATCGGTCGACGGTCGCTGGCTGCGTCTTCGCCCGTCAGGACGAACCCCTTGGCGTCCAAGGCTACGTTGGAGCCAGATAGCCAAGCCGTGTTCGGCTCCGCACCGATGAAAAGGAAAAGATGGCGTATCGTACGACGCACTTCCTCCCCGGAAGCGCCTCGACGCCAGCGGATCGCCTCCAGCATCCCGTTATCGCCTTCTAGATCTGGTCAAGTAGCACCGGCAGGTCGATCTCGACGAGGCCAGGCTCGGTCGAGTCGCCGAAACCAACGTCGACAATGACCCGGTTCTGGTTGATCCCTGGTTCGGATCGTCCATCCAACTCGTCATAAGCACAGCGCCTTTCAACACGAAGCGTTCGCGATGCTTGCTGACACTCAGCCGATAGAGAAGCCGCTCCAGCGCGTAGCGAGTCAGTAGCAAATCGAAGGGCTGGTTGCGCTCTTTTGCGAGATTGAGAAGGCGTGCCCTGACGGAAGCGCCGATATTTTTAATCGGCTTAGGCATCCACGGTTAGCGCCTCCAGGCGAGGCTGCACGACTTTTTCCCAGATACCCGCTTCCACGGCGAAGCGTGCGATTTCGGCCGGCGTAGCCTTTCGCTGGCGAAGCGCTTCCTTCATCCCTTGCAGGGCTTCGATCAGGCCGGTTTGCGAACCGTAGAAGACCTTCTGGCGTTGACCGTGGCGGAACAGATCAACAATGGTCTTTGCCGGCGAATAGATGCGAACGGAAACGCGTTCGATGATGTGCTTTTCAATACCGTTGTCGAACACCTTGGGACCGAAGCGCACGATTTGAATCCGCGGGCGTTCGATCTTGGGCCGCCATTCTCGGGGACCTATGCCGACCCAAACGGAAGCTGGAATGCGATCGGTCAGTTCGTGAAAGGCCAGAGCCGAGCTGAGACAGATGACACCGTTAGGAACGAGCTTGGCGGCCTCCGCGAGCGAATGATTGGCGTCAAGCGGTGCATAGGCGAGCTGATAGAGGCCGCGCCCTAGTTGCACGATGATGCCCTTTTGCTCTATGCGCGAGATAGTGGCCGCCGTGATGTCCTGCTGGATGAATTCCGATAGACGCACCATTCCGCACTCTTGAAGGAGAGCGATGGCGCGATCTTCCTGGCGATTTGAGACAGTATCCATGTAAGGGAAGATGATATAAAACCTTGTGAAAGTCAATGTATTTGACAATGTTTTATATCATGAGAGAAATCTAAGTCATTGATTTATCATCGAGACTCTCGGGCCGGTACGCTTCTATCGTCCAATTTCCTTGATAGTTCTCGATCACTCCATTGCCGGGCATATCCATCTCGGCAATGACCGCGCGTTAGCTCCCGAAGGCCGCCGGCGAGCGCGCGACTGCTTTGAGCTAGACACAGCCCTTTCCCGGGGCAGGCCGCTGCAGAACGGACCGGCCCCCGCGGTCCCATTGCCGAGTTCTGCGGAATGGTCTGTTAACCGTTCACAATGAACGGATTCGCTTGGAGGAGGCTGCATCCCTACATTGTTCTCAGCGTACAGAGGCGGGCTTCGACGGATTGGCCCGCGCCAACCTGCGCTTCTCCGAGCAAGGTGGTCCGTAAACGCGGCAGGTGGCCCAGGTGGCATCTGCAACCAAGCGGAGATATCCCCATGGCGCCCGCGCGTGCGTTTTGGAAAGGCTACCTCAAGCTCTCGTTGGTCTCGTGTCCGATCGCCCTCTAC
>Ga0181536_10002811_pt1 | contig 19318 bp, 10 predicted proteins | sample PEATcosm2014_Bin_41_FD_121105 | JGI IMG/M metagenome (GOLD analysis project Ga0181536, IMG submission 121105) | Peatland microbial communities from MTU Mesocosm Facility, Houghton, MI, USA - PEATcosm2014_Bin17_60_metaG | ecosystem: Environmental > Terrestrial > Soil > Wetlands > Peat | place...
AGCCGTGCCAGTTCGTTCTGCTCCTTTGCCATGTCAAACCGCCCCGGCGACGCGATAGCGCATCGTGCCGTCGGCATCCCGGTCGCGCGAGATCGTGTGACCTGCCTTGCGCAGTCCGGTCAGCGCGGCGCGGACGCTATGCTCCTGCCAGCCGGTGGCCGCCGTCAGGTCCGCGATCACCGCCCCTCCCTCACGTCGTACCAGAGCCTCGATCATCGCCTTTTTGCTCGTGCCGCTCGGACGGTTTGTCGGCGTCGCATCGGTAGCGCCAGCCGTTGCCACCCTGGCCGAACGCGTGGAGCGCGACATCCGCCCCGATGCCGCCGCTTCAACCTTCGCCTTCGTCGCGGACTTGTTGGCCCGCGGTTTCCTGGTTTTCTTCGTCGTCGTCTCGGTGTCCAACATGGGAACCTCATGATGTTTCACAGGCCACCTTGGCGCTGTCACCACCGCGAGCCCCGCTCGCCATGTCGGCTGGGGCTGAGGTCACCGGAGGCCAGCCAGGGCGGCTTCCTCCCGACACCATGCATGCTTCCCTGTCCAAGGAAGTCCAGTCATTCTTCGGCTAGCCCGACCAGAGCCGACTCTCCAACCGAAGCATTCGCTTCACCTGTGGGTCTGATTGGCTTGGAGTTCTCCGATGATCGGAGGGGCCGGTGCCAGGCAGATGCATCAACGACCAACAGGTGAGGACCTACATGAGATTGCGCACCGATCACCCCCAGATGACCGCCGCCGCCAAGGCCGGCCTGTCCGTCGCGTCGGCGCGGCGCATCGATCTCGATCCCCGGCCACCGAGCACGAAGAAGCAGCGGCGGACCTGGCGAACCCGGCCTAACCCGCTCGAAGGCCTGTGGGACGAGGAGATCCTGCCGCTGCTGGTGGCCGCACCCGGCCTTCGCCCCATCACTCTGTTCGATGAGATGGAACGGCGTCATCCCAATCGCATTGGGCCGTCGTTCCGGCGCACGCTGGAACGGCGGATCGCGGAGTGGAAATCCACGCCGACCCCGTCCAGAACCTCCTCCTCCCGGCCTTTGACGGCCTGACGGATCGCGACCGTCGTAACGAAGCGGATTGGTTGGTTCATGTCACGACAAAGCCGACCAGGCGCTGGTCGATCCGGCGGCGACGGCCAAGCTGGAATTTCTGCTCGACGAGGTGCTCTACGGCCGCCGCCGCGCGGAGGAGGCGATCGACGCCGTCTGCGGGCAGGCCTCCCGTATTATCGGCCGGCTTCGGGACGGCACCCCCTCGGACGGCATCCCGCTACCGGCGGTCTCACCGAGGCCCATCCCGATGGCGCGGGGTGCAGACAAGAGCACGCGGCGAAAAGCCCGACCAACCGGGTCGCTTCCTCAGGGTGAAAATGGCCAATCTGAAATCTCCCGCCGCCGGGCGCGGCCCGCGACCGCGAAGGCGCGATCGAGCGTCCCGACTGAGGAAACCGCACCCGCGCGCCGAAAAATGGCGAAGAAGCTCAAAACGTCCCCATCGGCGACAGGGAAAGCGGCGGACCGGGGTGCGCGGGACGCCAGCGTGCCCGGACCGGCGAAACGTGGCGTCAGCCGGGGGAAAGCCGCGCGCGTTGCCACCCCGTCCGGGGAGACCCGGCAATCTTCCGCTGGCGGTGACGGGACCCGGCTCAACATCCCATTCGGCAACAAGGAACTGGCGATGAGCCTTGGGGCCCGCTACCGTACCGGCGGTTGGTTTGCCCCGCCAGGCACGCGCCTGGAGCCGTTTCAGGAGAAGGGGTGGCTGTAGGCCCCGTCTCCCGTCGCTCCAAGATGGTCCCGCGCGCGGCCGAGCCCGCGCTGCCGTTCAATGTGGAGCCCGCTGATGTCAGATAACCTGTCCACTGACCAGCATCGAGGTCAATATCTGCACTTGGCATCTCGCCCGCCCGAAAAGCAATCGGAAGTCTGCTCCAACGGAACCCTGCAGACCAGCCTCGTCGAACATACGCCTCGGAACCAAGCCTTAGTGGCTTGCCGACGAGTTCTTGCTTTTGTTTCTGAACCTCATCAGTCTTCCGAACATGGAGGATAATCGGGTAAGCACAGGTGCTAAGTGCCTGTTTTCGCTAGGGATGCTGGTGCGGCTGGCCGGCGATCCTCAGCGTTTTGGGGCATTTCAGGACATCGTGGTCCGAGCGGGCCGCTCCTTTGCGCGAGTTCAGTTCGTAACCGGCATTACCCAGGTGCCGTTGGACCAGCTCGAACCCATGCCGACAGCAAGCGAGGAGCCGATCGAATTCCTCCGTTCAGCGCGGTTTAGCGAGCCAGCGCGACTTCGCCAGGTTCTGGCCCACATCCGGCTCACCGGGCGACTGGCTGACGTGATCTATAGCATGGAGGCGACGAACACAGATTTCCATGCCCATCAGTTCAAACCTGTGCTGAAAATGCTCGCGTCGCCTACTGGCAGCCTTCTCATTGCCGACGAGGTCGGACTTGGCAAGACTATCGAGGCGGGCCTGATTTGGACCGAGTTGCGCGCCCGCTTTGATTACCGACGTCTCCTCGTCATTTGCCCAAAGGTCCTTTGCAGCAAATGGGAAGCCGAACTGTCGAGCAAGTTTGGTCTCGACGCTCGCGTGTATTCCCCAGCGGAGCTACTGGCGCTCCTGCGCGACCGCGACCGTTGGACAAGAGGCTTCGTGGCCATCTGTAGTCTGCAAGGTGTGAAGCCTCCGCGCGGGTGGGACGACGATGCAGATCCGCAGCACGGACGTGCTTCCGCGGAACTCGGCCGATTGCTGCTCGACCGCGCTGAGGACGAGCCCATCTTTGACATGCTCGTCGTGGATGAGGCGCATCATTTAAGGAACCCTGACACGCAGAACAATTTACTCGGCCGCCTTTTGCGCCCGACGGCGCAACATCACGTTTTTCTTTCGGCCACCCCCATCCATCTGAAGAATACCGATCTGTTCTCGCTCCTTTCGCTAATAGACCCTGAGACCTACCGGGAAGAATCGACGTTACGGAACATACTCGATGCAAATCGTCCACTTGTTGCCGCGCGTGAGGCGGCGCTGCGCGGACGACCGTCAAGCGAGATACAATCTCTCGTACAGGAGGCGGCCCAGCATCCACTTCTGGCAGGGACTCAAAAAGTGGGAACGCTGCTCAACAGCGTGTCACTGATGCTTGATCCGATTCCTCGAGCAGATCGTGCCCGATTAGCCGGTGAACTCGAGCAGGTAAATCTCCTGGCCAACACCGTCTGTCGTACCCGTCGCCGCGATGTCCAGGAGTTGCGAGTGGTTCGCCTTGTCAGCGCATATCGCGCCGAAATGGCACCGGTCGAGCGTGCCGCCTATGACGCCATTACGGCTACCGTACAGCAACACGCATGGCAGCGTGACATTTCCGCCGGTTTTCTTTTGGCAACACCGCAGCGGCTGCTTGCATCTTGCCTTTCGGCTGCGGTTGACCATTGGCGCCGAAGAATTGTTGATACGGAATCTGACGATGAAGACCTGTTTCCTGACGGAGAGTCCGTGTCACCGCCGGATACCGAAATAAGGCCATTGGTGGACAGCCTCGCCAGGGTTTGCTCCTCGCTACCCTCACCACGGGAACTCGAACAGCACGATTCGAAGTTTGATAAATTTCTCGAGGTCCTTCGCGAATTTCTTGCCTCAAGTCCTGGCGAGAAAGCCGTGGTTTTTTCAACCTTTCGGCCGACGCTTCGATACCTCGGGCGGCGGCTTGCTGCCGCCGGCATCGGATGCGAAACAATACACGGCGGAACAAAAGATCGGGATTCCGTTCTTTCTCGCTTCGAATCTGATCACAATGCACGGGTACTGCTCTCGTCTGAAGTTGGCAGCGAGGGTATCGACCTTCAGTTTAGCCGAACGGTCATAAACTACGACCTTCCATGGAACCCTATGCGGGTTGAGCAGCGGATCGGTCGTGTGGACCGGCTTGGTCAGGTTGCCGATTCCGTGACGGTCATCAATTTGCTCCACCGCGGTACTATTGATGACGAAATCTACCGACGTCTTTACGAGCGCCTTGGCATTTGTGAACGCGCTCTTGGTGCATTTGAGGCCGTCTTGGGTGAGGAAATCTCCAAGCTAACGCCGGACCTGCTCACCGGAACGCTAACCCCTGAGCAAGTTGCCCAGCGTATCGATCAGACCAGCCAGGCTATCGAGATCAAACTCAAGCTCGAAGAGGAGTTGGAGGGAGAGGCTGCCGCCCTGATTGCGCACGGCGACCGCATTACCATGGCTATCCGCGCAGCGCACGAGATGCACCGCTGGATAGGCTCACAGGATCTCGCCCGATACGTAGGAGATGCCCTTACTTCGCTCTATCCCGGAAGCGCAGTCCGCGATCTTGATCGCGATGACACATATGAAATTCGTCTGACTCAGGATGCACGTCTGGCCTATGTTGATTGGCTTCTAGGCCGACGATTGCCGACAGCCGGAAGGTTTGAGCGCGAAACTGCCGCTGTCATTTGCCGACTTGGGCGACCTCCAGCCGGCCACGGCCGTAGCCGATCCGTTGAGACCGTTACGCAGACTCATCCTTTGGTGCGCTTCCTTGCTGATCGCATTGCAGAAACCGACGCACCAAAGTTGCGCCCCGCCGTGGCCGCCAGGATCGCCAGGGAAAAACTCAAGGGGCCCTTTTCTCTGCCGCCCGGCCGTTATGCAGTTGTTGCGATGCTTTGGCGCTTCGGCGGCCAGATCGAACAGGAACGCATCGTATACGCGGGCCTTAATCTACCCGACGGCGCCTCGTTAGAAGATGATGATGCAGAACGACTCCTACTTACCGCAGCCGAAGCCGGTACGCTTTGGTCCGAAGCCAACGTAACGATTGATTGCACGGCATTGGCTGACCGGTGCGAGGCGCTGCTTCTGGAACGATTGACCGAGCGCTTCGAGGAAGAACGGTCCATGCGGAAAGCCGAGCAAGACGATCGCGCGGCAATTCAAATGCGGACGCTTGAGCAGCGATTAGCTGATGAGCGTCGCAGGCAACTAGATCGGATCGACCAGCAGCGCCACCGTATTACCGAAGGGACGGCGAGGGGCCGCAACCCCGGATCCGTTCTTGCGATGGCGGAGGGTAAGCTCAGGAAGCTTGATGAGCGCGCCGCGATACGGCGGGCCGAGATCGAACGCGCGCGCGTGCAGACATCGCAGACTGAACAATTGGCTGTAGCTGTGATCGAGGTGACGCGTTGAACGATCCGCGCTCACCCGGATCTGGCTCGGGCCGACGAGCTTCTCGCATGCCGGAGCCGGGCGAAGCGATGCGCGCGGCTTTCGAGCGCGCCATGCAAATTGCGGGCAAGAGTAGCAACGGTATCGGTGCAGCCGCGCCGAAGTCTGAAAATCTTTCCCCAGCGGAGTTGCCATCACCCAACCTGGAGTCGGAGGACAAGCTTACCGCGTCAACGAAATCGAGCGGATACACATCTCGTCTGCGAGCGGCGATCAAACGATCCGGTTTATCCAAGCCCCCCAACGCAACAGTCGGTGCTCAGGCAGGCCGGGCAGTAGCAGCCGAGCAGAGCATTGGGAACCCACCCCGGTTCCCATCCCCAGGTTCCGCTCCGGTCGGGGGACAGGATGGCAGGAGCCCGCAACGCCACGGCGCGACGACGAAAAATGCCCGGATATTTAAGACGGCCCCATCGGCGCCGAAGCGTCAGGTGTGGTCCGGGTCTGCGCTCCCGACCACGATAAAGCCAAGCACATCAACTCCCACTGAACATGACCGCATCGAGTCCCGTCGGAGGTTAATGCAAAGCCTTATGGCGTTAGGGGCGACCACTGAGACGCGCGCGCGCGCCGCTGCCGAGACTTGCCGGCCTGCACCGGCCGACTTACGGGAATTGGAACAGCGCCTCACAGCGGATAACAGAACCAGGGAAAGTGGCACGCGTGGGGGACGTTCAATCGAAGTGGTGATTGGCGTGGATTTTGGTACCACGAGCACCAAACTCGTCGCTCGCCTACCTTACGAAGCTGGCTCGCCCAGCTTTGCGGTTCCTGTACCCGCCTTCGCCATGGCCGAAGGACATCCCTACCTTTGGGCATCCCGATTGTGGCTCTCGCCAGATGGCGCGTTTTCGCTCGCCCCAAGACCCCAAGCGGCTGTTGTATGCGCCATCAAGGCAAACCTCATGACCACGGCGGACGTAAACCACGTGGCCGTGACCGCGATGGCTGCCGAAGCCAGTGTCGAAGAAGTCGCAACCGCCTTTCTGGCCCTCCAACTGCGCCAGACCCGTGGCTGGCTGACCACCGAGCACACCGCGGTTCTCGGGCGCGGGAAGGTCGTCTGGTCTTATAACTTCGGCTTCCCAGCAGCCTCTCTTAACGATGAGGGCTTGCAGGCGCGGTATCAGCGATGCGCCGCCGCCTCACTGGCTCTTGCCGGCGAGCGTGTCATGGTCACACTGTCGACGGTCCGGCAGGCACTGGCCGATGTTGCCCATGATGCAGCGTCACAGATGGAGCGCGCGCAAGCTGCCCTCGTGCCTGAGATTGCAGCCGCAGTATCTGGCTTTGCCAATTCTACACGACTTGATGACGGCCTTTATGCGTTAGTCGATGTTGGCGGCGGCACCGTGGACTGCTGCACCTTTAATCTTTTCAAGTCTCGTGATGGCGGCTCTCGTTGTCCGATATTCACGGCGGATGTACGGCTGCTCGGTGCGGAAAGATGGTCAGTATGCCAGGGCGACACGGCACTGGCTGAGGAATTCCGTCACCAGCTCAACGAACAACAATGCAGCGTCATCTGGCGGACGAAGAAGGACCGAGACCCCAAGAGTGAACGCTGGGCATCCGAACTGCCGCTGTTTTTCGTTGGTGGCGGCGTCAAGTCAGCTCCGCACCACGAATGTACGCATGGCCTGGACGCGTGGCTGCGGCGGACCAGCCGCGAGAACGGCGGAGTGCGTATCCTTCCGTTGCCGCCGCCTGAAGGATTAGACCACAGCCTCTGCGCTGCGGAGCAGGTCCATCGACTTGCCGTTGCAATCGGTCTGAGCCTGCCATTGGTCGAGATTCCCCAGACGGAACTTCCGGTCGAAATCGACGATTTTCACATAGGGCAGCGTCCGTCGACGGAGGGGAGCTACATAGGAACCGAACAAACTTGATCACTTGTGCGGTCCGCTTGGTGGATAGCTGCCTGCATGAGGCGTCAATTGGATGCCTATAACCATTTCGTCGGCGAGGCAGATTATTATTGATCGAAGTCCGACCGCCAATAACCGAAGCGAGCCTGGCCAACGAAACGGTGGTACCAAGAGATGAACTACCCAATGCGCCATGTGTCGATCCGTGTCCCCTGGCATGACACCGGTTGGGACGCCCGCGTCTGCGCCGCACCGCGACTGAATGGCGCCTGCCTGAAGCTAAAGCGCATAGCTGCCCGGCGACAATTACCCTGAGCGGTCAGTAGAGGAACGGGGAGCCCAATTGGCGTAGTGACCTGACAGGCCCGGCCGTTCGCACCAGGGACCGTTAGTTAGATCATGCGCATCGTGTGTTGCTGTGGCTCCGATCGCGCATCGGCTTTTCGGGCGGCACGGGCGGATTCGGATGTAATGAACCCACTCCGGTGCACATTCCCGCTCCCTGGCTACGGCCCCGGCCGAGGTGCGAGGATGCGGCGCGGAGTACGCGCCACCGCGTCAGCGACTTCTGCGGGGCTCGAGGTTCGGGCGATGATTACTGCCTCGGCCACTTTGGGAGGCAAGCACAGACCGAACTTGAGCGCGGTCAGGATATCCTCGGGCAGCGCCGGACGTGTGGTTGCCGGGTCCAAATTGGCCAAAGCACGGCTCACGCTTTCGATGTCGTCAGACCGGGCGGTGACCGACACATCGTCCCAGTCCGCCACTGAGACACCGCCCTCCGTCATCGCACGAGCGACCGAAGCGGAAACCAAGCCGCCCGCGAACAACCACACGGTGACACGATCAACACCGTCTGACACCAGTGGAAGCGACTGACCATCAATGAATTCCAGGCTATCTCGGATTTCCGAAAGCCGCTCGGCTGCGCGACGGGACAGGTGACATCCGGGCTCTTCCCCAACGATAATCCGTTCCTCCGCACGGGAAATTGAGAACGGCAGCAAGCGCCCGGTCCCAAGCCACCGCGATCGACCGCCGCCCTCGGCGGGGACGGCAGACACACGCCTCCGCGGCCAGTCGACATCAACGACCTTCCAACTGCGGCCGCTCAGCATGAGGACCGGGCCTGGCTCGCCGGGGCGGCGGGCCAGACTCGCCGGATGGACTGAGCCTAGTTCCGATTGGCCATGGTAAACCGCGAGCAGCATGGGGCTGCTGAAGGCGGCGACGAGGTCGCTGAAGTGCCGCCGTCCAAACTCCCGTTCGCCTCTCGGGCCAAGCCCAAGTACTCCGCCGTCCTCAGCAAGGATTCCCATGACAAGCATGTGGCCGAGCACCGCTTCGCGCACGTCCGCATTGACTGAGTTCGCCGCGTCACCCAGCCAGATGATCAGGTCTGGTCGAGTAATGCCTCCCTCCTGCAGCGCAAGCGCCATCACCTGCTGGGCATAGATGTGTGCCGGAGAGACGGGTGGCGTAATCGGCTCAATTACCCCTTCGCGCCAAAGCAATGTGATCGCGAGCGCAGCCAGAAGCTCCTCGTCTGTGGTTGTAAGGAAGAGGCAATTACGTGTTGCACCGGACCGACGCCCAGTCCGTCCCATACGCTGAAGAAATGACGCGACCGATGGTGGCGCGCCAATCTGCACGACACGATCGAGGTCTCCGACGTCCAGTCCAAGTTCAAGGGTCGAGGTGGCTACGATTGCGCAATCTGGCTCCGACGCAAACGCCGCCTCCGCCTGGCGGCGCTCATCGACCGAGAGGGAAGCGTGCGAGACAAATGTTCGGACCCCGGCGGCGCGTAGCCCTCCGGCGATCACCTCAACGCGGGACCGGCTGTCGGCGAATATTAGCCGCCGCTCGCCACGGTGGAGACGCGAGAGCACGGTGATCGCGTTCGCGACCGAGCCGACAAAGTCGACGGTAACATCGCCATCCGATGTAGGCCGAGCAGGCCCGACCACGCGGCCACCACGCCCCGACGCCAGCCAACATAGCAAACTGTCGGGGTCACCAACGGTTGCTGATAGCCCGATACGCTGAATCCGATGGTTCGCGAGCTGCTCGAGCCGGGCAATGAGGAAACGAAGGTGCCAACCTCGGTCGTCGCCGGCGAAGGCGTGGAGCTCATCAACGACCAACGTTCGCACGCCCCCGAGCAAACTTTCGTGATCGACCTTGGTGGAGATCAGGATTGCTTCGAGCGATTCCGGAGTGGTCAAAAGGATCTCGGGCGGATCCCGCAAGATTTGGCGGCGCGCCGCGCTTCCGATGTCACCATGCCAAAGGCATGCCCGGAGCCCGACAAAGGATGCGTACTTCTGAAGCCGCGGCTCAAGATTGTTGAGCAGCGCCTTAAGTGGACACACGTAAAGGGCTGATAAGCCCCGCCAACCCTCGCTTGCCATTCGCGAGAGCAACGGGAGCATTGCCGCCTCGGTCTTGCCCCCGGCCGTCGGCGCCAGCAGAAGTACATCTTCGCCTGCCAGGATTGGCTGGATGGCGTCGCGCTGGGTGGCGCGAAGATCTGTCCAGCCGAGAGTGTTGACGACATGATAGCGCAACGCCGCGTGCAAATCGTCGAATGGTGTCACGCGTCCAACTCGATGTCGTCCACCGAGTCCGCACCTGCCGCCGCACGCTCCGCGGCGCTCATTTCTTGTGCATTGAGCGTCGGTGCATAATGGCGGCGAGGGTCAAAGTCGGGAAACTGGTCGACGCGATCGAGAACTTCGGCAACGAGTTTCCGAAGATAGAGCCGCGGTGCGACGCCTACTTTGCCACCCAGGCGACCGGCGATACCGTGTGCGAGATCGGCGAGGTAGGCATCGTCGACCACCGACCGAATGCGCCCGGGGTCCGCGGCTTGTTCGGCGAAGAGATCACGAACACGGGCACCGGCGGCGGCGAGAGAAGCGAGATCAAAGCCTTGAAGACGAATTTGGACCGCGCGCGGGTTGTCGAAACGCGCATCTGTCGCAAAGTCTGTGTGCAGTCTCTGAGCCAGCGGGGGTAATCGTTGCACTCCCTGCGGGCCGTCGAAGAATGCCATCGTGCCGGTCACGACGAGATAAAGACCCGGGTAGCGTCCGGCATCAATTTCATCAAGCAACTGCCGGAGAGCGTTCAGACCCTTCTCTCGCGTATCAGCCCGCATGCGCTGCAGTGTCTCGGCTTCGTCCAGCACGAGGACAAGGCCAGCACGCCCGCTGTCGCGCAGGATAATAAGCAGGCCTGCGAGGAAGTGCATCGCGCCAAACGGGTCTAAGTCCCCCTTCACCCCAGCGGCCCGTTTCACGCCCGCCGCTACGTTGGGCTGGCCACCCAACCAGGCCATCAGGCCCTCGGCGAGCGCTGAGTCTTCCGCCACGAGCGCGCGGCGATATGCCCGCAAAACCGCTGAGAAGGCCGGTGCCGTGCGAGCAATTTCCGAAAGCCGTCGTTCCATCAGTTCCTCAGCCGCGGCCGCGAGAGCCGTACCATCCGACGCGTCGATCTGGCCTTCAGCCAGGACATCCTCCTCGAGGGTGTAGAACCAGGCGTCCACGGCGGGTCGCAACGCACCATCCGGGGTATCGGCGGTCGCCAGTCGCTCCACCAGGCGTCGGTAAACCGCTTCCCAGCGATGCAGCGGAGTTTCCGTTTCGGAGATCTGGACTTCCGCGGTCGCGAAGCCAGCGGCGCGGGCTCGCTCCTGGAGCCAACGGGCGAAGAAAGTTTTCCCGGAACCGTACTCCCCTCGCACCGCTTTAAACCCACCACGGCCGCCTGCGACCGCGGCGAGATCAAGGTCCATGGCCGGCTCGAAGCGTTCCATTCCGACCGCGAAAGCATCGAGGCCTTCGCGTGGCACGGTGCCCCGACGGAGTGCATCCAGCACGGCCGCCCGCCGGTGAGGGCCGATCATAAACCGCTTCCCAGGTCAAACTGGACTCGCAACAACCGTTCGTCGAGCACGACCTCATCGCCATCCATGACCAAAACCTGCGCCTGGTCGAGATTGAGGAGGCGCCGCGCGGTGTTAACAAGACCAGGGATCCGAAACGCCGGCACGGAGAGTGACTGTGCAAGGCTGGTACGCGACAGCCTGCCGCCGCGGGCTGTGAGAGCGCAGAGCAGCGACTGGACCTCCTCATCACGGGGGACCCCCCGCCCGGCCAACCGGCGTTGCGCCACGTAGGTTTCAGACCCAAACAGCGCCGCCACCCACGACGGAGCAGGGGCGTGCTCATGCAGCTCCGGCGAAGGCGCTGAGGTGAACAAGGCCGCCTGCCGCGTGTCGACTGGCCGCTGACGTGCCGGCGATCGGACGGCCGTAATAGCCGGCAGGGGCGAGGCAGTCAGGCGTTGTCCTTCGATTTTTCCCTGCCACCATGGCGGCTCTGCCGGCGGAGCTAGTTCCCAGCCCGGAAGTGCTATACCTGCTCCGAGTACCGCGATCGGAACAAGAACTTCCTGTGGGCTTGTGCCGCCATGAGATCCCGCCCGCGATGATGCATGCCGCAAGCGTTCACTCCAGGCTACCACCACGGACTGGCCGTCATCGGGCGAGAGCACGCGCCCTCCGGTGAGCAAGATCTCGCCTTCCTCGGGAGGCCCAGGTGCCCGCCATCTTTGCCTCGTCCCGTCGCTTCTGGAGCCATCCCCGTCTTCGATGATGTGTCCGTGATCCCCCGTAACCACAACCGCTCGGCCTGAATCTCGCGCCAGACGAAGAAGCGCGTCCACCTGCCGCAACGCTTCAGCCGACCATGTCAGTTCGATTTGATCGGATCCAGACAGTTGCGCGTCTACAGCGTTATGAACGACGCCGACGACTCGTTGACCGGGAGCGGCGATCTTCTCGCGCAAAGTGGCCGGCAACTCGGGCCCGGGGCCCAGGTCGGCCTTGTGGAACAGGACAGGTGGACTACCGGCCGCTGATACCCCGACCAGGCCAGGATGTTCCGCGAAGCCCTTTTTCTCGGTGGTCTGGTCGCCACGCGTTATTGTACCGCAAAGCAGACTGGTTCGTGAAACCGCGGTTACGCTCGGCAGCACCGCGATGGCCGTCGGCGGTGCGGTTCGTCCTTTTGGGCAATATTCGGACCAGCCGAGCCGCGGCAGACTCTCCGCCAGCGCGCGCCATGTGGCAAAGCTCAGTCCGTCCAGAACCAACACAAGGACGGGAACGGAGCGCGCAAGGGGTACGACGATTAGATCGAGGATGCGCTCAACCGGCAGCGGATCAGTTCCCCACGTTCCACCAGCGTTCCAGGCCCGAACCACATCAGCGAACGCGCGATTTTCCTCCTCACGCCGGATCGCGGCGATTTCCCGAAGTGTGGCATACGCGGCTGCCACCTCCGGGATGCGATCTCCAGCCTGCAGCGCGTGGCGGGCACGATCCGCGAAGCCGCTTTCACCCGCGTAGTTGGCGGCGGCTTCCGCCATGGTTTGAGTTGGGGACGGCCGGGGAGCAGCCAGCCAGCAAGCCAGCCGCGCCGCCATGATCAGCCGGTCAACACGCGCGCGCTGATCCTTGGACCGGTCGTGCGCCGTAACCTCCGCCGTGCGGTTCCAGGCGCGCACGGCGTCCTCGCCAGTACCCGATATCGCCGCCACGGAGAGCGATGCGGCGGCGTCTTTCATGCGTGCTTCGAGGCCCATGTCGAGTGCCGGACTCAGTGCCGCCGCTGACTCCGCCCGCACATCGCGGAGGAGCGCCGTCGCGGTGATTTGAACGACGCGCGCCGCCGGCGGATCCTCCATGGAGATGCGCGCCAGCACGCGCCGCGCCGCGGCAGCCAGCGCCTGGCCGGCTTCTGGCGCCACCCGTGTGCCGCCGACCAGCGGTTCAAGCCTCACCGCGGCCTCACGGAGTTCTGGTCGGGGTTCAGCCTCGCCGAAGACGACGCCGCAAACGAGCCCTATCGGTAGTGCATCCTCGCCACGTCCCGCGGCGACAGCATTCAGGATGATACCGACACCGGGACCGCCCGCACTGGTTAACCGGTCCGTTACCTCGCGGCGCGCCACGGCATCGAGACCGGCAAACAGTTCAACTCCGGCCAGGTCGCGCGTCCACTCCAGCAGGGCGGCGGCGTCGGTGCGTCCGGCGGGCAGGCCAAGCACTTGCTCCTGCAAGGCATTCCATGCCGTATCCAGATCCAGCATGCCGCCCGCCGCGGGGGCATAGCCGCCCACCGGAGCGCGTTCAATGAGAAGGTCCGCCAACCATCGTTGCGAGCGTAACCGTGAGTCCACGTCACGGACTCGAAACGCTCCACGAAGCACGTCCCAGCGGTCGCTTTGAGCCAGTCGGCCACGCGGCAACCTGGCCGCGATATCGCCACCCAGCGAAGTGCTTTCCAGCGGCGTCAACACGACAACGTTCAGATTGGGGTCGGTTTCCACCTCATCGAGACACTCCCGAATTTCGAGCTCGGACGGGCACCACGCGAGCCGAAAGCGCCGGCCGCCCCGCTCGATGCATTCCGGCCACGCCCTTTGCGTCGGCGAGCGCATGCCCAGAATTCGCCCCGGCTCACGGGATGCGAGGAGTGCATCCAGTTCCCGCTCGATCTGCACGACTTCCGGAGTCAGGAGTGGGCTCACCCGCGCCCTCCGGCGGTGGGCCGGGTAAGGCGCCACCCGAGCGTCAGCTTGCTTCCCGGCGTCGCCAGGACCCGGCTGCGCAGCTGATCAAGCAACTCGGTGGCATCGCCCGCGGCAAGGGAGACCATCTGACGTTCCTCGACAATTTCCTCACCTTGCGGCGGTGCGGGCGGTGGAGGAGGCGGTGGCGGTTTGGTGGGAGCCGCCTCTACGATGGGGCCAGCTGGTGACGGCACATTTTCCGCCAGCAGCCGCGATGCCCGCCGTTGAACCTCCTGCAATGCCGGTCCTAGTTCGAGAGCATGTTCGTCGGCCTCGAGTGCCTCCACGACGCGGGCATGGATGCCCTCCGCCGCGGCGCGCCGCTGATCGGAAAGACCCGCGGCTGGCGAAATAATGTCCCATTGCGCGGCATTGACGGCGTCGCGGATTTTGTCGGCCGATCCAAGGCACTTACTGACCGCTGCCTCGCTGGTCGCGAGTTCCGCGCTCGCCAGCGCATTCACGGCGGCGAGAGCGTCGTCCGCGGCCAGGATGGCGGAGAGCAGGGTTTGCGCCGACCGCAGCGTGACGAGCCGTGGTGCCGCGGTCGGCACACCGAACTCCTCGACGCGGGGTTTCAAAGCCTGCGCGAGAGCCGCCAAAACAGGTCGTTTCTCGCCTGCTTTCGCTTTTAATTCCGCCGTGAGACTGGCGATCGTCGCGCCTTTGCAAACTTCACCTGGGGCGAGACCGAACAACGCGCCGGCGCGCTGCCTCGCGCGGGCCCATGCATCTTCAGTGGGGAGCGGCTGCTCGCGCAGTTCTACCGTCCCGTCGATCCGCTCAATCGATCCTTGGGCGGGCGCACCGTTACGAACAAGAGAGCGGTCGGCATACGCGGCAAAGGCGAGCACGATCAGATTGCGCACCTCCATCGGCAAACCCGTGGCCTTCGGTAAATCGATCCAGGCCCGCAACTGATCGACGGTCAGCGGGCCACCTCCCCCGGTTTGAGCGTGCATTCGCGCGAAGTGCTCAGCCCAATGACCTGAAAGCAGAAGGTGGGTCTGCGTCGTCACGCCGAGTTGCAATGGCACCGCCAGCGCAGCCAGGTCTTGCCGAAGAGGTCGATCATCGACCCGAATTCTTCGGTCGGACTCCAATGCCGCCCGTTCAACTTCCTTGAGTACACGGCCTAGCGCCGGGGTTCTGACTTCCTGATCGAACATCGGGTGGGCGGGGTACTGGTAGGCGAAAAGATTGTTCAGCAACGCCGAAACCGCGTCTTTCATGGTCGCGCCAACCGGCATCTGCGGACGGAACGTGTCGAGTGCGACAAGACGTTCCTCTGCCGGCACGACGATGCCAAGACATCCGTCCGTGTCAGGCCGAATGCCATAGGCGGCTTCCAGGCAGGTACGCACACGTTGCTGCAGCGCGCTTTGCTGGCTACGCAGTACCGCCCGTGCCTGTTCGCGGTCGCTCGCCGACAGCATCCGTGCCGCTTCGGCCAGCCGATCGCCGGTACCAGCGAGAAGAAACTCGATGCGCACCAACGTGCCCAGGTCGCGCAACGCCCGATCGCTCAGGTAGGATGGCTGCCAGACCACGCCGCCCGCATTGGTGTCATCTTTGAACTCGGCCGCATACGCGAGATGATCCATCGGCGGCCGTCCCTTCGGGTCGAACGGCATCCCAAGCACCAGCACTGGCGCCCCCGGGCGGCCACGCAACCGCTCGTGGCTGAGTTCCTTAACAATCTCGAAATAAAGGTCCACCGGCCGCTTCGTGCCGCGCCAAAAGTACTCGTGCTGAACGAAGGGTTGCACGCCCAGAAGCGATCTGTCGGGGTCGATACCGAGCGACTCGAACAGGATTTTTTGCAACCGCGTCCGGCGGGCCGCGTCATTGTCGAATTGCACCGCGTTGGCCAGGATTGGCTCAATGTCCACGCCGCTGATCTGCAGCGATACGATATACGGCGGATCCTCGGTAATCCGGATCTCGCCCACGCGCGCGCGCCAACTTCGCAGTTTCGCCAGAACGTCGCCGGTCTCCCGTCCCGGCACAGGTGTGACCACGGAACCGTGGTTGAGCGCCGCCAACCGTTGCGCCGTCAGCGCCTTCAGGGCCGGCACCTCGGGCACCAAAGCCGCGAGCAAAAGCGTCTTCAACAGTCGCGCATCGTTCTCGAACCGCCGAGCGAGCTGTGGGTCGGCCTGGTTTTCCAGCAGCTCCTGCCAGGTGACGCCATGAACCTGGTCCAGCATCGGCAACAGCTTCTGGGTCCAAAGTTTCTTCGCGTTATCGAACTGGATGCGCATGCCTTCCGAAAACGGCTCATCGCCGGCGGCGAGCTCGTCCCATAAGTCGCCCACCGGGATCAGGCTGCCAAGCCGCAGTTCATCCCGTCGCTTCACCAGCAGCGTCAGCATCAGCTTCAGCGCCGTCCGCTCGCGCTGCAATACCGAGGAGGCGGCGATCAGCGCCTCCATCAGGGCCGGGCTGAACGGATAAGTCATGCGGAACAACGCCCGCTCGCCTTCGGTGCCCAGCAGCGTTTCCAACACGTCGCGCCGGCGATTGGCGAAGCTTTCGAACTCGGCGTCGATCTGCTGTTTCGCCGCCTCGGATTTGGGCTTGAGCAGGCGCTTTTGGGCGATCACCGGCAGGTTGCGGTCTTCCAGGTTGATCCGGTCGAACCGCGCCTCGAAGTATTTCAGCGCGTCGATGAAGCGCACCTGCATCGCGCCGGTCTGGTGCTCGCCGATCAGTTCCCGCAGATCGCGCTGGCGGGCCACGAAGGAGATGATCGGGATCGGCCGGTCGGACCGCTGCGCCTCCACCAGCTTCGACAGTTTCGCGCCCTCGGCCGCGACGAAGTCCACGTCGCCCGCTCGGGTCGCGAGCCACAGGATCAACTCGTCGAGGAACAGCACCACCGCGTCATACCCCAGCCCCTGGGCGTGGTGGCTCATGATGGCGAGGCCGTTGTCGAGGTCGACGAACGCCTCGCCGCGGGCCGAGGCAACGTCGGCGTAGGCGCTGAAATACGCGCCGATCAGGTCGCCGACCAGGCGCTGGCGTTCCTCTCCTTGCGGCGGATGCAGCACCGCGGCGTCGAAGGCGGGCGCGTCCCAGGCGGCGCCGAGCTCGCCCCAGCCATCGCCGTCCGCCGTGCCTTCGTTCAGCTTGGCGAAGAACGCGGCATCGCCCATCGCGGTGCGCAGCTTGCGCGCGTCATCGAACAGGCGTTCGCCGAGGTAGAAACCGGGCGTCGGCGCCTCGGGGTGCATCCGGCGAACGTGCTCGGCATAGCCGCCGAGGATGGCGCTCTCCACGTCCCGCGCGCCGATCATGTGGAACGGCACCATCAGGAACCGTTTGCCGGAGAGCCATTTGTCATGCTTGTTCACGGCATCGGCGAGCTCGGGGATGCCACGCACGCGAATATTGCCGCCGAGCAACAGGTTCAGTATCGCCATGAAATGGCTTTTGCCGGAGCCGAACGAGCCGTGCAGGTAGCTTGCGGCGCTGCGTCGGCCCTCGATCGCGCCCTGGATGAAGCCGAGCGCCTGGTCGAACGCCTTGGCGAGTTGCGGTGTCACGACGTAGTTGCTGATGGTGGCGGCGGCGCCTTCGTCCGATACGCCGTCGGACAGTTTCAGCACGAAGTCGTTGGTCTGCACCCGCTCCGGGATGTCGATCAGATCGCGCAGCAGGGTTGCCGTTCCGCTCATGCGGTTGCTCTCCGTTGGCGAGTTCGCCGCACCGGCGCGGGCGGGGTCCAGGCGCGCAACTCGGCGAGGGTCACGCCAAGCGCGCGGGCCTCGTCCTCGACGAATTCAGCGAAGTAGTCGCCCATGTGCACGCCTGTGTCCGGATCGAGGCCGTTGTGCCACTGCCGGAGCCAGGGCACCAGTTCCAGCAGGCCTGCCAGCAGCGGGGTCAGCCTGGGCGCGGGCCAGCCGTCCACGTCCTTACGCTCCACGAACCAGGCGGCGATCGCCTTGGCGCGGGCGAGGTGGTCGTAGCCGGCCCACAGCACGGGCAGGCTGCCGTCGGCGTCGCGGGCGCAATGGGCGAAGGAGACGAAGCGCTCCTTGGGCACATCGAGTCCGCCGCGGAGACGCCAGACGTCGGTGGAGAGGAAGTCGGGAGTGCGGTACTTGGGGGGCACGGGGATGGTGCCAACGGTCTCGCGTTTGCGGCGAGCGGCCTCGGCGGCGATGGCGGCGTCCGCGGCTTTGACGATGATCGGGTCGTTGAGGCTGGTTGTCATGCTGGCGGCGTAAGCGTCTTCGGTTTCGTCGGGCTGGCGCGGGTTTGCCCGGGTCCAGGCGTTGCGGAGGAACGTGGCGCGGTGCGTGGCGAGGTCGGCGTCGATGGCGTCTTCCTCGCGTTGCTTGACCCAGGTGGCCTCCCAGTCGGCGCGTTTACGGAGGCCGGTTTCGCTGTAACGGAGGACGGGGAGGAAGGGGACGGCTTCCTTCGTTACCAACTCGGTCATCAGGGCGTCGAGATCGAAGGTTTCGTGGCCGGTGTAGAGGGCGGCGACGGATAGGAAATCCGGGTCGTGGCGGGTGGCGTCAGCGAGGGCGCGGGTGGAGGTGAGGCGAGGTTCGATCCCCGGCCAGTAGCGCGGGTCTTCCAACCGGTCGAGTAGCCATTTGCGCACCGCGTCACGTTCCATCGTCTCCCAAGGTTCTATGGACCAGCGGCGCTTATATTCGGGACGCTCGATCAACCCGATAGTTGGGTCGGCCTCGATCAACGCGATACGGTGTTCGACAACGGTACGGTAGTCTTCCGACCAATGAGCGGGGAGGTTGGTGATGGGAGTCGAGCCGTGGCGGCTGAACCAAGAGGTTTCCAGCGTGCCTTCATCCATACGGCGGGCCATGCTGATTTCAAACGCGCGTTCGCCGAGCTTAAGCGGTGGAGGGGTTGGATGCTCTGGCGCATCTGCGTACAAACCGTAAAGACGGTAGCAGCGCCAGTCGAGTTCTTCCTGTCGGGCGACCATAGTTCCGCGCGCTTCCTCTGCTGTGCCGCGTGCAATGTCGAATACACTGCGGGTTGGAATCGCCCGGGCGCAAATGGCGTCGGGCAAACAAGCGGAGAAGCGTTGCGCTTCGGCATCAATGGCGGAGGCGTGATCAAGTGGAACGTCTGTCAAAAGTGGAAATCGCTCAACTGCGGTTGCGTTGAGTTCCATTCGGCGTTCCCATATCTCGTTCGAAATGCCGCCGCCAATTCCGCCATTGCCTTTGTCCATCATCACCTGTCTGCACCAGAAACAAGCCGTGGATGAGTTCAAGAGACCGAGTATGCCGAGATGTTCGATAACACTCGTCCCCGCAGGCAGCTTAATTACTGGCGCCGTGCGGTTAAACACTTTGCCGCCACGGTCAAAAACAAAGTTATTATGGGTGGTGACGAAGGGAAATGCGATCCCGAGAGGCCGGAGCCAACGATGTCGGAAAAACATATCCTGATTACACACCTTGCTCAGCCACCCATCTCTTGATACAAACCATGAACATTGGCCGATTCCCGGGAGGTTCGAACATGGCTCGTAACATGGTGCAGTTCCAGAAAGGGCTCAGCG
>Ga0181536_10002813_pt1 | contig 19309 bp, 13 predicted proteins | sample PEATcosm2014_Bin_41_FD_121105 | JGI IMG/M metagenome (GOLD analysis project Ga0181536, IMG submission 121105) | Peatland microbial communities from MTU Mesocosm Facility, Houghton, MI, USA - PEATcosm2014_Bin17_60_metaG | ecosystem: Environmental > Terrestrial > Soil > Wetlands > Peat | place...
CCAATCTGACCATCACCTTCGTCGGGCCGAACAGCGTGGTGGTGTCCTGGCCCAACACGGGCAGCTACATGTTGCAGCAAAACAACAATCTCGCTGCATCGGCGGGCTGGGCCACGAGCGGCTACTCCATCACCACCATCAACGGCACCAACCGCATCACCATCACGTCGCCGACGGGTGATTTATTCTTCCGGCTGGCTAATCCCTGAACTCCGGGAGCAACGTATCTGGCCCTGAAGCCTGACGTGCTGCGTCGGACGGATACGGTGAAGCGGCGTGAACGCCGCGCCCCGACAGTCTGGTTTCGCTTTTTTCTTTGGAATTCGGGTTTATTCTTCCGCCGTGAAACTGATTTCGTGGAACGTTAACGGCCTGCGCGCCGTGCTGAAGAAAAATTTTCTCGATTTTCTCGACGCCGAAAAACCCGACGTGCTTTGCCTGCAGGAAACCAAGTGTAACCCCGATGACGTCGAGCAGCTCTGGCCGGCAACCTACACGACGTTCTGGAACTCCGCGCAAAAGAAAGGATATTCCGGCACCGCCATTTTCACCAAAACGCGACCATTGAAAGTCACGCCGCACATCGGCATGGACGAGCACGACCAGGAAGGCCGCGTGCTCGCCGCCGAGTTCACCGATTTTTTTCTCGTCAATGTTTACGTGCCCAACTCCAAGCGTGAACTCACGCGGCTCGCCTATCGCCAGCAATGGGACCGGGATTTTCTTCGTTACCTCAAAAAGTTGGAGAAGAAAAAGCCCGTAATTTTCTGCGGCGACCTCAACGTGGCGCATGCCGAAATTGACCTTGCGAACCCGAAGGCCAACGTTCACAACCACGGATTCACGCCCGAGGAACGCGCCGGATTCAGTGCGTTCGTGCGCGCCGGTTTTCTCGACACCTTTCGCGAATATGAGAAGGGCGGTAAACATTACACCTGGTGGAGCCAGATGGGTGGCGCGCGTTCCCGAAACATTGGGTGGCGCATTGACTACTTTCTCATTTCAAAATCCCTGCGCCCGCGCCTCAAACGCGCCTTCATCCAGCCGGACGTGTTGGGTAGCGATCACTGTCCCGTCGGCATCGAGCTTGAGTGACTGTGTGGATAACGATCACGTAGAGGCGGTTGAAAAAATGTCAGATTATACGTTGCAGAAGCTCCGCATCAGGTTTAGGTTCGGCTTGACGGCTTCACCGCTTCACCGTTGATATGAAGATACTCCTTATCAGCCCGCGGACGCCCGACACGTTTTGGAGTTTCAAACATGCCGTGCGTTTCGTTTCCCGGAAGGCGTCCATGCCACCGCTGGGATTGCTGACGGTGGCCGCGATGCTGCCGCCGGAGTGGCAGCTCAAGCTGGTGGACCTGAACGTGGAACGGCTCAAGGATGAAGACCTGCGTTGGGCGGATTATGTGTTACTGGGCGCCATGATTGTGCAAAAGGAGTCCGTCCATGAAATTGTGACGCGGTGCACGGCACTGAATAAAACCGTTATTGCGGGCGGGCCGCTGTTCACCACCGGGCATGAAGCGTTCCCGGAGATTCAGCACTTCGTTCTGGGCGAGGCCGAGGAAGTGATGCCACAGGTCGTGGCCGACCTGCGGAGTGGCCGGTTGCAATCTATTTATCGCTGCACGAACCGGCCGGAAATCACCCGGACTCCGGTGCCCCGTTGGGACCTCATCAAATTTCGATATTACGTGACGATGGCCGTGCAATTCTCGCGTGGCTGCCCGTATGATTGCGAGTTTTGCGACATCATCGTGATGAACGGGCGCGTGCCCCGCACGAAAACGCCGGCGCAATTGATTGCCGAACTGGACGCGCTGGCCCGGCGCGGATGGAAGGACATGGTGTTCATCGTGGACGACAATTTTATCGGCAACAAACCACGAACCAAAACGCTGCTGCACGCGCTGATCAAGTGGCGGCGGCGCACGCGGACCCGTATTGGTTTTCTTACCGAGGCGTCCATGAATCTTGCCGATGACCCGGAGTTGTGCGCCCTGATGGTCGAGGCCGGGTTCAAAAAAGTGTTCGTCGGCATCGAAACGCCCTCGGTCGAGGCGCTGGAGGAATGTCACAAGCTCCAGAACCGGAACCGGGACCTTGTGGCCTCGGTGCAAACGCTGCAACGCGCCGGCCTGGAAGTCATGGGCGGATTCATCGTCGGTTTCGACAGCGACAAAAGCGACATCTTCAAGCGGCAGTTTGAATTCATCCAACGCTCGGGTGTGGCGACGGCGATGGTAGGATTGTTGAGCGCGCTGCCGCAGACGCGATTGTGGCAGCGGTTGAAGCGCGAAGGACGGCTGGAAGCCGAAAGCACCGGCAACAACTCCGACGCCACACTGAACTTCAAACCCAAATTGAACCGCGAGTTTCTGCAATCCGGTTACCGCGATCTGGTGAAGAAACTTTACGAGCCGCGGCACTATTACCAGCGCATCCGGACGTTCCTCAAGAGCCATCGTCCAACCGGTCCGCGTCGGCGTCTGTCGCGGGCGGACTTGATGGCGTTTCTGAAATCCTTCTGGGTGCTGGGCGTGTGGCACCGGGGCCGCGTGGGGTATTGGCGGTTGTTTTGGGGCACGCTCATCCGGCGTCCGCGTCACTTCCCGCACGCCATCGAACTTGCCATCCTCGGCTACCACTTCCGCCGCGTGGCCAACTCGCTGCGCGCACCTGCCTCCCGCAAACCGTGACGGGCAGGAATAATTGCCTGGTCAGAACTTTTTGATGAACGCTCGCCCTCACCTTGGCCCTCTCCCCCGGGGAGAGGGAGAATCGCCGTCCGTCTTTTAGTAAATTGTCCGTGTTCTTGACACGAAGTCCACTGGACTGCGCTGGCAAAAAAATCGTGAGAACTATCAAGCGAGCGTGCCAATGCTTTTCCCTGTCCTGGGGGAGAGGGGCGGGGTGAGGGCGAGCCAAAAACCAAATTGAGCAAATTCCATGCTTTATCCGTGTTCAATTCCCACCTTCACTTGCTTCGGCACGGCAAGCATGGCTTAATTCCTTTGAATTTGATGAGCAAGCAACCCAAATCGCAATGGGACTTTGGAGAACTGTTTCCGACCGAAACCGGGCGGCGCGTGTTGTCGGTCAGCGAACTGACGGCGCAGGTCAAGCGGTTGCTCGAAAAACAAGTCGGTTCGGTCTGGGTGACAGGCGAGGTCACCAATCTGCGCGCCCAATCTTCCGGCCACATGTATTTCACGCTCAAGGACGCCGCGGCCCAGTTGAGTTGCGTTTTGTTCAGCCGCGAAAAGGTTTCGCATCGCGAGTTGCTGGCAGACGGTCAGAAAGTGCTGTTGCAAGGTGATGTGACGGTCTATGAAGCGCGCGGGCAATATCAACTCATCGTGCGCGCGGTGGAGTTGCAGGGCGTCGGCGCGCTGCAAGTTGCGTTCGAGAAGCTCAAGCAAAAACTCGCGGCGGAAGGACTGTTCACGCCAGAACGAAAGCGGCCGCTACCCAAATATCCACAGCGCATCGGGCTGGTCACGTCGCCCACCGGCGCGGCGATCCGCGACGTGTTGCACGTGGTGCAACGGCGAAATCCGGGCCTGGAAATCATCCTTGCGCCGTGCCGCGTGCAGGGAGAAGGCGCGGCGGAAGAAATCGCGGCGGCAATCAAGTTACTCAATGAATATTCGGAGGGCGGAGTTCCACGACGCCTTGACTTGGAAACCCAAAAGGAATTGGGGGCTCGCGGAGCTCGCCCCTCCGAAAGATTGGATTTAATTCTCGTCACCCGTGGCGGGGGCAGCCTGGAGGATTTGTGGGCGTTCAACGAGGAGGTCGTCGCGCGGGCGATTTTTGAGTCGGCCCTTCCCGTCGTGTCGGCGGTCGGCCACGAGATTGATTTCACCATCAGCGATTTTGTCGCGGACGTGCGCGCGGCAACTCCCAGCGTGGCGGCGGAAATCATCACCGAAGGCGTGTTCGCCAGCCGGCAGCTCGTGGCGGATTTGACGCAGCGCATGGTACGGGCGCATCCGCGCCGGCGCCTGAACGAGCTTTTGCAACGATTGGACGATTTGCAGGCCGGTTTGCTGCGCTGCACGAGGCAGGGAACGAAGGAACGGCAGGTGGCCTGGCAGAATCTGGCGACGCGGCTGGTGCGCGTTCGTCCGGCGCAATTGTTGAGGCAGCGACGCGAATCGTTGGTGGTGAGCCGGCGGCGTTTGCGCGAACTGGCGCACGTTTGTTTGCGAAACGGGAGAAGTCGTTTTGAGGCGACGGAAGCGCGACTGCGCTTGCTGGATCCGGAACAGGTGTTGTCGCGCGGTTATTCCATCACGATGGACGCGGCGACGGGAAAAGTTTTGCGGGCGGCAACAGACGTAAAAGTGGGCCAGCATTTGAAGACGCGTTTGAAAGTGGGTGAGGTTTTGAGCAGGGTTGACAAGCGATAGCCGCCGCGGCCACGGCATCTGTTCAGTGAAAAGCAAAAACCGGCTTGCAGTTCTTCGGAGAATCACTAGATTGATGGCTGCAAACCCCAAGACAAAGCTAGAAATATATGAAAAATGTGAAACGTTTGGTGCAATGGTCATGTGTCCCCTTCATTTCAGCGGCGGTTGCTTTTCTGCTGGTCGGCTGCCAGTCGGCCAAAGATAAATCAGCGGGTACGATGTCCGAGCCCGCTGTGGCTGCAACCGCACCAACTGTGGCTGAGCCCACGCCTGCCGTAACCGCGCCTGCACCTGCTGTAGCCGCACCTGTTGCGCCGCCTGCGCCTGCTGTGGCTGCGCCTGCCGCGCCCATGGCAACGGGTTTGCCGATTCGCATTAATGCTGGCGCTACCGCTCCTTATACCGACTCCAACGGCAACGTCTGGCTGCCTGACCAGGGTTTCGTGGATGGCGACACCGTTGATCGGGGCAGTGACATGGAAATCGCCAATACAAAGGACCAGGCTATCTATCGCACCGAGCGATACGGCATGAGTTCTTTTTCGTACAAGCTTCCCAATGGCAAATACATTGTGAAACTTCATTTTGCCGAAACTTATGAGGATATCACCGGGGAGGGACAGCGCGTCTTTTCCTTTAATGTCGCGGGCCATGAGTTCAAGGACTTTGACGTTTGGGCAAAGGCCGGCGGTGCCAAGCGCGCCTACGTTGAAACGGTCAACGTGGACATCACCGACGGCAAGCTCGACATTACTTTCACGACCAACATTCAGAGCCCCGAGATCAACGGGATTGAGATCATTCCGAGTTCCTGACCGGCCAACTTCTCCGTGCATTCACGGGTTGCGGATCTCCTCGCGCCTGAATGTTTCCACGGTCGCGTGAGTGCTAAATTCAGTCACGGGCCTCACGAGTGCAATTGCCTCGCTCCGAATGACTCCAAGCTGGACGGACGCGATGGTTTTCTTTAGCATTTTCACATGTCAAAATCAGCCAAGGCCAATGACGCGGCCAGGAACAGTCCGCCGTTTGAAGAAGCTTTGAAAAAGCTTGAGGGCATCGTCGAGGCCATGGAGTCCGACGACCTGCCGCTGGAAACGCTTTTGTCCAAATATGAGGAAGGGACGAAGCTGGTAAAAATCTGCCAGGAAAAACTCGCCGAAGCGGAGTTGAAAATCCAGCAATTGGAGAAAAGTGCGGCGGGCGAAATGAAATTGAAGCCGCTATCGCCGGATTTGTCCGAAGAATGATTTATGAGCAGTTATCTCGAGATGGTGGACGGGCCGGCGCATGTGAAAAAGCTCACGTTGCCGCAGCTTCAGGAACTGGCCGGGGAGATTCGGGAAGAATTAATCGCCGGGCTGGCCAAAAGCGGCGGGCATCTCGGCCCGAACCTCGGAGTGGTGGAGCTGACCATCGCGCTGCATCGCGTTTTCAACACGCCCCGGGACAAATTTGTCTGGGATGTGAGCCATCAGGTTTACGTCCACAAAATCCTGACGGATCGCAAGAATCGCTTCCGCACCATCCGGCAGACGGATGGTCTGAACGGCTTCGCGTTGCGCACGGAAAGTCCGCACGATTGCTACGGTGCGGGTCATGCGGGCACGGCGCTTTCCGCCGCGCTGGGCATGGCGGCGGCGCGCGATAAAAACGGCACGGACGAAAACATCGTCTGCATTTTTGGCGACGCGGCGTTGACGAACGGCATTTCGTTCGAGGCGCTCAACAACATCGGCCACACGACCAAGCGGTTCATCGGCATTCTCAACGACAACGAATGGAGCATCGCCAAAAACGTCGGCGCAATTTCCAATTACCTCAACAAACTCATCACGAATCCGCGTTACAACAAACTGGCGAAGGAGTTTGTAAACTTTGTGCGCCGTCTGCCCAAGGGCGAACTGGCGTTGAAGATCGCGCACAAGGCTGAGGAGGGGTTCAAGGGTGCCATCACCGACGTCGGGCTGCGGCAAACCGGCAGCTTGGTGGATATGGATGGTCGCGGCGGCTACGGCAGTCCGGTTTTCTTCGAGGAAATGGGGCTGCGCTACCTTGGCCCGATTGATGGACACGATTTGCCGTTGCTCATCGGCACGCTGGAATTTGCCAAGACGTGCGACCATCCAATCGTCATTCATGTTCTCACGCAAAAAGGCAAGGGCTTTGAGGCCGCGCTGAAATTCCCGGAAAAATTCCACGGCACCGGACCATATGACGTGAAGACCGGCGATTCGATGCCCGTCAAGGTGGACACGCCGCCGAATTATCAGGACGTGATGGGTCAGACGATGGTGAAACTCTGCCAGAAAAACAATACGATCGTAGGCATCACCGCCGCGATGCCCAGCGGCACGGGTCTGAAGCATTTGGAAAAGGCCATGCCCGATCGTTATTACGACGTGGGCATTGCCGAGGAACACGCCGTCATTTTTGCCGCCGGCATGGCGGCGATGGGCTTTCATCCGGTGGTGGCGATTTATTCCACCTTCCTGCAACGCGCCTACGACTGCATTCATCACGACGTTTGTTTGCAGGATTTGCCGGTGATTTTCTGCATGGACCGCGCCGGATTGTCCGCCAACGACGGCCCGACGCATCACGGCCTGTTCGACATTTCCTATCTGCGCTGTTTGCCGAACGTCATTGCCATGGCGCCGAAGGACGAGGACGAACTCGTGGACATGATGTTCACCGCCACGCACCAACAACATCCGACGTTCATTCGTTATCCGCGTGGTACGGCGGAAGGCGTGCCGATCAAGGACCAGCCCAAGCTGCTCGAAGTCGGCAAGGCAGAGGTCATCCAGAGCTTTTCCAAGAACGGCAAACACAAGGTCGCGCTGTTCGGCCTCGGTCCGATGAACACCATCGCCCGCCAGGCGGCTGCACAACTCGCAGCGGAAGGGTTCGACTGTGCCGTCATCAACCCGCGCTTCGCCAAACCGCTCGACGATGGCGCACATGAATTTTTCGGCAAGGCCGCCGACGTGATCGTGACGCTGGAAGACCACGCGCTGATGGGTGGTTACGGCTCGGCGGTGCTGGAACTGTTCAGCGAGAAAGACGTGACCACGCCCGTCGTACGCATCGGCTGGCCCGACCAGTTCATCGAACACGCCACGACGCAGGACGAACTTCGCAGCAAATATGGCCTGACCGTCGAAAACACCGTGGCCAGGGTGAAGACACAGTTTGCCGAAGTCCCGCCGGCAGCGACAAAGCTGATTGGGGTAGCTTGATGGGTATTATCGGTTTCGTCCGGCGGTGTTGCACCAACGGCCGGAATTTTATTGGGGCAGGCCTTCCAGTTTCTTTAATTGCTCCTGCGCGTCCCGATAATTTGGTTTGAGTCGCAACGCCTCCTTGAAATGCGCAATGGCTTCGTCACGTTGACCCAGCCTGGCCAGTGCCTGTCCGAGATTGAAATGGGCTTCCGTGTTATCCGGCTGGTATTGCAATGCTTCGCGCAGATGCGCCACGGCCTCATCCAGCCGTCCTTGTTTCAGGAGCGCCAGACCCAGGACGTTGTAAGCTTGCGGACTGCGGGGTGACCGGCGCAGGACTTGTTCGCATTGTCCGATGGCTTCCTCCGTCCGGCCCTGTAAAGCCAGGGCATGAGCCAGGTTGACGTGGATTATTACGTCGTCCGGCGCGTAAAACAGGGCCTTCTGAAAGTGCGGGATCGCATCGGCCAGCTTTCCGTTCATGGCCAGTCCCCGGCCCAGCGTATTGTAAGCGTAGGCGTAAGCGGCCGCGGTTTGCCGGGCCGATGACGGGTGGCGGGTGATTGCCTTGGCCGCTTCAAGGCGGGTGAGCGCCTCGCTCAGGTTCGTGAGCCCCAATTCGGAGCCGGGTTTGAGTTCAAGAAATTTGAGGTCATAAAACACCGCTTCGTCCAACTGTTGTTTGTTAAAAAGAGCATTGCCGAGACCGCAATAGGCGCTGTAATTGTTTCGGGTCAAGGCGATGGCATGGCGGAAAAGTGATTCGCCATCCCGCCAATATTCAAGTTGCGCGCGTGTCTGCACCGCACAGGCTCCCAGCACCAGCAACCCGGCGAACGCAACAACCATTTTGGGCAACTGCCAACATGCGATGAAATCGGCGCCCGCCCACACCACAATCCAGAACACGCCCAGCAGGGGGACGTAGGTATAGCGATCCGCCATGGATTGGGGTCCCACCTGGACCAGCCCGATCACGGGAAACATCGTTCCCAAAAACCACAACCATCCCGCCAAACCATACGGCCGCTTCCGCGCCAGCCAAACCGCCAGAACGGACAACCCCGTCAGCAGGGCCGCTGCCGCGAGCACCTGACCCAACGGCCAATGTTCGGGGAGCGAATAGGGATTGGCCAGGTCAACCGGCCAGAAGGCTTTTGCCAGATAACCCGCATAGGCCACCAGAGCATTGGCGATTCTCGCACTGACCGGGCGGCTCGTTAATGAGAACACGGCCTGGCAATGGAGTTGGGTGAAAAACGTCAGCGCTGACACGATGGCGGCGAGCATGAAAAACGGGATTTTCTCGCAAAGCAACCGGCTTAACTTGGCACGGTGGGCAAGAATATCTCCCGGTTCGATGCGCCGTAGTGGCCAATAGTCCAGCAGCAACAGCACAAACGGCAGGGTTATCACCATGGGTTTGCACATCAAACCCAACACAAAAAAAATCAGGGCCGGAAAATATGCGTTTGACCAATGTCTGGAGCCGGCTGTCGCTTTCTGTGTGTATCGGGCATACATCCAGATGGTCAGCGACCAAAACAGGGTGCTCAAAACATCCTTCCGTTCCGCCACCCAGGCCACGGATTCCACGTGCAGGGGATGCAATCCAAACAGGCCGGCGAGGACGGCGCTGGGCCAATGCATTCCGGTGAGTTGCCGGAAAAGCAGGAAGACCATGACGGTGTTTGCCGAGTGCAATAAAATGTTTGTCAGATGCAGCCCCGTCGCCGTGGGACCTGACCAATCTACGTCCAGCATGTAAGACAGCCAGGTCAGCGGAATCCAATTGCCGTCCATTCCCGTGCCGAACGCCCACCGCACATTCTCCCAGGTTAGTCCGCCCAGGACATGCGGATTCGTGGCGACAAATCCCGTGTCGTCATAATTGACATAATCGAAACCAACGGCCGGCCAGTAAACGATTGCCGTGATGATTGCCAGCAAGGTGCCTGTCCAGAGGGGACGGGCCAGCAGGGTGAGAAGCCGGCTTGCGGGTTGCCGGTTATGCCGCGACTTTTGCACCAATGGCGATGGTCGTTTCTTCATTCGTCAAGCCCGCGAGTGATGGCCAAAGCGTAGTGGAAACACATCGTCTGCAAAAAGCAAAAATCCGCGAACCATCAAAAACAATCTTATCCTGCCATCAGGTTGGAACCGGAATTACAGCATTCCCGGGCGTTTCATCACTCTTTCCTTGATTTTCTCCCATTTGAACTTAACTCTGATGACACGAAAGTTTGATAATCCAAATTTAAAATTGCATCATGGCCTATAAAGACGTGACCCCACCTGCGGGCGGAAAGATTTCGATTCAGAACGGCAAACTCACCGTTCCTGAAAATCCCATCCTCCCGTTCATTCGCGGCGATGGCACCGGGCCGGACATCTGGGCGGCGAGCGTGCGCGTGTTCGACGCGGCGGTGCAAAAGGCCTACGCCGGCAAACGGAAAATTGCATGGTTTGAAGTGTTCGCTGGCGAAACGGCCAAGAACAAATTCGACAACTGGCTGCCGGACGACACCGTCGCCGCGTTCAAGGAATATCTCGTTGGCATAAAAGGCCCGCTCACCACGCCCGTCGGCGGCGGCATCCGCTCGCTCAATGTCGCGCTGCGCCAGATGCTCGACCTCTACGTCTGTCTGCGCCCCGTGCAATGGTTCACCGGCGTGCCTTCCCCCGTGAAGCACCCGGAGAAGGTCAACATGGTCATCTTTCGCGAAAACACGGAGGACATTTACGCCGGCATCGAATACGCCGGTGGCACGCCCGAGAGCCAAAAGATTTTGGACTTTCTGGCCCAAAATTTTCCCAAGGAATTCAAGAAGATTCGTTTTGGAACCAAAGAAGCCGCTGCGCAGTGGCTGAAGCAGCTTGAGGACATCGGCGCTCCGCATCGCGAAGCGGCAGTGGATGTCGGCATCGGCTTCAAGCCGGTCAGTTATCTCGGGACGATACGCCTGATTCACGCCGCCATCATCTACGCCATTACAAACAAACGCAAAAGTGTTACAATTGTCCACAAGGGCAACATCATGAAGTTCACCGAAGGCGCGTTCCGCGACTGGGGATATAAAATTGCCAAGGAGCGTTACGGCGCGGTGGAGATTGACGGGGGGCCCTGGTGCAAAATTCCCGAGGGCAAGCCCGGCGCGGGCATCGTTATCAAGGATGCCATCGCCGACATCACGCTCCAGCAGGTGCTGACCCGTCCGACGGACTTCGACGTCATCGCCACCTTGAATCTGAACGGTGATTACCTTTCCGACGCGCTGGCGGCGCAAGTTGGCGGCATCGGCATCGCGCCCGGTGGCAACATCAATTACATCTCCGGCCATGCCATCTTTGAAGCCACGCATGGCACCGCACCGAAGTACGCGAACAAGGACGTAGTAAATCCGGGTTCGGTCGTATTGAGCGGTGAAATGATGTTCCGGTATCTCGGCTGGACGGAAGCCGCGGATTTGATTTTGAAAGGCTTGAACGGTGCGATCGCCAGCAAGCGCGTCACCTACGATTTTGCCCGCCAGATGGAAGGCGCAACGGAGATCAAGTGCAGCGAGTTTGGCAGCAACATCATCACCCACATGTAGGTTGCAGGGGCGTGGATTGGAGCGACAACGTCGTTGCGGGCAAGAGAATTATCGTTCTCAGGGACCTCTCAATGTCTGCATACGCCCCGAATCCGGCAGGGTAATATGCATGATGGAATTGAAAGTCTCACCATTGAGCCGCCGGCCTTGATCATCCACCAAGTTCCAAACTATCTTGAACTCACCATTCTTGGTGCTACCGGTAAGGGTTTTCAAATGTTCGCCGTTGGTTGAGACACATTCGATGGAGTAAAGGCCATTTTTCTCGGGCAAGCGGGCATGAAAGGTCGCGCCGCGTTCAACATCATAGTTTGCGGAGTCGAGACTGAACTGACACAAGTTGGAGGTCGTGACGGCGATCGGCGGGCCGATTCCGTAAAGGGTGCCTTCGCGTTCGTCCTTCAATGCTAGATAGACCTGCACGGCGTGTCGGCCCGGCGGATCGTAAATGGCGTGCCAAATCAACAAGCAGTCACCATTCGTTGCGCGCTCGCGGTCGTAAACTTTTCCGCCGCAATCGAAGGGCAATTCTTCTTCCGGGTCTGCGTCCACGATCGGAAACACAATATTGTTGGTGATGAAGGAGTCGTAGCTGATTGGCAATTCAAAGGTGATGTCTTCGGGTTCCTTGCCGGTGATGATCTGCTTGGGCGTGAGCAACGCGTCGAGTGAAAGCTCGTTGGTGCCCGAAACTTTGGCATTGCGGATTAGGTTTCCGGCGCTTTGGCCCTTGAACGTGGGTTCTGGGTAACCGACCGGCCGTTTCATCGCGAGAATTTTGGCGACTCGGGCTTGGCGCGCGGGCGATTGATTCCATTCGCGGCCGGAGATTTCAGTCGGGTAGTGCTTTTGTTCCGACTCCTTGGCCTTGGCTTCCACTTTCCTGGCCTCAGTCCGAATTTGCTGTTCAGCTTGCATGGCGGCGGCGCCGGCTGGTAGCGGCCAAACGAGGTCGGCCTCCGGTAACGGCGCGCCCGGGTGAGCCGGGCGCTCGAATCCGATGTCCCCCGCGCGTCGCCGAATCTTTCCGCCATTATCCACGCAATCCAGTCCCACGGAATACAAGAGGAAGTGTCCGTCGTCCGTCAACCGATAGCGCAGCGACTGGCCATCCATAAAATCCGGCAGCGGGGTCCCCAGAAATTCCGGCGTGAGTTCGGTCAAAGTTTTTGGATACGAGTCGCGCTGGATGTGAAAGCGTTCGAGGGCGAGTGCGGTGATGATGATTCGGCGTTGCGCCTCAGCTTGGGCAGCGCGGGCAAGCAAAGATTGTTCTTCGCGTTGGAATGGAAATTTCTTGTCATAGAGGCTCACATACAATCCAAACCGTGAAGGGTGCCCAAAGCTCGATGGGGGCACATGAGTCATGGCAGGAGACTGGCGCATGGCGGTCCAGTTGGTCGCTTTCACGGCGTTGCGGAATTCCGTTTCGCGATCCCGAAAGTAAAGCATCAAGGCTTGTTCGTCTTGGAAGCTCTGACGCTGGTTGTAACTGACAACTTGCTGGCGTTCAGACAATGTCATCCAGGCATAAAGTGGAAATCTCAAAATCGTTTCGGCAAATTCGATGTAGCCTTGGCCAGCGTTTGAGGATTCGGCGCGTTCCTGTTCACAACGGGCGATAACACTGGCACGTTGGAAGGCTTTTGTCGTAGGAAGATTCGTGAAAAAATCAACCGACTCCCACTCGCGTTGAAGCTGCGTGAGCCGCACATCCGACCAACGTGTGGTCTGGAGCGCCTGCCAGAGAGCATTAAAAGCAAGTGAGGTATCCGCAAAGCGAACCAGGTGTGATGTTTCCACCGGCTCCGGCTCCCGTGCTGTGACCAAGCGCGTTGCTGCCATGAGGTTTGTCCAAGCTGATTCCAAATCGCCGTCATGCAAGGCGAGCACGCTGCGGCGGACAAATGTCTTCGTCAAGTTTCTTACCAGGGCGAGGTGCGGAAGGCGTAAATTGCCATCTGGCCTGACTTTCAAGTTAAAACGAATGGGACCGGACATGACCGCAGCTGCAACGGCGTCGATTTGATTCGAGTTGGGATTGCTGAGGGCGCGAAATACGTCCCACGAAAGTGCCTCATTGTCGTTCCGCGAACCAAGACGGGCCAGTTTCACTGAATCCAGTTTCCAAACAACCAACGCCGAGTCGTTTCCGATGGGTTGCATAAGATTCGGGAGGTTGTCGTACTGATCTCGGTTCAGGGACCGGGTGGTGTTCTGTAAAATCGTTTCCCGCGCTTGCAGTTCCGGTATCGTCGAAAAGTCGAAATCAACCAGGTCGGTCTTGAAGCCTTGCTCGCGTAACATCTGCCGGGTGTCTGCCACGGCCTTGACCGCAGCGGCATCGGGCGGCGACGGACGCGACGCCACCAGCCAGCCGCCTAGCGCCAGAATCATTGCGAAGACCCAAACTAAGTTGCCCAGGTGAGGCTTCATCAGGTGGACCTCAAATACTTTGATCCAACATCTGCTTCTCTTTTAATACGAGGGCAAGCTTTTTTGCAACTTATCATTGCATTGCCGGCAGGAAGTTATATGGATGGTAACCATGCAAGCCGGCATTCCTCATCGTGGCCGCGGCAAGGTTTGTTTTTGGGCCGCGTTGTTGCTTTCGCCGCTTTCTTTGAGGGCCGATCCGATTGTTGTTGGCCCCGGTTCGATCTTCGAGTTCGGAACGCTGTTCGCGATCACAATGGCCGTTTTGGTGGAGGCGACTTGCATTCTATTGTTGCTCCAACGCTGGCGGACGCCGCGTTTGTTCATCCTCTGGATCGCGGGTATGCATTTGCTCACCTATCCGGCCTTTCTCGGATTGCTCTGGCTTTCTGTCGGCATGCGTCCAGAATTGGCCATAGTGATTGGGGAAGGGATGATCGTATTGATCGAGGGGAGTTTAATTTACCTGATGTGTTGTTTCGCGCCTTCCGCCAAACTGGAACTGCCCTTGCCTTCGGTCAACAGGAGTCTGCTCGCATCCTTGGTTGGGAACATCTGTTCAATTCTGGTTTTTCCACTTCTGGCGATGCTTTTGGCGTGATAGCCTCTTTCCTGGAGACTTTTGACTGAATTTACGCTGCCCATGAGGTGCAATCGCCCGTCCAGCGGAGCGAGGGGCATCTTTGGAAGATCTATTGCAAGTGTTTACTGACAAACAACAAGGTACGAACAGTTAGTCTGCACGGAGAATTTTTAAGCAGATAGCTCGACGGGCGGGCTCTTGCGGTTCGCCCGTTGCCTTTTAAGTGATTTCATGCATTGGATTGTTGCCAGCCTGCTGTCGGCCCTGTTCCTCGGCGTCTATGAGCTTTGCACCAAGCACGCCGTGCGGGACAACGCTGTCGTGCCGGTCCTTTTTTTCAGTACGTTGGCCGGCGCGGTAGTATGGATTGTCCTGTTGATCGGGCAGGCGGTTCATCCGGGCACGTTGCCGGCATCGCTGGTCACTGATCCACTTACGTTGGTGCAGCATCTGCAACTGGTGCTAAAATCGGCCATCGTCGCGGCGTCGTGGGTGTTCACCTATTTTGCCATCAAACATCTGCCGCTGTCGCTTGGGTCACCCATCCGCGCGACCAGCCCGTTGTGGACGCTATTTGGCGCGCTGTTGATCCTGGGTGAACGCCCGACGTGGCTGGAAACGGTTGGTGTGCTGACGACACTGGTGTCATTTGTGGGGCTTTCGTTTGCCGGGCGACTGGAAGGGGTGCATTTCCATCGTAACAAATGGGTCTGGTTCCTGATTGCCGGGACGCTGCTCGGTGCGGGGAGTTCGCTCTATGACAAATACCTGCTGGGCCGGGCTCATTTCTCGGTGCCGACGGTGCAGGCGTGGTTCTCGGTTTACCTGCTGGTCCTCTTCACGCCGTTCGCCATTGGCTGGAAGCGGCGTTGGTGGTCGCGCAACGAGTTCCATTGGCGCTGGAGCATTCCATTCATCGCGATCTCGCTGCTGGTGGCCGATTACATTTATTTCAGCGCGCTGCGCGATCCCAACTCACTCGTCGCGGTGGTGATGAGCCTGCGCCGCGACAGCACGCTGGTGGGTTTTGCCGGCGGCCTGCTCCTTTTCGGTGAGAAAAACGGCCTGCAAAAACTTCCCGCCGTAATCGGCATCCTCGTGGGCATCGTGCTCACGGTGATGGGGTGAGCCGGCGGTTTACGGGGCATCCTGCGGCGGAATACCTTTTCGGGCAATTTCGTCGTCTGAATGGATGCGATTGCCCGCCCGGTCAACCAAGGTCACGGTGACGAAGACGAGCAATTGTTTGTGAACTTCAGAACCGGGTTTGACATCAACTTCTTTGCCGCCCGGCACAAGCCGATCCTGTAAACTTCCCAGCACAACCGTCTGGTCGTCCCACAGTTTCAAATGCGCAACGGCTTGCCGAACGCGGAAACGGGGGAGAACTGTCGGCACAGTAACGTTTGTCCCGGCCGACGTGGCAACCAGGATAGAATTGGTCGGTGTGTCGTAACCCAAAAATTCCGTCAGTGATGGAATGGCCGTTAAATCAATGGTGTACCCATCGGGCAAAACGACCGGCATCACGTCCAGGACGGGGCCGACTTCCACCTGTGTGGTTTGTGGCGTGATAGCTGAATTGGTTGAGGTTTCCTGGAAGACAAAGTTGGTTATGATGGTAAAAATGTCGGTCGCCCGCATCTGGGTTTGCCGGCCGCTCAAGGTGGTCACTTCCGGTTCGGCCAGGGTTTCAGCCTCCTTGTTATGCTCCAACGTGTTAAGCATAGGGCGGAGATTGGGACCGGACAAAATACCGGTCACGTTGGTGAGGCCCGCCGGAACAAGATTTGCCCTCAAGCTGTTGGCTATGGCTTCCGGAACTTCGATGAATCGGGCCTTGATATGGATTTGCGGCGGTGGCGTGTAGTTGAGCACCTGCACCACTTTTTCCACGGTGTCCAAGTCCTGTCCGGTCGCACGCACGAACAACACACTCATCCTGTCATTGTAAAAAATCGATTTCGGCGGTGACAAATCCACACCGACGTTTGAGAGAAGCCGGTTCATGGCGGCAGAGACGTTGGTTTGAAGGCCGGTCTGCTTTTGCAGAGCGGCGAGGAATGCTTTTGCGTCCACCTTGAAGGTGCGGGTTTCCAATGGCCACGAATTTGAACCCCTGGTCGAAAAAACAATGCCGTCATCCAGAATCGAGTATTGGATGGGATGATCCGCGACCAACACAATGGCATCCAGCAAGTCCCCCAGCCGTACATTGGTGAGCGTCAGTTTAACATTGATGGAACTGGGATCCACGGCGACGCCGGCAGGAGTTGCTTCCGGCGATCCTGTGGTTGGATTGATGGTGGTTGCACCGCTGGCGGATGCGGTTGCCGCTGAAGCTGCCGGTGCATTGGTATGGAATGTAAAGTTAATGCCTTTTTTATTCGGGTCGCGAAGCTTAGTCTGGTCGCTTAAACTGCGAAGAACTTCACTCAATGGCAGGCCATCGGGCCAGGAAACCTTGTCGAGTCGGATGCTATTTAGCTTGCTGAAAATCACCTTGCGTCTGGTGCCAGTGCGCACAAAATTGGTCATGGACAACCAATCACCGTTCACCGGTGGCCGCCAAGCCTTATCCTTTGGCGAATAACCATTCAATTTCAACACGGCCGAATACGCCAAGGCCAGTTGCTCCGGATCACCCCGCACCAGCAAGACGCCGTTGTCCGAGTACACATAACCTGTAGGCGGCATTTTTACCCCCGCATCCAGCAGCAGCTTTTTCAAACGGTCAGCATCCGGCGGACGGTCAATTTTAAAAGTCATCGTTGCCGGGCCGGCCATTTCGGAATCAGTCCCGGCTGTCGGTGGCGGGTTGTCGGCGGCAGCCGGTGTGCCAGCCGTGTCACTCAGATCGGATGAATGGGGCGGCGCGGCGCCCATCGGGATGGCCAGCGCGGTGAAAGCAAGAATTCCCAACACAGATGCGATTGTCAGCCCGGCCTTGCGCGGCGCGTGGAAGTTTACCAGGCGCTCGATGCGTTGCCGCAAGGCGCTGCGGGATTCGAGGATGCCCACCAGGCCCAGGCTGGCCCGCGGCCGGTGGAAAGCCAGCTTCGCCACTTCAAGCAGCGTGGGGGCGTAAGTCTCGGCATCGTCACGAAGCGCCAGCATGACGGTATCGTCCACCGCTTCCTCGCGTACGCGGCGGATGCGGGCATTGGCGAACCAGAGCAGGGGATGCCACCAATAGACAATCTGCGCCAACGCCTGCGCGCAATTCATCCAGACATCGCCACGCCGAAGGTGGGTCAATTCATGCAACAATACTGCTCGCAATTGGGCCGGTGGAAGTTTCTGCACCAGTGATTGCGGCAGCAAAATCACCGGCCGGAACAATCCACAAACCGCCGGAGACATGGCTTGATCCGTCCATCGCAAATGCACGGTGCAACGCAGGCTGGTCGAATATTTTACTTCGTCAAATAATTCGCCAAGCCAAGCCGGCACCGGCGTCGCACATTTCACATCGCCGACAACCTGCCGCCAGCGCAGCGTCAACCAGATCAACAGACCGGCGCTGATGGTACTCCAGGCAAGAATGGTCCACGCGGCAGCGGATACTGGCGGTTGAGGGGGCGCGAAGACCGGTGCTGATTGTGGTGGGAGGCTGGGTACAGCATCAGCGTCATAGCTGACGACAAATCTGGTGGTGTGCGGGTTTGTGGGGCGGGCGGCAGGCAAGAGCCACCAGGTAACCCCCGTGGGCAGCGCCAGCGATGGCGGCAGCAACAACTTTACCAGCAGCACCAGCCAGAGCGCATAACGCACGGCGGCGCGGACACGCCGGCGCAGGGCAAAATCAATCGCAAACAGAATTGCGATGAGCGCACTCGATTGCCACAACATCGGCCATGCAAAATGGAGCGCGTTTTCGCCAAAACGATTCAGAGTTTCGATGAGCGTGTTCATTTTTTGGCAGATTTTTTCTTGGCCTTGATGACGGATTCCAGTTTTTCCAATTCATCGACGCTTAGGCTGCGGGTATCGAGGAGGCATTGGACCATCGGGGTGAGCGCGCCGTTGAAGGCGTGCTTCAGGGCGTAGAACAATTCGCCGCGCTGTGCCTGTTCGCGGGTGACCACGGAACGGTAGAGTGTCAGATTACGGACCTTTTCCGCGGTCAGCAGACCCTTGACGACCATGCGGTCCATGAGCGTGCGCACGGTGGAATAGGTCCAGGAGGTCTGTTTGTGAAGTTTTTCCTGGATCGCCGGTGCCGCACAGGGTTCGTGGTCCCAGACGGCCTTGATGATCGTCCATTCCGATTCGGTCAGTTCGATGGATGGCTTGGGCATGGCGCGACCTTGCTTGACATTTGTAGAGATGTCAAGCGAAATCTTTACAATTGTAAATCCAGCGCCGGGCTGCGTATCAATCGGTGCCGGATAAAATCATACCGGTGATTTTGGGCGGAAGAGGAGTGTGAGTGTTTTTACGGCAAAGCCGAGCGCGTAAATGATTCCCAGCAATACCACATCCGTCGGGCCGACCGGCCAGTCCCACTGGTAGGCAATCCAGAAGCCGAGAAATATCCAATTCCGCCAACTGTTGTTATCATTTGTCCGGTTGCTTTTTGCCGCCGGATTGGACTTGTTTCACCAGGTCATTGTATTTGGCAACAACGTCGTTCCGGTCTTTCACTTCGTCGTTGTATTTTAGCACGAGGTCGTTGCGCTGGGCGACGAGGTTGGAGATGGCTCCGTTCTGCTGGTCAATGCCGGTATAGGCTTCCTTCAGCTTCGCTTCCAGCGCGTCCACGGCGGCCTTGTATTGCGCGATTTCGTTGGTGGCAGTGTCGTTTGCGAATTGCAATTGCACGATTTCAGCCTTTTGCGAAATGATGAGTTGTTCATTGGTCGCGACGACGGCCTTGATTTCGGTGATGCGCGTGTCCATCTGGTTCACCTGATGATTCAACGTGGCAATGGAATTGGTGTAGCCCTGAATGGCGGCGTTGCGGTCATAGACTATCCGGTTGAGGGTCTGGATTTCGGTGCGCTGGACGGTTTGTTCATACCATTGCCAGACGCAAAGACTGCA
>Ga0181536_10002815_pt1 | contig 19302 bp, 17 predicted proteins | sample PEATcosm2014_Bin_41_FD_121105 | JGI IMG/M metagenome (GOLD analysis project Ga0181536, IMG submission 121105) | Peatland microbial communities from MTU Mesocosm Facility, Houghton, MI, USA - PEATcosm2014_Bin17_60_metaG | ecosystem: Environmental > Terrestrial > Soil > Wetlands > Peat | place...
CGAGATTGAAGAGGTGAGAGAGCATCTGCCCGACTGTCATAGGTAGTTTGTGTCCATCCTGTGTCATTTATAACAAGGATCGCCCTTTTTCAGTTGCGGATCACAGATCGGGCCGTGCTAGAATCGGAGCGGCCGCCCCGGGCGGGGCAGCCGGGTGAGGCCACGGGCCCGTGGCGGAATTGGTAGACGCGCTGGATTTAGGTTCCAGTGTCGCAAGACGTCCGAGTTCGAGTCTCGGCGGGCCCACATGTCCGTTCCTCGACGGAGCCTGTCCTGAGCGGAGTCGAAGGGCTGCGGTACGGACGCCCTTCGGCATGCTTCGCTTGACGTCCTAAAGGCGGACGCCTACAATCCGAGGGTTGACCCCGACGCTCGTGGTACGTCTAGCGTCCGGGAACGCGGAAGTAGCTCAGCGGTAGAGCATCGCCTTGCCAAGGCGAGGGTCGCGAGTTCAAATCTCGTCTTCCGCTCCAGTTTGACGAACGGCGGGCGACGAGCCCGCCGTTCGCACTTGTCCAGACCCCGGAGAAGAAAGTTATCGTGTCCGCTACGACGCTGAAGCAACTCGACCCGACGCAGGTCGAACTCGAGATCCCGATCTCCGCCGAAGAGTTCGACAAGGCGCAGGACTCCGCGTTCCGCAAACTCGTTCGCTCGGCGAAGATCCCCGGTTTCCGGCCGGGCAAAGTCCCGCGCAAGATCTTCGAGAACACCTACGGAACCGCGGCCATCGTCGACCGGGCGCTCGAGGACCTCGTGCCCGAGAAATACGCCGAAGCCGTCAAGGAACACGCGATCGAGCCGCTGGCCCGGCCGGCGATGGAGATGCTGCCCGAAGAAGAGGGGCAGCCGATGCGTTTCAAGGCCGTCGTGGCCGTGCGCCCGCCGATCGAGCCGGCGCCGTACGAGGGCATCGAGGTCGAGGACGTCCCGGAGAAAGCCGGCGACGATGACTTGGAGCGCGCGCTCGAGACGATGCGCAAGGACGCGGCGACCCTGGTCCCGGTCGACCGCCCGGTCCAGCTCGGCGACAGCGCGACGATCGACTACGAAGGGAAGATCGACGGCGTCCCGTTCGACGGCGGCACGGCAACCGGACAGCAGGTCGAGGTCAGCGAGGACCGCTTCATCCCCGGTTTCGCCTCCGGCATCGTAGGCATGAAGGCCGGCGAAACGCGCGAGATCAACGCCACCTTCCCGGCCGAGTACGGCGCGGCTGAGCTGGCAGGCAAGGACGCGACCTTCACGATCACGGTCCACGAGGTCAAGGAAGCCGAGTTGCCGGCGCTGGACGACGAGTTCGCCAAACGCGTCTCGCAGCACGAGACGCTCGACGCGCTCCAGGAGGAGCTGCGCGGCCGGCTGGACGGCGTTGCGGCGCAGAAAGCGCGGCGCCAGATCAGCACCGAGCTGCTCGACAAGCTCGTGGCGGCCAACGATTTCCCGCTGCCGCAGGTGCTGGTCGAGCGCGAGATGGACGGCTTGGTCGACGAGTCGCGGCAGTACGTCGCGCGGATGGGCATTCCGTGGGACGCCTACCTCAAGCAGAGCGAAAAGACCGAAGAGGACATCCGGGGGGACTTCCGCGCGGAGGCCGAGCGGCGCGTGAAAACCACGCTCCTGATTGAAGAAATCGCCAAGCGCGAGAAGATCGAAACGACCCCCGACGACCTCGAAGCGGAGCTCGGTGCGCTCGCGCGCCAATACGGCCAGCCGCGCGAGAAGATCATCGAGCTCTTGGGACGCAACGTCGGCGCGCTGGTCGACGGCATCGTACGCACGAAGACCATCGATCGTTTGATCGAACGAGCCAAGCGCGTCCCGGCAACCAAAACCGCGTAGCGCCGGTCTCTCGCCACAGGAGGTTCCATCTTGGGTCACTTGGTTCCGATGGTCGTTGAGCAGAGCGCGCGCGGTGAGCGGGCGTACGATATCTACTCGCGGCTACTCAAAGAGCGGATTATTTTCGTGCAGGGGGCGATCGACGACGGCATGTCGTCGCTGATCATCGCCCAGCTGCTGTTCCTCGAGCGCGAGGACGCCGACAAAGACATCGACATGTACATCAACAGCCCGGGCGGCTCGGTAACGGCCGGGTTGGCGATCTACGATACCATGCAGCTGATCAAGCCCGACGTGGCCACGATCTGCGCCGGCATGGCGGCTTCGACGGCGTCGATCCTGCTGACCGGCGGGGCGCCAGGCAAGCGTTTTGCCCTGCCCTATGCCAAAATCCTGATCCATCAGCCGTGGGTCTCGCAGGTGGGTGGGCAGGCCACGGATATCGAAATTCATGCCCGCGATCTGATCGCGACTCGCCGGTCGCTAGCCGGCATCTACGAGACCACCACCAAGAAACCGGTCGAGCAAATTCTCAAGGACATCGAGCGCGACTACTACATGACGGCCGAAGAAGCGCGCGACTACGGAATCGTGGACCAGGTGTTCACCAAAGAAAATCGCTCGATCGCTCCCAACTCGCCCGTCCTTTAGCACCGACCAGAAAGACGATTCATGTTCCGATTCGGGGATGAGAAAGGTCAGCTGAAGTGCAGCTTCTGCGGCAAGTCGCAGGAGCAGGTGCGGAAGTTGATCGCCGGCCCCGGCGTCTACATCTGCGACGAGTGCATCGAGCTCTGCAACGAGATCATCGAGGAAGAGCTCTACAAGAACGTCGACGAGAACCTGCGGCTGCGGAACATTCCGAAGCCGAAAGAGATCAATCACATCCTCAACCAGTATGTGATCGGTCAGGAACGCGCCAAGAAGTCGCTGGCGGTGGCGGTCTACAACCACTACAAGCGGGTGAACGCCGGCGCGAGCTCCGACGAGGTCGAGCTGCAGAAGTCGAACATCTTGCTCGTCGGCCCCACCGGCTCGGGCAAGACGTACCTCGCGCAGACGCTGGCCAAGATCCTCGACGTTCCGCTGGCGATGGCCGACGCCACCTCGCTCACCGAAGCCGGCTACGTCGGCGAAGACGTCGAGAACATTCTGCTCAAGCTCATCCAAGCGGCGGACTACGACGTCAAGCGGGCGGAGAAGGGCATCGTCTACATCGACGAGATTGACAAGATCGCGCGCAAGAGCGAGAACCCGTCGATCACGCGCGACGTCTCGGGTGAAGGCGTGCAGCAGGCGCTGCTCAAGATCCTCGAGGGAACGACGGCCAACGTTCCGCCGCAAGGCGGGCGCAAGCATCCGCACCAAGAGTTCATCCAGATCGACACCACCAACGTGTTGTTCATCTGCGGCGGCGCCTTCGATGGGCTCGAACGGATCATCGAGAGCCGCGTCGCCTCGAACTCGCTCGGCTTCCGGGCCAATCCGGAGTCGAAAAAAGAACAGAAGTCGAGCAAGATGCTCCAGCAGCTCATGCCCGAGGATCTGCTCAAGTTCGGCCTGATTCCGGAATTCATCGGCCGGCTACCGATCGTCGTGACGCTGGAAGCGCTCGACGAGCTCGCGTTGCGGCGCATCCTGGTCGAGCCGCGCAACGCGCTGGTCCGTCAGTTCCAGAAGATCATGGGGATGGACGGCGTCGAGCTGACGTTCACCAAAGAGGCGCTGATCGCGATCGCCATCCGTGCGCAATCGCGCAAGACCGGCGCGCGCGGCCTGCGCTCGATCCTCGAAGAGATCATGCTCGACGTGATGTACGACTTGCCCTCGCTGCAAGGCGTGAAGAAATGCGTCGTCAATAAAGAAGTCGTCGACAAGAAAGAGCAGCCCACGCTCATCTACGCCGACCGCCCCAAAGACCAGAGCGCATAGAAAAAAGGTCCCGGTTGGTGCCGGGGCCTTTTTTCTTAGGCGGGTTTGAACTTGAGGGCGACGCCGTCCATGCAGTAGCGGAGTCCGGTCGGGGGCGGGCCGTCATCGAAGACGTGCCCGAGATGCCCGGCGCAACGCCGGCAGTGCACTTCGTTGCGTTCCTCGCCCGGTAGCGAATCATCGACCTTGGTGGACACGGCGTTCGGCAAGGGCTTCCAGAAGCTCGGCCAACCCGTCCCGCTGTCGTACTTCGTCTTCGAGGAGAAGAGCGCCAGGTCGCAGCCGGCGCAGTAGTACGTGCCGGCGCGTTTCTCGTGATCGAGCGGGCTCGAGAACGGCTCCTCGGTTCCCTCACGCCGCAGGATGTCGAACTGTTCGGGCGTGAGCCGGGCGCGCCACTGCGCGTCGGTGAGAACGAGCCGGTCGCCCTCCGTCGCGGCGCGGGCGAAGGACGGCCAGAGCGTCAGGGCGCCCAAGGCGATCAGGGTGGTGCGGCGGTCGAGCATGCGATTATCCTACCTTTTCGCGGCGAACGGCGGCGTGGTCTCGCTTACACCAGGAGAACGGGCGAACCGGGCGGATGGTTCTCCGGGTGACCTTCGACGTTCCCTTGCGCGGCGCGGGCGGCGAACCCGTCGACTTCCAGCGAACCATCCACTCGCACGGACTCATCACCCTCTCGCCAAACGCGATCGTCGAAGACGAGACGGCCCTGCGAATGCCGCTGCGGCTGGCTTCCGGCCGGACTACCGTCATCGTGATCCGCCCCGGTGAGGCCGGCTTCGCGCGCGTGATCGCGAGCGGCGCCCTGCGCGGGGCGGCGGTCCGCACCGAGCTCGTGGCCGCCGTGCGGCGGATCCTGCACCTCGATGCGGATTACGCGGGGTTCTACCGCATCGCGGCCGGTGATCCCGACCTGCGTTGGGTGACGCGTGGGGCGGGGCGGTTCGTCCGCAGCGCGACCGCTTTCGAGGACGTCGTGAAGACGATCTGCACGACGAACTGCGCCTGGTCGGCGACGATCCGGATGACCGGTGCGCTGGTCGCCGGTCTCGGCGAGCCGGTGGCCGGAGTCCCCGGCATGCGCTTGTTCCCGACGCCGGCGGCGATGGCGAAGGCGCGCGAATCGTGGTACCGCGACGTCGCGCGCACCGGCTACCGGGGGGCGTATCTGCGCGCCATCGCGACGTCGGTCGTGCGCGGCGACGTCGACCTCGAAGCGCTGGCCGAAACGCCGGGCGCCGAGCTGTCCGACAAAGCGCTGGAAACGTGTTTGCTCGGACTTCCGGGCGTCGGCCCGTACGCGGCGGCGCACATCATGATGCTGATGGGGCGCTACTCGCGGCTGATCTTCGACTCGTCGACGCGCCCGCGCTACGCGCGGCTCAGCGGGCGCAAACCGCGTTCGGATGCAACGGTCGTGCGCCGCTTCAAACCGTACGGCCGGTTCGCGGGACTCGCGTTCTGGTGCTACATCACCAGGGACTGGGTCGACGATAGTGCCGTGGCGATCACCGAACGTACGGCGGGATCGGGTTCGGTGTCGTAAGCTTTCCGCAAAATCGCTTCGGCCCACGCCGAGTGCAGGGCGCCCAGCGCGTCGGCCATGTCGATGCGTGCCGGCACGTCGCACGCGGTCGCCGACGGTTCGACGAGCGCAGGCCACAGCACGGCCTTGGGCACCGCCGTCTCGCCGGGATCGGTCGTTTCGCCGGTGCGGCGGAACGGTCCGAAGAACGCCATGGCGAGCAGCGCGGTGCCGGCGACGGCCAACACGGCGGGGACTTCGGGGCTCACGACGATGCGAGCTCGTTATGCGCGTCGAGCACCGCGACCGCGACCGCGCGCGCGGCGTCGAGTTCCGGTGCGACGTGCGCGCTCAGATACGCCGCGAACGCAGCGGACGGTTCGCTGCACGCGGTCGCGAAGGCAGCGGACAAGGCGCTCGCGTACGCGCCGACCGCTGCGGCCGCATCACCGCGGCCGTAGCGCGGCAGCAGCGCGGCGATCGCGGCCAGCGCTTGCGGCCCGCCCAACGGCGCATCCGCCAGTGCGGCGCGCATCGTGCGCACGACGTCGCGATCGAGATGCACGTAGAGCTCGGCGTTCGCGCCGACCGCGCGCGGCAGGTCGCTCGCGTTCGCGATGCGGTCGAGCAGTGCGAGCAGTTCGCGCCGCGTCACCGCATCTTCGAGATCGCCCGGCGTGATGCCGTAGCCGGGAATGCGCAGCTTCACGAACAGTCGCTCGTAGGTGCCGCGAATCGCTTCGGTCGCACCGGCAAACGTCGCATCGAGCGACGCATCACCCGACGCGATCTCACTCGGGAAAAGCACGGCGAGCGACGGGACGTGGCCGATCATGCCGGGCCCGCGCGCACCGCGCAGGACGCGCACGATCGCCGCAGCGCGCGCGTCGTCGAGCGTCAGCCACGCCGTTGCCGTCGCGGCACTGGACGGGAACGCGCTGGTCTCGCCCGCGGCGGGCGCGTCGGGGGGCGCGAGCGTCCACGCCCCCGGGTCGGACGGATCGGGCGCGGCCGGAAGCGCGTCGATCCCGGTCGGCGCCGCGACGGTGGGCAACACCGCGGCTTCGCCCGTGTACGGCGCGGCGATGCTGAAGTCGCCGACCGTCGCCGCGTCGATGAAGAACGGCAGCGCGGACGGACGCGCACCGAACGGCGGTGCGTCGGCGATCGCGATCGTCAGCGGCTCGACGGCGGCGGCGGTGCCGTTGGCTTCGATGTCGACGGCGACGACCAACTCGCCGGGCGTGCGCGGCAGCAGCGACCAGCCGATTTCGACGAACGTCCCGGCCGGGATGTCATAGAGCGCCAGACCGTCGCCGGTGAAGAGCGGAGGTCCCTCGATGCCGTCGACCACCGCGTGGCCGTTGACCGCCGTCGAACCGGCGATGTAGACGGCGGCGGGATGCGGCCGCGGCCGCACGCGCAGCGTTTGCACGGCCGCCGCGCCGGTGACGCGCAAGCGGACGTCGAGGCGCTCGCCGCTGCGCGCGGCGGCGGCAGCAACGAGCTGCGCGGCGACTTCGACCGGCGCGGCTTGATCGTCCCAGCCGATCGGCACGCTGCGGCCGTCGTGGCCGACCAGTGAGGCGGCGCGCGCCACCGCCGGTGCAACGAGGATCGAGGCCGTCTCGCCGGGTGCGAGCGCTTCCGCGATGATGTCGCCTGCGCCGTCGAGCCGCACGTCGCGCACGGTCGTGGCGCCGACGTTGCGAATGGTCACGCGCGTCTGGCCGCGTTCCCACACCACGTCGTCGACGGTGATCCAAGGCCGGTCGACGGTACGCAGATCGAACTGCGTCGAGGTCAGCATTACGCCGTCGTCACCGGCAGCGGTCACCGCCACCGTCACCAGGTCGCCGTCGCCAAGCTGGGCCGGCACCGTGAAGCGCGCGACGAATGCCGCCGCTGCTCCGGCGCGCAGCTCGCCGCTCCAGCATGCCGCGTCGTCGAGGCTGACCGTGACGCGTTCGGGCGTTTCACCGATGTTGTGTACGTCGACCGCGACCGGCACCACCGTGCCCGGCTCGGCGAATGCCGACTCGGGACGGGCTGCGACGCGCAACGCGCGCCGCGCAACCTGCGGGATCGGGTACGTCACCGTATGGCTACCGCAGCGGACCGTCAAATCGCCCTCGACGCGCGGGCGCGCAGCGCTTGCGACGACGGTCAACTCGACGAAGCCGCGGGCGGGGACCAGCGGCAGCGCGATCGCCACGCCGTTCTCCGCTTCGTTGTCGCGGCGGATCGCCGGCGGCGCTCCGTCGGCCCGCATCGTACCGCGCAGCACGCGCCACCCGGCCGGGAGATCGAGAGCGCAGCGTACGTCGCGCGCGGCAACCCAACCCTCGTTGGCGATGCGGATGCGCAGGTCGAGCCGGCTCGCGCGGCGCTCCGCCTCGATCACGGGCGGCGCGATTTCGGGCGCCAGCAAGGCCGAGACGCCGGTCGTCAACGCAACGCGCCCACCCTGATACGAGACGAACGCGTCGTCGATGCACACGGTCGAGGCGGCCGGCCCCTGGGGATACATCGTGTATGCGTACGTGAGCGTGCCGCCGACCGGGAGCTCCTCGCAGCTCGCCATGATCGCCGTCTCCTCGGCGGCGAAGCCGGGTGGCGGCGGGGCCACGACCCGCACGGCCCGGGCTGCAGCGTCGCCCTCATTGACGACGGTGACCGCGACGCGCAGTGCGCCCGGCGCGGCACCCTCGCCGGCCGGTTCGACGCGTACGCCGCCGGCCGGCCCGTTCAGGCGCGGGTGCCCGAAGACGCGCATCGGCACGACGTTCGAGCCCAGCACCAGGGTGTCGAGATGCAGCGCGGCCTGAATCGGTGAGTGCGCGGTCGTCGCGTCGGCGACATCCGGGCGCGCCCGGAACGCAACGCTGTGCTCGGCGCCGGGCGCGACCGATGGAATGTCGGCCTCCAGCGGGTCGAGCGGCGACCAGCCCGGCGGCAGTACGAGCACGAGCAGCGCCGCCGGCGTCGGCACCTCGCTGCCGTTCTTGGCGCGGAAGCGGAAGTGGATGACCTCGCCCGGCCGAACCGCGCGTCGCCCGTCCACGGCGGAGAGTCCGAAGATCCGCTCGGGAAGCAGGCTGGGCTCGGGCATCGTCAACTCCTCGGAATAACAGGGCGCGAGCATCGGAGATGCAAACTCCGTACTCGATATGATCGACGTCGCGTCAATCCGGCGCGTTCCGCTCTTTCGCGACTTCGCCGATGACGAGGCAGCGGCCGTAGCAGCGACCGTTACCGACCGCCATTACGGGAAGCACCAATTCATCGTACGCGAAGGCGACCCTGGTGACACGTTCTTCATTTTGGTGAAGGGCTCGATCTCGGTCTGCCGGATCGCCCCGGACGGCCGTGAGACGATCCTCTCGATCCTGAAAGAGGGCGATTTCTTCGGCGAAATGTCGATGTTCGACTCCTCGCTGCGCAGCGCGTCGATCAAAACGCTGACCGAAGTCGAGGTCGGGGCGATCCGCCAGGCGGACTTCCTGATCTTGCTCGACCGCAACCCGCGGATCGGGCGGTCCCTGGTGATCGCGCTCTCCGAACGGCTGCGAGCGGCGAATGCGCTGATCGCGGCAACGACGTCCCAGGACATCCGCGCGCGGCTCGCATCGCTGCTGCTGAACCTCGGCGACCAGTTCGGCGAGCGGGTCGAAAACGGGACCCGGATCACGTTACGCCTGACCAACCAGGAAATGGCGAACATGATCGGCACCACGCGCGAGACCGTGAACCGCACCCTCAACCGGTTCTGGGACGACAAGCTGGTCGACATGCGCACCGCCCACGTCGTGATCGTCGAACCCGACCGCCTGCGCGCCTTGATCCCGTAGACGATTCGCTTCAAGCGAACGGGGCACTGCTGCGGGCATGGAGCTCGCCGGGCTGATCGAGGGCGTGCGCCGGCTCGGGCTCGCCGCGACCCGATCGGTCGACGCGGTGCGGGACGAACTCGACGCGGCGTTGCGCGGCGTCGCGCCGGCGCTTGACTCCGTCCTGATTTTCGATGAAGAAGAGGGCCAGCTGGTCTGCGTCGCCGCCCGCGGCGCGCGCGTGGCGTATTTCAGCGGCGTCCGCATCGCGCGCGGCGACCTGCGCACGCTGCCGGCGCAGGCGCTGGCGCACGGCCGCCGGGTGACCCTCGGCGAGAACGGCACGTGCGGCTTTCATCCCGCCGACGCCTTCGCCGTCGCGGTGCCGTTGCTGCGGACCGGCGGTGCGGCCAGCGTCGTGTATGCCGCGGCGCCGCGCCGGCTAGACGGCGATGCGCTCGAGGCGATCGTGGCGCTCGCCGATCACGGCGGGTTTGCGTACGCGCTGGCGCACGAACGGGAAGCCTACCTGCGGCGGGCGGAATACGACGGGCTCACCGGGTTGCTCTCGCCGCGCGCGCTGCGCGAGCGCCTCGCGGCTGCGATCGAACGCGCGCGCTTCGCCCCGTTGGCCCGTCTCGCGCTGGTCTTCGTCGACACCGATCGCTTCAAAGAGTGGAACGATACCTACGGACATGCCGGCGGCGATGCGTTGCTGCGCGCGCTGGCGCGCGTGTTGCGCGCGGCGGCGGGCGGCGACGATCTCGTCGCACGCAACGGCGGCGACGAGTTCTGTCTCGTGTTCGAGGATACGGAGAAATCGCGGGCGGTCGAACGTGCCGGCGCGCTGCGGGCGGCGATCGAGACGCTCGAGCTCTCCGCGTTGCGGCCGCACGATGCCGGCGGCCTCGCGATCACGGCCAGCATCGGCGTCGCGGCCTTTCCGGCCGACGCCACGACGCCGAACGAACTGCTCGAGCGTGCCGACGAGGCGATGTACCACAGCAAGCGGAGCGGGCGCAATGCCGTCTCGTACTTCGGCGCCGACGGCGCGCTCGTCGCGCTCAGAAGTTCCTTCGACGCGGGGACACGAACGGTAGACCCGTGCGTGCCGTCGACGTTCTCGTTCACCTGACTACGGCACGCTTCGATCGCGCGCTGACCTACAGCGTACCGGACGCCTCGACTCCGCTCGGGGCAGGCTCCCCGCCGTTGCAGGTCGGTGACATCGTGCGCGTGCCGCTCGGCTCGCGCGACGTGTTCGCCTACGTCGTCACACCCGAACGCGCGGTTGCCGAAGGCACGCGCACGCTCCGTGCGATTGCCGCGCGCAGCGATGCGCCGCGGGCCTTCGACGAGGGCGGCCTGGCGCTCGCACAGTGGGTCGCGCAAACCTACCTCTGCTCGTTGCGCGAAGCGCTGACGGCGGTCGTGCTGGCCGACGCGGTGCCGCGCGTCGTCGAACGGTTCGTGCCGGTCGGTTCGCAGCCGGACGCCGATCGTTTTCCGAGCGTTCCGCACCGCCTCGTGCGCCTGCTGTGGGAAACGCCCGCCGGGATCGCGCCGGCGGCGCTCTTGCGCCATCCCGAAGCGCGGCGCAGCGGCGATCGCCGCACGCTGATCGCGGCGCTCGGCGCGTTGGTGCGCGGCGGCGTGCTCGAGCGGCGGCGGACGTTCGTGCGGCCGCCGGTCGGCGAGCGGACGATTCGCGTTCTGGAGCCCGGCGCGAACGCGATTCGCGGACGCAGCGCGGCGGCGCTGGCCGCGTACGTACGCGAACACGCGCCGGTGCGCCGCACCGACGCGGTGCTGGCGGGCTTCAGCGACTCCGTGATCCGGCGCGCGATCGCCGCTGGCGCGGTCAACGAATCGCAGCGCTCGCCGGCCACGGCGCGCGCGGGCCGATTCCAGTTGCCGGATCTCACGCCGACGGCCGAACAGCGCGCGGCGATCGATGCCATCGCCGCCGCCACCGACGCCGGCGAGTACGCACAACTGCTGGTGTTCGGGGCGACCGGCAGCGGCAAGACGCTGATCTACCTGCACGCGATCGCGCGCGTGCTCGCGCGCGGCGCGCGCGCGATCGTGCTCGTGCCGGAGATCGCCCTGACGCCGCAAACCGCGGAACGCTTCGAGCGCGCCTTCGGCGAACGCGTCGCGGTTCTGCACTCCGCGCTTTCCGAGCGCGAACGCTACGAAGCCTGGCAGGCGGCCGCGCGCGGCGAGCTCGACGTGATCGTCGGCGCGCGCAGCGCGGTCTTCGCCCCGTTGCCGGACGTCCGCATGATCGTCGTCGACGAGGAGCACGAGTCGTCGTACCGGCAAGAGAGCGCGCCGCGCTATCATGCGGTCGAGGTCGCGCGCGAGCGCATGCGGCAGGCCGGCGGCATCGTCGTGCTGGGCAGCGCGACGCCGGCGCTGGAAGATTATGCCCGCGCCAAGGCCGGTCGCTTTCCGCTGGTGCGCTTGCGCGAGCGGGCGACGGCGCAGCCGCTGCCGGCGACGCACATCGTCGACATGACGCGCGAGTTCGCGGCCGGCAGCAACCGGATCTTCAGCACGATGCTGGTCGAAGCGCTGGGCGACCGGCTGGAACGCGGCGAGAAGAGCGTGCTCTTCGTCAATCGCCGCGGCGCCGCGCGCTTCGTGCTCTGCCGCGCGTGCGGATACGTGGCGAATTGCGAACGCTGTTCGACCTCGCTCGTCATGCATCGCGACGAAGGCCGGTTGCGCTGCCACTACTGCGACGCGCAGCGGCCGATCCCGGAGATCTGTCCGGCCTGCGGTACCGGTCCCATCGCACCGTACGGCATCGGAACGCAGCGCGTCGCAGCCGAAGTCGAGACGCTGTTTCCCGCGGCGCGGATCGTGCGTATGGACGCCGACACGACGACCCGCGTCGGCGATCACGCTCGGCTGCTCGACCGTTTCGCGCGCGATGCCGACGTGCTCGTCGGCACGCAGATGGTCGCCAAGGGCTTGGACTTTCCGCAAGTCACGCTGGTCGGCGCGCTGGCGGCCGACCTCGATCTGCACGTGGCGGATTATCGCGCGGCCGAACGGACCTTCGACGTGGTGGTGCAAGTGTGCGGGCGCAGCGGCCGCGCGCGGGCGGGTGAAGCGATCATCCAGACCTACAGCCCGGACCATCCGGCCATCGCGTTCGCCGCACAACACGATTACGAAGGCTTCGCGCGCGGCGAGCTCGCCGAGCGCCGGGCGCTGCAGTGGCCGCCGTTCGTGCGGCTGGTGATGGCCGGCGTCGTGGGCCGCGACCGCCGGGCCGTCGAGACGGCGATCGAGCAGTATGCCGGCGCACTGCGCGAGGACGAGCGCTGGCAGGTGCTGGGGCCGGCGCCCTATCCGCTCGCGCGCTTGAACGACGAGTCGCGCTACCGCATCGCGATCAAGACGCGCGAGCTCGATGCCCTGCGCGCAGCGTTGCGCGCGCGGGTGCTGCCGGTCGCGGCCCGTTCGAAGGACACGCGCTTGGCGATCACGTTCGAAGCATGAGCCGCTGCGGCAGGGACGCGCAACCGCGCGCGCCCAACGCATCCGGCGTGTTGCCCGCATCGTTCTTCGCACGCCCGTTCCGTGCCGCGTGCGCAGGTGCGCTCGCCGTTCTCGTCGCCGTGGCGCCGCCGGCCGGCGCCCAAACGTCTTCCCCAACGCCGGCCAAGAAGATCGTCACGTCGGCGGCCGATCTGCCGACGTTCACCTATCCGCTCGGCGTCGCGCCCTCGGTGCTGGTGCAGGCGGACGACCCGACGTTCGACGCGTTTGCAGCCAAAGTGCGCGCCAACGTCGAGAGCGTGCTCGCCGGCTACGACATCCAAGACCACGCGGCGCTGCGCGGCCTGCTGCAGCAGGAGCTCGAGCTGGAATCGCTTTCCGGGACCGAAGACGCGGCGGCGCTGGCGACCGCGCAGCGCATTCGCGCGCTGGAGGACAAACCCGACGCGAAGCTGATCAGCGGTCTCTCGACGCTGGCGATGGTGAATGCCCGCGAACAAAGCCGGGCGACCTCCGGTCCGGCCTATCTCGCGGCATTCCGGCAAGCGTATGCGACGCTGCTGGCGCCGCTGCCGTGGGCGGCGGTCGGGACGCTGCTCGAACAAGTCAAGACGACCTACGACGTCTTCACGCCGGCGATGATCGAAGGCCAGCTCGTCGGCAGCATCGATCCCGCGGCGATAAAAGCGCACGCCGTCAGCAGCGATGCCGCCGCGCAGATCCTCACCGACCGGTTCTTCCTGAAGATCATCATTCCGGAGGGGCCGGCGGCATCGGCCGCGATCGGCGCCCTCATCGCGCAGCACGCCGTGCACAAGCCCGACATCTGGGCCGCGCGCGATGTGACGCTGCACGCCGGCCATCATCTGACGCCGGTGCGCATCGCGATTTGGGACTCCGGCTCCGACGTGACCCTGTTCCCGCATCAGCTCTACACCGATCCGCATCCGCAGAGCTTCGATGCGCACGGTTTGGCCTTCGATCTCAACGGTTTCAAAACGCACGGGGCGCTCTATCCCCTGACGCCGCAAGAGCGCGCGGTCTATCCGTCGATGCTGAGCTTTCTGGAGGGCTACGCCGACGTCCAGCAATCGGTCGACAGTCCGGACGCACAAGCGGCCCGCGCGAAGATGGCCGCGCTCAACCAAGCCGAGGTCCCGACGTTCTTCCAACTCGTCGACCTCTTGTCGGACTACCTGCACGGCACGCACGTCACCGGCATCGCGCTGCGCGGTAACCCGGCGGCGCGCTTGGTCGTCGCCCGCCTCACGTACGATTACCGCTGGATTCCGGCGGCGCCGACCGAGGAGAACACGCGCCGCGACGCACGCAATAGCCAGACCTACGTCGATTACTTCAAAGCGCATGGCGTGCGCGTCGTGAACATGAGCTGGGGCGGCACGCCGGCCGGTATGGAAACCGCGCTCGAACGGAACAACGTCGGCAAGGATGCCGCCGACCGCAAAGCCATCGCTGCCCGCCTCTTCGCAATCGATCGCGCCGGGTTGTACGCGGCGATCAAGAGCGCGCCGAACATTCTGTTCGTGTGCGCGGCCGGAAATTCGGACAGCAACGCGGCCTTCGACGAGACGATGCCGGCGTCGTTCAACTTACCGAACTTGCTCGTCGTCGGTGCGGTCGATCAAGCCGGTGACGAAACGTCGTTCACGAGCTACGGCAAGACGGTGCGCGTCGATGCCGACGGCTATGAGGTCGAAAGCGTGGTTCCGGGAGGCCGGCACATCAAGATGTCGGGGACGTCGTCAGCCTCGCCGGCCGTGACGAACCTGGCCGGGAAATTGCTGGCGCTCGATCCGGCGCTGACGCCGGAGCAAACGATCGCCCTCATCCGGGCCGGCGCGACGGCGAGCGCCGACGGCCGCCGTCACAACATCGATCCCAAACGCTCGGTGCAGTTGCTGCGCGCGCGCTCGGCCGGGCGTTAAGAAGCTTTCTTCGCGCCGCGCTTCTTGGCGGCGGGCGTCGCGGCGGCCGGGGCGGCGGCGGCGAGCGCTTTGGCGGTGCGGATCGCCCGTGCGAGGCGGGCTTTCTTGCGAGCCGCCTTGTTGCGGTGGATGATGCCCTTGCGTGCGGCCTTGTCGAACTGCGCCTCAACCGACGCGGCTTGCTCCGGGGTTGCCTTGGCCTTCTTGAACAGCGTCTTCAGACGCGTTTTGAGGTCGAGGTTCCGCAGGGTACGGCGTTCGGTTTGGCGCTGCCATTTGATCGCGGCCTTGATGTTCGGCAAGTTCGGCTCCGGAAAAAGGTTACGGCTCGAACTCGAGGCCCGGGCACGCCGCCCAGCATACCAAAAATCCCCTGATCTGTGAAGGCTTCGGCCCCGCGCTCGGCCCCGCGCTCAGGAGGAGGCGGCGAGTTCGCGGTAGCTCTCGTAGCGGCTGCGGGCGATTCGGCCCTCGGCAACCGCCTCGAGAACCGCGCAGTCGGGCTCCTGGAGATGGCGGCAGTCGTCGAACCGGCAGCGCGTGGCCGGCTCGCGCATTTCGGCGAAGAGCTGCGGCAGCTCGGCAGCCGGCATCGGGTCCAGGCTGAACTCGCCGATGCCGGGGCTGTCGATCAAGAAACCGGCCGCGGTCTGGACCAGCCGGGCCGAGCTGGTCGTTTGCCGGCCACGGCCGAAGCGCGAAAGGTCGCCGATCGTGGCTATCCCCCCGAGGGCGCGGAAGATGCTGCTCTTGCCGACCCCGGAGTTCCCGACCAAGAGCGCATGGCGGCCGTCCAGATAGCGTTGCAGCTCGGCCATCCCCTCGCCGGTCTTCGGCTGCACGACCAGCACCGGGACGCCCAGGGGTTCGTAGACGGCTGCCAGCCGCGCCGCGGCGGCGGGTCCGGCCAGGTCGGCTTTGGTCAGGATCAGCGCCGCGTCGACCCCGTGCTGGACGGCAAAGGCGATCAGCCGGTCCAGCATCGGCAGGCTCGGCGGCGGATCGGTCAGCGCCACCACGATCGCCATCGTCTCGACGTTGGCGGCCATCGTCTTCGTGCGGCCGCCGGCGGTCCGCCGCACCAGCGCGAAGCTGCGCGGCTCGACACCGTCGATCACGACGTGCTCGTCGTCGAGTGCTTGTGTCGTCACGCGATCGCCCGGCGCGAGGACCGTGCGGGCGAGCGTCTTGCGCAGCGCGGCCAAGACCGGTTCGCGATCGCCGTCGTGGACGACCCACGCCGCGTTGCGACCGACCGCGATCACGATCGCGCGGCGGACTTGCGACGCCGTCATGCGAACCTCGGCACGGTGCAGGTCGTTCGTACCGTCGTCGCTGCCGATCCCGCCGTCCGTGCCAACGTCCTGGCCGCGCTGGCCGGCCCGGGCGCGCCCGCCGGGATCGTCGCCTGCTTCGAGCGCGACGACGTCGTGTCGGTCAGCTTCGACGACGAGGTGACGCCGATCGAACTGATCGACGACTTGATCACGATCGAGACCCACTTCGTGGCCAGCGCCGAAGACGAAGCCGAGCCGCTCGACGACGAAGAGGCGGCCCACCTGGCCGCAGTGGGGTTGGCCGACCCCGAACTCGACGCGTCGCGGATCCTCGAACGGCACCTGGTCGGGCTCGAATGATCCCCTACCTGGCTCCGTTCTCGTTTTCGTTCGGCATTCCGGATGCGATCGACATCGTCGCGACGTCGGTGCTGATCTACTATCTGCTGCTCCTCATTCGCGGGACGCGCGCCGTGCAGATCGTCCTCGGCCTGCTGACGCTGGTGATCGTTCTCGCCCTCTCCAATCTCTTGCACCTGCTCGTGTTGGCGACGGTCATGCAGTACCTGACGCTGGGAACGGCCGTGACGCTGCCGATCGTCTTTCAGCCGGAATTGCGCCGCGCGCTCGAACAGATCGGCCGCGGGCGCTTCTTTCACCGGGCTCCGGCCGACGAGGAGGCCGTGGCAAACCAGCTGGTCGGCACGGTCGCGGCCGCGGCGTTTCGCCTGGCGCACGAGGGGCTGGGCGCGCTGATCGTGATCGAGGGGCAAACGGGACTGCGGGAGTACGTCGAGAGCGGCACCGCCCTCGACGCGAAGCTCTCGAGCGATTTGCTGGTGGCGATCTTCAACAAGCAATCGCCCCTGCACGACGGCGCGGTGATCGTGCGCGACTTGCTGATCGAAGGCGCGGCGTGTTTTTTGCCGCTGTCGGAAAATGCGATCGTCGCGGAACGGCATCTCGGCACGCGCCACCGGGCGGCGATCGGCCTGACCGAACAGGCCGACGCGGTCGTGGTGGTCGTGTCCGAAGAGAGCCGCACGGTGTCGGTCGCACGCGCCGGGCGCTTGTCGGTGCGGATCGATGACGAGGAGCGTTTGCGCAAAGTGCTCGAGGCGTGCATCCGGCCGCGCCGCCGCGCCCACGCCGCGGAAGCTCCGCCGTGGCTTGCCAGTCTCTTGACGCGAATGACTCGTGCTTCAGGCGATCAAGAGAAACTTCGGGCTTAAGGTTCTGGCCCTGGCGCTTGCCGTCATGGCCTGGGCGTATTTCCATTTCTCCGCCGCGCCGTCGATCACGGCGCACTTCGATCAGCAGCTCAGCGTGCCGATCGTCGTCTCGGGCTTGCGGCCGGGTTTGGTGGCGAGTTACGACGAGCGCACGGCGATCGTGACGGTCGAAGTGCCGCGCAACGGCGCGCCGATCAAGCCCGACCAGGTCCAGGCCGTGCTCGATCTCAACGACAAACCGGAACCCGGCATCATGAACTTGCCGGTGAAGATCGTCGCGCCCGACCTCGTGATCAAGTCGCTTTCGCCGGCGTCGGTGACGCTCAGCGTCGACCGGCTCGAGACGCGCACGATTCCGGTCAGCATCTCCTACGCCGGCGGCAACGGATCGCTGGTCGTCGAGTCGTCGACGGTGAACCCGTCGGTGACGACCGTGCGCGGCATCGCCAACGATCTGGCCAAGGTCGATGTGGTCAAGGTCGACATTCCGCTCGGTACCAAGCCCGGAACGTTCGACGCCATGATGCGGCCGGTCGCGGCCGACACGCACGGCAACGAGGTCGAAAACACCGAAGTGTCGCCGAATCTCGTGCGCGTGCGGGCGCGCTTCGCAGCGTCGACGAATTCGGCCGGCGTGAAGTCTTGAGCCGCCTGTTCGGAACCGATGGCGTGCGCGGCGTCGCCAACGCCGATCTAACGCCGGAGCTGGCGTTTGCGATCGGGCGCGCGGGAGCGGCCGTACTCGCGCACGAGGCGTCGCCCGAGCAGCCGATCGTCATCGGGCGCGACACGCGCATTTCGGGGACGATGCTCGAGGCCGCGATGATCGCCGGCATCACCTCCAGCGGTCGCGACGTGCTGTGTCTAGGCATCGTTCCGACGCCCTGCGTGGCCGCGGTGACGGCGAGCATCGGCGCGGCCGCAGGCGTGATGATCTCCGCTTCGCACAACCCGATCGAAGACAACGGGATCAAATTCTTCGGATCCGACGGGTTCAAGCTCTCCGACGCGGTCGAGGACGAGATCGGCGAACGCCTCCACGATCCGGCACTACCGCGCCCGACGCATACCGGCATCGGCGTGGCGCGGCTCGCGCCGGGCCTGAACGATCGCTACGTGGAGAAGCTGGTCGGAGCCGGCGCGGATCTGCGCGGCTGGACCATCGTCGTCGACGCCGCCTTCGGCGCCGCGTTTGCGATCGGGCCCGCAGTTTTCGAGCGGCTCGGCGCACGCGTGATCGCGATCAACGCCACCGACGACGGTGCGCGAATCAACGTCGGCTGCGGGGCGACGGACCTCGGGATGCTGGAGACTGCCGTACGGGTCGAGATCGCGCGCGGCAACCAGCGCGTCGTCGGCGTCGCCTTGGACGGCGACGCGGACCGCGCGAAGTTCGTCGACGAAACCGGCGCGCAGCTCGACGGCGATCACGCGCTGCTCATCCTCGGCCGCGACCGGCACGAGCGCGGGGCGTTGCCCGGCAACACGGTCGTGGCGACGGTCATGAGCAACGTCGGTCTCGAGCGCGCGCTCGAACGCGTGCACATCGGGCTGCTGCGCGCCCAGGTCGGCGATCGCTACGTCCTGGAAGCGATGCGGGCCGGGGGCTTTCGCCTCGGCGGCGAGCAGTCCGGACACGTGATCGACTTGGACGCGAGCACGACCGGCGACGGCCTGATGACGGCCGTGACGCTCTTCGCGATCGCCGCGCGGAGCCACACGCGATTGCACGATCTCGCGGCCGATCTCACCGTGTATCCGCAGATCCTCATCAACGTGCGGGTCGCCGATCGGGCTGTGGCCGCAGACCCGGCCGTCCTCGCCGCGGTCGCCGCGGCGGAGCGCCGCCTGGGCCTGGCCGGGCGCATCCTGGTGCGCCCGTCGGGGACGGAACCGCTGGTGCGGGTCATGGTCGAGGCCGCCGACGCCGCGACCACCGCCGAGGTCGCCGAAACGGTTGCCGAGGCGGTCCGGGCCGCCGCCGGCAAGCAAGCGGCTGCACCGTAAGTTCATCCGAACGGCTGAAGGAAAACCTAATTGGGACCACCTACCCAGGGTTAGCGGGCGGTAAAACCCGCGAACTATCTCTGCTTACGTAATCACTGAGTCCGGCCTCGCAGACCGGAACGGGGGATTCCCGGTAGGGGTGAACGAGCCGGTCGGCTCGAGGGCGATTCTTCCGTCCTAACCCGTCAACTAACC